>ERZ772871.11-NODE-11-length-347605-cov-9.60122_pt1 | contig 347605 bp, 365 predicted proteins | sample MGYA00511899_ERZ772871 | MGnify/ENA primary metagenome ERZ772871 (study PRJEB29015, sample SAMEA2737693) | human gut metagenome | biome: human gut; feature: human-associated habitat; material: faeces | place: China | collected 2012 ...
CTTGCCTATACAATTCTACACATTCTTTTTTGTACTCATAGCTATAACGCATTAAGATACCCTCCTTACTGGGTGTCCAGTAAAGAGGGTACATATCAAAGTGAAAACTTTAGGGTGGTTTTTTGCATATTTAATTTACAATTATCATATATATCTATATAGGGGTGATTATATGGATGTATATAAAGTTTTAAATAGATACTTGAATCCAAACATAAGACAAGCCCTTAATAATAGAGAATTACTAGATACAGCAGAAGAAATTAGAATAAGACAGAATAAACCTTTAGTGATAAAAAAAGGTAATGAAAATTTTTTTATGAAAAATGGAAATGCTTGTTCTATTAATGAGGCTTTTAGACCACAAAAAGATGAAATACAGGATACTTTATCCCGTATGTGTGAATATTCGCCATATGCTTATAATGATGAAATAAGGAGGGGATTTATAACCCTAGAAGGCGGATTTAGAGTTGGGCTTGCAGGAACAGCAGTTGAATGTAAAGACGGCATTTCGACCATAAAATACATTAATTCTTTAAATATAAGGATTTCAAGAGAATTATGGGGCTGTGCTGATAAAGTTATGAAATATGTTTATGGGAATACACTTATAATATCTCCACCAGGATGTGGTAAGACAACTATATTAAGGGATATTATAAGGCAAATAAGTAACCAAGGAATTAATATTTCAGTTGTAGATGAAAGATGTGAAATAAGCGGAATTTATCTAGGTAATATACAGTTTGATTTAGGAATTTGTACAGATGTATTATGTTGCTATTCAAAGTCAATTGGTATGAATATGATGCTTCGGTCTATGGCTCCTAAAATTATTGCAGTTGATGAAATTGGAAGTAATGATGATATTTTAGCTATACATAATTTATTAAATTCAGGAGTTAAAATAATTGCAACCATTCATTGTAATACTATAGAAAATATTTTACAGAAACCCTTTATAGAAAATATTGTAAAAGAAAAAATTTTTGATTCTTATATAATTCTTAATAATAATAAAAAAACGGGAGAATTGTATAAAATTTACGATAAGGAGTTGAACATAGTATGGCAATAAAAATTACAGGGGCAGTATTGATAATTATTACATCATGTATTATAGGCTATTTATTATCTATAAAAGAAGATTTAAGGTGTAAGGATTTAACAGAAATTGAAAAAATACTTCAAAATATATTTTCTCAAATAGATTACAAAAAAGAGGTTTTAACGGTGGCTATAGATAATTCTATAGAAAATTCGAATATATATATAAAAAATATATTTGAGCAAATATCAACAGCTATAAAAAATAACACAAGTGTTTCAACAGCCTGGAGAGTATCATTTGAAAATAATTATCAATTTACAGATATATCTAAGGAAGATGCGACTAAAATATCAGCACTTGGAGAAGTATTAACTTCTGGAGATATAGATTTTCAAGAAAAAGGCTTTAAAGGTGCTATAACATATATACATAATACTATACAGACCAGTAAAGAAAAATCACTTAAAGATAAAAAAATATATAGATGTTTATGTTCATCTCTAGGATTATTAATAGTTATATTATTATTCTAGGAGGGAGTTTATGGACATAAGCATTGTTTTCAAAATAGCAGCTGTTGGTATTTTAGTGGCAGTTCTGAATCAAGTGCTAGTACGGGCAGGAAGGGAAGAACAAGCTATGATGACTACATTGGCAGGACTTGTAGTTGTATTGTTTTGGGTTGTGCAGTATATAAGTGATTTATTTCAAACTGTTCAAACAATATTTAGGCTTTAGATTATGGATATATATAAAATAGCTTTATTAGGAATAATTTCAGCGATTCTTATAATGGCATTAAAAGACCAGGTGCCTGTTTTTACAGTAGTAATATCTATAATAACGGGTATTTTAATAATATTATATATTTTACCACAAATAAAAGAAATAGTATTGGAAATAGAAAATTTGATAGACTATGCAGGTATTTCGAACAAATATATAAAAATTTTGTTAAAAGTAATAGGCATTTCCTATATATCAATTTTTTCAAGTGAAATATGCAAAGATTTTGGACAAGCAAATATTTCTGAAAAAATAAAGCTAAGTGGAAAGATTTTAATAATATGTTGTTCTATACCTGTTATATCAGATTTAGTAGGTAATATTTTATTGATACTATAAAAATTAGGGTGGTATTATGAGAAAAATAGCATTAATATTAGTATTTTCTTTGATGCTATGTAATAGTATATCTGCTGAAGATTTACTACACTATTTTGATACATCAAGAATAGAGGAAAGTGCAGAAAAAAATTCTAATATAGATTTTTCAAATTTGTTTAATAATATTATAACTGGAAATTTTGATGAAGTAAAAAGTGACATTATTGATAATGTTAAAGAGTTATTTTTAGAAAATTTACAGAAAAATATATCTAATATAAAGTTACTATGTGTTATCTGTCTGTTAATTGGCTTATTTAAAAATGCTGTAAATGGAATAGAAGAAAAAGGAATTTATGAAATCGTATCCTTTATAGGGCAAATTTTAATATTATCTATAGCTATCATAGCTTTTAAAGAAATGATAGGTATTTTAAAAGAAGTTGCTGTAAGTATAATAGATATTATTGATTCAGCTATACCATTAATGATAGGCGTTATATCATTAAATGGAAATACTGTTCATGCGGCAGGTGTTTATGCAATATTAATGTTTGTAACAGAAAGATTATTGTATATTATAGATGGAATAATTATACCTCTTATTAGTACAGGAACTTTGATAAGAATTGTAAATTTATTGTCAAAAAAAGAAATGCTAAGTAAAATGTCAGATTTGTTTAGTTTTATAACAAATGGTTTAATAAAAATAGGTGCATTCGCTTTTGTAGCTTTATTAACTTTTGAAAAAATAGGAGGGGGTACAGTAGGTTCATTTTTTGGAAATAGTACTAAATCTGTTATAAAAATGATACCTGTTGTAGGAGATATATATGGAAATGGTATTGATATAGCATCTAGTGCATTGAAAACACTAAATAGTGGGATAAGTTTATCTATAATTATTATTTTAATTACAGCATCTATTATTCCTATTATAAAAATTTTAACTATTACTTTTCTTTATAAGATTGTAGCGGCATTAATTGAACCAGTTTCAGATAAGGAAACAGTAGAGATAATAGATAGTATAGGAGAAGGTGGAAAACAAATATTAAGTACACTTTTTAGTGTTTTATTTATGTTTATTATGACAAATGTTATTTGTATGAACTTTATGGGAGGCTAGAATGAATATAATAACCGAATATGTAAGAAAAATTGCTATATACATAATAGTTATGGAATTTATATTAATAGCTGTTCCAGAAAATGCTTATAAAGGATATATAAAATTAATAATTGGCTCAATACTTGTTATAATTGTGTTGAAACCTATATATTCTTTTTTTGAGGTGTTTGGATGATAAATTTAAGAAAGAATAAAAATGTAGTTGTTTTGTTTATATCTATATTTTTATTTGGTATTTTTTTAATGTTTGCTGATAAATTTCATTTAGATTCAACTGATAAACATACAGTAGAAAATAAAAGTGAGGAAACAAAAAAAGAAAATTATGAAAATACAGAACAAAAACTTGCAGAAATACTATCAAATGTAAAAGGAGTAGGTGAGGTTAGGGTAATGATAGAGTATTCAGAAGGAAAGGAGTCAGTCGTAGCTGAAAATAGAAAATCAGAAAATAGTTCGCAGGTAGATAATAATCAAAATAAAAGTGAAACAGAAATAGCTTTTTCTAATAATAATCCAGTAATATTAAAAGAAATATATCCAAAAGTGAAAGGGGTTATAATTGTTGCACAAGGGGGAGATAATGTCGAAATAAAAAATCAACTTATTAGTGCAGTTATGTCATTAATGGATTTAGATGCGAATAAAATAGAAGTACTAACAATGAAATAGGGGGAATGAAAATGTTTGCTGTAAAGAAAAATCAAGTGATAATTACAGCACTTGTAGCAATGATAGCGGCAGCAGGATATTTGAATTACATAGATTCTGCTCCACAGAAAGCAAATGAGGTTATGTTAACAGATAATAGTGATATTGCTTTAGTGGGAGATTCAAATAATGTAGCTGTTACAGATGATAATCCAGAAATAGCTGCAGCTGAGTCAACTACTTCAGGAAGTACATCTTCAGAAAAAAATGAGGAAAAAACAACAAATGTTAATAAAGCAGAGGCAGATTCAGATGCTGGAGCTGCTGTGTTTGTAAATTCATCTACAGATACATCTTATTTTGTGCAGGCTAAACTTGACAGGGAACAATCTCGAGCGAAACAAAAGGATATGCTTAATGAAATGTTAAACAATGAAAAGGCTACATCTGAGCAAAAAAATGAAGCAACTACAGCAATGTTACAAATACAAAAAAGAATAGAGAAAGAAAATGCAGCTGAAGATATGTTAAAGGCAAAAGGATTTTCAGAGGTGTATGTAAGAATTGATGATGATACTGTAGATGTGGTAGTTGATAAAGAAAAATTGACAGATACAGAAATCGCACAAATAGAAGATACTATAAAGAGAAAAACAGGGCTACCTGCTGATAAGATTCGCATCACTCCATTTAAAAAATCTTCTAAATAGTTAAAACGCTTAAGGAAATGTAATTAGTTCCTTAAGCGTTTTTTAGTATATATATTACGGTTTTGTTACAAATTGGCTTAAACTAATTTATATTTAAGGATATATGTTATAATTATATTGTCAGAAATGTAGAATTTGTAGCAAAGTAGGATTATAGAAATTGAAAATTACAGAAAGGATGTGGGATGTTTTGAGTCATAAAAGACTTATGGCGTTAGCATTGTGTTGTACAACACTTTTTACTAACAGTATTGGGGTGTGTGCTGCAAATAAATATGTTAATATGACTTTGACATATGATTATACACAGCATAAATATAGTGCGGAAGAGGTGTTTGTTGCTATTAATGGTAACAAGCTTACAGGATTAAAGATGCCGCCGATAGTATTAAATAATTTTACATTAGTTCCAGCTAGAGAAGTATTTGAGGCTATGGGAGCTACTGTAGAATGGAAAAAAGACTTAGAGCAAGTTTATGTGAAATATAATGATAAATTGGTGGTTATACCTATAGGTTCAACAAAAGCTTATGTGAATGGACAAGCTACTACAATGCAAACAGCTGCAAAAATTATAAATAATAAGACAATGATTCCATTAAGGTTTGTAGCTACATCATTGGGTATGCAAGTTAGTTGGGATAAGAAGACTAGAATTGCAGATATTGATACAGGAAATATATCTAGTGGGGATATTGTTGAAACAACAGAGGTAACGACTACTACTGTAGCACCGACAACCACTACAGAACAAACTACAACAACAGAAACAACGACTGAAATAACAACAGTTGAATCAACAACTGAAACAACAACTGAGCAAACTACAGTTGCAGATGTGAATAATATTTCAGCGATTACTTTTAGCAAAGGTAGCTCATATAAGGATATAATTACGATAGAAGGCGATTATAATCCGGATGTATCTAAGACATTTTCATCTGATAATAAAACTTTAACTTTAAGTGTAAATAATGCTAAGCTTGTGACTGATAAGGGAGATATAGGTGAAGGAGCATATGTTTCTAGCGGTTATTACTACCAAAATAATGGAAATGTAGTTACTATTTCATTAAACTTGAAAGATTCCAATACAGTTGTGGATGTAAGACAATTAGGTAGCAATAAAACAACTGTAACGGTGACATATGCGTCATCTAATTCAACAGATAGTAATAACAATTCTTCATCATCAAATGACAATTCGAATATATCTGGAAATTGTGGTTATGATACTGAAAATGCTAGATTTTATTTTAAGAATAATGGTTCAATAAATATAAAAAATATTATTGAGGCTGATAACTATAATGACTTAAATTATAAATTAACTTTAAATGGTGATTATACAAGCATTTTTTCAAATACTACATATCCTGTAAATTCAAATTATATGAATAATATAAATGTAAGTACAACTGCATCATCTACAGTTATTACTTTTAGTGAAAAGAAAATTATGACGGTTTTAATATCAGAATCTAATGGATATGTATATATTAAGCCAGTATTACCAAAAGAAAGATATAGTAAAATTATAGTATTAGATGCTGGACATGGTGGTAATGACCCTGGAGCTAGTGGTAATGGTTTAATTGAAAAGAATTTAACATTAGGTATGTTGAATAAAGCTAGAGCATTGTTTGATAGTGATGGAACTATTAAATGTTATGCTACAAGAACAACAGATACTTATCCATCATTTAACGATAGAACAAATCTTGGTAACGAGGTAGGAGATGCGTTTATATCAATACATATAAATGCAGCTGCGAATACTTCTGCTGCAGGCACAGAAACTTACAGTTTATATGCAAATGACCAAGGGAATGGTTTAACAAGCTATGGATTGGCATCTGAGATACTTAAAAATCTTTTGAATCAATTAGGAACAAAGGATCGAAAAGTTAAAAGTGAAAATTGGATTGTTTTAAGACAATCTAAGATACCAGCTTCTTTAATAGAAATTGGTTTTATTACTAATAGTGGTGATGCTGCTATTATGGGTTCAGATGCAGGACAGCAAAAGGTAGCACAGGCTATATTTGATTCTGTAAAGAATTTATTTAATCAATATCCACCAGTTAGATAATATAATTAAAAATGAAATAAATATGGAGTTTTGAAATAACCTCCGAAATTTAGATGTAAGAATTTAATATAAGGAGGTTATTTTTATTAAAACTAGATATAAGGGGATATATTTATCTATTCGCTAAACACACATTTTACGAAAAGATAGTAGAATTTTATGTATTTATAAAGTAAATCTACCATTTATTTTTATCATTTATATATCTTTTAAGTTTAATCCTAAATATTTGTATCTTATCTTAATAGATAGAAATACAAAAAAGACTGAGTAAGTTTAATCTCACTCAGTCTTTTTTGTTAATATCTATGGTTTATATATTCATCTATTAATGATTTTTTTGTAGTTTCAATAAATACATGTTCGTTTTTTAATTTATTTAATACAACTTTACTTGTGGAATGTAAAATCATATTTTTATCATGTAAAATAATCTCAAATAACTTATTTTTCAAAGCTTTGCTTTTGACTTTTATAAAATATGCCTCAGTATTCTGGTAATCAGACAATTCTAAAATTTTTAAAGTTGACTTGTCTTTTAGTCCATAATAATAATTACTTTTGTCTATATATGAATTTGCAATCTCTCTATTATAATAATTCTGAGATTCCGATTTAGCTTGTTTTGCCATAGCATTATAAAACTGATAGTTAAATAATCCTTTATCAACAGAGTCGACATTTTTAAAAGGTTTATCTTTTAGGTTTAATACTGCTTGAAAATTTTGAGCTAAATATTCTCTTTTAGTCATATCTCCTTTTAAATACTGTTCTATGAGTGCTTGTCTATAATTAAAATATTCTTGTAAAGCATTCATAAAGGCACCTCTTTCTTATTTTATTATCTTTTAATAACTAAAATTTAAATAATAATCCTTGAGCAACTTTTGCTGCTGTTTGTGTATTTGTCATTACTTCTAACAGAGCTATTGAAAAAAGCATTGCAGTTGCTGGACCTTTAGATGTTATTATATTTCCATCTATTACAAGGGCTTTATCAGTATAATTAGCTCCTTTTAATTGGTTTTCAAAACCTGGGTAGCAAGTTGCCCTTTTACCTTCCAAAATTCTATTTTCACCTAAAATACTTGGAGCGGCACATATTGCAGCAATATATTTGTTCTTTTTCATAAAATCTTGGCATACTTTACACACACCATCATGTGCCAATAGATTATTGCGTCCTTCATAACCACCAGGTAAAACAATCATATCTACATCATCGAAGTTTATATCATTAAAGGTAACATTAGCTTTAAAATCAATATTATGTGCTCCATTTATACCTAAAGTATCGTTGATAGAAGCGCCTATAACATCAACATTTCCCCTTCTTAATATATCTATTACAGTAAGTGCTTCTATTTCTTCACATCCGTCGGCAAGAAAAACAACTACTTTGCCCATATAACATTCCCCTTTCGTTAATAACTTTATTAATAATAAATAACACTTATATTATAGCATATTTTTAAAAAAATTGTTTGAATAAATAAATATATTAAAAAAATTAATATAAGTTGATTTTGTAGAAGTTAGAAATTATAATTAAAGTAATGTCAATTGAGTATATATAAGGAGATTTTTAATATGTCAAAAGAAATTTATGAAATAGAACGAAAATTTTTGGTTAAGGAAATTCCAAATAATTTACAACAGTATAAATGCTATAAAATTAAACAAGGATATATATCAACAAATCCAACTATAAGATTAAGACAGAGGGATAATGAATATATATTGACAATAAAAAGTAGCGGTATTATGAAAAAATTGGAATATGAATTACCTATTACAGAAGAACAATTTAATAATTTATGGCACAAAGTAGAAGGAAATGCAATAGAAAAAAATAGATATTTAATTCCTTTAAAAGATGATTTAATTGCAGAGCTCGATATTTATGGAGCTAACTTATCAAATTTTGCTAATGTAGAAGTAGAATTTAATTCGACAAAAGATGCCATTTTATTTACACCACCCGACTGGTTTGGACAAGAAGTGACACAAAATAACAGGTATAGTAATGCAAGTTTGGCAAAATATGGACTTCCTTCAAAAAAATAAATATTTTATACTTGATTTTCTAAATAAAGAGTAGTATAATGTTTTTGTTGGTAAATATTCCCAAAGAATTACAATATAAATCATTTTAGGAGGAATTTAACTATGGAAAACAAAAAAATGAGAATTTTAATTGCTGATGACAACAAAGACTTTTGTGATTGCTTGAGTAACTATATTAGTAAACAAGATGATATGGAAATTGTTTCTATTGCACACGATGGAAATGAAGCTGTTACGAAAATTATTACTGATAATCCGGATGTAGCTCTTATTGATGGTATAATGCCTAAGTTAGATGGTATAGGTGTTATGGAGAAACTTTATGCTCAAGGTAAAACAGAATCTACAATGTGTATTATGCTTACAGCCATTACTGGAGAGGCTATTACACAGAGAGCTTTCTCTTTGGGAGTGAAGTATTATATAGCTAAGCCTTTTGATATGGAAATGTTAGTAGCTAGAATACGCCAACTTAAGGAACCGATGGTAAAAAAAGGCTCTCTTGATACAGGAATTTGTTTTGCAAGACAAAAAGATGTGAACTTGGAAGCGAGAGTGACAAATATTTTGCATGAGATAGGAGTACCTGCTCATATAAGAGGATACCATTATATGAGAGAAGCTATTATTTTATCTATTGCAGATATGGATGTGTTAAATTATATTACAAAAGAATTGTATCCAGCTATTGCAAAGAAATGTAACACTACTCCAAGTAGAGTTGAAAGAGCTATTCGTCATGCGATTGAGGTAGCTTGGAATAGAGGTCAAGTAGAGGTTTTAGATTCATTATTTGGTTATACAATATCAAATAGTAAGGGAAAGCCAACTAATAGTGAGTTTATTGCTTTGATTGCAGATAAATTAAGATTGGAACTAATGATTGGATAAAAATGTGCAATAGTCCCTCTAATTGTTATAAAATGAGAGGGACATAAATAATTTTTTAAGATGTAAATTCTACTATTCCATTGAAAATACCTATTGCACAATTTTCTCTAAAACTAGAAGTTGATAATAAAGCAGCTTCTTGAGGATTGCTTATAAAAGCTAGTTCTACTAAAATTGCGGGCATGATTGTATATCTTAATACTGCAAAATTCGCTTGAAATGTACCTAAATTTGGAGTTTGAATCATTGAAACTAAGGAGTTGTTAACTGTTAAGGCTAAGTTACTTGCTACGGTGTTAGTTCTATAGTAATAGGTGCTTGTGCCTTTATAGATTGGGTTTATGTTTGAATTGCAGTGAATACTTATAAAGTAGTCAGCTCCCCATTGATTTGCTAACATTGCTCTTTCGCGAAGACCAACATTTATATCGCTTGTTCGAGAATATCTTACCTCATAATTTCTGGAACTTAGCAATCTGCCTAATCTAAGAGCAACATCAAGGTTTACATCAGCTTCTTTTAAACCATTAGGACCCACTGCCCCAGGATTTGAACCTCCGTGACCAGCATCAATAAAAATTTTCAATAAAAAGTCCTCCCAATAACATGCCATAATATATGGTATGCAGTGGGAGGACTTTTGTTAATTATAATTAAAATCCTGAACTTTTAAGCATTTTAACTTTTACATCTAAAGTTTGGCCATTTCTTATTAATTTAACATTTACAGTATCGCCAACTTTAGTTTTCTTAACAAGTGAAACTAATTGGTCATTTGTAAATGTAGGCTGACCATTAAATGATGTAATAATATCATTTTGCTTTATACCAGATTGTGCAGCACTACCACCTTGTACAACCTCTTGAACCATTACACCAGCTGTTGGCAAGTTGTAATACTGTGCCATTTCATCAGTAATAGTAACAACACTAACACCCAAAGTTGCACTATCAGTTGTATTCATAAGCTGTTCAATAAGTGATTCAGCAACATTAGATGCAATACTATAACCTACACCCTCAACTGAAGTAAGAGCTATTTTAGCTGTGTTAATTCCAATTACCTGACCTTTTTGATTAACTAAGGCACCGCCACTATTACCAGGATTTATAGCAGCATCTGTTTGTAATACGGTTAATTTTTTACCATTTATATTTACTTCTTTTGCACCAACACTGATAATGCCCTTTGTAGCGGTATTGCCCTGTCCTAATGCATTACCTATTGCAATAACGGTATCGCCAACTTGTGTTGAATCTGAATCACCAAATTCAGCAACTTGCACATCTTTTACACCTGCTGCTGCCAAATCAGAAAGTTTAACAGAAATAACAGCTAAGTCTGAATTAGCATCTTTTCCGACTAATTCTGCAGATACTAAATCACATTCATTTAAAGAGATACTAACTCTACTTGCACCAGAAATTACATGATAATTTGTGGCAATATATGCTTTTTGACTGTCCTTATAAAAGACAATACCAGAGCCAGAGCCCTCGCTTTCGTAAGATTGATTAAAGAAATCAGTACCTTGAACTACAGATGTAATACAAGCGATTGAAGGTTTAACTTTTTTTATTATATTAACTGTATTTTGAGATTCTTCATCCAAGGTTTGTATAACACTTAAATCGTTATTATTTTGTTTTGTTGTAGTAGTATTTACGGCAGTTGTGCCAGTAATAGGAGCTACTGAATGCACAATACTAGATGTAACGGGTATTGCAAAACCAAGACTTAGCCCTACTGCTGAACCAATAATCAAAGATAAAATACTAGTTTTTATCAAGTTTAGGTTCTTCTTCATAAATTATACACCTCCATTTAATTTTTAAAATTGGTCATTGCTGTTTGCCAATGTAGCCTTTATTTCGCCCTTTTGATTACCATTCCTTACAACAGAAAGTGTAATAGTATCATTTGATTTGTGGCTAGAAATAATTTTTGAAAGTTCTTCTATGCTATTAACTGTCTTTCCATCAACAGCTGTGATTATATCACTTACTTGTAAACCACATTTTTCGGCTGGTGAATTGCTTTCTATTTTACCAACAAATACACCATTTATATCTATGTTATACATCTTTCTAAAATCATCAGTAATACTATAGCCAGAAATACCTAAGTAAGGTTTATCAACAGTACCCTTTTCCATTAACTCTTTTGCAATAGTTTTAGCTTGATTAATTGGAATTGCATATCCTGTGCCCTCAACACTTGTTTGAGAGGCTTTTGCAGAATTAATACCGATTACTTCACCGTCAGTATTAACTAAGGCACCACCACTATTACCAGGGTTTATAGCAGCATCTGTTTGGATAGCGTTATATTTTACACCATCAATATTTAATACCTTATTTTCAGCTGAGATAATACCTACAGTTGCTGTTTTACCTTGACCCAATGCATTACCAATTGCAATAACGGTCTGACCAACTTCTATTTTATCTGAATCCCCAAGTTTAGCTGTATTTACACTTTCTATACCTGCAGATTTTAAATCTGACTTTGATACAGAAATTACAGCGAGGTCAGATGTTGCGTCTTTTCCGACTAATTTAGCATTAATTTGTTCTTTACCAGTTATAGAAATAGTAACGGAATTTGCAGAATCCACAACATGATTATTTGTCAAAATATATACCTTATTGTCATCCTGTGAATATATAATACCAGAGCCAGAACCTTCTTCATCTACAGTTTGATTAAACATATTAGAAGCAGTCACTTTTATAGAGATATTTACTACAGAATTTTCTACATTACTAACTGTTTTTGAAATATTTTGTTCAGATGAAGCATAGGTAGAAACTGTGCTATTATTTGTATCTGTTGCTGTTGTATTCTTTTTTTTATTATTTATTTTAGAAAAAGAAAAGCCACCGTTTATTGTGTTATTAATACTTGATATAACAGAATTAGAAGTATTTAACCCAACTCCCAAAAAATATCCAAAAGATGCACCACAAAGTATAGTGCCAGCTAAGCCAACGGCAATACTTTTCTTGTATGTGTATTTTTTAGTTTCTTTTTCTTTTCCATTTTGATTGTCATTTGAAAAATTATAATTTGGATTTTCACTTTCAACCTGGTCAAGTGGTTGGTTTAGGATGTTTTCTTCAGTTGTATTATTTTCATTCATAATTATAGCCCTCCTCACAATGACTATGTCATTCTTTAGATTTGATTTAAGTGAATTGTAGCACATTAAAATCGAAAAAGTATGAACAAATTGTAAACAAAAACGCTTTATTATTTTTTTAATTTCTGCTTAATTCAAATGTAATAAAAACATAATAAAAATGGGCTTGAATAATAAATTTTCTTAATAAATATATCTTATTATATTAAATATAAATAATATATAGGATTAAAAAAATTTTAAAATTGATGGAATAAATGAAATATATAATAAAAGACCTTCAAATCATAGTTTGAAGGTCTAGCTAAAATATAATTAAATTGGATAAATTTTAGAATTTACATCTGCTAAATTTGGATCTACACCAAATTTTTGAGCTTGTCTGAATTTAAAGTAATCCATAGCCTGCTGAGGGAATAAAGCATAGCTAAGAACATCTTCTTCTTGTAGCTTATAGTCCTTCATTTCAGCTTCAAATTTTGCCATTTCTGGTTCAATTAAATCAGCAGGTCTGCAAGTAATAGGTTCTTCATCGCCTATTATTTTCTTACGAATTTCTTCTGAGATTGGTACAGGAGTTTGACCATACATACCTCTTACAATATCTTTTGTTTCCTTTGGTACCATCTTATATCTTTCGCCCATAAGAACATTTAAAACAGCTTGTGTACCAACAATCTGACTAGATGGTGTAACAAGTGGAGGATAACCTAAGTCTGCTCTTACCTTTGGAATTTCAGCTAAAACAGCATCATACTTATCTTCGGCGTTTGCATTTTTAAGCTGGCTAACAAGGTTAGATAACATGCCACCTGGTACCTGATAAATCAAAGTAGATATATCTACACCAAGCATTTTTGTATTCAAAAGACCAGATTTAATATCCTCTTCTCTTATAGGTTTGAAATAGTCTGTAATTTCCTTTAAAGATGAAAGATTAAGATTTGTATCATAGTCTGTTCCCTGTAAGGCTGCAACCATAACTTCTGTTGCTGGTTGTGCTGTACCCATACTTAATGGTGACATATCAGTATCAATAATATCGGCACCTGCTTCAATAGCTTTTAAATAAGTCATAGATGCTACACCACTTGTATAATGGCTATGAACTTCAATAGGTACATTTACTTCTTCCTTGATTGCTTTAACTAAATCATATGCTGGCTTTGGAAGAAGAAGTCCTGCCATATCTTTTATACAAATAGAATCTGCACCAAGGTTTTCATATCTTTTAGCTAAATCTACATAATATTCAAGAGTATGAACATCACTTAATGTATAGCTGATAGCAAGCTGAGCATGGGCATTTTCTGCCTTTGTAGCTTTAACAGCTGTTTCAAGATTTCTAGCATCATTTAATGCGTCAAAAATTCTTATAATATCTATACCATTTTCAATACTTTTTCTAACGAAAGATTCAACAACATCGTCAGCATAATGCTTATAACCAAGGATATTTTGACCTCTTAAAAGCATTTGAAGTTTAGTATTTTTTAATACAGAACGGAATTTTCTAAGTCTTTCCCAAGGGTCTTCTTTTAAGAATCTTAAACATGAATCAAATGTAGCACCACCCCATACTTCCATGGCACCAAATCCAATTTCATCCATTTTACTAAGAATAGGAAGCATATCTTCTATTCTCATTCTAGTAGCAATCAAAGACTGCTGACCATCTCTTAATGTACAATCACAAATTTTAATAGTTTTAGACATTATATTACCTCCTATCCTCTATATAACTGTAAGAATATACCAGATGCAATAGCTGAACCAATTACACCGGCTACATTTGGACCCATAGCATGCATAAGCAAATAGTTGTTAGGATTTTCCTTTTGACCAACATTTTGAGCTACTCTAGCTGCCATAGGAACGGCTGAAACACCAGCAGCGCCAATAAGTGGATTAACTTTACCACCTGAAAGTTTACACATTATTTTACCACCAATAACACCTGAGGCTGTTGAAATGCAGAAAGCAATCAAGCCTAAAAGAAGTATAAATAATGTTTGAGCCTGTAAAAATTGGTCTGCTCTTGTTGTTGCACCAACAGATACGCCAATAAATATACTTACAATATACATAAGAGCTTCTGATGCGTGATGAGCCAATTTTTCTGTAACGCCACTTTCTTTGAATAAATTACCTAACATAAGCATACCAATTAATGATGCTGTATCAGGAACGATTAAAATTACAAGAATAGCTGTTATAATCGGAAAGAGAATTCTCTCTTTCTTTGAAACAACTCTAAGCTGCTCCATTTTAATAGCTCTTTCTTTCTTTGTAGTGAGTAACTTCATAATAGGTGGCTGAATAATCGGAATCAAAGCCATATAAGAATATGCCGCAACAGTTACTCGAGATAAAAGGTGTGGTGCAAGCTGTGTTGTAGTAAAAATAGCTGTTGGACCATCAGCACCACCAATGATACCTATAGATGCTGCTTCTTGAAAGTTAAAACCAAGACATAATGCTCCAAGAAAGGCTGCAAATATACCAAACTGAGCAGCTGCACCTAATAATAGACTTTTAGGATTTGCTATAAGAGGACCAAAATCTGTCAATACACCTACACCCATAAATATAAGTGGAGGAAATATGCCTAATTCATCACCTTGGAAAATATACCAGAGCAAACCACCATTTGAAGTATCTGTTGGTTCATTCATTATTCCTGCACCAGGTAAATTAGCTAAAAGCATACCAAAGGCAATAGGTAAAAGCAGTAACGGTTCATATTTTTTTACAATAGCTAAATAAAGAAGGAAACAAGCTATAACAATCATTATTAAATATTTATAGTTATCTCCTTGAGCAAACTGGGCAAATCCTGTGTTAAGAAGGAAGTCCTTTAATGCTTCAAATAATTGTTCCATATTTTTTACGCCTCCTAAAATTATTCGGCAACAGTAATGAGGACATCTCCAGAAGCAACTGTTTGACCCTTTGTTACATTTACTGATGCAACAGTACCAGCACTTGGAGTAACAATTTCATTTTCCATTTTCATAGCTTCAAGTACAACAACACATTGATTTGCTTCTACTTTATCGCCTACATTTACTTTAATATCAAGTATATTACCAGGCATTGGGCTTGTTACCTTTGCGCTACCTTCAGAACCTGTATTGGCAGGAGCTGGTGCAGCTGCAGGAGCAGCAACTGGTGCTGGAGTAGCTACAGGAGTTGCCTGAGTAACAGTAGGAGCTTTTGTAGCTGCTGCTCCATTTAATTCTTCAACTTGAACATCGTAAGTGTTACCATTTACAGTAATTCTATAATTTTTCATCATTATTATCCTCCTAAAAAATATTGTTTTGCTGTTCAGTTACAGCTTCTTTATTCCAACTTGAAACTCGTCTTATACTTTTTACAACTAACTTGTCTGGACCAACTTTTGTTTGAGCAGAAATAGCAGCTGTTATTACAGCAATAAGCTCTAAGTCGTCTTGTATTGGCTGTTCTTGTACAACTGGAGTTGAAATTTTATTTACAGTTTTAGTTTCATTTGGCTTTTCAGTAATTTTGTTTGTGTCTTTGGCTTTTTTATTTTCCAAATTTGCGATAAAATTAAAAATCATGAGAACAAAACATATAAAGGCTAAAACTGCAATGACTACTATAAAGCCCATTACAGTAACTTCTACACCTTGAAAAAATACATCCATTTATAGTCACCTCTTAATAATCATTGCTTGAATGTTTCTTAGCAGGTTTTACTACTCTCTTAGTTAATAACATTTCAATAGCTGAAATGATACGCTTTCTAGTATTTGATGGGAGTATTACTGTATCTACAAAGCCATTTCCAGCTACGGCATATGGATTTGAAATATCATCAAATTTACTAGAATCCATTTGTAAAACATTTATAGAACTTGTTTTATCCATTAAAGATATTGTAGCTGTTGGCCAAGCATAAACAATATCTGCACCGATATGTTTAGAATTCATTAAGAAATAAGCATTACCTATACCATTTCTTAAAATAATATTTATTTTAGGAACAGTAGCATTTGCAAAACTTGACATAAGAATACTGCTATATTTTATAATACCCATCTGTTCTTCTTTAAGTTCTTTTTCGTATCCAACAATATCTGTAAAAGTTAAAATTGGAATATTAAATGCGTCACATGTATTTATAAATTCACTAGCTTTTTTAGCAGCTTCAACATTTAACAAGCCGTTATTTGCAACGATACCAGTTGTGACACCATCGAACTTTGCATAACATGTAATAATATTTTCGGCATAGTCTTCACGAAGTTCAAGAAAAACATTATTATCAGCTACAGAATTAATAACATACTTCATATCTATAGGAGTGACATCATCTTCTGGGATAATATTATCTAAGTTTGAATCTACTCTATTCAAATCATCGCTGGTTAATTCAGGTCTAACTAAATCAAGATTGTTTTCTGGTAAGAAATCAATTAATTGTCTTACTTTTGAAAAACAAGCTTTTTCATCATTGCAAGAAATATGAACCATACCCTCTTTAGAAAGAGTATCTGCTCCACCAAGTTGTTCGTAAGATGTAGATTTACCATCAAGACCAGGCATTGTAGCAGGACTCATCATAAACATCTTTGCATTTTTCTTGCACATTACAACGAAATCAGATACTATAGGCATAAAACTAGCAATTCCAAGACAATCACCCAATATTATGCTTATCTGTGGAACAACGCCACTAGCATTAGTCTGGTTTTTGAATATAGTTCCATATGCTTCAAGAGTATTCAAACCTTCTTCAAGCTTTAAACCTTTTGAATCCATTATGGATACAACGGGACTACCCATTTTTAATGCCAAATCATAGATATTCCCAATTTTTTTTGCGTGTTTTACACCGACAGGTCCATTTTGGCAGAATGCATAAACAATTTTGCCGTTAACTGTACCATAACCGGTTACAACACCTGCATCAGTGTTAAATGAACCTATTTCGACAAAGCTATTTTCATCGAATAAATTCTCTAACCTTAAACGCGCTTCACTTGGTTGTTCATTCATTTTTGATATTAAATCGTTAATTTGTCCAAGTCTACTCATTTTACTTCCCTCCACTAACATCAACAGGATAAAAAAACATAAAAATTTGTAAAATACCTTGTAATTCTCTATATTTTATTGTACTATAAAATAGAAAATATTCTAATACTTATTTATATATAATTCATATAACGCATGAGTTATAATTAGGAGGTAAATATGGATTTAAAAGAATTTGAATATGTTCTTGCAATTAATGAAGATAAAAGTTTTTCAAAAGCTGCAAAACGACTTTTTATATCCCAACCATCACTAAGTCAATATATCAATCGACTAGAAAATCAGCTTGGTGTAACTTTATTTGATAGAAATACTATACCTCTTACTCTAACATATGAAGGCGAACTATATATTGAAGCCATGCAAAATATTGTAGAAATTTTTAATGGTATGCAGAAAAGTTTTGATGATATATCCGAACTAAAAAAAGGCAGAATAAACATAGGACTTACACCATCAAAGGCAAATAATCCTTTGCCGGCAATATTACCGGTTTTTAAAGAACATTACCCGGATATAGAACTTATATTAACTGAAGCAACTTCTTTGGAACTAGAAAATTTGTTAGTCAAAGGTGCTGTCGATGTATGTATGATGAATTTGCCAATAAAAAGTAAAGGCATTGAGTATGAGCCAATTATGACGGAAAATATCTTTTTAGCTGCACCACCTAATTTTACACCAAAGAATGTCGAAAAATCAAGTCCATTTCCGAAAATTAATATTAAAGATTTAGAAAATGAACAATTTATTCTTCTTCATTCGGACCAAAGATTACGACAAATTGCAGATAACATATTTGATAGTATAGGCATGAAGCCAAAAATTCTTCTTCAAACAAGTAGTATAGAAACAGCTATTAGATTATCTGCTGCTAACATGGGATTTAGTTTTGTTCCAGAGTCTTCTGTTAGATTTTCTTCAATGGTTAATCCGCCTAAATATTATACTTTTGGTAATACTGAAACCAGTTGGACTTTGGTAATAGCATATAGGCAGAATGCTTATAGGAGTAAGGCTGTTACTGCTTTTGCAGAAATAGCTAAAAAAGTTGTATCGCGATAGGAGAAAATTATGTTTACAATACTTGATTTTGAATTCAATCAAGCTTTTTCAATGAATAATGGTAAGGATATGGTAAATCCAAAATGCAGATTTGAAATTATACAAATTGGAGCTGTAAAGGTTGATGATAATTATGATATAGTGGATGAATTTAATATATTAATTAAACCTAATATATATCCTAACATTCATCCATTTGTAGAAAAGATTACGGGATTTACAGATAAAGATTTTAAATACAAACCTTATTTCCCAGAAGCTTTTAAAAAATTTAGGAGATTTTTAGGTAATGATACATTATTAGGTACATGGGGATATAGTGATATTCGTGCCCTATTTAGAAATTTGACATATTATAATATAGCAACAGAACCTATGATTATAGAATATGTTGATATTCAAAAAATGGCAACTCAACATTTAAAATATTCAAAAGGTGGAGCTATTGGTTTAAAAAATGCAGTTGAAGCTTTTAACATTGATATAGAAAGACCATTTCATCATGCACAAGACGATGCGTACTATACAGCAAAGGTTTTGAAAAAAATTGCACCAGAAAAACTACCTGTTAGAATATTTAATTCTTCGCATCTTAAGCCCAAAAAAGTACAGGAAAATCGCATTCAAGCGGTAAAATGTAGGCGTTCTAAATCAAATAGAACTAGGAAAAGCAAATGATTTATAAAAAGACAATAAAAAATATCCTGCAATTTTAAAATTTGATTGCAGGATATTTTTGTGTGAAAATTATTTTAAAAATCCAGAAATTATCTTTTCTTCAGCTTGTTCAGCAGTAAGCCCCAAAGTCCTTAATTTCAAAATCTGTTCGCCAGCTATTTTACCAATAGCAGCTTCGTGAATTAAAGCGGCATCAGGATTTTCTGCAACTAAAGATGGTTGCGCTATAACAGAACCATTTCCATCTAATATGGCATCGCATTCTGAATGACCAGTACATATGTTTTTGCCGATAATTTTAGAAGTATATTCTTGTTTAGAGTTATCTCTGGCAACTGAACGAGAAACAATGTCAGTTCCTGAATTTTCTCCCTCGAGTGTTACAACAAAATCTGTTTTTGCATATTCTTTACCAGATGTCATAATACGCTCTTTTATTATTAATTTTGCGTTTTTTCCTAATGTTCCCCTTGTTTTACGGTCTGTGCTATCTACACCACTAAGCTGAATAGTATCCATTGTTAGTATGGCGTTTTCGCCCAAAGTACAATCTGTTACAGGGTCGATACGCTTTGCACCCGTACCATTACCTGTACCAATATGTTTTTCTTTATACAAAACATTAGAATTTTTTTCAAGAAAGAATCTATGAACACCATTATGTCTAGCATCATGTCCGTCATCTGTATGAACCCCGCATCCGGCAACAATTGTAACATCTGCACCTTCTCCAACAAAGAAGTCATTGTATACAACATCATTCACATCCCCTTTTGTTACGCAAGCAGGAATGTACACAGTTTCATCTTTTGTATTTGGTGAAATTATTATATTAATACCAGGAGCATCAGTTTTTGGCTCTATTTTTATGTTTTCAGAAGATTGTCGACCAGCACATTGACCGTCTTCACGAATATTGAATGCGCCATTAAACTTTCCTTTGAAATCAGATACTATCTTTAAAATTTCTTCTGTAGTTTTTTTCATTAGTTGTTACCCCCATTTAGACAACAATCACCAGTGTTTGATACTTCCAAGAGTGTTGGTAAAATTTCTTCTTTTTTACCAATATCTTTAACTACACCATTTGCAATAACAATTATCTCATCGGCTATGTTAAGTATTCTTTCTTGGTGGGATATTATAAGCAATGTACCAGCATAGTTTTCCTTAATTTCAACAAAAGCATCAATTAATTCATTGAAGCTCCAGAGGTCAATACCGGCTTCTGGTTCATCGAAAATAGTAAGTTTTGTGTTTCTTGCAAGAACTGTAGCAATTTCAATTCTTTTTATTTCTCCACCAGAAAGGCTAGAATTAACTTCTCTATCTATGTAATCACGAGTACATAAACCTACTTTGCCTAGTAATGAACAAATTTCTTTTTCTTCTATTTTTTTGCCAGCAGCTAATTCAAGTAAGTCTCTTACAGTAATGCCTTTGAAACGCACAGGCTGTTGAAAAGCGTAGCTTATACCTTTGTTTGCTCTTTCAGTTATATCCAAAGAAGTTATATCTTCTTCGTCTAAAATAATACTACCAGATGTTGGCTTTTCTAAACCTGCAATTAATTTCGCAAGAGAAGTTTTACCACCACCATTTGGACCAGTAATTACAACTAATTTACCAGTTGGAATTTCTACATTTATATTTTTTATAATTTCTGTACCATCAGAAACTTTCCATTTTATATTTTGTAGTTCTAACATTATTGTTTCCTCCAAAAATCTAGTATTAACAAGTATATATATAAATAAACTAAATTATTTTTTATTAAAGAGTCTCTAATAATTCATAGAAATTAGGGAAAGAAATAGCTACACAATCAGAATCAAGAATAGTAGTTTCACCTTCAGCAACCAAAGCAGCTATAGCACAAGACATAGCAACTCTATGGTCTAAGTGACTATCCACAGTAGCACCCTTTAATTTTTGATTACCCTCAATAATCATACCGTCTTCAGTTTCAGTAATTACAACACCCATTTTGCCTAATTCTGTACTCATAGTTGCAATTCGATTGGATTCTTTAACCTTTAATTCTTCGGCATCTTTAACAACAGTAGTTCCATCAGCACAAAGAGCAGCTACAGCAAATACAGGTATTTCATCTATCATTCTTGGGATTATACTTCCTTCAAGTGTTGTGGCGTGGAGTTTTGAAGATTTTACTTCTATATCGCCTACTAATTCGCCACCAGATTCTCTCTGGTTGAGAATGTTTATTTCGCCACCCATAGCACGCAAAGCATCAATAATACCTGTTCTTGTTTCGTTTATACCAACATTTTCAATGATAATATGAGAATTTGGAACAATTAATCCAGCTACCATAAAGAAAGCAGCAGATGAAATATCGCCAGGAACATTGATAGGTTTTGCATAAAGCTCTTCTACAGGCGTAGATGTAATTACACCATTTTCATTTTTAATATTAGCCCCAAAATAATTTAAAATTATTTCAGTATGATTTCTTGAAGCGACAGGTTCATTAATAATTGTAGTTCCATCAGCAAAAAGGCTTGCTAAAAGAATTGATGATTTTACTTGGGCACTTGCCATAGGCATAGTATATTCAATAGAATGAAGTTTTGAACCATGTATAGTGAGAGGAGCAAATCCATCATTTGTGCTTTCGATGTTTGCACCCATTTCGGTAAGAGGATTAATAACCCTTCTCATTGGTCTTTTTTGAATAGAAGCATCCCCATTTAATTTTGTATCAAAATTTTGGGCAGATAAGATACCAGATATAAGTCTAATTGTTGTACCACTATTTCCAACATCTAAAGTTTCTGTTGGAGCAGTAAGTCCATGAAGCCCTTTGCCATGAACAGTAACATTTTCTCCATCAAAATCTATATCAATACCAAGTTTTCTAAAACAGGATATAGTTGACATACAATCATCGCCAGTTAAGAATCCAGAGATTTTTGTATCGCCTTTTGCCAAGGAACCAAACATAACAGCTCTGTGTGATATAGACTTATCACCTGGGATTTTTATCTGACCATTTAATTTTTTCATAGGTTTTATAGTTTTATTCATAATTCAACTTTTCTCCTTTATTTATTAAATACTTTGTAATTCATAGATTTCAAGATATCTATAGCCTTATTTTTATGAGCTTCATTTTCGAAAGCTATATAGAGAGCACCATCATTATAATCTCTAGTGTTTCGTATACCTATATTTTTAATGTTAACACTATTAACACTCAATAAAGTTGCTATTGTAGCTATGGCACCGGGTTGGTCTACTACATCAACAGCAATCTCGTAAAATTTACATACAGTATTTTCATTTCTATTTTCAAAAGAGTTTCTATAATCTCTGGCATTTTCAAAAAAAGAATATATATCTTCTTTGTTTTCAAGAGATGTTTTTAATTCTCTTACTGTGTTTATATAAGTGTCAAGCACCTTTAATATCGGTTCTCTGTTATCCTGACAAATACTATTCCATACATCTGGACTGGAACTTGCTATTCGTGTAATATCTCTAAAGCCACCAGCTGCAAAAGAATGCATATATCCATCACTGTCGGCTAGTTCTTTTACTGTATTTACAAGAGAGGAAGCTATAATATGTGGAACATGACTAATTGCTGCAACTGTATAATCATGAACTTCAGGAGAGATAACTACTGGAGTTGCCCCTAATGTCTTAGCAATATTTATCATTTTATCTATTTTGGATTGTGGTACATTATTTATTGGTGTAAGTATGTAAAAGGCATTTTCAAATAAATGTGCTTTTGCTGATTTATACCCTGTTTGCTCAGACCCAGCCATAGGATGTCCTCCTATAAAGCAGATGTCTTTAATATTTGATAATGTGTCACAAATTTTCTTTTTTGTACTGCCCACATCTGTAATAATACAGTCTTTTTTGATATAAGGTTTCAATTTACTTACATATGTAGGTATTGTATCAACAGTTGTACATACAATAATTATGTTACATTCTTTAAAGATTGACATATCTGTGAGACTATATTTATCTATTACACCATCATTATAGGCATCTATAAGTGATTTTTCACTTCTGTTCATTGCTACAATTTCGATATTTGTTTTTTCTTTGAGAGCCTTTGCTATGGAGCCACCTATTAAGCCAAGACCTATAATTCCTATAACCATCAGAACACCTCTCTAATATGTGCATTATCCATATTATTTTAACACTAATACCAAATTTGGTCAATATAATTTAAAAAGTGAATAGTAAATCTTAAAAATATTTATTTTAAGGCAGCTATTTATTGTAAAAATTAATAAAAAATATAAAGGAAAAAAGATAAATTTGTTGAATTTATAAATACTAAAGAGAATGTGTTTGTGCAATTAAATCAAAGTATGCACATATTATATTTTGTAAATAGTGATAAATAAACAAAAGGAGTGGTGTTTTTATGAAAAGTTATCCTGCAAATCAAATTAGAAATGTTGCTATTATTGGTCATAGTGGAGTTGGAAAAACTACTATTGCTGAAGCATGTTTACATGTTAGTGGTGTGTCAAAGAGATTTGGACGAGTAGAAGAAGGCAATACGGTTAGTGACTATGATCCAGAAGAAATAAAAAGAAAAATTTCTATTAATTCTTCAATAATTCCTGTAGAGTGGTTAGAGGAAAAAATTAACTTTATTGATACTCCTGGCTATTTCGATTTTCTTGGAGAAGTTAAACAAGCACTTAGCGTATCTGATTTAGCACTTATAGTGGTTGATGCAAAAGCTGGTGTACAAGTAGGAACTGAAAAAGCTTGGCAAATAGCAACAGAAATGGGTACACCAAAAATGATTTTTGTTAATGGTATGGATGATGAGTCTGCTGACTTAGACACAGTTGTGGAATCTATGAAACAAGTGTTTGGTAAGAGTATTGCCCCACTTCAGGTTCCTTTTTACGAAGATAATAAATTTGTTGGGTTCGTAAATGTTATTAGAAGAGCTGCAAGAAAGTTTATGAATGGACTTGTAGAGCCATGTGATATGCCTGATGGATTAGATGATTCAGTTGAAACTATGAGAAAAATGGTTGAAGAGGCTGTTGCGGAAACAGATGATGAATTAATTGAAAAGTTTTTTAATGACGAGAGTATGACTCCTGAAGAAATACATAAAGGGTTGAGGATTGGTATAGTTGATGGTACAGTTACACCAGTTATTTGTGGGGCTGCTATATACACAATAGGAATAAGAGTATTAATGAACTCCATAAATAAGTTTTTACCACCTACTAACGAGGTTAAAGCAACAATAACTGCTATAAATCCTAAAACAGATGGTTATGTAGAAATTAATTGTGATGAAAATGATCCATTATCAGCTTTTGTATTCAAAACTATTGCAGACCCTTATGTGGGAAGATTAAGCCTTTTTAAGGTTTGCTCAGGGGTTATGAAAAAAGACTCTATGGTTAAGAATGTTAATAAAAATATAGCTGAAAAAATAGGAAAATTATATATACTTAGGGGTAAGGAACAATTAGAAGTTGACGAGTTAAGAGCCGGAGATATAGGTGCGATAGCTAAGTTACAGAATACAAGTACATGTGATACATTAGCTTCAACAGATAGACCTGTACAATTTCCTGAAATCAGTTATCCAGAGGCTCATATGAAGAAAGCTATTAAGCCTAAGACAAAAGGTGATGAAGATAAATTAGCAAGTGCAATTAACAAAATTCTTGAAGAAGATAAGACCCTTAATTTTACTGTGGACAAGGAAACAAAACAATCTATAATAAGTGGTTTAGGGGATACTCATATTGATGTATTTGTTAGTAAATTGAAAAATAAATATAAAATAGATGTAGATTTAGATAAACCTATTGTTCCATATAGAGAAAAGATAAGAACTAAGGTACAGGCTAGAGGAAAGTATAAGAAACAATCTGGTGGACATGGTCAATTTGGAGATGTAGTTATTGATTTTGAACCAGTTGAAGACCAGACTATACCATATATTTTTGAAGAAAAAATTTTTGGTGGAGCTGTTCCAAAACAATATTTTCCTGCTGTAGAAAAAGGTTTGCAAGAAAGTATTAAGTCTGGTCCTTTAGCAGGATATCCTGTTGTTGGCATAAAAGCAACTCTTGTAGACGGCTCTTATCATCCAGTAGATTCTTCTGAAATGGCATTCAAGATGGCAACAACAATGGCGTTTAAAGATGCTTTTTCGCAGGCTAAGCCTGTTATTCTTGAACCAATATCTTCTGTAGCTGTTACTGTGCCTGACGGTTATACTGGTGATATTATGGGAGACTTAAATAAGCGTAGAGGCAGAATTTTGGGAATGGAGAAGACTGGAGATAATCAGATTATACAGGCAGAAGTCCCTGCTGCTGAAATGTTAGAATATTCTACAGATTTAAGAAGTATAACTCAGGGAAGAGGCTCTTATACAGAAGAATTTGTAAGATACGAAGCAGTTCCTGCAGATATTCAAAATAAAGTTATAGAAAAGCGTAAGGCAGAAATGGCAACAAAGGCAGATAAATAGCATATAACTAAAGAAAAAATAGGCATTATTCAATGTTGAGTAATGCCTATTTATATTTGTAATTATAGTTTTATTATGCCCTTTTCGAACATATTATTAATTGCAATTATTATACCAAGTTTTGCATGAGCCCATGTTAAACCGCCTTGTAAGTAAACAGTATAAGGAGGCTTCATTGGAGCATCAGCACTTAATTCTATTGAAGAACCTTGAACAAATGCACCTGCAGCCATGATAACCTGACAATCATAACCTGGCATATCCCATGGTTCAGGAGTTACAAAACTATCTACAGCAGCGCCTTTTTGTATTCCTTGACAAAATGCAATAACGCCTTCAGGAGTTTTCATTTGTATGGATTCTACTATGTCTACCCTTTTTTCTTCTGGTCTAGGCATTACTTCAAATCCTAAATCTGAACAGATTTGAGAGGCAAAAACAGCACTTCTAAGACTTGCGTTAACAACACTAGGAGCAAGAAAAAGTCCTTGAATTAATTTAGGTGTTACACCAAGGCTAGGTCCTACCTCTTTACCCATACTTGGGGATGTAAGTCTAAATGCAGCGTTGTCAACATATTCCTCTTTACCAACTATGTATCCACCGACAGGAGCTATACCGCCACCGAGGTTTTTAATAAGAGAACCTACTACTAAATCAGCACCTACTTCTGTTGGTTCAATAGTATCAACAAATTCGCAATAGCAGTTATCAACCATACAAATTATATCCGGATTTATGGATTTAACTATCTTTATGATTTTTTCGACAGTTTCTATTGATAAACTAGGTCTATATTCGTAACCTTTTGAACGCTGTATCTCTACGAGCTTTGTGTTTGGAGTAACTGTGTTTTTTATTCCGTTGAAATCTATAATTCCGTCATTTAGTAAAGGGACTTCTTTGTATTTTACACCATGTTCTACAAGTGACCCCTTAACTTCTCTAACAGCACCTATAACACTTTGAAGTGTATCGTAAGGCTCTCCTGCTACACAAACAAGTTCATCACCATATTTTAAATTACCAAAAAGAGCTACAGTAAGAGCATGTGTACCTGAAATTATTTGTTGTCTAACTAAGGCAGACTCAGCCTTAAATATATCTGCATAAATTTCTTCTAAAGTATCGCGCCCAATATCGTTATAACCATATCCTGTTGTACCGTTAAGATGAGCTTCTGAAAGTCTATTTTTTTGCATAGCTTTAATAACTTTACATTGATTATATTCAGTTATTTCATCTATTTTTTTAAAATATTTTTCAACTTTTTTCTCGGCATCAAAACAAATATCGGCAACTTTTGGATTAATACCAAATTCGTTTATAATATATTCTTTTAACATTTTTTATTCCTCGCTATTTCATTTTTTATATAAATTGCTATTTCCTGTGTAGAAGTAAAGTTATCTACATTTATCCAGTTTCCATCGCATTGATGATTAAACCAAGTTAATTGTCGCTTAGCAAAATGGCGGGTATCTCTTTTTAACAAAGTAATGGATTCTTCAAGAGATAACTTCCCTTTAAGATAGTATACAATTTCTTTGTAGCCTAACCCTTTCATAGAAACTAAATTTTCGTCATATTTAGGATATAATGATTTTACTTCTTCTACTAAGCCATCTTTTAACATTATATCTATTCTTTTTTCTATTCGATTATAAAGTTTTTCTCTATCCATATTTAAAACGAAAAAGTTTAAATCATAAATAGGCTCTTTCAATTTCTCTCTTTTGTTATATTCAGAAAATTTTTCGTTATTTTCTAGGCAATATTCTAAAGCACGAATAACTTTTTTTGTGTTATTTTGATGAACTGTACTTGCATACTCAGGATCGTATTCTTTTAATTTATTATAAATAAATTCAGCGCCTTTCTCTTCAAGTAAATTTTTTAATTTTTCTCTTATAGCATAATCACGCTTAGAAGAGCTAAAATCATTATCGTTAATAAGGGCGTTGATATAAAACCCTGTTCCACCTACAAGTATAGGAATTTTGCCCTTCCCTAGAATTTCGTCTATGGCTTTTTTTGCCATAGTTTGAAAAACAGCTACAGAAAATTCTTCATCAGGATTAAGGCAGTCTATTAAATAATGTTTTATCCCACCCATTTCTTCTTTAGTGATTTTTGCAGTACCTATATCCATACCTCTGTAAACTTGCATGGAATCTGCAGAAATAATTTCTCCGTTTATTATTTTTGCAAGTTCTACTGATACAGCACTTTTTCCACAGGCTGTAGGACCTGCAATAACAATTAATGGCTTTTTCATAATATAATCCTCCAGCATAAAACTCTGTATATTATATATTTAATTTTTAAATTTGTAAACTGTAAAAAACAATATTTTTGGGTATGTTAATATAAAATGGTAAAAAACTTAGACCGTCATTAAAAAATAATATTATAATATATTGAAAAAGGCTAAAAAAAGTTGTATTATAGAGCTATATGTAATTTAGCATTTTTAATGTTAATAAACGGAGGTAAATGGATGTTTAATAAAGATATAGGAATAGACTTAGGTACAGCTAATACCCTAGTGTATGTTAGAGGAAAAGGTATTGTAATGAATGAACCATCAGTTGTTGCTGTGGATTCAATTACAAGAGAAGTTTTGGCTGTAGGTAGTGAAGCTAAGGCTATGCTTGGAAGAACTCCTGGAAATATAACAGCAATTAAACCTATGAAGAGTGGTGTTATAGCTGATTTTGATGTTACAGAGGCTATGTTGAAATATTTTATTTCGTCAGCTTATCCAAAGTCAATGTTTGGACCAAAGCCTCGTGTTGTAATAAGTGTTCCTGTTGGAGTTACAGAAGTTGAAAAAAGAGCTGTTATTGAGGCTGCTGTAGCTGCTGGCGCAAAAGATAAGCAAGTTTTAGTTACTGATGAGCCTATGGCAGCAGCTATAGGTGCTGACTTAAATATTGCTGAAGCAACAGGAAGTATGATTGTGGACATAGGCGGAGGCACAAGTGAAGTCGCAGTTATTTCTCTTGGAGGGATAGTGGCTAGTAAATCTGTTAGAGTTGCAGGTGATGACTTTGATGAAAATATTATTAATTTTGTACGCAAAGAATATAATATTGCCATTGGTGAAAGAACTGCTGAGAGAATAAAGATTAAATTAAGTTGTGCCTATATAGATGCAACAACTCAATTGAAAGAAATGAAGGTTAAAGGACGAGATTTAAGCACAGGATTGCCTAAACAGTTGACAATTAATACACACCAAGTAAAGGCTGCGATGGCTGAATCTATAGAAACAATAGTAGATGCTATAAAAATAACATTGGAAAAAACTCCACCTGAACTTTCAGCTGATATAATAGAAAAAGGCATATATTTGACAGGTGGTGGAGCTTTAATTGATGGATTAGATAAGCTTATTAGCATAGAAACACATATGCCGGTGTTTGTTGCAGATGACCCTCTTACTTGTGTTGTTAGAGGTACTGGTAAGATTGTTGAAGATGAAACTATTGCTGATAAGATTAATACATCTACAAAAATACTTAGACAAGGAGAATTTTAGTTGAGAAATTTTTCTGGAAAATATAAGATAGTTGTAACTTTTTTAGTATTGACTTCAATTTTAACAGCTATACTATCTGTAGATAGGAAAGCACCTACTTTTGTTGAATCTTCATTGGGATTATTAATCGCACCTGTTCAAACATTTAATACTGGTGTCTTTTCTTGGCTTAAAGATAAGAAAAAGTATTTTAGTTCAGTAAAATCATTATCAGCAGAAAATGATGCTTTAAAAAAAGAGCTTCTTGATACTAGAGCTGAGTTAAATAGATTGAATCTAATTGAAAATGAAAATTCACAACTAGAAGCCCTATTGGATATAAAAAATCAGTATAAAGATTATTCAGTTGTTGGAGCTAAAGTTATAGGAAAGGACCCAGGCAATTGGTTTTCCACTTTTACTATTGATAAAGGAACTGATAGTGGCTTGAATAGAAATATGGTAGTTATGACCCAAGATGGTTTAGTTGGAAAAATTACAGAATGTGGCTATAATTACTCAAAAGTAATTTCAATAATAAACGATTCAGATGCTGTTAGTTCACAAACTCTTAGAGGAGATAATATTGGTTATATTACTGGAGATTTGAATGAGAATGGTATGTGTAAGATGCAATATTCAGAAGATGTATCTGATATTCTTATAGGAGATACAATAGTTACTTCTCATTTAAGTAATATTTTTCCCGAGGGAATTACTATAGGTAATGTTCAAAAACTTACAGTAGATAAAAAAACAGGAATGCACTATGCTATTATAAGCCCTTCTGTTGACTTTAGACATTTAGACTATGTATTGGTCATTAATAAAAATTTTGAAAAAACATTAGTTGAAACAACAACTACAAATCAATAGGAGGAAATTATGAAATATTTAACTTACATTATATTAATGATTTTCTCCTTTATAATACAAACTACATTTATTCAGCATATAGCAATAGGAGGCGTGATGCCAAATTTAATGCTTCTGATTGTTATATGTGTTGCGTTTATGCAAGGTGAAAGTGATGGGTTGTTTGTAGGAATAATTGGTGGACTACTTCATGATTGTTTTTATGGGCAATATATAGGGTCAAATCTTTTTTTATATGCGATAATAGGGTACATTGTAGGTATAGTGTGTAGAAGTTTGTACAAGGATAATTTTTTTGCTCCGGTTGTTACATCCATTATAGCAATTTTATGTTACGAGTTTTTTTTCTTTGTGTTAAATATTCTTTTAAAAGGAGCAACAAATTTACCCTTTTTTATTGTTAATAAAATTATACCTTCTATGATTTATAATGGAATTTTTTCTATTTTAATATATCTTTTATATAGAGTAATATATAATTACCTTTCTTATCGTGGAAGAAAGTATAATAATAGAATGTTTTAGAGGTTTTTATTATGTATGATATAATTGAAGCTATTAAAAATAAAACTTCATATAGGATTAAGTTTATGCATATAATTATGGCAATTCTTTTTATTATGCTAGTTGTTAAGTTATATTCTTTACAAATTACATCAGGCGATTACTATAGCAAAGAAGTTAGTGGCACTGCTATTCGCAATGTTACTGTATCAGCACCTAGAGGTATAATATATGATAGATATGGAAGAGAGATTGCAACTAATACATCTTCATATGCTGTCAACATTGACCCTAGTATAGGAGTTGATAACTTAAATGATGTACTTCAGAATTTGATTACGCTTTTAGAGAATAATAATGAAAAGATTGTAATTGATTTTCCGATAACTGCAGAATCACCTCATAGCTTCTTATTTAATGAGAGCGAAAAAAGGGAAATACAATGGAAAAAAGATATGAATATAGATGAAAATCTGACTGCTGATGAAGCTTTTAAAGCTTTGAGAGAACAGTTTGAAATAGATAATAAACTTTCAGATTTGGAAGCTAGTAAACTATTGGGACTTCGTTGCAAATTGTATCAGCAGAGATATTCTAAATATATTCCGCTTACTATAGCATATAATCTTTCAGAAAAGACGGTTACCTCTTTACAAGAGCAGGCATCTTCATTTCCATGTGTCTATGTGGATATGCAACCACTAAGAAATTATCCATATGGAAAGTATTTTGCACACATTTTAGGTTATATTGGGAATATAACAGACAATGAATTAAAAGATTATTCCAAATATAATTACACAATGAATGATGTAATAGGAAAAGATGGAATAGAAAAAGCCTATGAGTTGAAATTAAATGGTCAAGACGGCTCTCAATATATAGAAGTAGATAGTTCTGGTAGAAGAATTAGAACTGTAGAAAATGAAGGTACGGACCCAGTTGCAGGTAAAAATGTATATCTTACTGTTGATTCTGAATTACAGAAAAAAATATATGATGCCTTGGAAACTGAATTAAGAAATGCTCAATTAGCAAAACTTTCTGGTGCTGATAAATACGGATATTCTATTACTGATGTCTTTAAGTCTATGATAAAAAGTGATAATGTTCATATAAAAAATATTCTGAATTCAAAAGAAGGTACTGTACAGAATAGCATAAAAAAATATATTGTTTCTCAAGATAAGGATTCATTAAAAGATATAGACAAGGCAAGAGATTTATTTTTAAAAGGTTTTGAAGCTGGAGCTATTTCACAAAGTCAAGTCTTTTGGGCTTTATTTGAGCAAGGACAAATTACAAATAAAGATGGAATTATAGATGATGTTAAATTCGGAAGAATGTCTGGCGGTAGTGCTCTATTAGAAAAGATTAAGTCAGGGGAAGTTACTCCTCAAATGACAAATATGGACCCTTGTACAGGTTCAGTTGTTGTTACAGATGTAAAAACAGGTGGAGTTTTAGCTGCAGTTTCATACCCATCATATGATAATAATGAACTTGTTAATGATTTTAATAATGAATATTATCTTGAATTGCAAAATGACCCTACTACTCCTATGGTAAATAGACCTTTTAGTGAACCAAGAGCTCCAGGCTCTACTTTTAAAATGATTACAGCTACTGCTGGGTTACAAGAAGGTATAATATCACCCAATACAGGTATTTATGATAAAGGTACATTTAAAGATGCCGGTAGACCATATGCTAGATGTTGGATTGGTAGCGGAAGTGGTTCTCATGGAAATGTAAATGTTTCAGAAGCACTAGAGGTATCCTGTAATTATTTCTTTTATACAGTAGCTTATAGAATGAATAAAGGTGCTGGTGATTTAAGTGGTATAAATACATTAAATAAATACATGGAGGCTTTTGGACTAAATAGCCCTACTGGCGTTGAAATTTCGGAATTATATGACTCCATGAGTCAGTACCCTACTCATATTTCATCTCCTGAATATAAAAAGTATATTACACAACAAAGAGATGCTGATGCGAAGGAAAGTGACTATAAGTGGTCTGCAGGCGACACTATCAGAACGGCTATAGGACAATCTTACAATAATTATACATCTGCTTTAATGTCAAAATATGTAGCTACTTTAGCAAATGGTGGAACTAGATATTCTATGCATTTTTTAAATAAGGTCACTAATAATGATGGAAAAACGGAGGAAGAATATCAACCTAAGGTTGAAAGTAAGATTGAAATAAAAAAAGAAAATTTAGATGCAATTTTTAAGGGTATGTTTCTTGTAACAACTGGACCAAGAGGAACATTGAGAAATTACTTTAAAGATTTTCCTGTCGATGTTGCAGCAAAATCTGGTACAGCTCAGCAATCTTCTAAGAGAAGTGAACATACTACTTTTGTTGCTTTTGCCCCATTAGAAGACCCGCAGATTTCAGTATGTGTTATTATTCCTTTTGGAAATGGGACTACTGGACCTGCACCTAAAGTTGCCAAAGTTGCAATATCTGAATACTTAAAGCTAGATTATAAGCCAGAATTAAAGAGTTATGACACATTACTTCATTAATTGCAAAAACATGTAATAATATCGTGTTCGATTATCTATTTATTATAAATAAAAATATGTTATTATATGATAGTAAAGATGTTAATATACCCATAAATTCTAAAATAAAAATTTAGTAAACATATTTAGAGGAGGCAAAAAGATGAGTGAAGTAATAGTGGTTACATCTGGAAAAGGTGGCGTTGGAAAGACAACGACAGCAGCTAATATTGGAACTGGTATAGCTGCTACTGGTAGGAAAGTAGTAGTTCTGGATGCTGATATTGGACTTAGAAATTTAGATGTAATAATGGGATTAGAAAACAGAGTTATTTACGATTTAGTAAATGTAATAGAAGGAAATTGCCGTTTAAAGCAGGCTCTAGTAAGGGATAAGCATTATGAAAATTTATTTCTTCTTCCAGCAGCACAAACAAGGGATAAAAATTCTGTGACACCAGAACAAATGGTGAAATTGTGTAGTACATTGAAGGATGAAGGATTTGATTATATAATTATCGACTGCCCTGCTGGTATAGAACAAGGTTTTAAAAATGCTATTGCTGGTGCTGATAGTGCAATTGTTGTCACAACTCCTGATATTTCAGCTATTAGAGATGCTGATAGAATAATTGGAATGTTAGAGGCCAATGGACTTTATAAACCAAAATTAATTATAAATCGCCTAAGAAAAGACATGGTGAAAAGAAATGAAATGATGTCACCGGAAGATATAAATGAAATTTTGGCAGTTGATATTTTAGGAATAATTCCGGAAGATGAAGATGTTGTAGTTGCATCGAATAAAGGAGATTTATTGGTCTCTAATCAGCAGTCAAAGGCAGGATTAGCATATAGGAATATTGTTAAAACTATTTTAGGAGAAAGCAATGAGGGTGAAGATTCTATTGAAAAGAAAACTTTATTAGGGACAATAAAAGCTATGTTTGTTAAGGGGTGATTTTTATGATAAAATTTGAAAGCAATTTTAATCAAGAAAATACCTCAGGCTATGTAGCTAATAAAAGATTAAAATATATTATTACTCAAGATAGATTTAAGTTTTCACCTGAATTACTTGCTGAAATTAAAAATGATATTATAAATATTATTTCAAACTATGCAGATGTAGATTCATATGGTGTAGTTTTAAACTTTACAAATGAAAATAATACATCTATGATAAATGCTTCAATACCTTTGAAGAAATTTTAAATTACTATTAGGATGTGATAGATTTGGAGATAAAAAAGAGGCTCCAAAATTGTGATTATGTTTTGGTGTTATCTGTTTTTGCACTTGCAATATTTGGTATAATAATTATAGGTAGTGCAACGCGAATAAATATTAATGGTCCTCAAAGCGAGTATATAAGTCAGATGATATGGTTTGCTACAGGAATTATATTAATGATAATTGCCGCATTGATTAACTATGAAAATTTATGTAAATGCTACATTTTTATATATGTATTTAACATAATTATATTAATATTAGTATTGCTTATAGGTACAGGGAATAATGATGGAAATGTTAGAAGATGGTTGTTTGGATTACAGCCGTCTGAGTTTGCAAAAATTTTTATGATAATTTATATTGCAAAATTTATTGACAAATTCCGAGAAAAGATTAATAATATAGGTATACTATCTTTGTTGTGTATAGCTACTGCTATTCCAGCAATATTAATAAAAATTCAGCCATCTCTTTCGGCTAGTTTGGTTCTCATGGCTATTTTAGCTACAGAATTATTTATCGGTAAAATAAGTTTTAAGTATATAAAAATTGTTTTATTGATTATAATACCGGTGGCGATAGTTTTCTATTTGGATTTAATAAGTGAGCATCACAGAATATTGAGTTTATTTTTAAATGAATATCAAATAGATAGAATACTCCCTTTGGTAAATCCGGATTTATCGTCATCAAATTATTACCAGACTAAGAATTCTATTTGGGCAATTGGTTCTGGACAGTTAAGAGGAAAAGGATTATACAATGGTACTATAAATCAGCTTAGTTATTTACCTTACTCTCATAATGATTTTATTTTTTCTGTTGTAGGAGAAGAATTTGGTTTTCTGGGATGCTTAGGGGTATTGGCTGTTATGTTTGTTATTATAAGCCGTTGTATAAAAATATCTTTGACTTCTGAAGATAATCTTGGAGCTTTAGTCGCTGGAGGAGTAGCTGGAATGCTCTGCTTTCAAACTTTTGTAAATGTTGGTGTTGCCACAGGTATTTTACCTAATACAGGAATGCCATTTCCTTTTATGAGTTATGGTGGAAGTGCTATGTGGGTTGATATGATTTGCATTGGAATTGTATTGAGTGTAGGAATGAAAAAACCAAAATCTATGTTTTAGAGGTGATATGATGAACATTGCTTTAGTAGCACATGATAACAAAAAAACATTAATGGAAAATCTGTGTATTGCATATAGACATATTTTAGTAAAACATGAGTTGTATGCAACAGGAACAACAGGTTTACTTATTGAAGAAACTTCAAATTTGCCAGTTCATAAATATTTAGCAGGTCATTTAGGTGGAGAACAGCAGTTAGGTTCTCAGATTGCTAATAATGATATAGACCTTGTAATATTTTTGCGTGACCCCGTAGCATCTAAAAATTATGAACCAGATATAGGTTCAGTTTTAAGATTATGTGATATACACAATATACCTTTGGCTAGTAACCTTGCTACTGCAGAAGCTCTACTTCTTGCTCTTGATAGAGGAGATTTAGACTGGAGACATATTGTAAGGGAAAGCTAATGATTTATAATATATTACTTTTGTACTATATTGCTATAAATGTGGTTTTATTTGTTGTTATGTGAATAGATAAGTATAAAGCAAAAAGACATTTATGGCGTATTCCGGAATCAGCCCTTTTTTCTCTCTCTTTTTTAGGAGGTTCAATTGGTGGTTTTTTTGGAATGTTTTGTTTTAAGCATAAGATAAGGAAATATTATTTTTATATTATATATTTTCTTTTTTTAATAATTCATATATATTTATTGTATAGAATGTTTTTTTGAAAATTATAAAGCCCTCATTTTAGTATATTTAAAGTGGGGGCTTTTTTAATGATTTAAAATAACATTCTATTATTTTTTGTTCTTGTTATATAATTTTAAAGTGAAAGTAAAGGTACTGCCCTTTCCAAGTGTACTCTTAACAAAAATTTCTTCGTTGTGAGCTTTAATAAATTCTTTAACTATAGATAAACCTAAACCAGAACCAGTTTTATCCATTCCCCTAGAAGAATCTGCTTTATATAATCTATCAAAAATTCGGGCTTGTTCATCTTCTTTCATACCTATTCCGTTATCTATTATGGATATGTATGCTTTTTGTTCTAATTCTTCCGTTTTTAATATTATTTTACCATTTTTGTTTGTGAATTTAATTGCATTATCTAATAAATTATATATGACTCTTTGTATTTTTTCATAATCCGCATATACCATTACTGGTGTATTTGTATTTTCGAAAACAATAGAAATATTCTTATCAAAGGCTTTAACTTTTAATGTTGATGCAACTAATTCTAGTAATTCATTGATATTAAAACTTGAGTATTTTAATTTTGCACCATTTAATTTATTTTTACTTAAATCTAAAATTGTATTTGACATTTTATTAAGTCTTTCAGTTTCAGAATAGATAATATTTAGGTATTTTGGAAGTTTATCTTCTGGAATAACGCCATCAATAATAGCTTGTAAATAACCCATTATAGAAGTTAAAGGCGAGCGTAAATCATGAGATATACTTGATATAAATTCATGTCGTTTTTGCTCTTGGTCTTCCAAGCTATCTGCCATAGAGTTTAGATTTCTAGCCAGTATAGAAATTTCATCCATACGATTACCAATTTCAATTCTTTTGCTAAAGTTTCCAGCTGCTATTTCTGCTGTTACTGTACTCATTTCGCGTATGGGGCTTAATGCTCTATCAATAAAAATTCTAAGAAAAAAGAATCCAACAATATTTATAACCAAGACAAAAATTAATATTACAATACATTCTTGTAGTAAAGTTTGATTTATACTACCTCTATCGCATCCTAGAATAATAGTGCCAATTTTTTTGTTAGATATAATTATATTGTATACTATACTATATTTAGCACCATCAAATGTATTTGAAAAATCGCTGGTTATCCATTTATAATTGTCTGTTTTTTTCATACTTTTTGTGTCAGGAATAGCAGAAGTATATTTTTGCCCGATAAATTTATTATCTACATTCTGGGATACACATTGTATAATGTTATTAGTGTCTAAAACTAGTATTGATGAATCTTCATATGCATATATAAGACTAAATTTTGTTTTAAAATTGTTGTTAAAATAGTTTTTTCCGTCATATGAGTCCAAAAGGACATTTTCTATTCTTATAGCATTATTTAGTATTATATTTTGTTGCTGTTTATAAAAAAAATCTTTGAATGCAAAACTTAGCCCTATTCCTAATACTGAAAAACCAGCAGTAAAAACTAAGATATATACAACAAGCCATTTTTCAAGCAATTTAAACATACCAGCACTCTCCTCTTATACTATATTATTATTTTCATTCATTATATACTAAGGATGATACTATTTCAATAGTGTAAATCATAAACTATATTAAAATGAAAGAGATGAAAAGATATGAAGGTAAATATAGACAGTGTTTTAAGAAATCTTGATTTGCCTAGTGATGTAGTTGAATATTTTCCAAAAATTTCTATAATTTCGAATTTACGATTATTAATAGAAAATCATAAAGGAATTAAACTCTATACTGAAAAAGAGATAATTGTTAAATGTAAAAAATTTAATATTGAAATATCGGGTAGCGAATTGTTTATTAGAGAAATAACAGATGAATATATTTATATTTTTGGAATTGTAGAAAATATAAAATATAGTATGTGGGAGTGATTAATATTATTGATAAATTGTGGAAATATTTAAGTGGATATGCTATAATAAGCATCGAAGGTTTTAATAAGATGAAACTTATTAATAAAGCTGTAAAAAAATTTATAAAATTCTCAGATATTACATCAAATAGAGTAAAAGCTACGGCAATTATACCTATTGAAGATTTAAAAAAATTATATGAATTAAATGAGGGTTATAAATGTAGTATAAAAATAGAAAAAATAATCAGCTTAAAACTTATAATAGGTAGACTCTTAAAAAAATATTTTTTTCTGTTGGGCTTTTTTAGCTTTATTACTATACTATTTGTTTTGTCAAATATGATTTGGTTGATAAATATAACAGGAAATGAGGAATTGTCTAATTCAGATATTATACAAGCTTGTTCAAAAGAAGGTATAGAATTAGGGAAAAATATAAGCAAATTAAATTGTAAAGATATTTCTAACAATCTTAAAAATAAGCTTGGTAATATAGCTTGGATTAATATTAGAACTCAAGGTGCGACAGTTTTTGTTAAACTGGCCGAAGAACAAAAACTAAGTCATGAATTGAATAGTAAAGATAGCCCTTGCGACATAGTTGCTAGTGCTAATTGTGAGATTACATCTATTATTACTAATAGTGGGCAACCACAAGTAAAAAAAGGCGATATAGTTGCAAAGGGAGATATATTGGTTTCAGGTCAACTTGTTAAAAGTGGTAATGAAGAAATTGAAATTACAAATCAAGTTAAATCAAAAGCCACTATATTTGGAAAGGTAGAAAGAATAAAAAGAATAGATATTCCATTTTTATTTCAAGAAAAGAAATATACAGGTAAGGTTTATAACACATATTCTTTAAAGATATTTAACAAAAAAATTAATATAGATTTTATTGACAAAGTAAGAACCAATTCTTATGATAAAAGTACGGAGGTTAAAATTTTTAATTTGGGAGAAGGATATAATCTTCCCCTCGTACTGTATAACACAAAATATAAAGAATATGTTATAAATAACATTACTTTAAATGAAAAGCAAGCTGAAAATAAAGCTAGCAAATTAATATATAATTATATTATAAATACATATCCTTTGGATTCAGATATTTTAAATTGTAAAATAAAATATGTAAAAAACAATAAAATATTGTCAGCATATGCATATATTATATCTAATGAGTCTATGGGAGTAGAAAATTACAATGTTCAATTTTTAGGAGGAAACGCTTTAAATGATTCAACATAAAATTCAAATTCCTAGTGAATTATTATCAAGTATATTTGGAACATATGATAGTAATATTAGAAAAATTGAAGATGAATATAAGGTGTCTATTGTTAATCGTGGGGATGATGTTGTAATCTCCGGAGAAGAAGGAGGAGTATTAAAAGCAAAGACAGTTGTTAATGCCCTTATAAATTTAGCAAAATCAGGACAAATAATAGAAGAACAAAATGTAAATTATATTGTTTCAGAAACTAATGATAATAATGCAACGCAGTTAAATGATATAAATGATGATTTTATATGTCTTACAATGAATGGTAGAGCACTTAGACCAAAAACATTGGGACAGAAAAAATATGTTGATTCTATACGAAAAAATACAATTGTATTTGGTGTAGGTCCTGCAGGTACAGGTAAGACATATCTTGCAATGGCCATGGCAATTACAGCTTTTAAAAATAACGAAGTCAATAGAATTATTTTGACTAGACCTGCTATTGAAGCTGGAGAAAATTTAGGCTTTTTACCGGGAGATTTACAACAAAAAGTAGACCCGTATTTAAGACCATTGTACGATGCCTTGTATGAAATAATGGGTGCTGAAAATTTTGCGAGAAATATGGAAAAAGGAGCTATTGAAGTTGCTCCTCTTGCATATATGAGAGGCCGTACACTTGATAATTCTTTTATTGTTTTAGATGAAGCTCAAAATACTACACCAGAACAGATGAAGATGTTTCTTACAAGAATAGGATATGGTTCTAAGGCTGTTGTAACTGGCGATACAACTCAGATTGATTTGCCTAGGGGAAAAAATTCTGGACTTATAGAGTCTACTAAAATTTTAAAGAATATAGAAGATATAGCTATATGTAATCTTACAAACAAAGATGTAGTGCGTCATCCCCTCGTACAGAAGATTATTGCTGCATATGAAAAATTTGAACAAAAGAAGGCTAGATAAATGGATGTTTTATTTGAAAATAATACGAATGAAGAAATCAATTATAAATTGATAGAAAAAGTAATTTCAGAGGCTCTTAGATACGAAGGTGTTAATGATAACACAGAAGTTAGCGTTACTATAGTTGATAACGAAGAAATTAGAAAAATTAATAATAAGTTTAGAAATATTGATAGAGCAACAGATGTATTATCATTTCCGTTAATTGATTTTGATAATGAAAGTTTGCCTGATGATGGCTCTAAAATATACCTAGGAGATATAATAATAAGTATAGAAAGAGCTAAGGAGCAAGCCAAAGAATATGGACATTCTATTGATAGAGAAATTGGTTTTTTAACTGCTCATAGTATGTTACATTTATTAGGATATGACCATATGGTGCCAGAGGAAGAAAAAGAGATGTTTGCAAAACAGGAGGAAATACTCAATAATCTTGGGTTAAGAAGATAATATGGATGAAAATGAAAAATTATATGATATAGCTGTTAAGGCGAAAGAATATGCTTATGCTCCATATTCAGGATTTAAAGTTGGAGCTGCCCTTCTTACTGATGATGGAATGGTGTTTATTGGAAATAATATTGAGAATAAATCATACGGGGCATCAAATTGTGCCGAAAGAACTGCTATTTTCAAGGCTGTATCAGAAGGAAAAAAGAATATAAGAAAAATAGCTATTGCATCAGATAGCGAAGATTTTACTTATCCCTGTGGTATTTGTCGTCAAGTTATGGCTGAATTTATGTTGGATGGAGAAATAATTTTAGGGAATGGTAAAGAAATTAGGGTCTATCCTGTTAAAGATATGATACCAAATGCCTTTGATACGGATTTTTAGTGGAAGTGAATTTATGACTTGGAAAGAATTGGAAAAAGCTTGTTTAAACTGTAGAGGATGTCAATTAAGTGAAACAAGACATAATGTTGTTATTGGAGTTGGAAATAAAAATAGCGATATAATGTTTGTTGGAGAAGGACCGGGTTATAATGAAGATATGCAAGGGGAACCTTTTGTAGGAGCTGCAGGTCAACTGTTAGATAAAATGTTACATTCAATAAACTTAGATAGGAAAGAAGTATACATCGCAAATGTTGTTAAATGTAGACCTCCAAACAATCGTGACCCACTACCACAAGAACAAGAAATGTGTATTAAATATTTAAGAAAACAATTTTTGTTAATTAGGCCACATATAATTGTCTGTCTTGGCAGAATTGCTGCACAAGCGATAATTAGTCCTGATTTTAGGATAACTCGTTCTAGGGGAATTTGGTATAATAAAAAGGGAACAGAGATAATAGCTACTTATCATCCATCTGCCCTATTAAGAGATGAAAGTAAAAAAATCGATGCATGGAAAGATATGCAAAGTATAAGAGATAAATTAATTGAATGGAGAGAAACTAATGGCGAAAAAGTTTAAATCTGGATTTGTTACATTAATAGGTAGACCAAATGTTGGTAAATCAACACTTATGAATATGCTTATTGGAGAAAAAATATCTATCATATCTAGTAAGCCTCAAACAACAAGAAATAAAATTCAGACTATTTTAACGACTGATAATGCACAAGTTGTTTTTATAGATACACCAGGATTGCATACAGCTAAATCCAAATTGGGTGAATATATGGTAAAGAGTGCTGAAACTACTATGAATGATGTAGATTTAGTTCTTTACTTAATTGAACCGTTTGAAAAGATAAAGGATTCAGATAAAGCTATATTAGATAGATTAAAAAATGTAACAACTCCCGTTTTCTTAGTTATTAATAAAATAGATACTATAAATAAAGAAGAACTCTTTAAGGTTATTTCATCTTATAAAGAAGTATATGATTTTAAAGAAATTATACCTATATCTGCACTTAAACAACAAAATAAAGAAGACTTATTAAAGCATATAGAAAAATATTTACCAGAAGGACCAAAATATTTCCCTGAAGATATGATTACAGACCAGCCAGAAAAACAAATAGTGTCTGAAATTATTAGAGAAAAAGCTTTATATTTATTACAAGAAGAAATTCCCCATGGTATAGCTGTAGAAGTTACATCTATGAAAAAAAGAAAAGAAAAAGATATTTACGACATAGATGCCACTATTTATTGTGAAAGAGATAGTCATAAAGGCATAATAATAGGCAAACAAGGTTCTATGCTGAAAAAAATAGGCACTAATGCCAGAAAAGATATTCAAAGATTTTTGGGCACATCTATTAATTTACAACTTTGGATTAAAGTAAAAAAAGGATGGCGTGATAACGATTTTCTGTTAAAGAATTTTGGTTATGATTCTAAACAAATATAAAATTTTATAAATTTAAAAGTACTATATATTAATTATGATATGCAAAAATTAATATATTTCCCCAATTTGTGACAGAATATTTATTATTTTAAAGGTAACCATAAGTATCAAGGAGTTGATATTGTGGATACATTATTTTGGAATATATTTGAAAAAAGTGGAGATATAAATGCTTTTCTTGCATATAAAGATTTTAATGAGTTAAAAAAGGATAAATGTAATGACAATAAGCACTATTAGAGGTATAGTAATAAAAGAAACTTTTTCTGGTGATTCAGATAAATATATTATTATTTTTGCTAAAGATATTGGGAAAGTTTCTGTATTTGCTAAAGGGGCTAGAAAATTAAAAAGTAAATTTTTAGCAGGTACTGCCCTATTTACTTATGGAGATTTTATAGTTAAAGAAAGTAGAGGTAAATACTACCTTGATTCAGTTGATATTATTGAGAATTTTTATGGATTAAGGAATGATATTTTTACATTAGCTTATGGGACTTATTTTTTAGAAATACTAGATAAGTCTGTGCCTAACGGAATTTCAGAAAATCTATTACTGTTACTATTATTGAAATCATTACAAAAGTTAGTTAAAACAGAAAATAAAGAACTTATATCATCGACATTTGTTTTAAAATTAATTAGTTTTCTTGGCTTTTTTCCAAGTCTAAAAAATTGTGTATATTGTGGAAAACAGGACACAAAGTATATATGTGCCGAAGGTCTTTTATGTGAAAAATGCTTAAAAAAGGAAGTACCTTTTGTTAAAATTTCTTCCCCTACAATAGAGGCTATGATATACATAGAAATGACAAGTATAGATAGTGTATTTAACTATAATTTAACCTCTAAATATTTAAAAGAATTAGGTCGTATAGGATATTTTCTTGTATATACAAATTTTGGAAAAGAAATTAAGTCATATGAATTTTTAAAAAATTTATGTTGACAAATAAAAAAATAGTGCTATACTATGGTTATAAAAATTAAATATTTTCTTCAGGGATTGGTGTAATTCCATACCGGTGGTAAAGCCCACGAGCCGTAAAAGGTATGATTCGGTGTAATTCCGAAGCCGACAGTAAAGTCTGGATGAAAGAAGATTTTTTTGCGTGATTTTTTATATGATTGCATTTGTTTAGGTACCCTGAAGTTTTAGGGTACCTTTTTTATTGTAAAAATAATATTTTAAGGGGTGAGTATATTGTTAAACTATATGGAAGAAGCGATTAAACTAGCAAAAAAAGGAGTAGGATATGTAAGCCCTAACCCAATGGTAGGATGTGTTATTGTAAAAAATAATAGAATTATAGGAAAAGGTTGGCATAAAAAGTATGGAGATGCACATAGTGAAGTCAATGCTATCAATTCAGCAACTGAAAGTATAGAAGGTAGTGAGGTTTATGTAACTCTTGAACCTTGTTCTCATTATGGTAAAACGCCACCTTGTGCAAAGGCTTTGATTGAACATAATGTAAAAAAGGTATATGTTGGATGCTTAGACCCTAATCCACTTGTTTCAGGTAATGGAGTTAAAATGCTTAGAGATGCTGGCATAGAAGTAGAAGTTGGAGTTATGGAAGAAGGATGTAAGAATATTAATCCTATTTTCTTTAAGTATATTACAAACAATACCCCTTTTGTTGTTATGAAATCGGCAATTACATTAGATGGGAAAATTGCTAGTTATACAGGAGATGCACAATGGGTATCTAATGAAAAATCCCGATTGTTTTGTCAAGAATTGCGTCACAATTTAAAAGCTATAATGGTGGGAATTAATACAGTTTTAATTGATAATCCTCGCTTAACATGTAGAAAAAAAGACGGTGTAAACCCTATTAGAATTATTGTGGATTCAAAATTGAGAATCCCATTAGATGCTAATGTGCTTCAAATCACAGGTAATGATAGATGTATAATAGCTACTACTAATATAAAAGACCTAAATAAAGCTAAAATTTTGGAGGAAAAAGGCGTAGAAATACTTCAATGTGATAGCGTGGATGACCAGGTTGATTTGAAAAATTTAATGGATAAGTTAGGAAAAATGAAAATTGATAGTATTTTGCTTGAGGGTGGAGGAACTTTAAACTACTCAGCACTAAAAGCTGGCATAGTTGACTATTCCCTAACCTTTATCTCTCCTAAATTTATTGGTGGTAAAAATGCTAAAACATCTATTGAAGGAACTGGTTTTGCAAATATGAAAGATGCAATAAAGTTAGATAAACCGAATGTAACTTTTTTTGATGAAGATATATTGGTGTATGGAGGAATTAAATGTTTACAGGAATAATCGAAGAAATTGGAAGCATTATTAATCCAGGAAATAAATTGAAGATAAAATGTAAAAAGATTTTGTCAGATGTAAGTTTAGGAGATAGTATTGCTGTAAACGGTGTTTGCCTTACAGTTACAGAATTTAATACTGATTCAATTACTGTAGATGTTATGAATGAAACCTTGAATAAAACTTATTTAGGCTCTATGAAAAAAGGTGATTTAGTAAATCTTGAAAGAGCAATGTCTGCAAATGGGAGATTTGGTGGACATATTGTTAGTGGACATATAGATGGTACTGGAATAATTAGAGAAATTAAAAAAGACGGAATTTCTATTTGGTATAGCATATCTGCTGATAATAAAATATTAAACTATATTGTTGAAAAAGGTTCTATAGCTATTGACGGCATAAGTTTGACAGTTGCTTATATTGATGAAGAAGTTTTTAAAGTATCAGTGATACCACACACGCAAGAAAATACTACACTTTTATCTAAAAATATTGGGGATAAAGTAAATTTAGAAAACGATATAATTGGCAAATATATAGAAAAATTATATAAACCACAGAAAAAAGAAAGTAAAATAACAGAGGAATTTTTAATAAAAAATGGATTTTAGGAGGTAGTTATGATGTATAGTTTTAATACTATTCCAGAAGCGATTGAAGATATTAAAAATGGTAAAATGATAATAGTAGTAGATGATGAGGACAGAGAAAATGAAGGAGATTTTATTGTTTCTGGTGAAAAGGTTACAGGCGAAATAATGAATTTTATTGCTACATATGGTAAAGGACTTATTTGTACACCTATTTCAGAAAAGATAGCTGAAAGGCTTGGACTAGAACCTATGGTAGCTAATAATACTGACAACCATGAAACAGCTTTTACAGTAAGTGTTGACCATGTGGATACAACAACCGGAATATCTGCTTTTGAAAGAGCATTTACTGTAAATAAAATGGCTGATAAAAATTCAAAACCAAGTGATTTTAGAAGACCTGGGCATGTTTTCCCTCTTATTTCAAAGCCGATGGGCGTATTAGAAAGAAATGGTCATACTGAGGCTACAGTTGATTTTATGAAACTTGCTGGGCTTGAAGAAATTGGTATATGTTGTGAAATTATGTCTGAAGATGGACATATGGCAAGAACGCCAGAGTTAATGAAAATTGCGAAACAAAATGATTTGAAAATTGTAACTATTGAAAGTCTTATAGAATATATTGAAAATAATGTAAAGGTTATTGAAAAAGCTATAACTACAAAATTACCAACCAAATATGGTACATTTGATGTTTCAGGATATTATGATAAAGAAACTGGTAAAGAGCATATAGCTTTATATATGGGAAATATAAATGATGGAGAACCAGTTTTAGCAAGAATTCATTCACAATGTCTTACAGGAGATACATTAGGTTCTTTAAAGTGTGATTGCGGTCAGCAATTGGATTTTGCTTTGAAAAATATAGCAAAAGAAAAAAGAGGTGTTCTGTTATATATGGAACAAGAAGGTAGAGGAATTGGTTTAATAAATAAATTAAAGGCTTATGAATTACAACGAAATGGTATGGATACAGTAGAAGCAAATCTTGCATTAGGTTTTCCGGAAGATTTGCGAAAATATAATTGTGCAGGACAGATTTTACAAGATTTAGGAGTAAAATCTATTAATTTAATGACTAATAATCCAGATAAAATTGAAAAAATTCAAGAAGCTGGAATAATAGTAAATAAGCGTATTCCTATAGAAGTAGAGCATTCATCAGAGGCGGATTTCTATATGGAAACAAAAAAAGTAAAAATGGGACATATTTTAAAATTGGAGGCTTAAAAATGAAAGTATATGAAGGAAAATTAGTTAGTAATGGTAAAAAATTTGGAATAGTTGTATCAAGATTTAATGAATTTATAACATCTAAACTTTTAAGTGGTGCTAAAGATGCCCTTGTTAGACATGGAGTTGCCGATGATGATATATCCGTAGCTTGGGTTCCTGGAGCATTTGAAATACCATTAGTTGCTCAAAAAATGGCGAAAAGTGATAAATACGATGCGGTTATTTGCCTTGGTGCAGTAATAAAAGGCTCAACATCTCACTATGATTATGTTTGTGCTGAAGTGTCAAAGGGAATTGCAACCGCAGGTATGAGTACAGAAGTACCTGTTATATTTGGAGTTGTTACTACTGATAATATTGAACAAGCTATTGAGAGAGCTGGAACTAAGGCTGGAAATAAAGGATATGACGCAGCTGTTACAGCAATAGAAATGGCAAATCTTTTCGATAATTTATAAAAATATTAAGCTCTCGTATAAAAATAAAATACGAGAGCTTGTTTTTAATAAAAACAACTATGCCCTATAAATTCTCTTAAAATAGAGTTACTTGGAACATCAGTTTCAGGAATAGCAATAAAACTATTTAATAAATTTAATAACCTTCTGGCCTCCAGATATGTTGAATCACTTCTATCTATATTAAACAATAAAGGTTCAACCATTAATTTTAAAACACTAAGCTCATAAACTAAGGCTGAATTAAACATAGCATCTGCCTGTTCTTGGTATGGAAATATATTTTCTCTTTCTCCAGCTAGCACATCAGGCCACATATTTATTGTTGTACGCAAGTCAAATCCTCTAAAATAATGATCTCTAACTAAACGCCTAATTAATCTATTGTCAGTAGTTGCTATTCGATTATGTTCGTCTATATTTAGCTGTGTTAAGGCACTAATATAAATCTTAAATTTATTCTCTTTTGGAATATCTACAGTTAATTGCTCGTTTATGCCATGTATTCCTTCTACTATTAATACAGAATTATCCTCTAATTGAATTTTTTTGGATTCAACTTTCCTTAATCCTGTTACCATATCATATAAAGGAGTATTAACAGGTCTATATTTTAACAAGTTAAGCATGTCTTTGTTAAATTGTTCGATATCAAGAGAAGAAAGATTTTCAAAGTTCTTTCTACCATTGCTATCTTCAGGAACATCATCCCTATTTTTATAGTAATCATCCAATGATATTACTTGAGGCATTTTACCTGTTGCTATGAGTTGTATAGCTAATCTTTTGGCAAAAGTTGTTTTCCCTGATGAAGATGGTCCCGCTATAAGAACAATTTTTTTATTTTGTTTGTTTATTTTATCTGCTATTTCAGCAATCTTTTTTTCATGAAGAGCTTCAGCGGTAAAAATTATATCCTTTGTCTTCCCTGAACAAATTAACTTGTTCAGGCTAGGTAATGCAGATACTTTTAAAATTCGTGACCATTCCTCATATTCATTAAAAACAGTTGTTAATTTGGGATATTTTTTTATTTCATTAAGCTTATTTGAATCTTCTTTATTTGCAAATATAAGCAGAAATCCATTTTCAAATTTTTTTAAATCAAATTTTTTAATGTACGATGTAGATGGTACAATTTTATCATTAAAGAAATCATAAAAGTCTTTTAACTTATATAAGTTTATAATACCAGATTCAACAAACTTAAGTGATTGCAATCTGTTAATAAGATTATTTTCTTTAAATATTTCAAAACAATCTTCTATAGGAAATGAACAACTTTCGATTTCATAGTCTTTTTTTATAATATCTAGCATACATTTCTTTATTTTGTATAAATTTTCTTCGGTTACTTCAAGTCCGTTTAAAGTACAGTAGAAATTATAGTTTATAGAATGTTCAACCCAACAAGATACTTTATCGCCATAAAGTTTATGAATGGCAGCAACTAATATAAACATACAGCTACTCTGATATGTTCTAAATCCATAATTTGAGTCAATATCATAAAATTCTATATATGAATTGGAACAAATTTTATAATTTAAGTCACAAAGATTATGATTTACAGATGCAACTAATATTGGGTTTTCAAAAATATCGGAGTAATCTTTACTTAATTCAAGTAAAGTAGTTCCATCTTCGACTTCAATATCTTGATTGCAATTTACTATATGAACCTTATGTAAATCCATAAAAATCCCCCCTAATATTTTACAAAATATCTAATGTTTGACCATTAATTTTTGAACATACACATTCTACATTAGGTATTTTATTTTTAATATATTCACATAATACAGGAACTATTATTACTTCTGTAAAATAATGAGTTCCATCTATAACACACAATCCAATGTCTTGAGCATATTGTGCATCATGATAGCCTAAATCTCCAGTTATATAGCACTGGCAATCATTATTTTTAGCAATCTGCATAAAATCTGCATCGGTTCCTTTTCCGGTACAAAGGCCAACTTTTTTTATTTTAGTAGACTTATTACCTGATATAACTAAATGGTTTAAGTTTAGTTTTTCTTTTACAAAATTAGCTAATTTATTTAAAGTCATTTCTTGTTTTAGGTAACCTATTTTACCTAAAAATGAGGTTTCTCCTGTCTGAAACAAACCTGTGACATTATTTAATTCCAAGAGATTACTTAATGTAGAGTTAGTACCACCCTCGGCAATATCCAAATTGGTGTGAGCAGAATATATATTAATATTATTTACTATTGCTTTTTTTATTCTTTTCCCGATAGGAGCTTCAAAGTCTAATGTTTTGATTGGTTTAAAAATAAATGGGTGATGAGTGATTATCATATTTGCACCAATCTCAATTGCTTCATTGATTACGGCTTCACTACAATCTAAAGCGAAAAGAATTTTATTTATATCACTATTTTGACTGCCGAGCATAAGCCCAACATTATCCCAACTTTCGGCTAATTTTGGTGGAGCGAGAGTTTCCATAGTTGATATTATTTCATGGCATTTTACAGACATTTTAATCCCTCCTCATATAGTGCTTTTAAGTGTTTAAGTTGAGCTATTCTTTCATCAGCATTTTCAATTGCATTACTGGATATATTTTCTAACACAATATTTATCTTTTTATATTCGTGGTCTATAAATTGTTTTAATACTGCTGATTTTTTGTTTAATAAAAATTTACCAAAGTAATATTCTATTTCTGAATATTCTTCATCGATACCTTTTATAGCGTTAATTATTGTATAATATTTTCCAGCTTCTATAAGCATTTCTTCGTTTATTATTTTATAATTAATATTATGTAAATATGCCCTTACCTTTTCTATATCTCTTTGAGGTTGTAATATTAGCTGTTTTGCGTTATTTACAGCTTTTTTATTAGATTCTAAAACATCTATAGTAAGCAATCCACCCATTCCAGATATAATTATAGTATCTACAATTTCAGTATCTTTTATTATTTCTAGTCCATTGCCACATCTAACATCTATTTTATCATTTAATCCATATAAAGTTATGTTAGTTTGAGCCTTATCACAAGAGCCTTTACTAATATCAGCTGCAATGGCCTTTTGTGCTATTGAATTTTTAACTAAGTAAATAGGGACATAACCGTGGTCAGTACCTATATCGGCAATTAAATTTCCTTTATTAACTTCTGAGACTACATTCTTTAATCTATTAGATAACAAAAAATAACCCTCCTATGTTTAAAAAAGCTGCCCAATTCAGGGCAGCCATAACATTTTATAAATAATCTTTGAGCTTCTTACTACGACTTGGATGACGAAGCTTCCTTAATGCCTTCGCCTCAATCTGGCGAATTCTTTCTCTAGTAACATTGAATTGAGAACCTACTTCTTCTAAAGTTCTTGCTTTTCCGTCTACAAGACCAAATCTTAATCTAAGAACATCTCTTTCTCTCTCATTTAAAGTATTGAGAACTTCGTTTAATTGTTCTTTTAATAATGAAAATGCAGCAGCATCAGCTGGTGCAGGTATATCATCATCAGGGATAAAATCTCCTAAGTGACTATCTTCTTCTTCGCCTATAGGAGTTTCAAGAGAAACTGGCTCTTGAGCGATTTTTCTTGTTTCTCTTACTTTTTCTACTGGCATTTGCATTTCTGCAGCTAATTCATCATCTGTAGGTTCACGACCTAATTCCTGAAGTAACTGACGAGAAACTCTAATAAGTTTATTAATAGTTTCAACCATATGAACTGGAATTCTTATTGTTCGAGCTTGGTCTGCAATAGCTCTCGTAATAGCCTGTCTAATCCACCATGTAGCATAGGTACTAAACTTATAGCCTTTGCGATAATCAAATTTTTCAACAGCTTTTAAGAGACCTAAATTACCTTCCTGAATTAAATCTAAAAATAACATACCACGGCCAACATATTTCTTAGCTATACTTACAACCAATCTCAAGTTAGCTTCTGCAAGGCGTCTTTTGGCTTCTTCATCTCCATTTTCAATTCTCTTAGCAAGTTCAATTTCTTCGTCGCCAGAGAGGAGAGCTACTTTACCAATTTCCTTTAAATACATTCTTACATGGTCATCAATATTAATGCTATTTTCTGCAATAGTTAAATCAAGTTCTTTATCTTCAGGGTTTTCTTCTTCAAGCTCAATATTAGATACTACATCTATTCCTTGAGATTCAAGGTAATCATATACCTTATCAATTTGTTCCTGGTCTAACTCGATATCAGAAAGTTGTTCCTCGATATCCTTATTGTCAAGTATTCTCTTTTTCTTTTTTGCAAGTGCCATGAGACCTTTCATTTTAGCAGCAAATACTGCCTCATCTGTGGATTTCACGCTATCCTTCCTTCCTCGTATGTTTTATAGTTTAACCATCTGAAAGCGATATATACAACTTTGAGATATTTCGCTTTTCTTTTATCATTTCTAAAATATCTGGACTGTCCATACTTTCGCTTATTAGTTTGTTATAATAAGCTTCTTTGACTTTTTTGATTTGGTCATTTAAAGCTTTCTCACTTTCTTCAATAGAAAAATTTGTTTCCAATACAAAAATTTTAGATACATTGTTTTGTTCTTCAACTGTTTCAAAGTTACTTACTATACTATTCGGCAAAACAGGCTTATTTTCCTTGTATAAATTATAGATTATTTCCAAAACTTTTATATAAATAGGCTCTACAAGTTCTTTTGGCAACAATTTATCTTTAATTGCTTCACATATAGCTTTATTAGAAACTATAAGATTTATTATGCCCCTTCTAGCTAAATCAACACCATTATCTGAAATTCTTTTATTGATATTTGAATATTCTACAGTTTTTTCAGACATACCGTTAATGGAATTGATTTGTTCTTGAATTGCAGATACATCGATTTGAGTTATTCTTGAAACTTCTTTTAAATAAGCGTCTTTTTCAATAGAATTTTCAACACTAGATAATAAACTGGCAATCTCATTCGTAAATGCAATTTTATCTTCCAATAGTGTGAGGTCATATTTTTTCTGTATTTGTTCGGCTTCAAATAAAATGTGACTTTTAGCTGTTTTTAATAATTCTCCAAAGGCAGATGGACCAAATTTTTTAATATATTCATCAGGGTCTTTAGCATCTGTTACTTGAAGAACCTTTACTTTTAATCCAGCGTTTTTTAAAACGGGAATAGCGCGTAGAACAGCTTTAACACCTGCCTCATCACTATCAAATAACAATACAGCACTATCAGCGTATGATTTTAATACACGAGCATGATTTTCATTAAATGCCGTACCTAGAGATGCAACAACATTCGTAAAACCAGCTTGATAGATCGTTATTGCATCCATATAACCTTCAACCAATATTAGCTCTCGGTTATTACTTTTTTTAGCTAAATTCAGATTATATAGATTTTTACTTTTTGAAAAAATTTCAGTTTCAGGAGAATTGAGATATTTAGGCATTCCATCGCCTAAAACACGACCACCAAAACCTATAATATTTCCATAAACATCAATAATTGGAAACATAAGTCTATTATAAAATTTTTCATAATAACTGCCGTTATCGTTTTTGTAGACCAAACCACTTTTTAAAATAGCAGATTCTGAAAAACCTGCCTCTACAAGAGTTTTGTATAGGGCATCCTTATTTATAGGGGCATATCCAAGTCCAAAAATTTTCCTTGTCCTTGGAGAAAGTTGTCTTAGATTTAGATACTCTACGGCATTATGAGCATTATCTGTTTGTAATTGTTCATAATAAAACCTTGCAGCAACTTTATGAATATCATAAAGCTCTCGTTTCAATTGCTGTCTTTCAGCTGAAACTTTGGAATATCCATTTTCAGGTAAGCTATACCCTATTCTATCCGCTAAAAATTTAACAGCATCTGGAAAACTTAGGTTTTCATATTGCATGATAAAGCCTATTACATTACCTCCAGCATTACAGCCAAAACAATGAAAAAGCTGTTTTGCTTGGTTAATATGAAAAGAAGGTGACTTTTCTCTATGAAAAGGACAAAGGCATATATAATCCGAACTTTGTTTTTTTAACTGGACATAGCTTCCAATAACATCAACGATATCGTTACCAGAAACAATATCATCAATAACCTCGTCAGGATAGTACATTTTTACACCTCTTTTCGCATATCTTCAACTTAATTAATCTTCGACATTTTATAAAAATATCCTTGCTTTTAATAAAAATTATTTTAAAAATAAATTATTATATGTCGTTATTGCAAATCTATCAGTCATACCAGCAATATAATCGCATACAATAGTGCTTTTTTTATTAGAAATATCATAGTTGATATATATATTCATAAATTCTTGCGGGATTTTTGAAAAATCAGACATGTAGAATTCATACATTTTGCTAAGTATATTGCTATATTTTTCTCTTTCTATTACTAAATTATTTGAAAAATAAACATTTTCAAACAAAAATTGCCTAAGACCGTATAAAGCGTCTTTTGCATCAGATGATATTATAATGTCATTTTTTTCATAACTATTAAAAATTATGTTTTTAATTAGAAAGTCTATTCTATTATGTGAAGAATTGCCTAGAATTTTGGTATGTTGTTTAGGTAAATCGTTTTCTTTCAATATACCAGAACGAATAGCATCATCAATATCATGATTTACATATGCAATTTTGTCAGATATTTGAACAATTTTACCCTCTAAAGTTTTTGGATTTCCTTTGCCTCTATGGTTTAATATTCCATCAATAACTTCTTTTGTTAAATTCAATCCTTTTCCAGTTTTTTCAATAATATCAACAACTCTTACGCTTTGTTCGTTATGTCTAAAGCCACCACATACCACATTGTTTAAATCAGATTCTCCTAAGTGCCCAAAAGGAGTGTGCCCTAAATTATGCCCTAGTGCAATAGCTTCAGTTAAATCTTCGTTTAAGTTTAAAGCTCTAGCAATAGTTCGTGCAATTTGAGCAACTTCCATTGTATGTGTTAATCTTGTCCTATAATGGTCGCCCTCAGGAGATATAAAAACCTGTGTTTTATGCATTAACCTACGGAATGCCTTAGAATGGACTATTCTATCCCTATCTCTTTGAAAACATGTTCTTATATCACATGGTTTTTCATCTGTTTTTCTTCCTAAAGAATATTTGCTTTTAGACGCAAAAGGACTCAATATATTAATTTCTAAATCTTCTCTAAGTTCACGAATGCTCAATAAATTACTCCTTTCCAAAAAAGTCTTTTTAACTAGCTTATATATATAATATTTTTATTTTATAGTACAGATTCCTTTTCTTAAACTAAAATATTATTATTAAATAATAAACAAAAAAACGACTTAAAAAAGCCGTTTTATGTATCAACCACCAAAAAATATATGTTGTACTAATATTTTTATGCCCATACCAACAAGAACTAGACCACCAATTCTTTCAGCGTATGTTTTAAAAAATGGGCCTATTTTTTTGCCTATCATTAGACCTGCATATGAAAGAATAAAAGCCACAATACCTATAACTGAACAGGCGAATACTATGTTCATATTACCTATAAAAGCAAAAGTAACACCTACAGCAAGAGCATCAATACTTGTTGCAATAGCAAGCATAGTCATATTCTTTACTTTTAATATTTCCTTCTCTTTAGGTACATCTTCTTCGTCTTCGGAAAAAGATTCTTTTATCATATTAAAACCAATTATACCTAGTAATATAAAAGCTATCCAATGGTCGAATTGCTGTACATATTTGGTAAGCTTATTACCTAAAAAATAACCTATTATAGGCATAAAAAACTGAAATAAACCAAAGTACAGACCAAATGTAACAGCATTTCTCTTTTTTACATTAGGTAATATAAGGCCGTTACTTACAGAAACGGCAAAAGCATCCATAGCTAAACTTACAGCAATTAAAAATAGTTCTATAAAGCTCATAAAAAAACCTCCTTAAATAAAAATATAACCTTGTTATGATACACATTTATTAAGGCTATGTCAATATATACTAATAAAATTTATTTTTCTTTCGGATTAAAAATTAGAGCCATAATAAAAGCGAAAGCAATAGAGGCTGTTACACCCGTTGCAGCAGATTTTATTCCGCCAGAAAATATACCTATAAATCCAACATTATTAACCTCGTTTATAACGCCTTTTGCAAGATTATTACCAAATCCTAAGAGAGGTATTGTAGCACCAGCTCCTGCAAAATCAACTATTTTAGGATATATACCAATTCCACCAAGAATACAGCCTAAAACAACAAAAAGAACTAGTATTCTTGCTGATGTAAGTTTAGTTTTATCTATTAAAACTTGACCTATTACACATATTATTCCTCCAACCAAAAAGGCTTTTATATAATCCATAAAATTCACCTCAATTTTCAATAATAACCCCATGGGCAATACCAGCAATATTTTCTCCTTGCTGAAGACTTGTAGGACTCATTAATGCACCTGTAGGAATAAACAATAATCTATTTACTTCCTTATTTTTTAATTGACGAAATATTTTGCTGCAAAATGTTACAGCAGAACATGCACATCCACTACCGCCTGAGTGGGTATCTTGATTTTCCTTATCATAAATTTCTATGCCACAATCAATGTGTTGATTATTTATATCATAACCCTCTTTTTTTAATAGTTTTTTTAATAAATCACTACCAACATATCCTAAATCCCCTGTAATTATTAAATCATAATATGTGGGTTGAATATTTAAATCTTGTAAATTATTTAATATTAAATCTGCTGCAGCAGGAGCCATAGCTGCACCCATGTTGTTTGCATCAGTAATTCCATAATCTACAATTTTTCCTGTTGTAATTCCTTTAATGTATGGACCGTCATTACTATTAGAAAGTATTACACCTCCATGACCAGTAACAGTCCATGTAGATGTTTGAGGTCGTTGATTACCCAACCCTATAGGAAAACGAAATTGCTTCTCGGCTGAACAAAAATGACTAGAAGCCCCTGCAATTATATTATTAGCTCCACCACTTTCTATTAATATTGCACCAAGACTTAATGCTTCGCCCATTGTAGAGCAAGCTCCAAAAATACTAAATAGAGGAATATTAAAATTTTTAACTCCAAAAGTTGAACCACAACATTGGTTTAATAAATCTCCAGTTACAATATAATCTATTTTATCGTTTGATAAATGAGCTTTTTCTATTAAATTTTTAACATTGGTATTAACAAATTCACTTTCAGCTTTTTCCCAACTATCTTGACCAAACATTGAGTCTTCAACGACAATATCGAAGAAATCCGATAAAGGGCCTTCAGCTTCTTTTTTTCCTACAATAGAAGAAGTTTCTTTTATAGAAATATTTTTTTCAAACAATATAGATTGTTTTCCGATATGTTTTGCCATAATTCTCCCCTTACTTAAATATATAATAAAAAATGCCTACAACCATAGATGATAATATCCCATATAAGATAACAGGCCCAGCTATTATAAATATTTTGGCCCCTAAACCTAGAATTAATCCTTCTTTTTTAAATTCTATTGCTGGAGCTGTAACGGAATTAGAAAAGCCTGTAATTGGTACAATAGAACCAGCACCAGCAAATTTTCCTATTTTGCTATATAATCCTAAACCCGTTAAAAGTGAAGCTATAAAAATTAGTATTATAGATGTGTAGGAGTTAGATTGTTCTATTGTACAGCCTAAACTTTTAAAGGTATTAATAAAAAACTGACCTAAGTCACATATTAAGCCCCCTACAAAAAAAGCTTTAATACAATTAGTAATAATAGGACTATTAGGAGATGCTTTTTGTACCATCTTAGAATATTCATTATTAGAAACAATTTTTGTCATAGATACATTCCTACTTTCTATAAAATCCGAATATTGTATAATATAATATTGATCCAAATGCTTTTCCTAATGCTAAGGATAACAAAAAGTATTGTAACCCCTTATTTAAGTTAAATCTACGGTGTATTATAGGGAGTACATTTAAAACTTCAGCGAGAGAAACAGCTATAATACCATAAAATATACCGATAGCCAGCGAAAACATTATTGTGCCAATTATTCCAATTGGAAAATAAAAATCAAATGCAAGACAAGATGCACCTAAGATACCACCCCATATTATAGCTTCCTCATACAGCTTAATATATTTTTCTGTATGAGATTTTTGGGTAAGTCTTGGAACAACACCTATAATAGCAATGAAAGCAAAAACCGCTCCGGATATTACAATTCCTCCACCAAAACCTAGCAGAGAAAAGACAATATATTTAGCTATTGCCATTTTTTTTGCCCCTTTCTGTTGACAAAGTATCAATTATATTATCCTCTATTTGTTTTTCATATTCAGTCATTTCAACTTCTATAGGAGTTGGATCACTTGTAATTTTTTTGCCACAAAAATGGTTAAAGAAGACTATAATACCAACAGCTATACCTATTGAATAAGGGAGATTAATAATTATAGGATTTTCTATCTTTTTTTTGAAAAAAATATAATAATAATTTTCAAATACAGCTGCCATTTGTACATCAGAATGAAAACTCATTATTGCAGTAGCCGAACCTGCAAATAAAATTATTATAATACCTATGATTTTTGTCCATTTCCAATAATTGTTTTGTTCTAAATTTTTTCGATATTCAACAACTGTATCAATTTCGCCTACATTTGATATAGTACTGCCTTTTGCACTATTATTTATAATATTAATAATATCTATAACAGTAATTAGATAACATTTATTTTCATTCTCTTTAATATTTAATACAGTTAGATTATTAATATGTTTTAAAAGAGAAGGATCTTCTACATAGACTTTTGCAATATCTTTAATTTTAACTTTTCCAGTTTTAGATGTAATAATTTTTTTTTCAGGTTTAATATATATATCCATAATTACCACCATATAAAAATAGTATTGTACTTTATTTGCACAATACTATTTTTATCAAAATATTCGAATTTATACTAACCTGCCAAAAGTTTTTTCATTTTTAATAATATTTTTTTTTCTAATCTTGATACTTGTACTTGTGAAATTCCCATTAATTTAGCTACTTGTGTCTGGGTTTTATCTTGAAAATATCGCAATTGTATTATTTTTCTATCTTCTGTAGATAATTTTTGTAAGGTGGTTGTTAAATCAATTTTGTTAATTATTAAGTCACTTTCGTTTATGTTCGATGAAATTCTATCTTTAATAGAAAAATTATTTTCGGAAGTATCTTCGTTGTCTATTGATTCGACAATTCTGTTTGAGTCTAATGCGGAAACCAATTCTTCAACACTAACATTTATTAATTTAGCCAATGTTTTTATATCTGGTTCTATATTATGAAACTTTATATAGTTTTCTCTTTCCTTATTAGCTTTGGCAGAAATTTCTTTTAGAGTTCTACTTACTTTTATTATTCCATCGTCTCTTAAAAATCTTCTGATTTCTCCATATATCATTGGGACAGCATAAGTTGAAAATTTTACATCATAAGTCAAATCAAAATTTTTGATACATTTTATTAGACCAATAGAACCTAGTTGAAATAAATCATCCTTATCTGTTCCCCTGTTGATAAATTTATTTACTATATTCCATATCAATCCTTTGTTTTTTTCAAGAATAATCTCGTATGCTTTTTTATCTCCAGATTGGGCTTTTTTTATTAAAGAAATTATTTCGTCCATAAATTTACACCTATAATTGCTTTTCCATTATTATGGTTGTCCCTTCTCCAACCTCAGAAATAACTTCTAAATAATCCATAAAAGCTTCCATAACGGTAAAACCAAGACCAGAGCGTTCTTCATGTGGTTTTGTTGTGTATAAAGGCTTTCTTGCCTTGTCTATGTTGTCTATTCCACTACCCTTATCGGTTATTTCTATTCGTAATTTTTTTTCTTCTACCTCTGCGTTTAAAAATATTTTGCCACCCTTGTTGTCATAGCCATGAATTATAGAATTAGTAACTGCTTCAGATACGGCAGTTTTAATATCAGCCATATCATTAATTGTAGGATCAAGATACAATATAAACCCTGATATAGCCATTCTTGCAAAGGCTTCATTTTGTGGTATAGCATCAAATTCAATTTTTACTTTGTTCATATGTACATCCTCCATTAATGTATTCTATGGCTTTTTCAATTGTGTCCTTATTTTCGATTATTTTATAAAGACCAGATAATGTATATATTCTTTCAAGATTTCCTTTTATTCCACAGACAGCAATTTTACCGCCAAGTAAAGTTATATCTTTATATCTGCCTATTAACATACCTATAGCAGAACTATCCATAAAGTCAACCATAGAAAAGTCTATGATTAAACTATTACAATTATTAACATTTAATTCTTTTCGTACACGATTCTTAATTACTTCGGAATTACTATGGTCAAAATCTCCAAATAAATGTAATATTAAAATTTTATCTATTATTTCTGTGTGAAATTTCAAAATGTTACCCTCCCTTTTGTTTATATATTTATTTTACAATATTTATCTAATCTTTCAATAAAAATAATCGAACAAATTATCTTAAAATACTTGCGTTTTCGCCAAAATATGATAAAATAATGATAGAAAATAATTTCGAAAGGTTGGTTACTATGGACGATTTGACTCCAAAGCAACGAGAGATATATGAATTTATAAAAAAAGAGGTTCGTTCTAAAGGGGTACCCCCTACAATTAGAGAAATGGGAAAAGCTGTTGGGCTTTCATCCACATCTTCTATTCATTTACACTTGAATAATTTAGAAGCTAAAGGATATATTGCAAGGCCTAAGTCAAAAAATAGATGTATAGAGATATTGGAAGATGATTTCTATAATACTAATAATGACAATATAGAGTATTGTAATATTCCTATTGTGGGAACTGTTGCAGCTGGTGAACCTATTTTAGCTACAGAAAATATAGACGGTTATTTCCCTGTACCTACAGAATATATTTCTGGTACTGAAAATTTTATGCTAAAAATAAAAGGAAACAGTATGACAAATGCTGGCATATTTAATGGGGATTTAGTATTGGTAAAACAGCAAAATACAGCTGAAAATAATGATATAGTTATTGCGATGATTGATGATTCTGCGACTTGTAAGAGATATTTTAAAGAGAAAGAATATATAAGATTGCAACCAGAAAATGATTCTTATGAACCTATTTATGTAAAGGATTGTACTATACTTGGACTTGTAAAAGGTTTATTTAGGAGTTTTAAATAATGGATGCCTTTCTTGATTATTTAATTAAAAAATCGGATGTAAGGAAAGAGTTTTCGATAAAAGACCACAGCAGCAAAAAGGAAAGAACAAGTGATGATAACCTTAATTACAAGAAAATATCAATTCCAAGTGTTGAAAGTTATGTTGTGTTCGATTTTGAAACAACAGGGATGAATCCAATTGTAAATAGAATTATTGAAATTGGTGCTGTAAAGGTTATTGATAATAATATTGTGGATTCTTTTAGTCAATTAATAAACCCGATGCAATATATTACAACTAGAATATCAAATGTTGTTAACATTACAAATGATATGGTTGAAGATTGTCCTATCATAGAAGATGTGTTGCCGAATTTTTTAGAATTCATAGAGGATTTTCCTTTAGTTGCTCACAATGCTCGTTTTGACATGGGATTTTTGATTAATAATGCCCATAGATTGGGCTATGAAGTAAATAATGTTGTTTTAGATACATTGTTATTAAGCCGTAAATTTAATAAAGATTGTATAAAGCATAACTTAAATTATTTAACAAAGCACTTTAATGTAAAATTAGAGCATGCTCATAGAGCTTATTATGATGCGTTGGCTACATGTTCTATATATAAGATAATACAGAGTAGATATAAGAATACCCTAGCCATTTAATGACTAGGGTTATTATTATGTGTTAACCAATAAACATTTGACACCAATACACCACTCCGTTAGCCGTATATCCAAGTCCCATTTGTGTGTAATTTGAGTTTAAAATATTAGCTCTATGCCCTTCTGAATTCATCCAAGCATTTACAACTGCTTCAGGTGTTTTTTGTCCTTTAGCAATATTTTCACCTGCTGTTTTATATGATATGCCAAATTGTTTTATCATATCAAAAGGTGAACCATATGTAGGTGATGTATGGGAAAAATAATTATTGCTTTTCATGTCGTTAGCTTTAATTTGTGCCACATTTGATAGATTTGAATTTAATGTAAGTTCTTTTAAGCCGTTTTCTCTTCTATGTTTGTTTACTAAATTTAAGACCTGTGTACTATAGTTTGAGTTGCTTTGAGATATAGTAGTAGTTTCTGTAGATGATTCTATATTAGGTTTTGTTGTAGTAACTTCGGTAGTTGTTTCAAAAGTGCTTATGGTATTAGTAGTTACTTCTGTAGTAGACTCAAAAGTTGGTTTAGTTTGAGTAGTTACTTCTGTAGTGAATTCGAAAGTTGGCTTGTTTTGAGTAGTTGCCTCTGTAGTAAATTCAAAAGTCGGTTTAGATTCTGTAGTTATTTCTGTGGAAACTTCAGAAGTTGTTATTTCTGTAGTAGGACTAGATGTTGGTAAAGTTATAGGCTTTTGTTCTATAGAGGTAGTAGTTTCAGTTATCCAAGTACAATTTGATTTTGTAGTACTTTCACAATTTTGTGGGTAAGTAGTGATTTCACCAGAATTAAAATTACATTGCTTATTTATAGTTTCAATATGTACATTTTTGCTTATTGTTTCTGCGTTTACAGAAAATGTCATTGCAACAGTAGCAAGTACCGTTATTATAATTGTCTTTTTCATAATATTCTCCTTTTCAAGTTGCAAATTTATAACAGTTTCAGATAGACGTCTATGGAAGCTATTATATCGTAATATATAATATAAATAAATAATAAATATATGGGAAATATGGAAAAATAGTTTAAAAAGAGCTAAATAGTTTTGTTTAATAAATGTTTGAGTAGATTATTCAATATAATTTTAAAATTTTACTTGAAACAATCATCAATATATCATACAATAGAAGTATTGTAATCATAGAAAGGAAAATTTACTTATGGCAACACCAGATATTAATTTAATAAATAAACGAAGAATTTTTGGTATTATTTCTCACCCTGATGCAGGTAAAACTACATTGACTGAAAAATTACTTCTCCACGGAGGAGCTATTCATCAAGCAGGTACAGTTAAAGCGAGAAAAGGTAGAAGTGCTAAGTCTGACTGGATGGAAATCGAAAAGCAGAGAGGTATTTCTGTTACTTCATCTGTAATGCAGTTTGAATATCAGAATAAAATTGTATCAATTATGGATACACCAGGACATAACGACTTTGGTGAGGATACATATAGAATACTTACATCTGTTGACTCTGCTGTAATGGTTATTGATGCAGCGAAAGGTGTGGAAGCACAGACAGAAAAACTTTTTAAAGTATGTAGTATGCGTGGTATACCGATTTTTACATTTATGAATAAGCTTGATAGAGATGCAAACGAACCACTTTCTCTATTAGAAGAACTTGAAAATGCTCTTGGACTACCATCTGTTGCTGTAACATGGCCAATTGGTAATGGTGCATATTTTGAGGGTGTATACGATAGATTAAAAAATGTTGTTCATTTATTTAAAGAAAAAAAGACAATACAGCTTTCTGATGAAGGTGTATTTGATAAACAATTAGATGACATTTTATTCCATGAAAATTTGGCTAATTTAAGAGATGAGATTGAACTTCTTGATGGTGCAGGAAATGAATTTGATATGGAACTTATTTCAAAAGGTAAACTTTCTCCGGTATTTTTTGGTACTGCTCTTGCTGATTTTGGTGTAACAGAATTTTTGGAACATTTCTTAGATATGTCCCCTGCCCCAGGAGCAAGAAAAACTACTACAGGAGAGGTTCAGCCTACAGATGACTTCTTCTCTGGATTTATTTTCAAAATTCAGGCAAATATGAACCCAGCACATAGAGATAGACTTGCCTTTTTAAGAATATGTTCTGGTACTTTTGAAAGAGGTATGGCTGTTACACTTTCAAGAACTGGAAAAGTTATGAAATTAAATCAGTCTACTCAGTTAATGGCAAATGAAAGAGAAACTGTGGATACAGCAATAGCTGGTGATATTATAGGTATCTATGATTCTGGTAATTACCAGATAGGAGATACTCTTACTACAAGTAAGGAGAAACTTTTCTTTGAACCACTTCCTACTTTCCCTCCAGAATTATTCATGAGAGTAAGACCTGTGGATACAATGCGTGCTAAACATTTCCAAAAAGGTGTGGACCAGTTAGCACAGGAAGGTGCTATACAGATATATAAAAATGAGTACAATGAGGTTGTTCTTGGAGCTGTTGGTGCTTTGCAGTTTGAAGTTTTTGAATATAGACTTTTAAATGAATATAATTCTAGTGTAAGAATGGAACCAATGAACTTTAGTGTTGCAAGATGGGTAAGAAATAAAACTGGTGAAGAGCTTCATGAATATGAAAATTCAAGATGTACATTAGTTTATGACCATTTTGATAGACCTATATTACTTTTTGCAAATCAATATACATTAAACACATTTATGGATAAAAATCCTGATATTGACCTTGTAGAAGCTCTTGCTGTTGATGATAATTTCTAATATAGCAAAAAAGACACATTTGATATAAATTTCAAATGTGTCTTTTTTATATAATGAATTGGATAGATAAATCTGACTAGTCAAACCACGAATTAAGAAAGTTGATTTGTTCTAAACTACAAGCCAGCAACTTGTATTGAATCAAATTCCAAAGATGGAGAACCAATAGCAGATGAATTAAATTTTAAATCATTTCCAATCTCTTTTACATAAGATAGAAGATTATAAAAATTTCCGGCTATAGTTATCTGTTCAATAGGAGTAGTAATTTTTCCATTTTCGATTAAAAATCCTTCTGCTGCTAATGAAAAATCTCCTGAAATACTATTTGCACCAGAATGAAGACCAGCAACATCAGTAATTAATAGTCCATTGTCAACATCTAATAATAAATTTTCAAATTCCATATTTCCATTTTGTATAAAGAAATTAGTAGTACTTACTCCAACAGTTCCTCTAAATGATGATTTGAAACCATTTCCGGTGCTTTTTACACCATCTTTATTTGCAGTTTTCAAATTATGTAGATATGTCTTTAATACGCCGTTTTTAACAACCTCTTTGTTGTAACTAGCTACACCCTCACTATCAAAAGGAGTTGTAGCATAACCATTATCTAAAAGAGGATAGTCGCAGATAGTAATTTTAGAGCTATAGATTTTTTCTCCTAGCTTACCTGATAATAAAGAAAATCCTTTTTGAACATTGTCAGCTAAAAAGGCGTTACTAAAAACTTGTAACATATCAGCAGCAACTTCATTTTTTATAATAGTTTTATATGTGTTGCTTTTAACACTATTTCCACATAGAGAGCTTATAACTTTCTTTACAGCAGTATTTGCCAAATTAATAGGGTTAAAACTGGATACATCATTACCAATCCATATTTCTCCCGACTCTTTTACACTATTATTTTCTTGAGCCATTATTCCAATATAAGCAACGGCATAATTTTGTTTATCAGATAGTTCCAATCCCTTAGAATTAGCAATATATATACTGGAATCACCTGTATTTATAAGAGATGTATTTACAGATGTAATTCGTTTATCATAGTTATAAGCTGCCTGTTCCATTTTTAGTGCTAAGTCTATTTTATCGGGGGCACTTAATTCACTTAATTTACTATTATATAGATTTAACTTTGGATATTCAGAGTTCCCTTCAAAAATAAATTCTTTTTCGTCATTTTCAAGTAATTCAGCATTGATTTTAGCTGTTGCTATAACCTCTGGAATAATTGATTCGTCTATAGTTTCGCTATAATAGTATCCCATTTTTCCATTGTAAATACCTCTAAAACCAAAACCGGATGTTTCACTATTTTGATACTTTTCTATTTGTTTTTTATAGATATTGACACTAAAAGACTTTTTTTCACTATAATATATTTCATATTCGCTAAAACCTTCATTTTTTGCTTTAGTAAATAACAAATTTTTAAAACCTTTTATATCCATTAGTTTTTACCTCCAACTGTAATATTTTGAACTCTCAACATAGGCTGACCAACGCATACGGGGATAGAACCACTAGATGCACCACACATACCTTCGGCTAATTCTAAATTATCAGAAACCATATCTATATTTTTAAGGACTTCATTTCCCTTACCTATTAGAGTGGCGCTGCGTACTGGTTCGCATATTTTACCATTCCTAATAATATATGCCTCATTAACAGCAAAATTAAATTCGCCACTGGCTGTATTAACAGAGCCTCCACCCATATATTTCGCATATAAGCCATATTCAGTATTTGAAATAATATCTTCTTTTTTATCTGTACCAGAGGCAATATATGTGTTAGTCATTCTGGAAGCTGGTATAAATTTATAAGATTCACGCCTTGAAGAACCTGTAGGTTTCATACCTATTTTATTACCATTAAATCTATCAACCATATAATTTTTTAATACACCATTTTCAATTAAAATATTTTTCTGTGCTGGTATACCTTCATCGTCTACATTAATAGAACCCCAGCTATTTGAAATTGTACCATCATCTATTGCAGTTACTTTATCTGAAGCAATCTTTTCTCCTATTTTGTCAGTAAAAACAGATGCTTTTTTTGCTATAGCAGCCGCTTCAAGACCATGTCCACAAGCTTCGTGAAAAATAACACCACCAAAGCCGTTATCCATAATAACAGGCATTTTACCACTTGGACAATCTTTGGCGTTAAGCATCGTAACCGCAGAACGAGCAGCTTCAGTTGCTATGTTCTTTATGTTGATGGTATCCAAAAATTCGATACCTTTCATTGCACCTGGACCAAAATATCCAGTTTGTTTTTCATTTTCGTTTGATGCTACAGCATTTACTGATAATCGACATCTTGTTCTTTCGTCTGTTACAAAAAGATTTTCAGTATTTGCAATTAAAACATTTTGTATAGAATCCATATAACCGATACTGGTTTGAGTAATTAATGGATTATAATTAAAGGCAGTATTACTACCCTCTTTCATAATTTCAACAATTTTATTACTATATATTGAGCTAGGATAAATTTCTATATTATTATTGTTTATTTTCCTATAATCTAAATCATTAAATACGATTTGTTTTTGCTTTGAATTGCCTTTTATTGCAGTAGCTCCATTTTTTGCCAAGTTAATAAGGCTTTCTCTATCTTTTTTATTTGTATATACATAAACCATACGGTCCTTATTTATAATTCGTATACCGATACCAAAATCAATACCGCTCAAAGCTCTTTCTAATTTACCGTTTATAAGTCCTAATGAGTTTTTTTTGTTGTTTTCTACAAATACTTCTGCAAATTCAGCACCAGTTGAAGTTGCAGCATACAATATATCACTAACTAATAATTTATCTAACATACCATACCTCCATTAAACATATAGGCGTATTAACAATTCAATATTAATTGTATCATATATTTTGCATTTAAGCTATAAATTTTATTTAATAAAACTAAAAAAGCCTACCTCTTAATATTAAGGTAGGCATAAAATTGTATTATAATTTGGGAAAAGTAATTTTAAAACATGAACATTTTCCTATCTCGCTTACAACATCAATGTGTCCATTATGTTGCTCAATAATCCATTTGGCAATAGATAAACCTAGTCCATTTCCATCAATTTCTTTGTTTCTGGATTGGTCAGCCCTATAAAATCTATCAAAAATATGATTGATGTTTTCTTGTTCCATACCAATGCCTTTATCTGCTACAGTAAAAAATGGTTTTTCATTTTCATAACCTGTATTCACATTAATAATTATTGGCTTATCTGCACTATATTTTATTGCATTATCAACAAAAATCCACATTAACTGCTTTATTAAATGCTCATCAATGTTAGCAATAACTGAATTATCCCCAGTAAATTTTATTGTTATCTTAGAATCCATAACAGTTGCTTCTCTTACAACATCTTCAGCGATAATAGAAATATTTTCAGGTTTTAATTGTGCTGTTTGCGTTTTGTTATCGGTTCTAGCTAAAAATAGGAGTTGCTTAATTAAATTAGCCATATGTTCGGTTTCGTACTTAATTGACGAAATTGACTCTTCTAAAACCTCAGTATCTGATTTACCCCATCTATCAATAAGATTGACATAACCTTGTATAACAGAAATTGGAGTTCTTAATTCATGTGAAGCATCAGAAACAAATTGTTTTTGCTTTTCAAATGATTGGTCAAGTCTTGAAATCATATCATTAAAAGTTACAATAAGTTTTTTTATTTCATCGTCTGTTTCAGGAACTTCTATCCTTTGCTGTAAATCATTTATACTTATATTTTCAGCTGTTTCAGTAATATTTCTTATAGGCTTAAGTATTTTGTTTGCTATATACTTACCAGCATAATATGATATAAAAAATGCGATTATGTTAATAATAATAAATAAAATAACAAAATTTCTCATTATAGAATATTCGTGGCTGTAAGTTCTAAATATACCTATATCATACACCTTATTATTATATGTTACTTCTCTATGAGTAAACATATATGGTTGATTGGATATTGTTTTTGTGTGAAATCTGTTATCTGGGTTATTTTTCTTCCTTTGACCACTGCTATCCATAGGTGGTTCTAATGAAGGAAATTCATCAGGATTTTTCATTGTATCAGCAAAAAACTTGTTATCTCTTAGAGTAACTCTAATGTCGATATATTTATTATCTGTTATTTTTTGCAAGTTTTCTTTTGATATTTCCCCACCATTTTTTATATAATTTTCAACTTTTGTTGCTGTATCATTAATTTCCTTTTTGGAAACGCTAGAATAATACATCCAGGCATTAAAAACTATTAAAATCGAAATAATAAATAATACAATACAGAAGAAAAGTGTATATAAATAAGTAACCTTTTTACTTATAGGCATATTTTTGAATTTAGTTAATTTTATTTTTTTATTCATCTTTTGCAAAATAACCAACACCTCTTATGGTATGAATAAGTTTAACACCAAATTTATCATCAATTTTAGTTCTTAAATATCTGATATATACATCTACTACATTGGTTTCTCCGATGTAATCATAACCCCAAACTTGGTTTAAAATTTGATTTCTTGTAATAACTATATTTTTGTTTTGTAGTAAATAAACAAGTAATTCAAATTCTCGCTTTGTAAGTTCAATTTCTTCATTTTTGTATTTAACACTATGTTTTTGTAAATCTACAGTTAAATTTTTTAAAGTAAGGATATTTTCATCATTTTCTTTGTTATTTATAGTAGTATGTCTTAATGCTACTCTAATTCTGGCCAGTACTTCCTCTATAGCGAAAGGTTTGGTTATATAATCATCAGCTCCATTGTCAAGTCCTAACACCTTATCCATAACTTCCCCTTTAGCAGTAAGCATAATAATAGGAACATTAGATTCTTTTCTTATTCTTCTACATACTTCTATACCATTTAATTGAGGAAGCATTAAGTCTAATAGTATTATATCTGGTTCGTGTTCGAAATAACTTTCTATGCCACTTCTACCATCATTTGCAACAAAAACTTCATATCCTTCATGTTTTAATTCTAATTCTACAAATCTGGCTAATTTAGTTTCATCTTCAACAATAAGTACTTTTTCCTTTTTTTCTTCCATGTGTAACACCTTCTTTTATAAATTTTCAATTATATAAAAATAAACGGATATGGTTTATTTCCATTACCCGTTTATTATAATACAAAAATATTTTTAAAATAAAATTAGTCCAATATTAAAAATGGATTAGAAATTACATAGTCTCAGGTTCTGGATATTCAACACCAAAAGTCTCAACTGTTACATTCTTCATAATCTGATCTTCATATGGTCTATCATAATGGTCAGTTGGACATTCAGCAATTTTGTTTACATTTTCCATTCCTTCAATTACTTTACCAAATGCGGCATAAGAACCGTCAAGATGAGGAGCATCCTGATGCATAATAAAGAACTGTGAACCAGCAGAGTTTGGATTCATAGCTCTAGCCATAGATAATACACCTGCAGTATGCTTTAAATCATTTTTTATACCATTTCCAGCAAATTCGCCTTTGATACCATAGCCAGGACCACCCATACCAGTACCATCAGGACAACCGCCCTGAATCATAAAACCTCTAATTACTCTATGGAAAATAAGACCATCATAGAAATTATGGTTTATAAGGCTGATAAAGTTATTTACGGTATTAGGTGCAATTTCTGGATATAATTCAGCTTTGATTATATCTCCATTCTGCATTTCGATTGTTACTATTGGATTTTTAGACATATTTTTTCTCCTTTTCGTTTTATAATATTTTAATTGGTTTAAAGCCAAGATAATCGGCGGAAACCAACGAATATTCTACATTATTTTCATTTCCTATCAAACTATTATCATACTTCTTTTTACCATGCAAATGGCCATATATAACTCTTTTTATATTGTATTTTTCAATTAATTCAATAAATTCAGACTTATCATGTTTATCATTTGTTGGTGGAAAATGCATCATTAATATTATATTATCATTATATTTACCACTATTTACGGCACTTTCTAGTGAAAGTTTTAATCTACCAACTTCCCTAAGATATATTTTTTTATCATGGTCGGTATATCTTGTATCGCCTGGACAAAGCCAACCTCTGGTTCCACAAACCAAATAATCCTCAAATTCATAAAAATTATTTTTCAGAAAATACATACTATTAAACATTTCGTTCAGTTTTTGTGTAGAATTCCAGTAATAATCGTGATTTCCTGTTAATAATATTTTTTTACCTTTCAAGTTATCTATAAATTCTAAATCTGGGGTAGCTTCGTTCAAGTTTTTTCCCCATGAAACATCGCCTGGAACTAAAACGGTATCATTTTCTGATACAGTAGAATTCCACCTCTCTAATATTTTTTGCGGGTGGTTTTTCCATACAGAATCAAATATATCCATAGGCTTTTCTTTATAAAAACTTAAATGCAAATCTGATATTGCGTATAAAGACATAATTTTCTCCTAGGCTGAATAAAGTTTTAAAGTTGCTTCTAATTCTATATTAAATTCAGATAGTTTTTTGATGTTACCCTCTCTATATAAGAGTAAGAAACGATTATTATATTCAGCCATTTGTTCATTATTTCCATGGTAATAAAGATTATGTATATTTTCCATAATTTTATTGACAATAATATCCTTTGTTTCTTGGATATTTTGTGTTTCAAAAAGTTCATTACGGATATAGTCCATTTCTTTATCCAAATTAAAAGCTATTTCAGCAGAACTCTGAAGTTTATATTTAAGTTCTTCTGGAATTTTTCCTTCATATTTATATTTTAGAGAGTGCTCTATTGTTGACCAGAAGTTCATTGCAAGAGTTCTTATTTGAACTTCACATACAACATCTTTTCTAGTTTCGCCATATAATATAGGATATTTAATGGTAATATGATAACTTCTATAGCCACTTTCCTTTGGGTTTCCGATATAATCTTCTTCCTCAAGAATTTTCATATCAAAATTGCTACGCTGCCTTATAATTTTTACTACTGTATCAATATCAGCAACAAATCTACATATTATTCTAATACCGGCTATATCTTCCAATTTATCAATAGCTTGATTAATAGGTATATTTCTTCTATTAGCTTTTTCAAGTATACTAGAAACTTTCTTTACTCTGCCCTCAACTTGCTCAATAGGACATTGTTTGTCAAGCCTCATATAATCTCGTTTTATACCATTAAACTTTACAATTAATTCATCAACTGCCTGTTCAAAAGGCAATAGCTCTTTTTGCCAATTTATTATACCCATTAAACCCCTCCTTGATTACTGTTTAATTTTAACATACAACGAAATAAATTTCAATCTTACTTGGCAATAATTTGGTATTAAAATTTCTTTAAGGGCTTGCGTTTTGACTTATATACATTATATAATATTAGTACATATGAAGTAAAAGGAGAGATTTTTTTGATTAAACCAATTATGAAGGATGTTTTATTTTTAAAACAAAAGTCTGATACCGCAACAAAAGCAGATTTTGCTGTTGTGATTGATTTATTGGATACATTAAAAGCAAATGAAGAACATTGTGTAGGTATGGCTGCAAATATGATAGGTGTTGCTAAAAGGATTATTGCTGTGAATATAGGTTTTACAAATATAGCTATGATTAATCCTTATATAATATGGAAAGATAATCCATTTGAAACAGAGGAAGGTTGTCTTTCATTATTTGGAGTTCGAAAAACAACTAGATATGAAAATATTGAGGTTGAATATTTGGATATTAATTTTAAGAAACAAAAGCAAAAATTTACAGGTTGGACTGCACAGATAATTCAACATGAAGTAGACCATTGTGATGGTATTATTATATAAAAAGACGGAGTAATCTCCGTCTTTTTTGTCAATTAATATTAACCAAAGTATCTGTTTAAAAGACCGGCAAATGCTTTACCATGTCTAGCTTCATCTCTAGCCATTTCATGAACTGTATCATGGATAGCATCAAGGTTCTGCTGTTTAGCAAGCTTAGCTAATTCAACTTTACCAGCTGTTGCACCATTTTCAGCAGCAACTCTTAATTCAAGATTTTTCTTAGTAGATGCAGTAACAACTTCACCTAACATTTCTGCAAACTTAGCTGCGTGTTCAGCTTCTTCAAAAGCAATTCTCTTATATGCTTCTGCAACTTCAGGATAACCTTCTCTATCAGCTACTCTGCTCATTGCAAGGTACATACCAACTTCTGTACATTCACCATTGAAGTTTTCTCTAAGACCTTCAACAATCTTAGGGTCAATACCTTCTGCAATACCTACTTCATGTTCAGCAGCCCAAGATAATTCGCCAGTCTGTTCTTTAAACTTTTCAGCACCAGCACCACAGATAGGACACTTTTCTGGTGGGCAATCACCTTCATGTACATAACCACAAATAATACAGACAAATTTCTTCATAATCATTTACCTCCATAAAATAAATTTATTTTTATTTAATAATTATTATTAATTGTAATATTATTATACACAAATGAGAGTATTTTGTCAATAGCTATTTAAAAATTTTTATAAAAATTTACTTTAAATTTATAAAATTAAAATATCATAGTATAATTTTACAATATTTGTTTCTAAATATCAATAATATTAGTAAATTAAGACAATTAAAATAATAAAATAATCTATTTTAACAATTTCAGAAGCGGAAATCTTCTGATTTTAACATAAAATAATGCACAGAAAAAACTGTGCACTATAAAAATATTTTTACTCAACTCTTGACAAAGAACCTTAAAATTATGATATAATTAGTTTAAATAATAGAATAGTATAATACAGGAGGATTTGTATGAAAAAAATTTTTATGAAATTAATGCTATTTAGTATATTAACTGTGAATTTTTTGGTACCAGTTTATGCTGAAGATTATGAAGATATTAATAACGCTTATATGGAAACGATAAGTGCACTTCATAGTGAACTTAGTTATAATTTTAAATATGACGATTACATAAGAATACATAGTATAGCATTGTACGATATAAATAAAGATGGAATAAATGAAATGTTTGTAAAAGTTGGAGGTTGTGAAGCAAATTATATATATTTTGTTTTTACATATGTTAATGGAAAGGTAGATATGTTAGGCTCTTTTAGTGGTGGACATTCAAGTTTATTTGAATACACAGGTAATGGAGTATCGTTGTATTATGTGAATCAAGGATATGAAGTTTTATATACTGTCTCAATGACAGATAACTATCAACTATCATTGAAACATGAATCTGAAAACAATAATAATATTAGTAATAAAACAATTCAACCTTCAACTATAATTGATGAAACAGTGGTTGATTTATAGTTTTTTGTTAGAAAAATACATGTTAGATGTGAATGCTAAAAATTTCTAAATAGAATTTTATTTTGCTTATTCTTGCCATAGTTCTTGAAAAATATGAAAATAATTTTAGGGTAGTTTGATAACAATCAGACTACCCTATTATAATTAACTAATATAAAATCATATGATATTTTCTACAATTTGCATAAACTTCGCTGAAGGAAGTAAAAATATTTCTTACGCAAATCTGTACGCAAATTGTACGCAAGTTTATATAATAAGTGGCGATAAGTTATGATAGTTTACTCAAATAGAAATTCTACGATTAAAAACCTCTAAACAAAGCTTAAAACATAGATTTTTTGATAAACTAACATAATAAATTCGCAAAATACTTATTAGTTCATTGCCTTTGCAACTTCATCAGCAAAGTTTTCTTCCTTCTTTTCGATACCTTCACCAGTTTCGAAACGAACAAAGCCCTTAACCTGAACATCAGTATTGATTGACTTAGCAACATTCTGGATGTACTGAGCAACGCTTTCCTTGTCTCCCTGAACATATTCCTGATCTAAAAGGCAGATTTCCTTCATTTCTTTCTTTAATCTACCAGTAAGCATCTTTTCAAGGATATTTTCTGGCTTACCAGCATTCTTAGGGTCATTCTTAGCCTGTTCAAGAAGAAGAGCCTTTTCATGTTCGATGAAGTCAGCTGGTACATCCTTTTCAGCAACATACTTAGGGTTCATAGCAGCAATCTGCATTGCTACATTCTTACCACATTCAACTAAAGCAGCATCCTTAGAATCAGTAGCAAATTCAACGATAACAGCAATCTTACCACCAGCGTGGATGTAAGAAACATAGAAAGTATTACCATCGTTAGTATACTTTTCAAATCTTCTGATAGAAAGCTTTTCGCCGATAACAGAAATCATATCATTTAAAGCATCCTGAACAGTAGCAAATTCGCCACCCCATGGAGAAGCTAAAAATTCGTCAACATTAGCACAGTCATTTGTAACAACATGCTGAGCAACTTCCTTAACGAAGTTCTGGAACTTTTCGTTCTTTGCAACGAAGTCAGTTTCACTATTTACTTCTACAGCAACAGCAACTGAGTTATCTTCAGAAATGTAAGCATAGCTTAAACCTTCTGCAGCAATTCTACCAGCCTTCTTAGCAGCATTTGCAAGACCCTGCTTTCTTAAAAATTCAATAGCAGCATCCATATTACCGTCAGTTTCAACAAGTGCGTTCTTACAAGCACTCATACCAACGCCAGTTCTTTCTCTTAATTCCTTAATTAAAGCAGCAGTTACAGCCATTTTAAAACCTCCTGTTTTTAATCTTAGTTATTTTGTATTTTTAATTATAACCATCATAGGTTATTAATAGTTTTCAATTTGTGGCTTATACAATAAGCCATCGAATTTATCTTTCCGATTCACTAATAAAAAGGCTTCAGCCTTATGGCTAAAGCCTCAATAAATCATTTATAAATTATTCAGCATCTTCTGCAGGAGTATCCTGTTCGCCCTGCTTAGATTCGATAACAGCATCAGCCATTCTGCCAGCAATAAGCTTAACAGCTCTGATAGCGTCATCATTACCTGGAATAACATAATCAACTTCTTCAGGGTCACAGTTTGTATCAACAATAGCTACAATAGGAATGTTTAAGCTATGAGCTTCCTGAACAGCAATTTTTTCTTTTCTTGGGTCAACGATGAACATTACATCAGGGATTTTCTTCATTTCCTTGATACCACCGATGTTCTTGTCAAGCTTTTCTTTTTCCTTCATAAGCTTAGCAACTTCCTTCTTAGGAAGAACATCCATAGTGCCATCTTCGATCATAGCGTCAATTTCAGCTAACTTCTTAATTCTAGTCTTGATAGTTTCGAAGTTAGTGAGCATACCACCTAACCATCTTTCATTTACATAGTACATACCGCATCTTTCAGCTTCTTCTTTGATAGAATCCTGAGCCTGCTTCTTTGTACCAACAAAAAGAACTTCACCACCATCTTTAACGATGTTAGCAATTGCCTGGTAAGCATCTTCAACCTTCTTAACTGTCTTCTGAAGGTCAATGATATAGATACCATTTCTTTCAGCAAAAATATATTCTGCCATCTTAGGGTTCCATCTTCTAGTCTGGTGACCGAAATGAACACCTGCTTCTAATAATTGTTTCATTGAAATAACGCCCATTATTTCGTCCTCCTTATGGTTAATTTCCTCCACGAACCTTACAAAGAACTTATAACAATATAAGCACCATCTTTGCTAAATAATTCGTGTGCGTTTTTACAACATCAGTATTATATCATACAATAAATACAAAAGCAAGTATTTTTTTGTAAAAATAACTATAAATATTTATTGTATAAAAAAAAGTAAGCCTCAAGCTTACTTGAATGCACGATCAGGGACTCGAACCCTGGACCTTATGATTAAGAGTCATCTGCTCTACCAACTGAGCTAATCGTGCATATTAAATTATAAAAAAGGTAAAGTGCACGATCAGGGACTCGAACCCTGGACCTTATGATTAAGAGTCATCTGCTCTACCAACTGAGCTAATCGTGCATATTAAATTATAAAAAAGGTAAAGTGCACGATCAGGGACTCGAACCCTGGACCTTATGATTAAGAGTCATCTGCTCTACCAACTGAGCTAATCGTGCATATTAAATTATAAAAAAGGTAAAGTGCACGATCAGGGACTCGAACCCTGGACCTTATGATTAAGAGTCATCTGCTCTACCAACTGAGCTAATCGTGCATATTAAATTATAAAAAAGGTAAAGTGCACGATCAGGGACTCGAACCCTGGACCTTATGATTAAGAGTCATCTGCTCTACCAACTGAGCTAATCGTGCATGCCCTTGCGTTAGTATCTTTAACGCCGAACGCAAGGGATATGATACCACCAAATTTCTACTTTGTCAACACTTTTTTTCAATTTTTTTAAAATTTTTTTAAAAAAGTTATTTTGCGGTTGGATCAGGCTGGTTTGTAGTAGTAACCTGAGGTGCTGATTCAAGAGAATCTGTTGTTGTTTCAGCTGCTTGTTCCTGCTGTATTTCAGAAGCATCTTTATAGTCATCAGTCTTTGTTACAACATCAACTTTTGTTTTACCAAAGTTAGTGAAGTCAGCAACTATAGTATAGTTATATGGACTTTCTTCTTTGTCGCTTACATATTTTGCGTCAATCTTGAATGCAAAACTTGTTAAATTACCATCTTTATTTACTTTGGCCTCTACATTAGAAAAATTAACTTTCATAGTTTGACCATCTGGTAAAGACTGACCTGCAGCTTCAATATTAGTCTGCATTGTAGCTTGAAGTTTTTCAGGGTTATAAGCAATCTTAAAAATTTTAGAGCCATCTTTTTCAGTTTCAAGACTAGCTTTTTCAATATTTTCTTCGTATAAATTGAGACTATAAGAGTCAATAATAGATAAGAAATCGTCAAAAGACATTTCTTCCTTTATTTTCTGAGTTTCGTCTTTTTTAGTGCTTTCGTTAGTTGCTGTAGATGTAAAGAATAAAGTTTTTCCGTCATAGTATCCAGAAACTTTGCTCTTCTGACCTGTATAATCATTAGTTAATTCAACACTTGCAGTTGACTTATCATCGGTAACATCTTTTTTAAGCTTAGATGTATTTATTGCGTTTTCAGCTTTGTCGCCTTCACCTAAATTAGTTGTAGTTGTTGTATCGATAGTGATATTTTTTTCTTTTTTAACTTTATCAAGAGCATCAGAAAAAGCCTTTACAGCTTCATCGGCATTAATAAGAGATTTTTCGTCTGCTGTTTTAAGCATATCAGCATTGGAAATATCAGTAATCATAGCCTCACTTTCTTTTTTTGTCATTCCACAACCAGAAAGAGCTGATACTATCATAGTTGCAGCAAGTAATAAAACAACTTTCTTTTTCATACTTCATTATTCTCCTTTTAATTTATTGGCTAAAATTTTCATTTCCTTTGCAGCATCAACTGTAACATCAGTTATAGTTGTTCCTCCAATAAGTCTAGCTATCTCATTATACACCTTATTTGGAGATAATTCAAGGATAATTGTTTTAGCTGTATTATTTTCGACAATTTTTTCAATAACAAAATTATAATCTGCCATTGCAGCAATTTGTGGTAAATGAGTAATACATAATATTTGGTGTTTTTTGGCAACAATACACATCTTTTCAGCAACTTTTTGAGCTGCTCTACCGCTAATTCCTGTATCTATTTCATCAAATATGAAAGTTTCGATATTATCAACATCGGCGAGAACTGTTTTTAATGCCAACATCATACGGCTCATTTCACCTCCAGATGCAATTTTACTAAGAGGTTTAATATCTTCACCTATGTTAGCAGAAAACATAAATTCTACTATGTCAGCACCATTTTTATCAAAACCATCCTTAGGTTCAATAGAAACTTTAAATTCAGCATTAGGCATACTTAAATCTCTTAAAATTTCTTTGATGTTTTTTTCTATACTTATAGATTTTTCTTTTCTAATTTGAGTAATTTTTAAACAAATTTTTTGTATTTTTGCTGTTATGTTTTGCTTTTTTAAAAGGTATTCTTTTAAAAGCTCTTCACTATTTTCTATTTTTTCTAATTTTACTGAAACGGTTTCCTTAAATTTATTTATATCTTCAATTGTGTTGCCATATTTTTTCTTTAAGTCATATATAAGTTGCAATCTGTCTTCAACTACACTTAATTCTTCAGGATTACTTTCAATGGTATCGGCATAATGGCTTAATTTATTCACAATATCTTCCATATAGGCGTATATATTATGCAAATCGTCAGCTAGTCCAGCTCTATCTTCATCAATTTCTGCAATAGTATTTAGATTATCAATGGCATAAGATATACAATCCATAGCATTTGCACCGCTACTTCTGGAAATGTAATTTAAAGAATCATCAATAAGTTTATGAAGTTTGTGGCTGTTAGAGAGGATTTTACGCTTTTCGTGCAATTCTTCATCTTCGCCAATTTTTAAATTCGCTGAAGTAATTTCATCAATTTGATATTTGTACAACTCTACCCTATCAGCAATGTCTTTGTCATTTATATCAATCTCTCTCAATACTTTGGTTATTTCTTTGTATTGGTTATATAACTTAGATAATTGTGCCATAGGTTCATCTAGTTCTTTTTCACATAATCTATCTAAAAGTGTAATATGGCTTTTAGGATTTAATAGTGATTGATGGTCATGTTGTCCATGAATATCAACTAAATGGGAAGCGATATTTCTTATCATTGAAACTGTAGCAGGACTACCATTTATTTTACAATATGATTTTCCTTTAGTATTAAATGTTCTTTTTAGCAAGATATAGTTATCATCATCGATTTCAACATCCATAGATTTTAATATATCTAAAGTATTCTTGTTTTCAACATAAATAAGGGCTGATACTTCAGCAGTATCACACCCTTTTTTTACAATAGTTTTATCAGCTTTTCCACCTAAAACAAAGTTTAAAGAACCTATAACAATAGATTTACCTGCACCTGTTTCACCACTAAGTACATTTAAACCGTCTTTAAAATCAACTTCTATTTCATCTATAAGAATAAAATTTTTTACATACAATTTTTCAAGCATAATTCACCTAATTTTTTAAGCTAATAGCTTTAAGATTTTCTGTTAGTTTAACAGCTTTTGATTCGTTTTTTACAACACAAAAAATAGTATCATCGCCAGCAATAGTGCCCATAATTTCAGAATTTTCCATTGAATCTAAAGCAGCAGCAACAGCCATTGCCATACCAACTAATGTCTTTATTACGACAATATTCTGTGCATAATCAATGGAAACAATACCATCTCTAAAAACTCTATTCAATCTTTCTGTAACAAAAGAACTTTCTTTTGCTGTTGCAACATACTTTTGTTTACCTGATTGCATAGTAGCCTTTGTTAATTTAAGCTCACGAATATCCCTTGATACAGTAGCTTGGGTTACATTAAAACCTGCTTTATTTAAAAGGTCGGCTAGCATTTCTTGTGTTTCTATATCATTTTCTCTTATTAATTCAAGTATCTTTGATTGTCGTTTTACTTTCATACCTTACTCCAAGTCTTAAATTCTTACTTCAACCATTTTTCTTCTAAGAATATCATAAAAATTCATATTAGTAGTTTTAATAATTCTTGTAACATATCGAGATTTTTTTACTATAATTACATCATCATTTTTCATTTGAACGGTACTCTGCCCATCGCAAGACATTTGTACATTGTTATAATTGCTTTGAACGCGTATTCTTACTACATCATTCCCATCTATAACAAAAGGTCTAGCATATAGAGTGTGTGGACATATATGAGTTATTGTCATAAGCTCTGTGTGAGGACTTAATATGGGTCCACCAGCAGAAAGGTTATATGCTGTTGAGCCTGTAGGTGTAGATACAATTATACCATCGGCTCTAAATGTATCAAAATATTCGCCATTTACCTCTACAGAAAGTTTTATCATTCTGGAACAAACAGAATTGGTAATACAAACTTCATTTAAAGCCAAATTAATCTCGTGACTTACGCAACCCCTTTCAACATAAGGCTCGAGCATCATTCTATTTTCTATAGTGAAATCTCCATTTAAAACTTTTTCAATGGCATCAATAGCATTTATTTTTTCAACATCAGCCAAATAGCCTAATGTGCCAAAATTAATACCTAAAATAGGAGTATCAAATATAGCAGCACTTCTAGCTACCCTTAAAATTGTGCCATCTCCACCTATTACTACAACAAAATCTACGGATTTATACATCTCACTACTACTTGTTGCAATTATATCAGGATGAACATCACTAAAATTTTCTGAAACATATACTTCGCAACCTTTTTTTAGAACAAAATCTACCATTTTTTTTGTTTCCTGTAAGGTAGGGTCTTTTTCAATATTTGTAACAAAGCCTATTTTTTTAGTTTCCATAATAATCAACCCTCAAATTGTGATTTTACTAAGTTTTCAATATAGCTTAATTCAATATGATTTATTGGATTAGGCTCATTTTTTAAGTATAATAAATACTCAGTATTGCCATCTCCGCCTTTTATAGGAGAATTTGTCAAACCAATAACTGACAATCCAACACCACTTGCCTCTAAAACTGTATTTTTAATTACATTTTTGTGTACTTTTGGATTTTTGACAATACCACTCCTACTAAGAAATTCTCGTCCACATTCAAATTGAGGCTTAATTAGAACGACAGCAATAGAATTTGGTTTAAGCAGTTTCTTTATTTCTGGGAAAATCTTTTTCAATGAGATAAAGGACACATCACAGCCGACAAAATCAACACCATTATCAACCATTTCCTTTGTTACATTTCTAATATCTGTATTTTCCCAGGAGATTACCCTATTGTCATTTAACAACATAGGGCTTAATTGGTCTGTTCCTACATCAATTGCATAAACTTTATTTGCACCGTTTTGGAGCATACAGTCGGTAAAACCACCTGTGGAAGCACCAATGTCAATACATACATAACCAGTTAAGTTTATATTAAAAAAATCAATGGCCTTTTCAAGTTTATAACCACCTCTGCCAACATATTTTAATATACTTTCAGTACTGCCTACATTAATATCAGCATCCTCATTAACATTATATGAAGGCTTTGTGATGTTTTTTTTATCTACAGTAACAAGACCTTGTTCTATAATTTCTCTTGCTTTTTGTCTTGATATATTCAATTTGTCTTTTATACATAAATCCAGACGCATTGTTAACTTTCTATCCTTTGCAATATTTTTTCTAAAATGTGTTCTTTATCCATACCATATTTTTCAAAAAGTTGTTCTCTAGAACCTTGTTCTATATAAGCATTTGGAAAAGCAAAATTAAATACAGAACAATCTTTTTTACCTGTCTTTACAACCTCCATTGTAAAATGTTCGCCAAAACCACCAGATAAAATATTATCTTCCAAAGTAAAAATATAATTGTGACTTTCAACTAAATCTTTTATACAATCTAAGTCCATTGGATAAGCAAAGCGTGCATTTACAAGTGTTGGAGCATAACCTTTTGCTTTCAAGTCATTATATACACCTATAGCAATATCCATCATTGCACCAAACGCTATAATAGCAATATCTGTACCGTTGTATATAACTTCACTTTTACCAAGTTCTATTGGTGTATTTATGTCATTTAAAACTTCAGAAGCTGTTCCTCTAGGGTATCTAATGGCTACAGGGCAATTTAATTTATTTACAGCAAATTCAAACATTTCTTCTAATTCTTTACCATTTTTAGGTGCTAATATAACTAAATTAGGGATAGAGAGCAAGAAAGAAATATCATATATGCCCTGATGAGTTTCTCCATCACTACCAACAATACCAGCTCTGTCTATACAGAAAACTGTATGAAGATTACTTAAACATACATCATGCAATATTTGGTCATAAGCTCTTTGTAAAAATGTAGAATAAACTGCAAAAACAGGTATATATCCACTTACGGCAAGGCCAGAAGAAAAAGTAACAGCATATTCCTCTGCAATACCTACATCAAAAAATCTGTCGGGATAAGTTTTGGCAAATTGACCTAACCCTGTGCTTTCTGGCATAGCTGCTGTTATGGCACATATTTTTTTATTATAAGCAGCCATAAGCAATAACTTTTCGCCTAATATTTTAGAATAAGTTTTTGGACTAACTGAATTTTGAACTACACCTATTTCTTTATCAAATTTACTTACACCATGGTACACACTAGGGTTTATTTCAGCTGGCTTATAGCCCTTACCCTTTTTAGTCATAACATGAATAAGTACAGGACCTTTAAGATTTTTTATTCTGTTAAAAACATGAACAAGCTGTGTAATATCATGGCCATCTACAGGTCCAATATATCGTATTCCTAAAGCCTCAAAGACATTATTAGGCATAATTGTATGCTTAACAGTATTTTTAGTTTTATCAAGAAAATTATAAATAGGCTTTCCAATAACAGGCATACTGTTTAATTTATGCTGAATATCATTTTTGGCATTTAGATATTTTTGAGTAGTTCTTAAATTACTTAAATACTGACTCATTGCTCCCACATTGGGAGAAATGGACATTTGGTTATCATTTAATATAATAACCATTTTTGTGTTTGATTTACAGGCATTATTAAGTGCCTCATAGGCTAAGCCACCCGTCATTGCCCCATCGCCAATGACAGCCAAAACATTGTAATTTTGTCGTTTTAAATCTCTTGCTTTTGCAATACCTAAGGCAACTGCTATAGATGTTGAACTATGGCCTGTTGAAAAAGTATCATATTCGCTTTCGCCGATACGAGGAAACCCACTTAATCCATCTTTTTTTCTCAAGGTAGAAAATTCATTTTTTCTGCCTGTAAGTATTTTATGAGTATAAGATTGATGTCCTACATCCCATACTATTTTATCTTTTGGACAATTAAAACAATAATGCAATGCAACTGTCAATTCAACTACACCTAAATTTGAAGAAAGGTGTCCCCCAGTTTCAGAAACCGCATTAATAAGAAATTTCCTGATTTCATCAGACAATATAGGTAATTTTTTTAAATCGAGTTTTTTCAAATCCTCGGGATAATTTACTTTTTCCAGATACATTGTAATCCCTCATTTTCTAAAAAGCTATGTTAGCAATTACAGCAATAACGATGCCAAGAATAGCACCAGCTGTAACTTCTACAGGAGAGTGTCCTAAAAGCTCTTTTAATCTTTCGTCAACTTGTATATCTAATCTATCAAGTAAGTTATTGAGTGTTGCAGCCTGTTTTCCTGCAGCACGCCTTACACCTGCAGCATCGTACATAACAACGATAGCAAGACAGAATGTAATTGAAAAATAGACAGAGTTAAATCCATAAAGTATACCCGTACTTGTAGCCAGAGAAGTAACAAAAGAACTATGGCTACTAGGCATACCACCTGATGACATAATAAGATTTAAGTCTATTTTTTTTGTAGTATATACATCAATAATAATCTTTATAAGCTGTGCTACAGCCCAAGATAAAATTGAAATACCAATAATTTTATTTTGAAATAATTCCTGTACAAATGTCATAGTCCCACCTATTTTATTCTGTTTATAAGTTTATTGACATATTCAACCAAGAACTCGCTATTGTCAATTTTCTTTAATAATTCTATTGCTTCTTCAGATAATAATTCAAAGTCCTTTTGAGATTTTTCTAAGCCATAAAGAGAAACATAAGTCACTTTATCATTTTTTTCATCGCTTAAAACTGGTTTGCCAAGAATTTCAGTTGTACTTGTAACATCAAGAATATCATCTTTAATCTGGAATGCAACACCGATGTTATAGCCTATTTTTTCAAGATTTTTAAGACTATCTTCATCTGCACCACCTATAGCAGCACCAGCAAGTAAGGCAGCTTTAATTAATCCAGCTGTTTTATTATCGTGTATATAAAGAAGCGTATCAGCATCTATTTTTTTACCCTCAGACTCTACATCGACAACTTGACCTACAAGCATACCGTTCATACCACTTAATTTAGCAATAGTTTTTGTGGCATATACATACTTAAAATCTCTTTTTTCTAAGGCATCACTTAACATAACATCAAAAGCATATGTTAAAAGACCGTCACCGGCTAATATAGCAAGACCTTCATTAAAAGCTTTATGGCAAGTTAATTTACCACGCCTATAGTCATCATTATCCATGGCTGGTAAATCATCATGTATTAAGGAATAAGTATGTATCATTTCAAGACCGCAAGCATATGGTAAAACATCTTCTATATTTCCGCCAAAAGCTTCACAAGCTGCTAACATAAGAACGGGTCTTACCCTTTTACCTCCAGCGAAAACACTATACCCCATAGCTTTGTAAATATCTTCTGGATATTTTGGAGAGAGGTAACATTCTAATTTTTTGTTTACAGCATCAATATATTTTTTTATATTATTTTCAAAGTTCATAATCACACCTCTGACATAGGTTTAAAGTTGCTTTCCTTAAAAGTTCCGTCTGATTTTTCTTTCAAAATTTTAACTTGTTGCTCTACATTTTCAAGTCTTTGAGAACATTGCGTTGATATTTCTATACCCTCTTTATAGAGTTTGACAGCTTTTTCAATTCCAATGTCCATATTTTCCATTTCATCAACAATGGATTCTAATCTGTTTAACAATTCCTCAAATGTTTTCTTCGTAGCCATTATTGTTCCTCACTTCCTCAACTGTAGCGGTAATATTGCCATCATTTAATACTACATTAATCTTATCTCCAATATTAACACTTTCTGTGCTTCGTATAAGTTTTTGCTTATCATTATAAGTAAGAGAGTACCCTTTTTGTAATATTTTTAGAGGAGATATATTTTCCAAATTGTCTATTTTATGCTTCAAAGTTTGATTTGCAAATTCAATCTTGTTTTGTATTTTGCTTATTAATCTATTTTGTAATTGAGAAACATAAATTTCGTTATCATAAATATTATCCGCAAAACCGGTAAAACAATGTTTAGTAGAAAGTGTTTGCAAATTATTTTTTCTTGAACTTAATATAATATCCATTAAATAATTAAGTCTTTTGTAGTTATTTATAACAGCAAGGGACATACCCTCATTTTCAGGTATTGCTATTTCTGCAGCAGCAGAAGGAGTTGGTGCTCTCATATCAGCAATAAAGTCGGCAATAGTAAAGTCGGTTTCATGACCTACAGCTGAAATTATTGGTATTTTAGATTCAAAAATAGCTCTAGCTACCATTTCTTCATTAAATGCCCATAAATCCTCAATAGAACCGCCACCTCTACCCACAATTATGGTATCAGCTTGACCCCATTTGTTTACAGACTCTATAGCATTAGCTATACTTGGAGCAGCGTCATCTCCTTGTACTAAAACAGGAACAACTACTATTTTTACATTAGGATTTCTTCTGCCAGAAACCTGTATAATATCTCTTACAGCTGCCCCTGTAGGTGATGTGATAACAGCTACACATTTGGGATAAGACGGAATATCTTTTTTATATTTTTGGTCAAATACGCCCGAATGCTCAAGGCGTTCCTTTAATTGTTCATAAGCAATATATAAAGCACCTTTTCCGGCAGGCTCCATACTAAGCACATAAAATTGATATTGGCCTGTTTTTTCGTATAGAGAAATATATCCATTTATTAAAACCTTCATACCGTCTTCCGGCATAAATTTTAACTTTTCAGCGTAGCTACGGAACATTACAGCATTTACAGCCGCCCCACTATCTTTTAATGTCATATATAAATGACCAGAGGAGTGTGCCTTAAAATTGGAAATTTCAGCCTCTATATAAATATCTTGTAAAAAGACATCATTTTCAAATAACCTCTTTATGTAGTTATTAATTTGAGAAACTGAATAAACTTTCATTAATTTGCTTCCTTATATCGTACAACCTTACCTAACACACCATTTATAAAAGAAGGAGCTTTATCCTCACTAAATTCCTTAGCAAGCTCTACTGCCTCATTTACAGAAACCTTATTAGGAATATCATCATCAAACATAATTTCATAGACTGCAATACGCAATATTGCTTTATCAACTGTAGATAATCTATCTACGCTCCAGCCAATAGAAAACTTGTCAATTATGCTGTCGATTTTTTCAACATTATCTAAAATGCCAGTATATTCATTTTTAATAAAAAGAATATCTTTTCTTTCAAAGTTTTCGTATTCATTTCTGTATGTTTCAATGCTTTCATGGGTGTTAATTTCTTTGTTAAACTCATTTTGGAACATTAAATTAAAAATATGTCTTCTAGCGTCTCTTCTACTCATTTTATTCTCCTGTTGTACTTTCTTTTGTTTCAATCCCTATAACATTTATGTTTACTATTGGACAATTATGTCCTGTCATAGCCTCAATGGCATCAGTAACTTTGTCTTGGATTTTACTTGCAACTTCATTTATATTGTAATCATAATAGATTACTACAGAAACAGTAATAGAAATATCGTTATCATCTTTAACGATATTTACACCCCTATTATGATTTTTCTTGCTTATTTTATCAATTAGGTCGGTTTTAAGTGATGTAGTTACGGCAACAACTCCATCAACCTCAAGGGTAGCAGTTTTAGCAATCTTTTCAATAACATCATCAGAAATAACAATATCTGCTGAATTAGTATTTTGCTCGTTGTTCATTAAGCTTACCTCCTATATAAAACTACTTACATTATAACATATATCTGAGTTTTTGCAACAAATACATTTTATATGCGGAATTTAGTGACAAAAAATAAACCGGCAAAATAAACCGGCTTGTTTTTTACTTACTTGCAACACCCCATGCTTCAATATTACCCTCTGGACAAATAAAGAACATATAAGTGCTATTTGTAACATTATAAATATATAAATTACCATCGACAGAAGAAGGAGCACCATATCTGCCAGTAACATCAAAAATAGGATTACCAATAAAGGATAAACCTGTAGGAGATTTAATTTTAGGGTCTGTAACTATTACAGATTTTACATATTCTGCCCCATCTTTTTTATAAGAAATAACAGTAAAACCGTTGTATTCATATGAATTATCATCAGTCATAGTTATATTAGCTAAATGTCTGACATCATGAGTTGTTATTTCTATACTATCTTCAGATGCAGCTTCTGTATTTTCTTCTCCAGATACAGTTTCTACCTCAGTTTTTGTAGTATTTTCTGCAGCAGCTTTTTCAATCTGATATAGTGTCATACCCTTACCAAAACGGCTGAATACATCATTCATACTCATATTAAGAACTATATATTTATTATTATATATAAAGCCATCTGTTGGAGAGTCAGTAGGCAATATTTCAACAGACTCATATCTTTGTCCATCAACCATATGTCCAGAAACAGTATCAGACGGATTACCGCTTTCACTTACATAGCTATACTCTAAATTAGCGTTTGTAGTTGTTTCTGTAGTTGTAGATACAGAAGTTGTCGCAGGTTCCGTAGTTAGTTCGTTAGCTATTAAGCCTACATTGGTTCTTGATGCTAAATCGTTCTTTTCTGATACAACAACCTTAATTTTAGCTGCTGCTACAGCTGTTGTAATAAGCATAACGCCACAAACTGTTCCTAAAATAATTTTTCTATTTTTGTCTGTATTTTTCCTGTTTTCCTCTGTTCTCATTTTTTTATCTCCTGTTTATTTATTTCTGTAAAAATTCCATAATTAATGAATTAAATTCATTCGGTTTTTTAAATAAATAAAAATGGTCGCCATTAACAATCTTTAGCTCTGCATTTGGTATATTTTTAGTAATGGTTTTAGCATGACTAATCTTAATCATATCCTTATTACCATTAACTACCAATGTTTTAGCTTTTATTACATTTAGCATAGATGGTTTTAAATTAGGTTCTTTAACCATTAGAGCAAACATTTCTTTATTGGCTGTAAGTTTTTTATCAATCTTAGATAATATGCAACTGGATAAGTAACCAAGCATTATCATAAGACCCGTAGTAAATGTAAGACCAGAAAATTTAATATTACCACCGACTAAAATTAATTTATTTACCATATCTGGATTTTTAATAGCGAACATCATTGCAATATTTGCACCATCGCTAAAACCTAATATATTTATTTTTTTATAGCCAAGATAATCACATAAATTTTCTAAATCCATAGCCATAGCACCAAGAGAAATAGCATTTTCGCCAAAACCAGACTCTCCATGTCCTCGACTGTCTATTGCTAAAATTTTATATTTTTTAGAAAAAAATGGTATTTGATTTTTAAAATTTTTGCAGTTACCGCCATTTCCATGAAGAAGAACAAGAATTTCTTCTCCTTCGCCATGTAATTCGTAGTATATAGAGGCAGAACCTGATTTAAAATAGCCAGATTGCATAGTTTTCTCCTTAATTTGAGAGGGTGCAGAATTTAATCTACACCCTCAATAGTCTTAACTTAATGTAATTCCCAATGTTTTTACAAAGCTTTCGTCTGCAATAGTGTTGTACACAGAAACAAAAGTGTCAGCAAGTTCTTTTCTATATTTAAAGAAATCTCTCATATCTTCATCCAAAAGCAATTTATAATAATTTTGGGAAACATGTCTTTCCAAAAAGAAATCATCTTCGCCACGAAGTCTTTTTTCGCCAAACTCGTTTTGAAGTGAAATAACTTCTTTTAATTTTTCTAATTGTTCCGGTGTACTTATTATTTGTTCTAAAGCAGATTTATATCGCTGGTAACTCTCACTTTCCATAATAAGATTAACAATATCTCTGGCAAGTTCCATTGGTGTATCGCTCATATAAACCTCTCTTTTGCTAAATAATTATTCAATATCCATTACAATAGGTAAAATCATAGGACTTCTCTTAGTTTTGTGCCATAAGTAATCTCTTAATGTGTCTTTAATAAGAGTCTTTATATATGCCCATTCATTTGAACTGCGTCTATCACATTGTTCAAGTGCTTGTTGAACAACATTTCTTGCTTCATCCATAAGTTCTTCTGATTCACGAACATAGACAAAACCTCTTGATATAATATCAGGACCGCTTAAAATTTCACCACTATACTTATCCATAGCAACAACAACAATCATAAGACCATCTTGTGATAAGTGTCGTCTATCTCTTAATACGATATTGCCTACATCGCCTACCCCAAGACCATCAACAAATACCTGACCACTAGGAACAGCATTCTGTGTAAGTTTAGCACTTTGCTTGTTAAGTTCAAGGCAATCGCCATTAGCCATAACAAATACATTCTTCTTATCCATACCTAAATCCATAGCTAATTTTTCGTGGCATTTAAGCATTTTGTATTCGCCATGAACTGGTACAAAATATTTAGGTTTTACAAGTGCATGAAGAACCTTTATTTCTTCTGCTCTTGCATGACCAGAAACATGAACATCCATAAGACCTTCGTATATAACATCTGCACCTTTTTTCAAAAGTTCGTTTATTACTTTGTAAACACTCTTTTCGTTTCCAGGTATTGGAGAAGCTGAAATAATAACTTTATCGCTTGGTTTAATTTCAACTTGTCTGTGTTCACTTTGAGCAATTCTTGAAAGTGCAGACATAGTTTCGCCCTGACTACCAGTCATTATAATTACAAGCTGTTCGTCTGTATAATTCTTAATTTCGCCAATTTCAATAAGAGTACCTTTTGGTATTGATAAATAACCAAGTTCAATAGCTGTTTTAACTACATTTGTCATACTTCTACCAATAACGGCTACTTTTCTACTATGTTTTACGGCTGAATTAACAATCTGCTGTATTCTATCTATGTTAGATGAGAAAGTTGCAACCATAATTCGCTGACCGTCAGAATCATCAAAAATTTGTTCAAATATAGCACCTACAGAACGCTCACTCATAGTGTATCCAGGTCTTTCTACATTTGTACTTTCGCACATAAATAAGAGAACACCCTTTTTACCTATTTCAGCAAATCTCTGTAAATCAATCATATCGCCCTGTATAGGTGTAAAGTCAATTTTAAAATCGCCTGAATGAACAACAACACCAGCTGGAGTTGTAATTGCCATAGCAACTGCATCAGCAATACTGTGGTTAGAACGAATAAACTCTACTTTAAAATTATCACCTATTTTAACAGTTTCCCCAGCATTTACATTGTGTCTTTCAATGCTGTTTAATAAATTATGTTCTTTTAATTTAGCTTCAATAAGACCGATTGTAAGCTTTGTGCCGTATACAGGCACTTTTAAATCTCTTAATAAGTATGGTAAAGAACCAATATGGTCCTCGTGTCCATGAGTTATTACAATACCCTTTACTTTATCTCTGTTGTTTAAAAGATAAGTAAAGTCAGGTATAACTAAGTCAATACCAAGCATATCGTCTTCAGGGAAAGCTACACCACAGTCTAAAACAAGAATTTCATTGTCATATTCAAAGCAAGTGATATTTTTACCTATTTCGTGAAGACCACCAAGAGGAATAACTTTAAGTTTCTTTCCACCACCAGCTCTTTGACCTCTACCGCGTCTAGTTACTGATTTTACAATAGATTTTGTACTGCGATTATCGTCTGAAACTTTTTCCTGAACATTTTTTTCGTCGCTATTAGAAACAGTTTTTCTATTATATGTTCTTTTAGTTCTCGGTTTTTGTTCCGTTTTTTTTGTGTTTTCGGCAATTACTTCCGTATCGCCTGTTTTTTTAGTATTCAAAACTGCACCTCCATAATTTATTTTAATATATTATTAATTTACTTTTTTATCTTTTTATATTGGTTAAATAATGAATTGTAATAAAATTTGCACTACAAAAAAGCCCTATCTGGGCATTAGAAAAACATCAAGACATAGGTAGCCGTTAAAGCTACCTAATAAAACATCTTAATGTTGAAATCATAAGATTGAACAATTACTCTGTGATTTTAACTTCGTATTCAGAATCTTCATCTTGTAAAAGTAAGAAAATTCTATTATATTCCTGTTCATCTTCTACAGGTTCATAAATAAAATCTTCGCCCTCTGTAGAAGTTTCTTTGAATATATAAGCTTCAGGTTCATCAAGTTCATAATCTTCTTCTTTAACAAGAAGCAAATATCTTGTGTCATCAACATCAATACCATCAATAACATAGAAACTCTGTTGAGTACCATCTTCTTCAGTCATTGTAATCATTTCAAAAGTTTCATCCTGACCTTCAAACATATCAAGACCATCTAAATTTATATTTTCATCAATTCTATCGCTCATTATTAATCTCCTATTTTTTAGGCTTTGAGTCTAAATAGCCCTGTAAAATATACATCGCTGCCATTTTATCAATAACCTTTTTCCTTTTCGCTCTGGATAAATCTGCTTCTAAAAGAGAACGCTCTGCTGCTACAGTAGATAATCTTTCATCCCACAATTCTACTGGCAACTTCAATTCTTTTTCAAGTCTTTTTTTGAAAGCAAGAGTTTTTTCTACTCTTTCGCCCTCTGTATTATTCATATTTTTAGGCAAACCTAAAACGATGCTCTCTACGGCGTATTCTCTGCACAATTCGGAAATACGAGCAATGCTTTTTTTTAAATTATTTTCTTCTTCTCGTCTAATAATTTCCAAACCTTGAGCAGTCCAGCCAAAAGGGTCGCACACTGCTACGCCAATAGTTTTAGAGCCAAAATCTAGTCCTAGTATTCTCATATTTACAATAAATTATAAATTATTTTCAATATAATAATTTATAATTTCCTCCAAAAGCTCGTCCTGTTCAATTTTAGCCATTTTCTTTCTTGCATCCTTATAGCTTGTGATGTAAGTAGGGTCACCAGAAATAATATAACCAACAAGCTGATTTACTGGATTATAGCCCTTGTCACGCATAGCCTCATAAACTTCGCATAAAGTCTGATTTACAGGACTTCTGTCTGTACTCTGAGAATCTGAAGGCTTAATATCTTTTAAAGCTTCCTTTAAGCTGTTAAAATTTTGAGTTTCAAATAAATTTTTACTCATATTCATCACACTCCTTTAAAAATATATACGACCAACTAATATTTCTACTTTATAATACTACATTTACACCAAATTTGCAAATGAAATTTTCATTAAAATGGTATTTCATAGAAATTATTTTACGACTGTACCTTCAACAATTTCAACACCATGTATTTTATCCAATTTCACATCAACTATTTTGTTGTTAAGATTTTCATCTGATTTAGCCAAAACCTTGATGTAGTTTGTAGTATGTCCCTGCCAAAAACCGTTTTCCATATCTTCAAAAAGTACAGGAACTGTTTTTCCTATGTTGTTATTTAAAAAGTCAATGTTCATTTTATCAGATAAAGCAATCATTTCTTTACTTCTTTGTGACTTAACATCGCCAGAAATTTGATTTTTCATTTTAGCAGCTGGAGTACCCTTTTTAGGAGAATAAGGGAAAGTATGTATTTTATCCAATTTCATTCTTTCAGCAAAAGCAAGAGATTCTTTAAAATCTTCTTCTGTTTCATCTGGGAAACCTACAATAATATCTGTTGTAATAGCAACATTAGGAAAAGCATTTCTTAATCTTTCGCAGGCCTCAGCATACTGTTCAGCATTGTATTTTCTGTTCATTCTTTTTAAAGTTCTGTTACAGCCACTTTGTAAAGATAAGTGGTAGTGGTCACAAACCTTTGGTAATTTAGACATTCTGGCAACAAACTCGTTATCAATGGCTAAAGGTTCCATAGAACTAAAGCGTATACGCTCTATGCCGTCTACAGAATGTACCTTTTCAATAATATCTGCCAAAGTTATATTGCCTAAATCAAGGCCATAGCTGGCAACATGTATACCTGTCAATACTACTTCCTTAAATCCATTTTCAGCTAATTTTTTAACTTCTTCAATAACTTCTTCTGGCTTACGGCTTCTTATTGGACCTCTTGCGTAAGGTATAATGCAGTAAGTGCAGTATCTGTTACAGCCCTCCTGTATTTTAATATATGCTCTTGTTCTGTTTGTTAGTCTGCTAATCTGTAAAGGTTCGAATTCCTTTTCACCCATAATATCAGAAACATTGTTGACTACGCCATTTTCAGCAACATAATTTTCAACAGTTTCAACTATTTCACTACGGTTTTTAGTACCTATAACGATGTTTATACCTTCAATTTTTGCTACTTCTTCACTTGCAACTTGTGCATAGCAACCTGTAGCTACAACTACAGAATTAGGATTAATTCTCTTTGCACGCCTAATCATCTGTCTTGATTTTTTATCACCAAGATTAGTTACTGTGCAAGTGTTAATAAGGTAAACATCGGCATATTCTTCAAAATCAACAACTTCATAGCCCTTTTCTGTAAAAAGCTCTGCCATAGCTTCTGTATCATATAAATTAACTTTACAGCCAAGAGTAATAAAGGCAATTTTCTTATTCATATTTATTTCCTTTCTAAGCGTATCAAAACTCAATTCTTTGTATTATAACATATTTCTAATATATTTGCTAGTCCTTTTAAATTCTTTATAAAAGTACAAATTATAGGACAATAGATGTATTACAATGTAAATGTAAAGAAAAAGAGAATAAATTTTAGGAGGTTTTAATTATGAAAGAAACATTTGTAACCATTACAGGATTTAAACACTACTATGGTAAAAGCATATTTACTGTTGGCAGTTTAATAAAATGTGTAAAAGAACCTGACAATACCTATGATAGTGAAGCAATAAGATGTGAGTATTTCCCTTTAAAAAAAGTTGGGTATATTGCAAATAGTGTTAATACAGTAGCTAATGGCACTTCAAGTGCCGGCAGAATTTATGATAGTGTTAAAAGAAAATTTTATGTAAAAGTGATGTTTGCTACCTATTCTCATATCATTTGTAAAATTGTAGAAAACACAGAAGAAGTAAGAAAAGAATATTTAAAACAAGGAGAAAAGTTTGTAGAAAGAGAATTTGATTAAATTTAAGGCACGCCTAATCGCGTGCTTTTTTATTTTTGTGTATTTTCTATAGCATTTTTGGTCAAAATTTGTTATACTATAAACGATTATGTTTAAAGAGGTGAAAATATGAAAAAGTTGGTTTTTACTGCTGTACTTTTTGCTGGCTGTATTTTTTCAACAGTTTTTGCAAATGCACAGACAGTAAAAGTAGGTCTTGAGAAATATTTTAAAAATTCTCCGTCTATTAGTATAAGCGATAGTTTAATAAAGGTTTCTATTGGAAATGGCGAAAAAAATGCTATTGGACTTGGTAAAAGCTATGTTATGAAGCCAATATCTAAAAGTTACTATTCTATTGGCAAATACTATAAAACTTACAATTTAGCAGAAAAGCAGTTGGTTCACTATATAGGAAATAGTTGTATTCCTGTTCTTACAGATAATGGCTGGACAATATATATTACAACTGATTCCAAAATAAGTAAAAATGGTATGACTAAAGTTACTACTGGTGCAAATGCTGTTGTTTTGTCAGTAAATGGCTATAATAAATTCATTGTTGATGGTAGTGCGTCTGCCAGAGTGTCTACAAATAATGATGTTGTAAATTTAACAAAATCAAAATATCGTGGCGAAATTGCTATGTATGTAAATAATTCAACAATTACACCTATTAATTTTGTTGATATGGAGCAGTATCTTTATAGTGTAGTACCATCTGAAATGCCTGGTAGTTGGTCAGTTGAAGCATTAAAGGCACAGTCTGTTGCAGCAAGAACATATACAACAAGCTCTCTTGGAAAACATGGTGTATATGACCTTTGCGATACAGTTCATTGTCAGTCATATAATGGTATAAATAATGAATATCCAAACTCTACAACAGCTGTTCACGGTACTGCCGGAAAACGCCTTTATAGTAATAATAAACTTATTGATGCAGTTTATTTTTCTTCTGACGGTGGTGCAACGCTTTCTTCTGAAGATGTATGGAATAACGCCCTTCCATATCTTGTTGGTAAGAAAGATAATTACGAAAAGGATTGTAAAAAATGGGAGAGAATATTTACATATACTGATTTAACCAATATTGCATCTAAAAAAGGCTACGGTGTAGGAACAGTATCAGACCTCGTTGCAGGATATAATGAAAACGGAGTTGTAACTTCACTTACTTTTAAAGGTAGTGCTGGTTCAAAAACTGTAACAAAAGAAGAAATCCGTTCAGCATTTAATGTTTCTGCTGATGGTAGTCTTTCATCAAGAAATTTTACTGTTACAAAGGGTGCTAATGGTGTTACACTTACAGGAAAAGGCTATGGTCACAGTTGTGGTATGAGCCAGTATGGTGCTAAGGCTATGGCTGAGGCAGGAAAAAATTATATTGATATACTTAAATTCTACTATACAGGTGTAGAAGTTAAATAGAAAGGAAAGTTATGTTAAAGAAACAAGATTTTTATTTTGATTTACCTGAAGAACTTATTGCACAAACTCCACTAGAAGATAGGTCATCATCAAGACTTATGGTTATGGATAGAGAAACTGGAGAGATTGAGCATAAGCATTTTAGAGATATTACAGAATATCTTAATGAGGGAGATTGTTTAGTTTTAAACGAAACAAAGGTACTCCCAGCTAGATTGATTGGTGCTAGAAAAGACACAGGCACTAAGGTTGAAGTTCTCCTTTTAAAAAGACTTACTGACGATACTTGGGAAACCCTTGTTTATCCAGGTAAAAAAGCTAGAGTTGGTCATGTTATTGAATTTGGCGATGGACTTTTAGAAGCAGAAGTTGTTGATATTGTTGAAGAAGGCAATAGAGTTGTTAAGTTCCACTTTGATGGTATATTCGAGGAACTTTTGGATAAACTTGGTCAAATGCCTCTCCCTCCATATATTAAAGAAAAGTTGGAAGATAAGAACCGTTATCAAACTGTATATGCTAAAAATGAAGGTTCAGCGGCAGCTCCAACTGCCGGCTTACACTTTACACCACAGCTTCTTCAACAGCTTAAAGATAAGGGCGTGAAAATAGCAAAACTTACACTTCATGTTGGTCTTGGTACATTTAGACCAGTTAAGGAAGATGATATTCTTGACCATAAAATGCATTCCGAATTTTATATGATTGATAAGGAAAATGCTGATATTATAAATAACGCAAGAGCAAATGGTGGTAGAATTATTGCTGTAGGTACTACAAGTACAAGAACTTTGGAATCTATTGCAGAAGAAGATGGCTTTATTCCGGTAAAAAGTGGCTGGACAGATATTTTTATCTACCCTGGCTATAAGTTTAAGGCTATAGATTGCCTTATAACTAATTTCCATTTGCCAGAATCAACACTTATTATGCTTGTTAGTGCTTTCTCTACAAGAGAAAATGTGCTTAATGCTTATAAGTGTGCTGTTGAAGAAAAGTATAGATTTTTCTCATTCGGTGACGCTATGTTTTTAAAAACAAATGCACCCAAAACAGGTAAGTTCAGGGTTTAAAGATTGAGTTGAATAAACATATAACGAAATTATTCATTAAAAGTAGGTTTAAACGCCCTGCTTTTACAAAAGTTTGATTGAATAAAAACTTTATATTTTGTATATTTATAAAAAGGAGATTGCCTATTTCAAGCAATCTCCTTTTAGGTATTTAAAAAGCACCATTGAATTAACTTCAAAAGTGCTTATTATTATATATCCCTTTTTTTCTGTTCTAAATAATGTTTATAACTTTCCTGTGCCTCTGGTGGTGCATCTTCTTTTAATCTTGGAACAAGGTTTTTATCTCTATACCACCAATCTTTATTACTCATCCAGTAATGTTCTAATATTCTCATCAAATCATCTCCTTAAATAATTCAATAACTTAGGATTTAACATACTTAAACTTGTGAATTACAATTTACAAGTTAAGATAGGGTTATTAAAAGTTGAAAAACATATTATTTTTTAGATTTTATCATTTTTAATCTTCATCGTCTGAATCTACTACATCATACATTTCTACTTTTGAAAGAATATAGTCTACATCAGCTTGCATTTGTTTATGTTCTTCTTCCGTCAAGTCGTCATCAAAAACTCCATCTAAAAATCTTGGTATATGATAACACAACTGGTCATGTACTCTTTTTTCAAGGATATTATGTCTTATCTCATATTCTCCAATAGTTATTATCCAAATAGCCAATGATGTGCTATCTTCAATCAGCAAATCGTCATCTTCATCTGCCATATAATTAGTAATATTTTCTGCTTTTTCCCAACCTTTTTTTCCAAAAAGATTAAATGCACCGATTAGTCTATCTTTATAGTCATTGTACACTAACTCTGGGTCTACACGCATATTACACCCATTCCCTTCTCTTAAAAACTTGTTAATTATTAAAAATTGTTTTACGATATATCCCTTTTTTTCTGTTCTAAATAATGTTTATAACTTTCCTGTGCTTCTGGTGGTGCATCAGGCTTAATCGTAAATGTTCCGTTTTCTCTTTGAATTATCCAATCATCATTTGACATCCAAAATAAGTCCAATTTTCTCATAATATTCCCCTTTTCTTACCTTTATTTATAGTAGAATAAAGTATTTCGCTATAAACTATTTTATAATATAAAAACAGATTTACATTTTTCTCTATATGTGGTACTATGTATATGAGGTGTAAAAATGATATTATAACAAAGTTCAATAATTATGTATTGTGCAAATATAATAATAATATCATATAGTAGATATGAAAAAGCAAATTATTCAACTTATTATAAGCATAATTAGATTAATATGGTCAATAGCTATGTTAATATTCATAGTGATGTTATTTAAAGATATTATAACTGGGTTATTATAATAAACCTAGTTTTTTACTGTATTTTTTCTCCATATACATAGCATACATCAGAATCTATAGTAATTTTATTATTCCAAACAGTATTACTATGAATATTTGGGTTAATATCCCACGAAACACAATGATTATCGTCTACATATACTCTACTAAAATTACTTAAACCAGCAAGATTTTCAAAAACTGTGTCCTGTTTTATAAGTGGAGCGACATTATACAGCCTTTTTTCGCCGTTATCAAACTCTAAAGTAAGGGTATAATCATCATTAGCAACAACAGACACTATCGTTCTTCTTCCCTTTGAAAAATATTCTGCCATTTCAATATTAAAGTCTTGTGATAAATAATACTCAATATTTTTACCCATTAATTATACCCATTTATATACTTACAAACTACTTTTTCTTTCTTGCCAAATACACTAAGCAACCTAAAGCTATAGCACAAGCTGCTACAGAAGCCAAGCCCAAAGTTGTTATACCATTTATAATCAAAGTCATAACATTCAAAATTAAAAGTACCACTAAAAATCCTACACTAAATCCCTTATCCATTGTTTTCTCCTTATCATTCTTATTATTTCTTCTATTATATTATAAACGGGAAGTATTATCAATCTTTATTTTCTTAAATCCCTGCCTATAAAATTTATTTCCCTGTTAGGTATATCTACTGTTATATTATCCCATTGGAGGTATTGATTTCTACTAAAGGTTTTTGCCACATAGTCTATGAAATCTTGGGCTGTATTATATATTTCCTCTTTATACTTTATTACATCATAGTTTTTGGTCATAACTATCCAAAAGCCATAGTATTTGCCACAATCAAGTTGTCCCCATTGGCACAGTAAAATAATATCCATAATTCCTCCTTTCTAAAGTGTAACATGTATTTATTTTATTTCATGTTACAGTGTAACCCCAGTAATTAAGCCACTTTGGAGGCTATATAACATGTAACATCTAATGTTTTTTAATACACATTACTTTTTTAATATATCATCGTTTTTTATAATGATATAAAAAATATATAGGGTATATGTAATATTTTATGTTTAGATGTTACAATCTCTTGAAAGTATAGTATTTACTGGTGTTTTAGCGTAACATGTAGTGTAACATGTAACATCTAAAAAGGTGTTACATCATCATTTATGCTTATTTCATAAAAATCGTTTACTTCTTCTTTTTCATCTATATTGCAGTTTAAATGAAACTCTACAAAACGGCAAGACCTACCATTAAATCTCTTAGTTATAGAATAAGTTTTTTGAGTATCATATTTTTTAGAAGTTATAATACCCTTTTCAGCAAAATAATTCATACTCTTTCTTGCTGAAAATCCATTGTCTTTTAAAGCCTTTTTAAGTAATGTTGGCAAAATATATGCTTTATCGTCATTAATAAAGCCTAGGCAATTGCTACGAGCATTTAAGCCAAAATTATCCTTATTAGACAATATCCAATCCACTACAAACTGTTTGGCATTTTCGTTTACATCATTTTCTTCTTCTGTAAACTGTTGCGACAATATTTCCTTTGCCATTTCCAATGCTTTATTCCAGCTTGTACTATTTATATTCAGTTCTTCTTGATTTTCAAACAGCCAGCAATCGCATAAAGCATCAGCAAGAGCCACTAAACTTATGGAAGAAATATGGCTACCACTATTATTCTTTGACATTTTATTAACTTCCTCTGTCATTTTTTCATACAGCTGAGCCAACTTTTCTTCTGTACAATTTACAATATGGTTGATATAGTCATTGCCAGCCCAACCATAGTTAATGGCTGTCTGTCTATGTATGTTGCTGGCGTCTTCTTCATTATCAAAAGGTGCTCCATATACTTCAATAGTTCTAGTGCTTACACCTGTTTGGCTTGTTGAATTGGATATAGGTTCTTCCCCTGTAGCTATAGCAACTGTTCGCCATTGTTGGGTATGTTGCAACCCTCCACCTTTGTTACCTCTAATTCTGCCCTGTCCTCCGGAAATCATATAGACTATTTTTTCAAGAGAATTTTGGGAATACAGACCATTACCGGCAAGCTGTCTTTCATCAATGCCTAAAGGCAAATCACAATAAAAACCAGCCATTCGTTCTAAACCGACTTGCGTAGCATTGAAATTCATCATTAATGCCTCAGGCTCTCCCCAAACAGAAAGTGCCGACTTTAATGCTGCCGTTTTACCACCTTTACTGCCACCCCAGTTGTACACAAAGAATATTCTATGCTTTAATATTTTAAGAAGTGGTGCTGAAAATGATGACGCCAATATAAATCTAAACTTATTTCGCTGTCTATGGGGCTGTACCATAGCTTTCCAGTCCTCATAACTACCACTTTGACAATAGGCATTTACCAAATTTTTCTGTGACATATCTATATCAATTTCAAGGTCTTTACTACTTGGCACAAAGGAATTATTATGCCAACCGAAGGAATTTACACAATCTATCTTTGGTATAAGCTCTAAATTTTCACTTTCCAAAGCTGAAAGGTATTTTACAAGATACTTTGCATTTTCACTTGTAACTGTACAGCCCATATCGGCTAATACTGTAATGCCTTTTGATGTAAATATTGTACTTCTTGTAAATTTTCCACTATGCCAAATGTTATCTCTTTTAAAGGAGATTTCTATTTTTTCCTCTCCAGTTTCAAGAGTTCTAAGCCTTTTAGTTATTATTATTGGTGTTCTACAAACAAGTTTCTTTTCTCCCGTTTTGCCATTTACACTAAACACACCGTCTTCACAATAATACCAGTTTAATGGCTGTTTTAATGGTATAGGTTGCCCTACTATTGTCAATGTATCTCTGTCAGCAAATATATCGACTTTCTTACATTTTTCCATAGCCTGTAACAGCATTTCTTTTGATTTTTCTTTGCCATTGTCTATATATAGTTGTGACGGGTCTTTTGCATTAAATTCGCCACAAGAAAATACATAAACATCGTCTTTAAAATCTATTTCTTTAAGGCAATTTACAACCTTATTAAAAAAAGTTTCTCCACCGGTGTCAGGCTCTTGATGTATGTACACTTTTAAGCCTCTTAAAAACTCTCCATATTCATTTTTAAAAAGGCTTGCACCAGCTATACCTAAAGCCGGCAATCCCAAATAGGTCAATGTTTGGGTGTCGCTTTCTCCCTCACATAAAATTACATAGCCCATATTTTTAATGTTTGTCAAACTCCACAGGTTGTAAAGGCATATTTTGCCACTAGAACCTTTTGCCCACCTAAGTTCTTTGTTGTTAAATCTCTTTCTAAATGTTACCTCTGCCATATTTTCATTATAATAAGGCATTTTTACATACTGTCTACCGTCATAGTTATTGCTTGTCTGAACTCCGTAATGATTTTTAAGCCATTCTATAGGCAATCTCTTTTCAAGGCAGTAGTCCTCAATAGTATAATCATTTGTATATTTATTGTATTTTTTCAAAATCTCCTTGTAGGCCTCCTTTTCTGTAATGTTATAATATCTACTATAAAAATTAATGTAATTGCCCTTTATATTTTCAGTAAAACAAATCCATTGCCCAGTTGTTAAATCAACTGAAAAACTGGGGTTACTGTCATTATGAAAAGGACAAAGTCCTATTAATCTATTTCCACTAATTTTGCTTTTTTTGATTATAGATGAATATTCTTCTCTGTAATTTACAAAATTGTCTATATTTAAAACTTTATTTAACATCTTAAAAACCTCCTCTCGTTAAATAAAAATTTTATAATTGAAGCATAGCTCAAGTTGTATGACATTTCGTGACATAATTTTCAAAAATTGCAATAAAAAAGGATTGCTAAACAATCCCTGTAAAAAAATATTTAATTTTATTGAGATATAACCCAATTATCATCATTATAAATCAGTTTTAACGTATCTATTGCATTTACTTTGTAATCATTTTTATTGTTAATGATATTGTCCATATCTGTTGTTTTTCCTATAATATATAAATTTAATATAACTGTATTGTTTGAAAGCTCTATGTCATTAAAGTCAATTAATAAGCCACTTTCTGATAAATTTAATAGCTTTTTTGGTAAAATAGACTCTACAATATCTATACCTAATTTTTTTGAAATAGTATTTTTAATAGTGAATCGGAAAGATAAATCCGATGGCTTGCTTGTCAAGCCACAAATTAACTTTGTTAATTTGTTCTGAATTTTATAAGAAAGCATATTCAAAATATCATTTTCTGTTTTACAATAGAGCTTACAATAAAAATCATTATCATGAGATAAATATACAAAGCGATTGCCTAAAGCGTCAAAAAACGGACTATTCAAAGGATATTTCATATGTTTCAAAAACAATAATTCAGCTATTTCCATATCTTCTAACTTTTCTATACTATCATTTTTTGAACAATCTACAAAAGAAAAATCTCCATATATGTCTTCTTTTGCCAATTTTATAATATTTTCTATACCTTCAACAATTTCAAAATTTCTTCTAAAACTATTACCAATATAATCTGCTTTTAACAAAACTATATTTTCAAATTTGTTATTTAAAGATTTAATAAAATCATTAAAACTTATTCCTGAATATACATATTCACAATTTTTAATGTTTGAATTTAGGTATAATATATCTTTGCTCATAGCTACCTTCCCCCTTTTTACTTAATTATACATTTTCATTATAAATTACACAATATCCTACAAAGGATTTTCTAATCTAATTTTAATTTTAGATTAATAACAACCTAATTCACTCAATATATAATTAAAACAAATTTATGGAGGAGTGATTATAATTGATAAAGCCTAACATTGGAAAGAAGGGAAAAATTGCTATTGCTACTGGTCTAGCTGTGGTTTTGGCTATAGGAGGAAGTTTAGCCTATATTCACAGCAAAAAAGCTAAAAAGCCGGACTTTGGCGGTGGCAAAGATATGTTTACTGAAAAAGTTCAAAAAGGTAGCATACAAGAAACTGTTACTGCCAGTGGTACAGTTGCTCTTGAAGACGAAACAAACATTTATGGCGAGGCTGACGGATACAAGATTAAGAAATTCCTTGTAGAAGAAGGCGACACAGTAAAAGCTGGTCAAAATGTAGTTGAATATGATGTAAAAGATACTAAAACAGACCTTGAAAGCAAAATAAGAGATGCTAAGAGAAATATTGAAAATGGTAAACTTGCCCTTGAAGCAATAGTTACACCAAAAACTCAAGCTGAAATAACAAAGTTAGAAAACGCTGTATTTACACAGCAAAAGGCTATTTCTGATGCACAGACTACATACAATGCCTATGCTACAAAATTATCAGCACAGCAAACTACAATAGACAATGCCAAAAGAGATATTGATACAGCCAACAGGGATTTATCTCAAGCTCAAAGTGACTTAACACAGGCACAGAAAGACGAAAACACATACAAACAGCTTTTATCTGCCGGTGGTGTAAGCCAATCTGAATATGACAACTATGCCAATGCTCTTGAAAAGGCTCAAAATACATACGAAAATGCTAAAACTTCTGTAACAAAGGCACAGGCAACATACACAGACGCCAAAAACAGTTACAATGACTTAGTAAAAGAAAGAGATAACAAAAAGTTAGAGATTACTTCTGCTCAAAAAGCTCTTACACAGGCACAACAAGAATTAAAGGCTGCCAAAGACCCTCTTTCTGATGAGGCAACAAAAATAAAATATGACCAACAGGTATTGACAAACAAAGGCTTGGAGGACGGTTTATCCGACTTAGAGGAAGACTTAAACGATTTAGTACAATATGCCACTACTCCAGTTGACGGCAAGGTTACTGAAATACCTGTTGATGAAAATTCTCTTGTAGTAGACAATACAATAATGGTTAAAATTGCAAACCTTAACAACCTTATTGTAAATGCAAACATTGAAGAATATGATGCACCTCAGATTAAACTTGGGCAAACAGTAACTATGACCTCTGACGGTTTAGAGGGAAAGACTTATACTGGCAAGGTTACAAAAATTTCTACAAGTGCCAGTGATGCCTCTACCAACTCCGGTACTGAAACAGTTGTTCCTATTGAAATATCTGTAGACAATCCTGACGGTGTTTTAAAACCAGGATTCAACTTAGACCTTGAGATTATGGTTGTAGACAAAAACGATGTGTTGACAGTTTCTACAAATGCTGTAGCTAAAGACGGCAAGGAAAATACACAGTATGTATACAAAGTAGAAAATGACAAACTTGTGAAAACTACTGTTGAAACCGGTGACGAAGGCGACTCTACTGTTGAAATAACTTCCGGTCTTAAAGACGGCGACCAAATTATATCTTCTAACAGCGAAGAAATAAAAGACGGTATGACATTAGAAGAATTTAAGAAAGCTCAAATGGAAAAACAACAGAAAGCAAAGGACAGCGAAAGTGATAATGGAGGGGACAAGAACAATGATAAAGGTCAACAATCTGAAAAAATGTTACAGCCAGGGGGAGCTGGAGGTCCAGGCTTTGGCGGGGGTGGACCTAGAGGTTAAAAAAGGCGAATTTGTATCTATAATGGGTTCTTCTGGCTCTGGTAAATCCACATTGATGAATATTTTAGGCTGTCTTGATAATCCGACAAGTGGCGACTATATTTTAGACGGTATAAACATTTCAAAGGTAAAGGACAGCCAGTTATCCCAAATAAGAAACAAAAAAATCGGCTTTGTTTTCCAAAGTTTTAACCTACTGCCTAAATTAAATGCCCTTGAAAATGTAGAACTTCCTATGGTTTATGCTGGTATTGATTCTGTTACAAGAAGAAAAAAGGCTGAAAATGCCCTTGAATGGGTTGGTCTTGCTGGAAGAATGAAACACAAGCCTAATGAAATGTCCGGTGGTCAAAGACAGAGAGTTGCTATTGCCAGAGCTTTAGTAAATGACCCTGCAATTATATTGGCTGATGAGCCAACTGGTAACTTAGACAGTAAGTCCACATTTGAAATAATTGACATTTTTCAAAGATTAAATGAAGGTGGAGCGACTATTGTTATGGTAACTCACGAACCTGATGTAGCTGAATACACAAAGCGAATTGTCACATTTAAAGACGGACACAAGATAAGTGATGAAATAGTAGAAAATCCTAAAATTGCCGGAGGTGAAATGTAATGCAATTAAGTGAAAATATTATGTCGGCTTTTAGAAATGTATTTTCAAACAAGATGCGTACATTCCTCACTATGCTTGGTATAATAATTGGTATTGCTGCGGTTATTGCCATTACTTCCATTGGTAATGGCTCTCAAGCACAGATTACTGAACAGTTTGATTCTCTTGGTGTAGGTAGAATGACTGTTTCCCTCAGAAATAATTCCCCTAGAAATATGTTTTCTAGCGATGCTTTAAAGTTAGATGATTATGAGGAATTAAAAGCCATAAAGGGAATAAAATATATGAGCCCTACTTATTCAGCAAGCTACTATTCAGTAAAATTACTTGACCCAAAGGAAACTAACACAGCCTCTATTACTGGTGTTGGTGGGGACTATTACAACATAATGAGCCCTACTCTCCTTTATGGCACATACATAAATGAAACAGATGTAGACAACAAAAGCAAAAATGTTGTAATTACAGATACTACAGCTAAAAAGGTATTTGGATATTGCGACCAAAGTGTTATTGGTCAAAAGATTACTATTAAAACTTGGAAAGGTTCATTAAAATATACTGTTAAAGGCATTGTTGAAGACACTAATTCTTCTTCTATTGATGCCTCAGAAAACGAATATCCGGAAGAAATGGTTATTCCTATTTCTACAGCACAACGATTATTTAACAACAAAACCCTGACAAACATTACTTTAGTAGCTGAAGACCCTGACAATACAGACGATTTAGGCGATGAAATTGTTGCAAAACTTGATGAAATACACGAAACAAGTGAAAAATATACTTGCGAATCAACTACCGCACAGCTAGAAGCTATGAACGAAGTAACCGGTACAGTAACACTTTTAATAAGCGGTGTTGCTGCCATTTCTCTTATTGTAGGGGGTATAGGTGTAATGAACATTATGATGGTAACTGTTACCGAAAGAACAAGGGAAATTGGTATCAGAAAATCCATAGGTGCTAGAAACAGAGATATTATGTTCCAGTTTGTAGTTGAGGCCATAATACTGACTTTTATGGGTGGTATACTGGGTATTCTATTTGGCTGGGGTGCCGGATTTTTAGCTAGCAAATTAATGGGTATGGAGGCTGTACTCTCTGTTAAGTCTGTTATTATAGCTGTTGCCATATCTAGTGCCATTGGTATTATTTTTGGTGTTTACCCTGCCCGTAAAGCTGCCAAACTTGACCCTATTGAGGCCTTGCGTTACGAATAATTATACAATTTACAAAATAAATGTTGCATAAATTTTCTTATAGGTGTAAAATAATGTAAAAAATAAATGATTTGAGGTGTTTGTATATGACAATGAAAGAGGCAATTAACAAGGTTATAAAAGGTCAAAACCTTACTCTCAAAGAAGCAAAGGAAGTTATGGGGCTTATGCTTGGTGGAGAGGCAACACAGGCTCAGCTTGGTAGTTTTTTAACAGCTTTAAGAATGAAAGGCGAAACTATTGACGAAATTATTGGCTGTGCTACTGTAATGCAGGAAAAAGCTGAACATGTTCATCCTAATGTTAGCGTTCCTTATGTTGACTTAGTTGGCACAGGTGGCGACGGTACAAACACCTTTAATATTTCTACAACATCTGCCTTTGTTGCTGCAGGTGCTGGTGTACCTATTGCAAAACATGGTAACAGAGCTATTTCAAGCAAAAGTGGTGCTGCCGATGTATTAGAATGTCTTGGCGTAAACATTATGTTAGAACCAGCCAAGGTAGAAAAATCTGTTGAAGAAGTTGGCATTGGCTTTATGTTTGCTCAGACTTTCAACAAGTCTATGAAGAATGTTGGTCAGGCAAGAAAGGAAATGGGTACAAGAACTATTTTCAATATTTTAGGACCTGTTTCTAATCCTAGTAACGCTACTGCTGCCGTTATTGGTGTATTCAGCCCTACTTTGACAGAACCTCTTGCTCACTCTATGAAGGCTATGGGCGTAAAGCGTGGTATGATTGTTTGTGGTTGCGACGGTATGGACGAAATTACTCTTACTGGTACAACTCATATTTCTGAAATTAAGGACAATAATGTAACTTCATATGATATTAACCCTGCCGACTATGGTCTTAAAATTACTGACGCTGAACAGTTAAAGGGTGGCAACGGAAAAGAAAATGCTGAAACAACAAAGGCAATTCTTGCTGGTAAGGAAACTGGTGCAAAGAGAGATATTGTTCTCCTTAATGCTGGTGCTGCCATTTACTGTGCTGGTATTGCTGATACTTTGGCAGAGGGTATTGAAAAGGCTAAGGAATCTATTGATAGTGGCAAGGCTTTAGAAGTCCTCAATAAATTAGTAGAATTTACAAACAGATAATAAATATAAGGGAGTAGAAGAACAGTTCTACTCCCCTTTTTATGTGATAACAATAAAAATACCCTAGAAAAATCTAGGGCGTTTTTTACTCTATGCCAATTACATATCCATAGACAGGTTGACCACCATTAGTAACCTCTATATCCATATCGTCAAAGTTTTCAGATAAATAATCAGAAAATTCTTCTGCCATAGTTTCTGTCACTTCGCTACCGTAGTAAACAGTAATTACGCAGGCCTCATCATTTTCGTGCATCATTTTATCAACAAGATTTTTAGCTGTTGTCTGAATATCTTCATCAGTAACAACAATTTCATCATTTTCTATACCAATATAATTGCCATTTTTGATTTCAATGCCATTTACGGTTGTATCACGAACAGCAACAGTAACTAAGCCTGTATTTACTTCTGGAATTGTATCTACCATAGCCTCATAGTTTTCCTCTACAGACATATCTTCCATAAAGCCTATCATAGCTGAAAGACCTTCCATAACAGAAGTAGTATTTACGACCTTTACATTTTTATCTTCTACAATTTCTGCTGACTTTTCAGCTGCTAAAATTATATTCTTATTATTAGGCAATACAAACACATTTTTAGCATTAACCTTTTCTATAGCGTTTGTTATATCTTCTATACTAGGGTTCATTGTTTGACCACCCTGTATTATATAATCTACGCCTAAATCTTCAAAAGCCTTTTTCAAGCCATCGCCAACAGCAACAGCAACAAAGCCATATTCCTTTAATTCTTTTGGCTGTTCAGACTTTTCCAAAAGAGATGTATGCTGTAATCTCATATTTTCAATCTTAATATTTTCAAGGCTACCTATTTCAAGTGCCTTTTCCAATATTTTTCCTGGATGATTACTGTGAACATGAACCTTTATTAAGTCATCATTTCTTACGAGAACAATACTATCTCCATTTTCAGCAAGAAAGTCCCCAAATGATTTTTCTATATCATCATTAAGATTTTCGCCATTTACGAAAAACTCTGTACAATAGCCAAACTTAATATCTCCATTAACAGACGCTGCCCCTGTAGTAGCTGAAACAGGTGTACTACTCTGTGCCACTGTATTATCCTCTACACCGGATTCTACACCTAAATTTTCATAGCCACCCTCTACAATAAAGATAAGACCTTGACCACCAGAGTCAACAACTCCTGCCTCCTTTAACTGAGGGAGCATATCTGGAGTTTTTGCCAATACTTCATTAGCGTATTCAATGATTTCTTTAAGCATTACAGATATATCTTTGTTTTCATAGCTACTTTCTACAGCTTTTTCGCTCATAGCACGAATTATAGTAAGCATTGTACCCTCTTTAGGCTTCATTACTGCCTTATATGCTGTAGCAGTTGCCATTTCAAAGGCTTTTGCAAACTCATCAGCATTTATTTCAGTTTTGCCGTTCATAGCCTTATACCAACCTCTTAATATCTGAGAAAGTATAACACCTGAATTACCTCTTGCACCTCTCAAAGCACCGTCAGATACTGCCTTTGCAACTTCTGATATATTATCTGCATCAAGATTTTCTACTGCTCTTGCAGCAGCCGTAATTGTCATAGACATATTTGTTCCTGTGTCGCCGTCAGGAACAGGAAAAACATTCATTGAGTCTACTTTTTCTCTGTTTGCTGCCAATTTATTTGCACCGTTTATTATAAAACGCTTTAAGGCAGCACCGTCAATAGTAAGCAAAATATAATCCTCCTAGTTATCTACTCTTATACCCTCAACATAAATTTTGAGTTTAGAACACTTCATACCAAGGCTCTCCTGTAATTTGTACTGAACTGTATCGTACACAATCTTTCCTATAGCCTGTATATTTGTGCCATATTCTACTATAATATGAAGTTTTATAGAAATATCATTATTTTCATTAATTGCAATTTCTACACCCTTTGTGAGGCTTTCTTTCTTTAAAAGATGAACTATACCATCTTTTACTGTCTTTACTGCCATACCTACCACACCGTAGCAATTTGTAGCAGCTATGCCAGCTATCTTTGCAACAACATCTTTCTCTACTGATAAATAGCCTTTTTCATTAATAATATTTACATTCATTATTTTTTCCTCCTATTTTTCAGTCATACTTTATTTATTATACCCTATTTCTAGTACATTTTCAACTACATAAGGCTACATTAAATCATTAAAAAATGCTTAAATAGTGAATTTTGTTAAAATAATGAAAAAATTTCTAAATTAACTCTTGCTTTTTATATCAAGAGCTGTTATAATAGCAAATGGTGAGTTTAAAACTAAGGAGGTGTTTATCTATGGCTAAGTGCGCAATTTGCGATAAGAGCAGACAGACAGGTCACAGAATTAGTATTAATCGTAGTCAGGTTTCAAGAAGAGCTAACAAGACTTGGAACGCTAATGTTAAGAAAGTTAAGGTTGTTGAAAACGGTACAGTAAAATCTATCAATGTTTGTACTAGATGCTTACGCTCTGGTAAGGTTACTCGTCTTTCATCAGTTAAGGGTATGTAATTTAATAAAATATACTCGGTCCAGTAGCTAAAAATGCATTGATGCTCTGGGTTGTGACATGTGAATTCACTAAATATAAAAAGGCACTCGTTCGGGAGTGTCTTTTTTGTTGCCCAATTTTAAAAATAACACAAAAGAAAGGAGATTGCAATACACAATCCCCTTTTCAATCAATTATTATTTTAATCTTTCTTCTAATTCTGCTTTTCTATCTTCATATCCTGGCTTACCTAAGAGAGCGAACATATTCTTCTTATAAGCCTCAACACCTGGCTGGTCAAATGGATTTACTCCAAGCATATAACCACTAATAGCAAGTGCCTTTTCAAAGAAGTATACAAGCTGGCCAAAGTTATAAGCATCTGTCTTTTCAACTTCAAGAACCATTGTAGGCACACCACCGTCAACATGAGCAAGGAAAGTACCGGCATATGCTTTTGAATTTACATACTGTATTGTTTTATCAGCAACGAAATTAAGACCGTCTAAGTTTTCCGCATCTGTTTCTATTGTAATATTCTTCTTAGCATTTTCTACCCATAAAACTGTTTCAAAAAGGTTTCTACTGCCGTCCTGAATAAACTGACCAATAGAATGTAAATCAGTTGAGAAATTAGCACTTACAGGGAAAATACCCTTTCCGTCTTTACCTTCGCTTTCAGCGTAAAGCTGTTTGTACCATTCTCCAAACATTGTAAGAGATGGTTCGTAGTTAGCAAGAATTTCTATTGCCTTGCCCTTTCTGCCTAAAATCTGTCTAGTAGCTGCATATTTAAGGCAATCATTGTTTTCTAAGTCATCATTTTTATATGTAGCAACAGCATCAGACGCACCCTGCATTACTGCATCAATATCAATGCCAGCTGCTGCCATTGGAAGAAGACCTACAGGAGTAAGAACAGAGAAACGACCACCTACATCATCAGGAATAACAAAAGTTTCATAGCCCTCTGTGTTACACATAGACTTTAAAGCACCTCTTGCTTTATCAGTAGTGGCAAAAATTCTTTCCTTTGCACCCTCTTTACCATACTTATCTTCAATAATCTTTTTGAAAATTCTGAAAGCAATAGCTGGTTCAGTTGTTGTACCAGATTTTGAAATAACATTAATAGAAAAATCTCTATCTCCAAGGATTTCAATAATATCACTTAAATAATCAGAACTAATACTGTTACCTACGAAATAAACCTCTGGGATACCCTTATGTACTTTCTTATTGAAGTTTACACCATTAACAAACTCTAAAGCAGCTCGTCCACCTAAGTAAGAACCACCAATGCCAATTACAATAAGAACTTCACTATTTGACTGAATTTTTTTAGCAGCTTTCTTAATTCTTTCAAATTCATCTTTATCATAATTGTTAGGTAAATCTACCCAGCCAATATAATCATTACCTGCACCCTTACCTGAATAAAGTAAGTCACTTGCCATTTTTACAGCGGGCTGTATCTTAGCATATTCCTCATTTCTTACAAAGTTTTCAATACCACTTAATTTCAATTTAATACCCATTGTATAACATCCCCTTAATATATATTTTATAAATTATTTAAAGTGTCAAAAGTATAACCTTTGGCTCTTAAACTATCAATTATATCTCCCAAAGCCTCTGTATTGGACTTTGAAACGGCGTGAAGTAAAAGAACAGCACCATTATGATACTTGCTCATTACTGTATTATACGCCACATCTTTGCCAGGCTGTGCTGTAGTTATCCAGTCCTTATAAGCAAAACTCCAAAAAACTGTCTTATAACCCATATTGCTGGTAACAGCCAATGTTCTTTCACTATATTCACCCATAGGAGGTCTAAACACCTTTGGCATAGCCTGTCCTGTTACCTTTTCAAAGGCTTGGGCTGTTTCAGTAAGCTCATTTTTTAACTGTGAATCAGATAAAGTTGGCGAACTTAAATGCTTTACAGAGTGATTGCCAACTAAATGTCCCTCAGCCACCATTCTTTTTACAAGCTCTGGGTCAGATTCAATATACGGTTTAGTAACGAAAAAAGCAGCTTTCACATTCTTAGCTTTTAAAACATCTAAAATTTTAGATGTATAACCATTTTCATAACCCTCATCAAATGTAAGATATATTTTCTTCTCATTTGGATTACCTACATAATAGGCATTGTATTTATTTAGGGCAACTGAGCCATTTCCCTGAGGTTGTGTATGATTGTTATTAGCTACAAAATACCAACTTTGCTTCGTATTGGAAAGTTTTGAAGTATCATAGTTTGTAGGCTCAATATTTATACCATAGGAACTAGCCTTTCCCATTTCATCTACTGATTTTTCCGAAGTTTCTACAATATTATATAAGTTATTTCCAGCATCAAAAGCAGTATTTACACCACCAGTTATGCTATTTATTGCAGTAGCTCCTAAAACCATAGCAGATACAATTGTTGAGTATAATTTCATATTCCTCCTATAGTTTTGTTACATTTACAATTTCTATGTCATCATAAGTTTGTGGGTCAGAAATATTCATTTTAAATGTAATCAAAACATTATCTCCACTATTTAAGTTAATTTTAATATTTTTTACAGGCAATGTAATTTTAGAACCTTTTTCAGTTTCCATTACAAGGGTATCATCTTCCTTTTTATCTACAATACCTGAAATAGAATATTCTCCACTTTTTTGTGTAGGTATTGCCTCATCGACAACAGATTTTACACTATCCTTTTCTACTTCAGTAGCTACTGTAGATGCCTTTGTAGTTTCGACACCGCTTTGTTTATTAGTATTACAAGCTGAAAATCCTAAAAGAGAAGCACCTATTAAGGCAAAAATTATAAATTTTTTCATATATAACCCCTCCTTTTTATGTAAATATTATAACATATGCTATATTATTTTTCCATATATATTTTTAAATTAGTGAATTTTTTTATTTCAAAGAAAAACATAAAAATTGTAAATGTGACAAATTGATAATATAATAGATTTATTTATAAGAAGAATTTTATATTACAAAAAGACACAGACAATATCTGTGCCTCTTTGTATATGTACTCTAAGCAAAAATTACTTTAAGTCGCCAGTCTTTAACCAATCCTGGTCATCGTAATCCTTATTTTCGCCTACCATACCCCAAATGAAAGTATAAGCCTTTGTACCAACACCAGAGTGGATTGACCAACTTGGAGAAATTACAGCACTTTCGTTCTTCATAACGAGGTGTCTAGTTTCGTCTGGTCTACCCATCATATGGAATACAACATTGTCATCATCCATATCGAAGTATAAGTAAACTTCCATTCTTCTTTCGTGAGTGTGACATGGCATAGTATTCCAGTTAGAACCTGGGTCAAGCTTAGTCATACCCATAGCAAGCTGACATGAACCGTATTCAACGCCATCTCTTTCAGATAATCTAGCGAATACTTCGTCATGAATGTACTGGTTGATAGTTCTCTTGTTACAATCTTCAAGAGAGCCAAGTGGCTTGTGGTTTGCATCATCATACTGAATAAGTACAGTTGGGTAATTTCTGTGAGCTGTAGCACTATTCATATAGAACTTAGGTGGGTTCTTAGGGTCTTTAGCTGAGAAAGAAATTTCCTTTGCACCCATACCAACATAAATAGCTTCGCTATTCTTAACTTCGTAATCCTTACCGTCAACAGTAACGATACCGTCGCCACCGATATTGATTGTACCAAGTTCTCTTCTCTGTAAGAAGTATTCAGCTGCTAATTCCTTGCTACCTTCAAGCTTTAATGCTTCAGTAGTTGGGCAGATACCACCAAAGATAATTCTATCATTGTGGCTATAAACAAGCTTCATTTCGCCAGGAGTGAATACCTTTTCAACTAAGAAATGGTCTCTTAACTGCTGTGTAGTGTAATGCTTAACATCATCAAAGTGATTTGAATATCTTACTTCTAATTTCATTTCTAATCCTCCATAAAAATAATATATTTAGATAAAGGCTGAAAGCTTTACGCCCTCAGCCTTTACAAGTTGCCGACAGGCAACACAATGTGAGAAATAAATTATCTCTGAACACGACCTGAACCGTCGCCACCAGCTAATGCTTCTACATCAGCTCTAGTAACAAGGTTGAAGTCACCAGGGATAGTGTGCTTTAATGCAGATGCTGCAACAGCATATTCAATAGCTGCCTTCATTCTGTCAACAGGAGCCTTGTCCTGGTTGTCAAGAAGACCACAGATAAGACCACCAGCGAAAGAGTCACCGCCACCTACTCTATCAACGATAGGGTTGATTTCGTATCTTCTTGAACGGTAGAATTCACGAGATTCGCCATCCATGATACAAGCAGACCAACCATTGTGAGAAGCAGAGAAAGATTCTCTTAATGAAGAAATAACAAACTTGAAACCAAACTTGTCGCACATCTGGTTGAAGATATCCTTGTAACCAGCCATTTCTAATTCGCCTGATGTAACATCAGTTTCGCCTGGCTTGAAGCCGAGTACCTTTTCAGCATCTTCTTCATTACCGATACAAACATCAACATACTGCATAAGGTTAGTCATAACCTTCTGAGCCTTTTCTGAAGACCATAATTTCTTTCTGAAGTTAAGGTCACAAGAAACAGTAACGCCCTTAGCCTTAGCAGCCTTTAAAGCAGCTTCTGTAACTTCTGCAGCAACATCGCTTACAGCTGGAGTAATACCAGTGAAGTGGAACCAATCTGCACCATCGAAAATCTTATCGAAGTCGAACTTGTCAGCAGTAGCAGTAGCGATTGAAGAGTTAGCTCTATCATAAACTACATTAGATGCTCTCATAGAAGCACCAGTTTCAAGGAAGTAAATACCTAATCTATCGCCGCATCTTACGATGTTCTTAGTTTCTACGCCATACTTTCTTAAAGCAGCAACTGCACATTCACCGATTGGGTTAGCTGGTACAGCAGTTACGAATTCAGCTTCATGACCGTAGTTAGCTAAAGAAACAGCTACGTTAGCTTCACCGCCACCATAATTAATATCAAACTCGTCAGCCTGGATAAACTTTTCGTTATTAGGTGTAGATAATCTTAACATTATTTCACCCATTGTTACAACTTTGCTCATTTTGCAAAATTCCTCCTTGTGATTAAAAATTTTATGTAGTTACCCACATAACTTGTGATTAGATTATAACATATTTCAATTTGCCTTTCAACAGTATATTTCATTTTTTTCATAATTATTTCAGTTTTATTACACTAAATGTTCCTTGCAATATGTAAATTTGGTACAGAGCATAAAAAAGTGTAAACTGCTATAGTCTACACTTCTTTATGTTTATTGTTCCATTTGTTTTCCTAATATACCGGCTGCTGTTGCTACCAATTTACCCTCTAATTCTCCTAAAGGCTCTGTATCGCTTATCATTATAATAGCACCAAGCACATCGCCCTCACTTATAATGGGGGTAATCAATTCGTGAGAATAAAGATTTTCATTGTCCACTTCTAATATAGGTACAAAACCTTTTTCCTGTCTTTTTGCAAGAACGGTATTCCTTTTTGAAATAATATCTTCCAATTGTTGACTAATATGTTTTTCTAAAAACTCCTTTTTCGCATTTCCTGACGCTGCTACAACTTGTTCCTTATCTGTAATGCAAGTAGTATGTCCTGCATTTTTTGCCAGACTTTCGGCGTATTCCTTTGCAAAATTGCCAAGTTCGCCAAGGGGAGAATATTTTTTTAATATTATTTCTCCGTCTTTATCTGTAAAAATTTCTAATGGGTCGCTTTCTCTAATACGCAAAGTTCTTCTGATTTCCTTTGGAATAACTACTCTACCTAAATCATCTATTCTTCTTACAATACCTGTTGCTTTCACAGTTTTTCCTCCTAACAAACAATTTTTAACTTGTATGCCTATTATTTGCCTATTAGACTATATTTATACAATTTTGTATTTGGGTTAATTTGGATATAAAAATGCTTGTTTTATATTTGTTTAAAAATTGTTAATAATTTTTGTTGCTGTTTAGAGGCTATTTATATGGTATTATGTTAATGAAGTTAAGTTTTTGTAATATTTACGAAAGGAGGTAATGATATGATTTTAAAAAATGCGTTACATTTTTCTCTTGAAATTTGGGGTTACATATTCTGTATTATAAGTGCAATCTGTATTCATATTTCAAGGAATATCAACATTAAGGTAAACAGAACCTTATTTTTTCTGCTGACAACAGATGGATTATTGCTTTTCTTTGACTCCATTGCATGGTTTTTTAGAGGAAATTTAGGAAAAACACAATATTATATTTTAGTTGTTAGTAATTTTATGGTTTTCTTACTGGGATATGTACTATTATTTGTTTTTACAAAGCATTTAAAAAATTATATTGAACAAAAAACAAAAGTAAAATCTATTATTGTTCCAATAGTTTATGCGTTATGTGCTTTTGCCAGTATTTTAGTTATAATATCTCAATTTACTGATTTTTATTATTATTTTGACAACCATAATTTTTACCATAGAAATACATGGTTCCCGTTATCTCAAATATGGGGTATTATAGGCATTATTTTAGATTTGATACTTTTATATAAATACAGAAAATATTTAAGTAAAAAGTATACAATATTGTTCATTACATATATGCTTATGCCGGCACTTGCTTTGTTTATTCAAATTTTTCTCTATGGTATTTCTCTATTAAATATTGCAAATACCATCATTATTTTATTGATGTTTCTTATATCTCAAATAGAGCAAGCTAATACTATTGTAAAGCAAGGAAGATTAATAAATGAAGCTAATATAAATATTACATTATCTCAAATACAACCTCATTTTTTATACAATAGTCTGAATATAATAAGATATTTATGTAAACACAATACAGAGGAAGCAGAAAATGCTATAAATGATTTTTCAGACTATTTAAGAGGAAATATGTCAGCCCTTTCAAACAAAGAGTGCATTCCTTTTGAAAGGGAATTAAAACATTTAAACAGTTATATAGCCCTAGAAAAAAAGAGATTTGGTAAAAGGCTTACTGTCCAATATGACATACAGGAAAAAGAATTTGTTCTCCCTGCCCTTTGTTTACAGCCTATAGTTGAAAATTCTATTAAATACGGCTTGATGAATAAATTAGATGGTATTACAGTCAAAATTTCAAGTTATAGTGACAAGAAAAACTACATCTTGACAGTTGAGGATAATGGTATAGGTTTTGATTATGATAATGTAATTAAAGATGGCAAGCCTCATATAGGTATTAAAAATGTAAGGGATAAGCTCCAATTAATGTGTAATGGCCAACTTATTATTGACAGTAAAATTAATATAGGAACTAAAGTAAATATAGTTATACCAAAGAAATAAAAAGAGGTTCTCTTAATATCATTGTATATTGGAGAACCTTTTTATTTTTTATATGTCGTAATTCTTGGCTACACTTTTAATATCTGATATTATATCCAATCTATAACCTTTCCCACATCAGATATTGACTTAATAACTGCTATAATATATGTCCTAAAAATTACCCACACCTAAAAACTAAATTTCAAATAGTTATTAATAAAGAATTTTTGCATATAATAATTAACAAAGTACAAGAGGTTTATTATGAATAGCTGTTCTAATTTATATTTTCTATCAACTATAGCTTGTCAGCTTTCAAAAACAATGTCTAGGGAGGAATTAGCCCTATTATCTGCTGATTTAGTTGTTTTAAGTGATATGATTGCCAATATTTTAGTAATGGAAGAAATTAATTAACAGAGGAGTTGAATATATGCCAAAAATAAAAGATAAAAGTGCTTTAATTATATCCATACTTATTCCTATTGCAGTTGGTGCTTTATCGGTCCTTTTCAGTAACAATATGTCTTCTTATGCTACATTAATTAAACCTCCGTTAAGTCCACCATCATTTATATTCCCTATTGTGTGGACAATACTTTTTATACTTATGGGTATTTCATCATATATAATTTATAAATCAAAAGACAGCAGCAGGAACAAGGCTTTATTTATATATGCTTTGCAATTAGTATTTAATTTCTTTTGGAGTATCATTTTCTTTGGGTATTCTCAATTCTTGTTTGCCTTAATTTGGTTAATAATATTAATAGTTATTATAATATTTATGATTGTAAATTTCTATAAAATAAGTCCATTATCAGCTTATTTGCAAATACCTTATCTATTTTGGTGTTTATTTGCAACATACTTGAATTTTATGATTTTTGTATTGAATAAATAATAAAAAAGCTGTAAATATTATTTTCAAATACTTACAGCTTTTTAAATTACTTTAATAGCATTAGGCTCTCACTATTCACAAACACCTTTGAACCTATTTCTGTATTAATTTCATTAGACCTTTTTAGCCATATGTTTTTCTTCCCACCAGCTACTTCCAATATGTATACATTTTCAAAAAGAGATTCTACGGTATTTATAACTTTAGCGGTAAATTCATTATCGCCCTTATCAAAGTTAAAATCGTGAGCTCTCACTCCTACATATTTTATACTAATATCCACATCAACATTTGTATTTAATACTATATTCCAGTCCTTTGCTAGTATCTTTCTATTTCCTAGTATTTCAATTTCTGAAATATTTTTACAGCCAGTAAGCATTGCTGTAGCTACATTCTCTGTTGATTTGAATATGCCTTTTGTAGTACCACTAGAACAAACAACACCATCGTCTACAACGACTATTTTATCTGTCATTTTATAGATTTCATCTCTATCATGAGAAACAATTAATGCTGTAATATTACATTCTTTAAAAAAGTTAATCATATCTAGCTGTAGCTGTTCTCTTAAATGAGAATCTAAAGCAGAAAAAGCCTCATCAAGCATTATTATCTCAGGATTTGAAGCAATAAGTCTAGCAAGGGCTGTTCTCTGTTGTTGCCCTCCTGAGATTTGGCTTGGAAATTTGTTTCTTATTTCCTCCAAACCAAACTTTGAAATAAGGCTATTTATTTTCTCTTTTTTGTTTGCTTTAATTTTAATAACAACAGAAATGTTTTTCTCTACTGTCATGGTTGGAAACAAAGCATAATTTTGAAACAAGTACCCTACTTTTCTGTCTTGGGGTTTTAAATTAATATTTTTGTCTGAATCATATAAAACCCTATTATTTACAACTATTCGTCCACTATCTGGAGTTATAATGCCTGCAATAGCTTTCAATGTAACAGATTTTCCACAACCAGACCTACCTAATATACCAGTTCTTAAACTGTCTGATGAAAAATTAATATCAAGGTTAAAATTGCCTAATTTCTTTTTTATATTTACTTCTATTTTCACTTAGTCCACCTCGATACATTTTTCATACCCTTACCTGTAACTAAATTAATGGCAAGTACAATTACAAAAGCTATAAGAACTATAACGCAAGTCCAAATACCAGCTATATCAAAATTACCACCAGCTACTTCCGAAGCAATAGCTACAGATATTGTTCTTGTTTTACCCAATACATTACCTGCCAACATAGCAGTTGCACCATATTCGCCAATAGCTCTGGCAAAAGAAAGTATACCACCAGACAACAAACCTGGCATAGCTGTCGGAATAACCACTTTTGTTATTATTTCAAACTCGCTCATACCTAAAGTTCGCCCAGCATAGATAATATTGCTATCTATTTGCTCAAATGCTGCTCTTGCACTTCTATACATAAGAGGAAAAGAAATAACAACAGCAGCAATAACACAACCACTCCAACTTTGAACTACTTTTATTCCTAATTCGTTTTTTAAGAATATACCAAATGGTCGTCTAAGGCTAAACACAAGGAGCAATAAGTAACCGGCAACTGTAGGAGGTAGCACAAGAGGCATAGTAAAAACTGCATCAATAATCCATTTTGCTCTGTTGTTCATTTTCATTACTGCTATTGCACCAATTACTCCAAGTATGAAAATAAATATTATTGCAACAAAACCAGTTTTTAAGGATATAAATAATGGACTCCAGTTTATTTTACTTAATACATCAAACATTACTCTACACTAAATCCATACTTTGTGAATACCGCCTTTGCATCATCTGTCTGGAGATAGTCTACAAATTCCTTGGCATCTTTCTTTTCTTCATCAGTTGCATCACTATTCTTTACTAAACCAACTGGATAAATTACAGGAGTTTTAAGAGCGTCAGATGGAGCTTCAGCAATAACTTCAACTTTATCAGTCATAGATGCTGCATCTGTTGCATATACAACACCAACTTCGTTTGAGCCCTCAGCAACAGCAGTAAGTACAGCAGTTACATTAGCACATTCATTAATATCCTTTGACATTACATCGTCTAAAATGCCCATATTAGTGAAAATTTCTCTTGAGTATGAACCAACTGGAACATCTGCACCTGCAAGAGCAATATTTTTAGCTGATGTAATATTATCAAAACCAGTTACGCTTGTTTCAGCACCTTTCCCCTTAATTAATACTACCTTATTTTCAAGTAAAGGAACTACAGAACCATCTTCAATATATCCACCATCTTTAAGCTCATTCATCTGTTTTTCAGCAGCAGAGAAGAATATATCGCAAGATGCACCCTCTGTAATTTGAGTCTTTAAAGTACCAGAAGAATCAGCATTAAACACAAGGTCAACATTTTCATCTTTCTTTTTGTAGTTTTCAGCAATTTCATTCATAGCGTTAGAAAGAGAGGCTGCAATAAATACATTTACCTTTGTATTATCAGCTGTTGCACTTGCAGTATCTGTTTTACTACTACTACAGCCACAACCAAACAACATTGTACCACACATAACAAGTGATATTGCTTTTTTTAACATTTTTTATTCCTCCAAAATATATTTTCTGTAAAATTATATCACAATTTGATACATAGTTTCAAATAAAAAAGAGTATCAAGAAATAATTCTCAATACCCTTTTTCCATAATTCTATTTTGTTTCCGTTTTCTCTTTTGGCAATATAATATTCAATAAGATTGCAATTATTGCTGCTGGAACTATACCAGAGCCACCAAATATTGTTGATATAGCTTCTGGTAAATAGTCAAGTACAGCTGAAGATGTACCCAAACCATAGCCAAGACCTAAAGCAAGAGAGAAAATAGTAGTTGTTCTTGTAGTTATACCAGCTTTGTTTACTAATGTTATACCACTAACAACAATAGATGAGAACATCATAACTGCTGCACCACCTAAAACTGACTGAGGCATTACATTTACAATAGCTGCAAGTTTTGGACAAAAACCAGCAAGAATAAGGAAGATAGCACCCATAGTGAAAGCATATCTATTTACAACCTTAGTCATTGTTACAAGACCTACATTCTGACTAAATGATGTATTAGGTAAAACACCAAATGCTGCTGCAAGAGCTGAACCAAAACCGTCACAGCTTACACCACCAGAAAGTTCCTTGTCAGTAGCTTCTCTATTTAAACCACCTTCAATACAACCTGAAATATCACCAATAGTTTCTACAGCTGTTACAATGAACATAATAACTGTAGGAATAATAGCCTTTGCTGAAAATACCATTTTAACAGGCATAATTTTTGGAATTTCTATCCATTTAGCTTGAGCTACAGAATCCCAATTTATAACCCAACTCTTTGTATATTCTACAACCTGTCCGTCAACTATTGTTGTGCCTGTTGTATGTAAAGTTAAGCTCATAATAACTGCTACTATGTAACCAGCTACTATAGCAATAAGTATAGATGCAACAGATACCATACCCTTACAAAAATGCTTTAATGCAACTATACAGACAATAACGAATATACCTAAGAACCAGTTTTCAACTGAGCCATAATCAGGGTTTGTTGAACCACCACCGAAATAGCTTATACCAACACTAATAAGTGAAAGACCAATAGTAATAACAACGGTACCTGTTACTATTGGAGGGAAAAATCTTCTAAGTGGCTTTAAAATAAAACCTAAAAAGCCCTCAAAGATACCACCAATTAATGATGCACCAATTATAGCACCATAGGCAAGTATACCACCACCCATTAATTCTGATATACTCTTGAAAATTCCAATAAAGCCTGAACTTGTACCCATTACAATAGGTACTTTACCACCTACTGGTCCAATAGCATAGAGCTGAATAAGTGTAACAACACCTGCCATTATCATGGCATTTTGAAGTAATTGTACTCTCAACTCAGCAAAATCTGCCCCAACCATTCCGCATGCACCAAATAAAATAATAAGCGGTGTAAGGTTACCAATGAACATCGCCATTACATGTTGCATACCTAACAATATTGCTTGTCCCTTTGGCAATTTGCCATAAAATTCGTATGGACTAGAATACTGTTGTTCCTGTTTTTTTATGTCTTTTTCTTCCATTTTTAGACATTTAACCTCCTTTTGTTACATATATAATAAAATTATCACAAATGAAAAGCTCTGTCAATAACTAAAGGGATATTAAATCATCTAAATTATCAATATCGAAAAATTCCTTTTTATCTGTGAAATAAACATAGTTTACATAATCCGTATTATTTTTAATAATAGACTTTCCACCCTTATCTCCCTCAAGAGTCAAAAGCAAATCAAAATATTTTTTACTAAAAATACAAGGGGAATAACTATTGCCTTCACATACTGGAACTACTATTCTATCTTCTTGTACATTGTTCTTTAACTTTAATATACTATCACAACTAAGAAATGGCTGGTCGCATACAAAATAAGCTATGGCATCCATATCATAAAGAGCTTTTGTACCCAATTTAATAGATTGAGATTGCCCTAATTGACTGTTTTTATTTATGACAGTTTTAATGCCCTTTCTTAGACAATAATCTTCTATCTCGTCATATGCTGTTACTGCTACTATTTCATCAAAATCACAACGAATAACATTGTCAACAGTATATTGAAACATTGGCTTATTATCTATTTTAATTAACAATTTATTTTTATTTTCCATTCGCCTGCTTAATCCTGAACACAGCAAAACAGCACCTATTTTCATATGTTTAGTCCTCCACATATTACAAGTTTTTTATTAACATATTCAGAGATTTTCAAAGCATTATTATAATCAATATCATTATCCACTTTATTAATTACAGCACAATCAATATTGGAATATGCAAAATTCAAAATTTTTGCAATATCTATTATATCAACTTTTTCATAAATGTCTTTGTTTAGAAATTTAGCTGTTTCTTCTGCCCTATGGCAAATATCAATTATTCTATTATTTAGAGCATCTATTCCACAAATGAGAACAGTTTTTTTATTACCTCTAGGGATTACAGGTTCATTAGTTGCTGGAACTTTAAGAGGCAATCTTCTTGAACCATCTGCCTCTACTAAAATAAAGTCAGCTATACTTTCAAGAACATAAGGCTCTATAGCCATTTCCAACTTATTATTTCCACAGTTATTACCTACAGTAATTATATGTTCACTTTTTATAGCATTTTTGGCATCATCTACATTATTGTAATATAGTTTTGGTGCATATATATGGGTCGTAGTAGTAACAATTACACTATTTTTTATTTCTTCTGAAATTTTCTTTATTATAGTGCTTTTACCTCCTCCTCCCACAAAGGAAGTTATACCCTTTTGTATTTCCAAACATTCTGTAAGGCTACTATAACTTACACCATTACAAATAATCATACTTTGTACTCTCCACTTTTGCCACCATTTTTGTACAAAAGTCTAATATCTGTTATTTCCATACTTCTGTCAACAGCCTTTAACATATCATAAATAGTCAATAAGGCTACATTTACTCCCGTCAAAGCCTCCATTTCTACACCTGTCTTACCTTTTGTCTTTACTGTACACTTAGCTACAACATAATTTTTCTTAACTTCAAAATCTACACTACATTTTGTAAGCATAAGCAAGTGGCACATAGGTATTATTTCAAAAGTCTTTTTCGCTGCCATTATACCAGCAACTCTAGCCACATTTAGTACATCACCTTTTTTAGATGTTCCATTAACAACAGCCTCCATTGCTGTGTTATTCATTTTTATTTTACCCTCTGCAGTAGCAATTCTTTCTGTAATATCTTTATCAGATACATCAACCATTACTGCGTTTCCTTTATTGTCAAAATGATTTAATCCCATTCTATTTTATACTCCATATGCACATTTCGGATACTTACAGACATCACAAGCTAAGCAGTAGCCACCGTAGCCCATTGATGCAAAATCTTCTTTTTTTAGTTTTTCGCCTAACAACAATCTTGGAACAACAAGGTCATATATTGAAGCATTTCTATACATAACACAACTAGGTAAGCCTACAACAGCAACATCGCCTATGTATGAAAGCATAAACATTGCTCCAGGTAATACTGGCGTACCATATGTTATAAATTCCCCGCCTAACTCTTTAATTGCATCAGGTGTAGTATCGTCTGGGTCAACAGACATACCACCTGTAACGGCTACCAAATCTGCCCCTTTATCAATACATTTTTTTATTGCGTCTACAATATCTTTTGTTTCATCGCCACTAAATATAACTTCTATAACCTCTGAATTACATTCTTCAGATTTTTTTCTTAATACAGGCTCAAAAGCATCTTTTTTCAATCCTTTTTTTATTTCATTACCTGTTATTACAATACCCGTTTTTGTTTTTTCAAAAGGAACAACTTCTATAATAGGATAATTTTCAGCAGATATTTTTTTAAATTCATCCATAGTTTTTTCATCTATAACTAAAGGAATTACTCTCATACCAGCTAATTTACTGCCTTTTTTTACAACTCTATTTCCATGAACTGTACTAAAGCAAATATTATCCAACATATTTAATTTAAAAAGAGCATCTTTATCTATTCTAAGCATACCGTCAATATCAGCGGTTAACTCTATTTTACCCTCTTTAATTTCAGAATGAGCAATACCTTTGCCTACTGCTGAATTGAGCATTATTTCTGCCCCATCATTTTCGTGTATATAACCTTTTTCTGTATCCCATACATATATATGAAATTTTCCCATAGATTTTAAATGTTCTATATCTTCGGCTTTTAAAATATGGCCTTTTCTAAAAGGCACAGTTTTCTTATTATCTTTTATTTCTGTCATATCGTGGCATAGAACCATACCAACAGCATCATCTACATTAATTTTTTCCATATCGTACCACCAATTCTAAAACACTTCCTGCAATACATCTTGCCTTATCTGATATTGAAAAACAGTTTTCCTGTTCGCTAATTCTAGGGTCAATGTCAGCAATTTTAAGACCTTTATTGCAATAGTAACCGTTTCTTATTATTCCTCTTAACACTCCGTCAAGAGTTGCATATACTGGAGTTTCTCCTACATATGCTATAATATCGCCTTTCTTTACAATATCACTAATATCATTAATGTTTTTAATAATCCCTGTAGCTGGAGAATGTATAACTCTTTCTTTGCCGTAGCCTGCAATAATTCCTGGAACACCTGTATTTTCAATGGCATATCCTTGCTCTATAATAGAGCCAAGTTTATGACCTCTCTTTGTTTCTACAACATAGTCTACATCTTTTCCGGCACAAAATCCAGGACCTAAGGCAATGGTCAGGTTCGCCATATCTTTTGTTGTACCTAAATTTTTCTTTGCTAAAATACCATCTATTAAAATATCAGGTTTAATTTTATCAATCATCTTACATTTAGGGTCTACAATCAACGCAGCCTTATTTTCACTAAATACCTTTTCAGCTTGTTCAAGACTAGATATTTTTTTACAACCTACGCCATCAACAAAAACTTCTTTGTCAAAAACAGCTTCACAAAAAGCTACTTTTCTTCTTATAGCTGACGGATTTTCTACCTCTGTAACAATAACTTTATACCCACATCTTACAAGACGGTGTATAGTACCTGTGGCAATATCGCCACCACCTCTTACGACAATTAATTCGTTCATATTATTCTATACCTTCAATCATTACCTTTACACTACCACCACACGCCATACCAAGCTCCGATGCTTTATTATTTTCAAGGGAATATTCTTTAACAAAAAAGCCACCATTTTTTGCAATTTCAATAGCTTTATTAATAGCTACATATTCTAAAGTGCCACCACCAATAGTTCCAAGAACTTTTCCATTGTCAAATACTAGCATTTTGCTACCTTCACCTCTAGGAGCAGAACCAGCCTTTTCAATAACTGTTACCATAGCACAGTTGTGATTGATTTTATTTAATAAATCTCCGTCACCTCTGTCTTTGATACCCTTGTTTTGTACCTGTATTATTTCTGCTATAATACTTATAGCTATTTCAGCTGGTGTGATTGCCCCTATATCAAGACCTATAGGCGTATGAGCAGTATTAATTTTTTCATCAGTAAAGCCATCATTTTTCAATTTATCTTTTACAAAAGCGACTTTCTTTCTACTGCCTATCATACCAACATATTTATACTCTTTACCTAATATAGTTTTTAAAGCCTCGTAATCGTCTTTATGTCCTCTAGTCATAATAACATAATAAACATTTTTTCCAAAATCAGCTTTTAAACTTTCTCCTATATTCCCACATATTATCTGGGCATTAGGAAATCTTTCGCTGTTTGCAAATTCTGCTCTATCATCAATTATAATTAAATCAAAGCCAAGTATTTCTGCCACTCTTGCAAAATCCATAGAAACATGACCAGCACCTGCAACAACTATTTTAGTCTTATCCATTAATTTTTCTATAAAGCATTTTTTGCCTTTATAATCTGTTATTTGTGGAGAATCTATGTCTTCATTTAAAATAAATTTATTACCATTTTCAATATCTGTTGCTATTAATACTTCGCCATTTTTATTAAATTCATCCCTTATATCAAAAAAAGTTGTCATTTTATATTACCACATTCCTTATCATTTCCAACTAAAACGCCTATTCCATGACCAATAATATCCATAAACACATCCAGACTTTCTGTAACAGCCTTTAAACTACCCGGAAGATTAATGATTACACTATTTTTTCTTATTCCACTTACTCCTCTACTTAACATTGCTCTTTTTGTAATAGTAAGGGAATAACTTCTTATCGCTTCACTTATACCATATGCCATTCTATCACAAACTGCTATGGTTGCCTCTGGAGTAACATCTCTCTTAGAAAATCCTGTTCCCCCTGTAGTTATGATTAAATTGATATTTTTATCACTTAATTCAATTAATTTATTTTTTATAATTTCTACATCATCAGGAAGTATAGTATAATCTTCGACTTTATATTCGTATTGTTCTAATACTTCAATAATTTTTTTGCCCGATAAATCTTCTCTTTCTCCAATACTTCCTTTATCACTTAGTGTTACAACCGCTGCTGTATACATTTATCTCGTCACCTTCTTCAATTATTCCTCCATTATTTACAACTGCAAATACGCCATTTGTGGGCATAATACACTCACCCATTTTTTTATATATTTCACAATGGCTATGACATTCTTTACCCTTTTGAGTTATTTCAAGGATAACATTATTGCATTTTAATTTATCTCCAATATTTATATCCTTTAAATCAATTCCTTTGACAACTAAATTTTCGCCAAAAGCTCCGTCAATTACATCTGCTCCTCTTGACTTAAATTTTTCTATTGTTTCATAACTCAAAAGACTTACCTGTCTATGCCATTTACCTGCGTGGGCGTCACCATTAATTCCAAAATCTTTTATTAATTCTGCTTTTTTAATACTTTTTTTCTGAGTGCCTCTCTTTTCGCTTATACAAATTGCCATTATTTTTCCCATATTATCCTCCTATTTGAACCATATTTTTGTTTTCTGAATTTTCATCTATAATTCCAAAATGGTGGCTTTCTGGCTTTTGGCTAATAATATGCTTAATAGCATTCTTTATCTCGCTATCTGTTGCACCATTATCTATCATTTCTTTTATATTTATACCTTTGTTATAGTACAAGCATAATTTTATAAAACCGTCAGAAGTCATTCTTATTCTATTGCATTGACTACAAAAGCAATCACTAACAGCTGTTATAAGTCCTACAGTACCTTTAAAGCTATTATTTTTATAATAAACACAAGGACCATTACTTCTGTAACCTGTTTTTTCAAATTTTCCGTATTTTTCTACCAATCTCTTAATAACTTCTGAGCCTTGTATATACTTATACTTTCTACCTTCACCCATAGGCATAAGCTCAATAAATCGAACACTGACTTTATTATGTTTAGCTATTTCTACCAGTTCAAAAATATTTTCATTAAACTCTTTTATAACTACGGAATTAATTTTAACATTAAAACCTAATCTAATAGCATACTCTATAGCCGATTTTACACTTTCTACATAATCATAACCTGTAATTTTTTTATAAGCATTTTTATCTAAAGTATCAAGGCTTACATTTATTGATTTTACATTATATTTTTTAAGTATATGAGCATACTTTTTAAGATAAATTCCGTTTGTTGTAAGAGTTATATCTTCAATTTCGGGAATTTTACTGATGTTTTCTAGTATATATTCAAAATCCTTGCGTAACAAAGGTTCTCCACCTGTCAACTTAATCTTTTTAATGCCAATATCAGTCACTATATTTATAATTCTAATAATTTCGTCAGCAGACATTGTATCTAAATAGGATTTATCGCAATCACTTCTGCAATAAATACAATTTAAGTTACACTTATCCGTCAATGAAACTCTCATATAATCTATATTTCTACCAAAACTATCAATCATTTTATCACCTTTCTAATTATAAAACAATTTTACATCAAAATCAACAAATTGTCCTTTATGAAACTTGAGTTTAATGAAATATAATGTTATAATTTAGACGGTGATTATTATGAGTAAAAAAATATTTTGTAGTGGAGGCTGTTCTGCTAAACTTGGAGCAGGATTATTAAGTAATTTAATAAATAAATTGCCAGCTCAGCATGATGAAAACCTTTTGGTAGGTTTTCAAAGTAGCGATGATGCTTCGGTCTACAAATTAACAGATGATATAGCAATAGTACAAACTTTAGATTTTTTTCCACCAATGGTAGATAACCCTTATATATTTGGGCAAATTGCAGCTGCAAATGCTTTAAGTGACATATATGCTATGGGTGGAACTGTCAAAACAGCCTTAAATATAGTGTGTTTTCCTGAAAATGATGATATTAATATATTAGGAGAAATACTATCTGGAGGATTATCCAAAGTTCAAGAGGCTGGTGGTATTTTAACAGGTGGTCATTCTATATCAGATAAAGATATAAAATATGGATTAAGTGTAACTGGGACTATACATCCAGATAAAATTTTTAAAAATAACACACCAAAAAGTGGAGATGTGTTAGTATTAACAAAACCATTGGGTGTTGGTATTGTTACAACGGCTGGTAAAGTGGAACAGGCAAGTGAAAGTTCTATAAATAAAGCCATTAAATCAATGACTACTCTTAACAAGTACGCATCAGAAATTTTTCAAAAATATGATGTAAGTGCTTGTACAGATGTAACTGGCTTTGGATTATTGGGTCATTTAAAGGAAATGTTAAGTGATATGTCAGCTATAATATATTCTGGAAATATACCATACATAAAAGAAGCCTTTGACTATGCAAATGAATTTCTTATTACTGGCGGTGGCCAGAAAAATAGAAATTATGTAGGCGATAATGTAAAATTTAATGGTATAGATTTTGCAATGGAAGAAATATTGTTTGACCCTCAGACATCAGGTGGTCTTTTAGGAGCTGTTAATCCAAAAGATTTACATAATGTAATAAGTGAACTTTCTCAGTTATCCTTACCTTTCGGTATAATTGGAGAAATTGTAGAAAATTCAGATTATAAAATAATTGTAGAAAAAGGAGAAAAGAAATATGATTAAAATTAATGCTATTGGCGATGTATGCCCTATTCCTGTTATAAAAGTAAAAGACGCAATTAAAGAATTAAACGGCAAAGGTGTTATTGAAATTACTGTAGATAATGAAATAGCTGTTCAAAATCTTACAAAGATGGCACAGCAAAAAAATATTCAAATTCTTGCTGAAAAGAAATCACAAAAAGAATATGTTGTTACTCTTACTCTTTCAGAAGATGACAATACAGACTTAGAATGTAAGCCTATGTACGACAATGTAACTGGTCCTACAGTTGTTGTATTCTCTTCTAATAAAATGGGCGAAGGTGATGATACTTTAGGTGGTATTCTTATAAAAAGTTACATTTTTGCTCTTACAAAATCAGAAAATTTTCCTAACCAAATAATTTGTTATAACGGCGGTGCATTTTTAACTGCTGAAAATTCAGAAGTCCTTGAAGATTTAAAGTACCTTGAAAGTCAAGGAGTAGATATTTGTACTTGCGGTACTTGTATCAACCACTATGGTCTGGATAAAACTCCAGCAGTAGGCACAGTATCTAATATGTATGAGATTTCTGAAAAATTAATAGGAGCAGGCAAAATAATAAAGCCTTGATAATATGATATATCTTGATAATTCAGCTACAACATTAATTAAGCCACCACAAGTTGCACAGGATGTATATGATGCTATAAATACAATGGGAAATAGTGGCAGAGGGGCTTACAATAGCTCTATTAGTTCATCAATGGTTTTATATGAAACCAGAGAATTAATAGCTGAAATGTTTAATTTACATTATCCTGAGCAAGTTGCATTTACTCTCAATGCAACAGAGGCATTAAATACAGCTATTAATGGACTTATATCTTATAACGACCATATTATAACTACAGAGTTGGAACACAATTCTGTATTAAGACCATTGTATAGACTTGAAGAAAAAGGTACAGAATTAACAATTATAAAAGCAAATGATTGGGGCAATATAAATTATATAGATATTGAAAAAGCTATTAAATATAATACAAAAGCTATTGTGTGTACCCATTGTTCAAATTTAACTGGAAATGTATTGGATATTGCAAAAATAGGCGAAATTTGTAAAAGACATAACATATTATTTATACTAGATGCCTCTCAAAGTGCAGGTATATTTGATATAGATATGGAAAAACAAAATATAGATGTAGTTTGTTTTACTGGACATAAAAGTCTGTATGGACCTCAAGGCACAGGTGGAATATGTATTAAAAAAGGTGTTAATATTTCCCCTCTTAAAGTTGGAGGTAGCGGTATTAAAACTTTTGAAAAAACTGCACCTAGTTCAATGCCTGAACATATTGAAGCTGGAACAGTAAATAGCCACTCTATTGCCGGATTAAAAGCTGGTTTAGAATTTATACAGAAAACAGGCATATCAAAAATTAGAGAAAAAGAAAATATGCTTGTTGATTTATTCTATAACAGTATAAAAAATATTAAAGATATTAAAATATATGGCGATTTCTCTACAAAAGAACGAGGTCCTATAGTAAGCCTAAATTTAGGCAACTATTCGTCTTCTAGTGTTAGTGATGAACTTTTTGAAAGATTTGAAATTGCTACTCGTTCTGGGGGACATTGTGCTCCTCTTATGCACAAAGCTTTAGGTACTGAAAAACAAGGTGCTGTTCGTTTTAGTTTTTCTTACTTTAACACAAAAGATGAAGTGTTATTTGCTTCAAAAGCCTTAAAAATATTAGGAGAAGAATAAAAATGAGAAAAGAAACTCTCAAATGTGTTATAACCTTTGATTCAACTTCTCAGGCTATGAAAATGGAAAAAATTTCAAAAGAAAATAGTTTTGAAGGAAGACTTATACCATTACCCACTATCATTAGTGCAGGATGTGGACTTTCTTTCTGTACACCAATTGAAAATACAGAAAAAGCAGAAGAATTAATGTCTTCCAACCATATAGAATACAATAAAATATATCAACTATTAATATAAAAAAGAGGTTTAGGTACTAATTGCCTAAACCTCTTTCTCTTTTAGTTATTACTATTTTCCATTATACCTTTTAACACCTTTACAGGAGTAGCTGGTAATTCTCTAATTCTAACACCAACAGCATTACTAATTGCATTACAAATAGATGGAGCTGGAGTGTTAATTACAATTTCGCCTATAGACTTTGCACCAAATGGTCCTGTAGGTTCGTAACTTGATTCAAAAGCAACATCAATATTACCCATATCTAATCTAGTCGGTATCTTATACTGCATAAGTGAATTTGTAAAATCCCTACCATTTTCGCCATATATTATATCTTCATACATAGCCATACCTATACCTTGCACAAGTCCACCCTCTGTTTGCACTCTAGCTAAATTAGGATTAATAACAGTACCACAATCCACACAAGCACTAAAATTAATAAGTTCTACAACACCAGTTTCCTTATCAACTTCTATTTCAGCGACACCAGCCATAAAAGGTGGTGGAGAAACTGTAGACTGCTCTGATACTGTTACAACCAAAGCACCATAAGGAGCACTTTGAGCCTTTGTTACAATATCAGCTAAACTTATTTTATTATCAGGATTTTCGTCTTCATAAACAAATTTTCCGTCAAATTCACACTTAGACTTTTCTAAATCTAATATCTTAGAACCAACTTCTATAATTTTATCTCTCATTTGTGTAGCACATTTTACAGCTGCTCTACCTGTAAGGTATGTAGTAGATGAGGCATAAGACCCAGAATCGTAAGGAGAAACATCGGTATCAACACCAAATGTTGCAATATTATCTACATCTGTATCAAGAACATCGGCAACCATCTGTGCTAATATTGTATCACAGCCTGTACCCATATCAGTACAACCTACTATCATATTGTAAAAACCACCATCGCCAAGTTTTAATGTCATACCACCAATATCCAAGTTAGATATAGAACTTGACTGCATGGCCAATGCAGCACCCATGGCTCTAATTTTGCCATTACCCATATCTTTAGCAGGATAATATTTATCCCAGTTACTCATTTCAATAGCTTTTTCTAAGCACTTATCAAGTGTACAAGCATTGGCAGTTTCGCCATAATAAGCTGGCATAAACATACCTTCCCTTGTCATATTTTTAAATCTAAACTCTATTGGGTCAATGTTAATAATTTTTGCCATTTCATCAACACAAGATTCCAAAGCATAAATACCTTGGGTAGCACCATAACCTCTATAGGCACCAGATGACATAATATTTGTATATACTACATCATACTTAAATCTAAATGCCTCCATTTTTGAATAAAGAGCCATTGACTTGTGTCCTGCAAGACCTACAGTAGTAGGACCATGTTCACCATAAGCTCCAGAATTTGATAAAACATACATATCGCAACAACGCATTGTTCCATCTTTCATTACACCCAACTTAACTGTAACTTCCATACCATGTCTTGGACTTGATATAGTCTGAGTCTCCTCTCTTGTATAAACAATCATAGCTGGTTTACCTGTCAAGTATGTAACAATAGCTGGATAAATTTCTGATACTGCGGTCTGTTTTGCACCAAAACCTCCACCAATTCTAGGCTTAATTACTCTGACTTTGCTTTTTTCTATACCTAAAGCATTTGCAACTATTCTTCTAACATGGAACGGTATCTGTGTTGAAGATACTACTTTTATTCTACCATAATTATCCATTTCAGTATATGTTTTGAAAGGTTCCATCATTGTCTGCTGAACAGGCTTAACTTTATAAGTTCTTTCTATTACAACATCACATTCTTTGAATATTTCATCAACATTACCGTCTTCATCACAGCCTGTTGCAACAAGATTTCTCTTATTATCTGCCCCAACTGGACATTGAGCATACCAGCTATCTTCAGGATGAACAAGTATTTCATTGCCTTTAGCCTTTCTTGGGTCAAGCAAAGGTTCAAGAACATTATATTTAACTTTAATAAGCTTTATAGCTTTTATAGCAGCTTTTTCGTTTTCAGCCGCAACAATAGCTACAGGGTCGCCTACATATCTTAAATGCTTATCAAGTACAAGTCTATCACATGGACTTGCTTCTGGATAAGACTGACCTGCAAGAGTAAATCTCTTTTGATTTACATCTTTGTAAGTTATTATTTTTTCAACACCCGGTACTTTTTCAGCTATTGCTGTGTTTATATCCTCTATTATAGCATTAGCATATGGACTTTTCATAAGCTTTACTACAAGGCAATTGCTTGGAGCAATATCTTCTGTATAAACCGGTTTACCGGTAACGAGCTGAACAGCATCTTTTTTTCTTATAGAGGTATTTACAAATTTCATATTCTAACACCCCTCTTTCTTTCAATAAATTTTTCTAATGCTCTTAACTGACCTTGATAACCCGTACATCTACAAAGGTTACCAGCAAGATATTCTTTAACACTTTCCTTTGTTATATTATCTAATTCTCTCATCATCATTACAACATTAACGATAAATCCTGTATTGCAAAAGCCACATTGTTCTGCGCCCTCGTCAGCAAGACATAACCCAAATTCAAGAGCCTCACTTTCAAGCCCTTCAAGAGTTTCAATAGTTGCACCTTCTGCTTCAGCAGCAAGAACAGCACAAGATAACACAGACTTGTTATTCATAATTACTGTACAAAGGCCACAGTTAGTTGTTTCACATCCACATTTAACACTATAACAGCCTAATTTTCTCAACAACTGATATAAAGTAGTGTCAGCTTCAATTATAGCTTCTGTTTTTTTACCATTTAACTTAAAAGTAACAACCATTATTGCACCGCCTTTCTACATCTATTAACAAGAACCTTCGCAACTTGCTCTCTATATTCTGCAGTAGCTCTCATATTTGTACCAAAATTGAATTTACTACAGATTTCATCTGTTTCAGTATTAATATTGCAATCAAAAAATCTAGCTTTTGTTGGTCTTGCTCCTATTACTACTCTCATTTTATCTTCTACAACACTAACCGCACAAGTTAATAGAGGAAAATCAGTTTTACTTAATCTAACTGTATTATAAGCAACCTTTAAATTAGTTTTAGGAATAATAACCGATACTAAAATATCATTGTTGTGCTCCATATCTATAAAATCTTCAATAGGAACAACTCCTGTTTTATACAATTCAACCTTTGCACCTAAAGCAAACATAATTGTAAGTACATCTGAAAATCCAAACCTACCCCATATACTTCCTCCTACTGTTGCCATATTTCTAAACTGTACGCCAACAATAGACTCTACAGCTTTTTTTAGGGTGTTATTAAAAATTTCATTAAGACTATTGTTAGTTTCAATTTGTCTTAAAGTTACCATTGCTCCTATTTTGAACTCTGAATCATTTTCTTCAATTTTATCAAGTCCAAGTTTTGATAATGAGATTATTGTATTAATATTATTACTTTTTCCCATTCTGAGCCAGCAATTTCCACCCATAATTTTATTATTTCTCTTTTGATTTAACTCCCATGCTTCATCAAGGCTTTCAGCCCTTACATAAGAAGATGCTATATACATAAATCCCGCCTCTTTCCTATAATACAATTTACAATTTCAATATTCGACACTATAAACCAATACTATTATATCATAAAAGGCTTTTATTGAGAAGATTTTTTAAGTAAAGATTTTCTGTAAAAAAATAAAAGCCTATTTCCAAGATGAATTATCCTAAAAATAAGCTTTTATAAAATTATTTCATATTTCTGAGCTTCTTCAATTCTTCTGGCATTTCTGGAGCATAAGCAAAACCTGTTGAAGGAATGTTAGGACCATATACAGAAATAAAACAAACACAAAGACCTAAAAGAGCCATTAATTTATTCTTCATCTTTTTCACCTCCTGCTAAAATATTAGGTATTGATAAAACAAATACCATTATATATGAATACACTCCATTCAGAGTATAAACATCTCTTTTAACAAAGAAAGCAATCAAAGTAGCAATACCTATTAACAATGCTAATGTATTATACTTAAATCTATTTTTGTCTTTAAATATTCTAACTATTTGTACTGCTAGTATGCTACATAATATAATTTCTGATAAGTATATAAATTCAGTATGCTTTATACCAAAACCAGACAATATACAAATTCCTATAAAAATAATTGTACTAAATATTGTACAAGAATACACATTTTTACAATGATACCCTTCTATCAACAATCTTGTTGGAAAAAATGGAATTAAAAAACTAAGAAAGAAATTTGTATCAAAAAAGACAACAGACACTAGACATAATACTATGGCTTGAACAAATGCTATAGCCCAAAGTCTAATTGAATACTGTATTACTGTTTTAGGATAACCACTATTCTCAGCTATTTGTGTAATGAAGCTATCAAGTGAATTAAACATAGAAAAACCTCCACACGCTAATTTTAACATACGGAGGTTTCTTATTAATAATGTGGACTTAAAATGTATAAAATTGTCCTTAAATCGTTTTTTCTTGTATGAGCATTATTTTAATTTTGAAAATTTTATCATCGTAATTCATTGTCATATTTCCATTATATTTATTTACAATATCACTAATAATCTTTGTACCCCAACCATGATTGCCTTTCTTTTGACTGTTAAAATTATTTTCTAGTGGATTGTAAACACTTGGATTTTCCATGGCAATAAACAACATATTCCCTTTTTGATTAATATTTAATTTAACAGTTTTATCATTTTCTATTTTATCAACAGCCTCAATTGCGTTATCAATTAAGTTAGATAATATACTACACAAGTCAGCATCTTTAACCGTAATTTTATCTATATTTACATCAGCAAACAGAGATATGTTTTTTTGACTGGCTTCTGTATTCTTAACATTTACTACAGTATCAATTATGTTATTTCCTGTATGGAACACTTGACTATACTTAGAATATAGATTTATTCCTTTTAAATACTCTATTGCTTTGCTATTTGTAGAATCCAATAATAATGAATTTATAATATTAATATGATGTTTAAACTCGTGAAAGTTCTTAGAATTTTCTTCATACAATTTATTTATATTTCTAAGGTTTTTTTCTAACATTTCATTTTTTATAGCCATATACTCATTTTCTTTAGTTTTTAATTTTTCATTGTATAAGTTATCTGTCAAGAAAATTAAAACACCAAACATAAATATAAAAACTATAAATAATATAGAAATGCCCAATTTTAGGCTAACAACACTATTATTTATTATAATTGACATCATTTTAAGTGATACTACAAATCCTACAATTACAAATAATATATAAGCCGGATTTTCAAGTATTTTACAATTAATATTTCTTATTTTTCTTCTAGCAATAAGATATAGAATAATATTTAATAGCTTCATACTTAGAGCAAAAACTATTCTATTAAAATTTGATAATTGAATAACATGGAAAATATAATCTGGATTACCTAAAATCACACTCAACAAACATATCATAAACATTTCTACAACTATTACAAACATATAATAAGTAATAGCATACATTATACAATATATAAATTTTGTTTGAAATAACAGGTAAAACATAATTCCCATTATTAGGCTAGAAATAATTACCGTATATTGTGATACTAATGATATTCTGTTTAAAAATGTCACTATTAGTGTATGTATAGCTATAAAAACAGGAATTAAAAATTGATTTTTTTGTTGTTTATCATTGAAAAGTTCCTTACCAAACAAAAAACAAATCAAATCTTCAATAAGTGTACACAAGACCTCTACAATCAAAATATATCACCCCCAGAAATTAGTTATTTTGTCTTTTACTTCTTTTAGTCTATCTCTGCTTATATAACAATTAACATCATTTTCCATAACTATTTTTAAGCCGTCAAGATATTTAATATTTTTTAGATTAATAATAATGCCTTTATTAATAAATATGAACTTATCTGAATCAAGTTCAGCATATATATTTTTTAAAGTAGTTCTTTCTTTAACTATAGACTTATCCAGTAAATTAAAAATAATATTTTTTTGGTACTTTTCTATAAAAACTATTTCGTCAAGTTCTATTCTTCTAATAACTCTACCTGACACTCCCACATAAATATTTTTAGAATTTCTCTCTTTAATTCTTACTACAGCATCTTTTACAGCTTGAGTCAATTTTTCTTCAATTACATCCTTTGGAATATATCTGAAAGTCTTTACTTCAAAAGCATCATAAACATATTTATCATAGTTAGTTAAAAATATTATAATAGCTGATGTATCTTTCTCTCTTATTTTTTTAGCAATATCAAGTCCATTTACATTATCAATTTCAATATCCAATATGTAAATGTCATTATTATATGTACTGTTTTCAATATCATTTAACAGTTGTTCAGCATTTTCATAACAACTAATTTCATCATTTTCACAATACTTTTTAACAATATCATATACTTTATCTACATAAATTTTTTCATCATCACATATTACTATTTTCATTTTTAATTCACCCTTTATATTTTATATATTAATTCTACCATAATATTTCTTTACTTGCAATTATTAATTAATTTTTATAATAACTTTATTTTATTTAGTAAAAACGCCAAAAAAACTAAAAAACCATTGACAATTACAATCTAAAAAAGTAAAATTAAAGATTGTAATTAAACCTTAATAAAATTTTAAGGAATTCAAAGGAGGAAGAAGATGAAAATCTATAAGAAGTTTATGGACATCTTAGCTACTATTGAGAAAATTGTTTTAGCACTAGCAACTCTTCTCATTGTAGTAATTACTGTAGGTAATGTATTATCTCGTTATTTAATACACAGGTCTTGGTCTTTTACTGAAGAACTTGTTGTAGCAGTATTCGTATTAATCACTTTACTTGCAGCTGCTCTTGCTTGTCGTGATGGAGAGCTTGTAAGTCTTTCTATCTTTACAGATATGCTTCCACAAAAGAGCAGAAAATTTATGGTAATCTTAATGACAGTTTTATCTGTTATCTTTACCGTTATATTATTCAAATATGGTATGGAGAAAGTTATTACTCAGCTCCAAAATGGTAAGCGTACATTTGTACTTAACTGGCCTGAATGGATATTCTGGTCTTTTCTCCCTATCGGTGCTGGATGTATGGTACTACATTTTATTGAGTACTGCATTGATTATTGTACCGACTCCATTAAAAAGAATAAGGAGGTAGAATAATGATAAGTGCAGTTTTATTTATAACATTCTTTGTATTATTAATATTAAATATACCTATTGCTATTTGTTTAGGTTTATCGTCTGTTGCTGCAATTTTATATTCTGGTACATCTTTGAATATAGTAGCAACAAATATGTATTCCGGAATTAGTAAGTTCTTACTTCTTGCAATTCCATTCTTCGTATTATCTGGTAATATTATGGCAAAGGCAGGTATTTCAAAAAGACTTATTAAGTTTGTAGATACTTGCGTTGGTCATAGACGCGGCGGACTTGCTATTGTATGTATTATAGTTGCTTGTTTCTTTGGTGCAATATCAGGTTCAGGTCCTGCAACAGTTGCTGCCTTAGGTGCAGTATTAATTCCAGCTATGGTAGAAAAAGGTGGTTTTTCTGCTCCTTTTGCTACTGCATTAATGGCTACATCAAGTTCTGTAGCTATTGTAATCCCACCAAGTATTGCTTTCGTAGTTTATGCCTCTATTACTGGTGTTTCTATAAGTGATATGTTTATGGCTGGTATTGTTCCAGGTATTTTATTAGGTGTTGCTCTTATTGTTGTAGTAATGATTGAGGCCAGAAGAAAAGGCGTTCAGCCATGTGAGAAAAAAGCCTCTGCAAAGGAAAGATGGTTAGCTTTTAAAGATGCTTTCTGGGGATTCCTTATGCCTGTAATTATCTTAGGTGGTATTTACGGTAGTGTATTTACTCCAACAGAAGCTGCTGCTGTATCTGTAGTATATGGCTTATTTGTAGGTATGGTTATTTACAAAGAAGTTAAGTTTAAAGATTTATTTGGAATACTTATTGAGTCAGCAAAAACAACTGGTGGTATAATGCTTATTGTTGCTGCTGCTACCCTTTTCTCTTTTGTTTGTACGCAGTTTGGTATTTCACAGGCTGCATCAGGATTATTAGGTAGTGTAGCTAAAAACCAGTTTACATTCTTACTTATTGTAAATGTAATATTCCTTATAGCTGGCTGTTTCATTGACGCCAACTCTGCTATGTACATCTTTATACCTATTATGTTACCAGTTTGTAAATCTTTAGGTTATGATGTTGTAGCTTTTGGTGTCGTAGCGACTGTAAACCTTGCTATTGGACAGGTTACCCCACCAGTTGGTGTAAATCTTTTTGTTGCAATAAGTATCAAGATTAAAGAAGGTTTAAGTGTAACTTTACAGCAGATATCTAAGGCTGTTGTTCCTATGATTGCAGCATCTCTTGCTGTTTTACTTATTGTTACATATATTCCAGTTGTATCTTACGGTTTACCTAAACTTTTAGATGAAGATGGTGCATATACTGGCAATAAAGGTGTAGTTTCTTCTCAATCTTCAGTTAATGATGATAGTGAATTTACTATTGGAGATTACAGCAACTTAAATTGGAAAGAACAAACTTGGAACTTTACTTGTTCTACTACTGAAACAAGTACATGGGCTGAAGGTGGTAGAATGTTCGGCAAACTTATGGAACAGGCTACTGGTGGTAAAATTAAAGTTAATGTTTATGCTGCTGACCAGTTAACTAATGGTAATCAGTCTGAGGGTATTCAGGCTCTTATGGACGGTGACCCTGTTCAAATTTCAATGCATTCAAATCTTATATATTCTAGCTTTGACCCTCGATTTAATGTTGTTTCTTTACCATTTATATTTAACTCTCCACAAGAAGCTGATGCTAAACTTGACGGAGCTGGTGGTAAAAAACTTAATGAAATACTTTCATCTTATGGTTTACATTGTATGGGTATGGCAGAAAACGGATTTAGAGAGCTTACAAACAGTAAACGCCCTGTAAAGAGTATTGATGATATTAAAAATCTTAAAATTCGTGTTGCTGGTTCTAATCTTCTTATGAAGTGTTATGAACTTTGGGGTGCTGATGGTACAAATATGAACTGGTCAGAAACATATACTGCATTACAGCAGAACACAGTTGATGGTCAGGAAAATCCATTACCTGCTATTGATGCAGCTAGTGTACAGGAAGTTCAAAAGTATGTATCAATGTGGAATGCAAATTATGATTGCTTATTCTTCTGTATTAATCAAAAAATATATGATGAACTTACTCCTGAACAGCAAAAGGTTGTTGATGAATGTGGTAAACTTGCTGTTGAATACGAAAGAAAAATTAATCGTTCCGGAGATAGTGAAATCCTTAATAGATGGGCAACAGAAAATGGTGTTGAAATCACTAAATACGAAGATATGGATATAGATTCATTTAAGAAAGCTGTTGCTGATGTACCAAATTGGTATGTAAATGAACTTGAAAACCAAGGCTATAATGATGCTCAGGAATTAGTTGATGCTTTTGTAAAATAGTCATAAATTCATAACAAATTAACTTTGTTAATTTACGACTTGCATAGCAAACCATCAGATGTATCTTTTCAATTCATTATATAAAATAGGTACTGTTCAAATGAGCAGTACCTATTTTTTAAATTAAGAAGTTTTCTTGTTCTATTGTTTTTCTATTTAAGATAATATTTTCAATCACATCATAAAAAGGTCCATATTTTTCATCGTTCAATAATCCTTTTAATATACCTAAATAATCTTCATTTTTCTCTAACCCACTATATAAATATTTTTTATATTCCTCTAATCCCATATTTAAAGGTTGAAGATTTGGAATGATATTTTCTTTCAGTCTAACAAACATATTAAATCCACCTAAATCAATATCACCCCAAAAATAAACTTTTATATTATCGTCAACAGCCTTTATAAGCTTTCTAAAAAGTTTAGCTTTTTGAGGGCTATAAAAACCCCCATGGAAAATAACAAATTCATTTTCTTTTTGATTAAGTATATAGTCGTAATAGTTAGTTCTATTTTCTATAAATATAACATCGGTTATATTATTAAATTTTATATTTTCTATACTATTTACAAAATAATTATTTATAACCATACCCGATTTAAAAATATAACTATTAACCGAACCTTCTGAAGTAAAAATATCACAATTTCCAGAAAACTCAAATATTTCTGGTTTAGATATAATACCTATCTGTGAAAGTATTTCACTATTTGAAATTTCTAATTCTGGGTCTTTATCCAATAAATCTTTAATTGTGTATTCATATTTTTTAATTATGCTTAAAACACAATTTTGGTATTTATTTTCAAATGTTTTAGAGTTTTTATAACATTTTGAACTAAATACTCTCACAGGAATAGGTTCTTTAATTTTATCTATGTTATCCAAAGCCAAAAGAACATCTTCTATATATGGCGTATCCTTATTAAAAGGCTTTTTTAGTTTCTTTTCGGAAGATATATAATCCAAGTGATAATGTAAAAAGTCTAAAATCCATGGTGTAGTTATAGATGACATATATTTTTTAATTATATTTATTCTTTCTTGAATTATATCACCGATATATTCTCTATTTGCAACACTATAAGCCTTTTGAATATATTCTTTGTTGAGCCATACTTCTTCTATAATCATATCTACTCTATGTTTTTCCCATTTAAAATCTATTATATGTTGTTCTTTAAATTGGATAATTGTGTGATTACATTCTTCTTTATCTTCATAGTCTGAATTTCTATATTTTATAAAATCGTTATCTAATTTTAAAAGTATTCTCCTATTGCAGGTATTTCCTTTAGATTGACTACTCCTTTCATACTTATCAAGTAATATATTGAGTATTTCATAAGCTAGCCTCAACCTTTTTCATCTCCTTATCAAAATCGAAGACATCAATATCTCTCCCCTCTCTATACAACACAAGTGTCTTATCAGCTTTTGTAGAAATATTAGCAATTTTATTATCTGGAGCACATATAATAGCCTGTAGACCTAATTTTCTTAAAAGTTCAATACTTTCATCTATTCTGCCATTGTCCATATTATTAAATGCCTCATCAAAAATAACCAATCTTGCAGTATTACCTTTATAATTAAATTCATTAACTTTATATAATTGTGCAAATGTTGCAAGGAATGATACATAGAATGGAGTTTGTCTTTCACCACCTGATTTACTCTTTATTCCATTTACTAAACTTTCTTTTCTGCCTGTGGCATTAGTTACATACAAGTCAAATTTCAAATATGTTCTATAGTCAGTAAATAGACTTATATTATTATCTAATTCTTTTCTACTTTCCTCTGTCATTTGGTCTGATACAGAAGTTATTTTATCAAAAAGGTTATTACAAGTATCTCCATATTGCTGTTGAAAATTCAAATCAAATATGGAATCGCCACCCATTCTATCCGCCATAATCATATTATAATATTCCATATAGGCTTTTTCAGGTTTAACTTCAAAGCTATATTTATCACTACCAAATTCGGCAAGTTTTAACGCCTCGTTTATCTCTTTAATTTGTTGCTGAGCTGTCATTATGTTATCTCTCATTTTGTCTAAGAAATCAGATTGGAACTGTTCCATTGACTCTTTCCTAGCTACAGCAATTTTATCCTTATACTGTGGTAGAGATATATTTTTTATTCTTTCCCATTCATCATTAAATTCAAAGTTATCATTTTCATTAATTACCAAAGATATATTATAATTTCTGTTATAGTTTTCTTTTTTAGCCCTAATATCTCCGTTTAGATTATTTACATCTCTATTAGTTCTAAAGACTTTATTTCTATAGTCATTTTTAAGTTTTAAAATATCAGAATTTGTTTCAATATCTGTTGCTAATCTTTCTTCAGCTTTTTCTTTTTCTGTAAAATCACTATATTCTCTGGAAATATTATAAGCTATATTTCTTAATTCATTTTCAGCTACATTAAGTCTATCTTTATTAGACTCTATTGCGTTATTACAACCACCTATTGTATTATTTATTACAGATTGTTCTTCGTCAAGTTCTTTTAAATTTTCTTTTATCTTCTTTATTTTCTGCTCAATTTTTCTGGCAGTTGTCATATCAATGTTAGAGCGTTCTGCTATTAATTTACTTCTTTTATCTTCTTCAATGTTTACTGTTTTTAAATCTTCAAATAAGCTTGAAAGTTGACCTTGAATATATTCATCATTCATAAACAATGTATTTTCAGTTAAACTATTGTAAGCATCAAAAATATTTTTAATAACAGTTAAATTATCAGTTAAATTAACCAACTGTTGTTCTCTATATTTTATCTGCTGTTCTATAGCCCTATTGCCAATATAATGTATTTTATAATTTTCGGGATTTATAGCTCTTACTGTAAACCCCTGATATAACATACATTCTGATGTAATACCTATATTGTATTTTCTTATTTCTTCATCATCTTTGCAACGAGAAACTCGTCCTAATAAATATTTTATATACGCATCAGCATATTTATTGTCAGTAACAACTACATCAGCTAAACTATTATCAGCATTGCTCTTTTTCGTATTTAAAATTCTTTCACAATCTACTATACCAAAGGAATAAATTTCTTTTCGCATATTTTTATAGATATAATAAGCATCCATAAAATATTCAGGCTCAATAATTAAATTAAATTTTTGATTTCCCAAATATCCCTCAACTGCATTTCTCCATACTTCTGAATTTTCATCAATATCAATAAGGTCAGCAAGAATATTAACTTCTATATCTTTTTTATACTTTTCCTTTAATTGCTTACATATATTATCTCTTAATTTTAATAAATCCTTACTATAATGCTTTTTACCTTTTTTAAGCTTTTTTAATTCTTCTTCAGTTTCTGCTTTTTCACTTAAAAGAGAATTATAACAATTTTCAGTATTTGTCTTAAATCCATAGACCTTTTTCATTAAATTTTGCGATTTATCTTTTAAATCCTTAAAGTAGGAAAGGCTATAAGCATTGAAATTCTCTCTCTTTATATTTATTAAACTATTAAATCCACTATTTACAGTTTTAATTTCTGATATAAAACTATTTGCTTTTTCGTCTACTAAATTTTCGTAAGAAGTAATTTTATTAGCTATAGAATCTTTAAGGCTATTAAGTTTACTGTTTATTTTTGCTGATTTTCCCCTTAATTCTGGGATGATAAAGTTAATATTTTTATTTTTACTATCAATGATTTGACTACTTATATCAATATTTTTAGTAAGTTCATCATACAGTCTATTCTGTTCGCATTGGTCTAATTCTTTTATTGCATTTTCATTATCTTTATTATATTGGGTAATATTCTTTCGAACAATTTCTAGTTCTGTTTTGGCAATATTTAACTCCAGCGTTTTTGTTTCTATTTCCTTTTTTATGTTATCTATTTCAGAAGTTTTGCTTATTTCTTCACATCTATTGGAAATATAGTTATATACTTTAATATTTCGCTTTTTATTAGAATATTTTTCATACAAGTTATTGATTTCAGCCAACTCTCTTTCTTGTTTTTCTAACTGGTCAGCCTTTTCTTTCTGTTTCTCATATTCATAAACATTAAGCTGCATAGACCTAATATCTATTTCATTTTTAACATCACAAATATTTTCAGTAATAAAGTTTTCAATATTGTCTATTCTCTTAAAACTTATTGATTTTTTTAGTAATGTAAACATTTTCCTATCATGGACATTGTACATACTAAGTATATTTTGCCTATATTCAGTATTTGTATCCATAAATTTTATAGTTTTATCATCTTTGCCATATTTTTCTCTACACCAGCTTTTAAACTGGTTTATATTTCTAGGCTGATTATTATATATGTAATCACTTTCATCCAGTCTATCTCTTAATCTAAAAAATACCCTTTTTGCATTTGCCATATCAGAATATGAATCTACTAATATACCGATACAAAAATATTCATCATTCATTGTGTCTTTAAATTCACAAACTAATTGGGTTGTAAATTCTTTGCCACCTCTTAGAGATTTTTCTCCACCATTTACATCATCTCCAAGTTCTCCAATTATATAACTTGTAAAAGACCTGTTTGCCTTTATATCAGCGGCTTTATTAAAAGAAGTACCATCTGTTTCGCCAAGTAAAACTACTTGCATAGCATCTATAAGTGTAGATTTACCAGAAGAGTTTTTACCTGTTAAAAAATTTATATCATCAAAATCAATTATTTTATGTTCAAAGTAATGCCATTTAGTCAACATCATTTTTGTTAATTTCTTCATCTGCTAAATCCTCCTCTTTTAATTGATTGTATATCATATTAATTCTATCATCAGAAACAGCAACTGTAATTGACGGCATAATAACATACACATTATCCATTTCATCTTCTGCTACAGCAGCCTTAACTATAATATTGTATTTTTCTATTATTTTAATGCTACTATCTCTATCCGTCTTTGAAGGCATACTGTCTATTAATCCAAAATCGTGTAGCATCTTATTATAAAGTTCACTTAATTTAAACTGAACTCTATTACTGTTACTAGATGTCTTTCTTTTTTCATCATACATAACTCTTAGAGCTATAAGCATTTTTGTAGTAAGTAATTTTAATATAACCCTATTGCTACCAGTTTCATTTCTTATGTATATGGTTTCATTGTTTTTTCTTTCTAAAATCCAACCTGAAAGCATAAAATATTCTTCAAATAATTCAAAATTTCGTCTAACAAAATTAAACTTTTCATTTATTACAAATCCACCATTATTACTTATAACTTCTTCGTTTAAAAAAGTTTTATCAAATAATTCATTACATATATCTCTAAATTCTTCTTTTTCTCTAGTAGAAAAACTTTCATACTTTTCAAGCATATTTTATCTCCTATATATTATTTTTGGAAAACTATATTCCACACTATTAACAGTTTCATCTGTAACTTCAACCTTATATTTTACCTTTTTGTCTTTAGAGTGCACAACAGATAATATAGCCTTAATATAATCTTCATCATTATTAATTTCTGTCAATATACCACCGTAATTATCAATAATATTTTCTATATAGCTATTTATTGCTGATTGATTATACTTCTGAGAATCTGAAGTTCGTATACTTTCCAATATTTTCTCAGATAAATCCTTTTGAACCTCAATTTTTTCCTGTGCTCCAACAGGTCTTTCTACTCTCTTTCTCTTAGAATATAAGCTGGTATTTCCCAGATATTTTTGAGAGTATATATTAATATTAAGATTAAAAATCTCGGCAATTTTATCAGGCTTTACATTGTTGATTATATCTATAAGTTTACCTCTAATACTTCTATCTGTATTAGTTAAGTATTCTATTTTGGCTGTTGTTGCTCTAACATATTCCTTATCTTTATAATCTATTTCGTTTATGAAATCTTCTTCTGCTCCATCATATGTATCTCTGATAAAGAAAAGTTTTCTTCGTATTTCTCCAGAAGCATCTTCTATACTGTTATAAGAACCATTTTCAAATTCCTGCTTAGTAAGTTCTTCCATTATTTCATTTTCTATCATCCATTTATTTACGATGTTTAAAATAGACCTTTTATACCTTGTTACAGAGTCCCTACATTTCATTGGATAAATATATTTTGAAACTATACTTTCACGATAATTATTATAATGGTCAGAAATAAGTTCATTAACATTTACCATATCTATTTGTTTTTGATAATAACTATTTATACTATGATAAATTCTTTTAAAGCTATCCTTTAATTCAACTGTCTTATTATATGCACTATTTAATGCCACAAACTTCATAAATCCAGTTTCTTCATCATTATCAGCCGATTTAAGACTAGAATATGTTTCATAAACATAATTTACACTTTCTGTATTTTGGCTATTTTCTAACTCTTTTAAGAGTTTTATAAATTTTTGACTATATCCAGGGAATGTTACATATTCCTCAATATAAACCGTATCATATTCAAAAGCTATCCAACCTCTTTTTTCTATTAAATTTACAAGTAATCTAGCCTTTGCTCCCAATGTATAATATTCTTCAGGCTCGATATCTTCATCATCTGTTGGAATATATTGACTAATTCTATCCTGTAATTTATACTCCAAACAACTAACTAATTCACTCTTTTTTATTTTCAATCTATCATCAAATAACTCATCAATTATAAAAAGCACCTCAATATAAACTTCCTTATTAGGTGATGCTAAAATAGAGAAAAATTTTTCTGGTATTATATTAAACAGCTCCATAAATACCTCCTTAAAACAAACATAACACTTAATTATTATTATAGCAATTAAATCAAAAAATTACAACGATTGACCTCCTCTATATTGACATAAAAAAATCTCACAATTTTATATTTACATAATAAAAAAGTGAGATTATATTACTATTTTAAAATCCTAAATCTTCATTTATAAGAACAACTTCCATATCTATATCATCCATTTTCTTGAACTCTATCAATAATGCATTGCATATACGGTCTGGAGAAGAACAATTATAGCACTTGTCACACTTAACAGCACATGGTGTTCTTAGTCCAAGCCTTGCAGAGTTTTTAGGAGCGGCAATATTTCTCGCCCTCCATATAGCAGCTTCAATGTCTGATGCAATTTTATTTTTGCCAACTATATAATAAACCTTTTTGTGTCCAAAAAGAGAACCAGCCACCCTATTTCCTGTGCCATCTATGTTTACTATAACGCCATCTTCTGTAAGTCCATTAACGGAGGTCATAAAAATATCAGTAGTAAGACATTTTTTAGCTATTTTTAAAAATTCATCATTATTTTTTCCATCTTTAGGGTCAAAAACTGTATTATTAACTGACAACTTCTTTTTTAATTCCATTTGAACCATCGTTTCCGAATCTCCAAATCCAATAATTTCATTATTAAATATTGTTGTTAAATATTCTGTCGCCATTTCCTTGTTTTCAAAAACACTAACTTCATATCTATTTTTCTTCAATGCTTTTGCTACATCATTAATATTCATACATATTCACCTAACCTATCATTTTACTTTTCCTTTATCTAATGTAATAATTACAACAGTTGCAACGATTAATACCAAGCCTATCATATCTGTTGTTCTAAGTTGAGTACCAAGCCACAAATATGAAATTATAGCTGATGACAAAGGTTCAACACAAGCACAAAGGCTACCTGTAACAGAGCCTGCTAGTTGGCATCCTTTTATAAACATACCAAAAGATGTTATAGAGCCTAAGACGGTAGTTCCTAAAAATGCTAATAAAAAAGGTATATCTACATTACAATCAAACAGATGGCTATGTATCATAATTAAAAGTGGTATAGAGCCTATTAAATTACCCCAACCAAGCATATGCAAAACTCCACATTTTGAAGAAAGTGTTGGAGATTGAATAGTATATATTGCATAAGTTAAACCACCTAAAAGTCCCCAAAATAAAGCTTTAGCAGATATAGAAAGACTATCTATATTTCCCCCTGTAGCCATAATGAATACTCCAGACATCGCACAAAGCAAAGCAATAGACTGTATTGCAGAAGATTTTTTCTTCATAGATATACAAGTGAACAACATAACTAAAGCTGGAGCTATATATTCTAACACCGTAGCTGTAGCAGAATTAGAATAATAAATAGCCATAAAATAAGAATACTGACAACCCATAACACTTACAAAAGAGAATATCAGTACAGGAACAATAATATCTTTGGAAAAAACATTAAATACATTCTTCTTTTCTTTAGGAATTAAAAATATCAAAATCATTAATCCAGATGCAAATAATCGCCAAGCACTAAGCCATTGAGGGTCAATGTTTTTTATCTGAAATAAATACTGTCCACATACACCGGAAAATCCCCATAAACTACCTCCTATAAGTGTAAAAATAATACCTTTTAGCTTATTACTCATAAACATCACTCTCCACTTACTTCTATTTTCCTCTGTATTTTACTCCGACAGTAAAAGGCTGTCAATTTCTGACAGCCTTTTATCATAAAGTGAAAATATTAATTCCACAATCTCTTATATATTTCTATTAAATCTTCTTTATTTACATCCATACGAGTATTTGAAGGACTTCCACTATCCATAGCATCTCCAGCCATTTTATCAATGGCTTCAATAAACTTATCTTTTTCAATACCATATTCTTCAAGTGTAGGAATTTCACAAGCCTTACAAAGAATATCTATACCATCTGTAAATTTTGACGCCTGTGTTTCAATATCCATACTTTCATCGGCAACACCCATAGCTACTGCAAGAGCTGCAAATCTTTCAGGTGTACCGCTGATTACATAAGAAAGACATTCTTTAATAAGCATTGCATTTGAAATACCATGTGGAACATGGAACAAAGCCCCTATAGGGCGACTCATACCATGAACTATAGTTACTGTTGAATTATTTATACAAACGCCAGCCTCAAAAGCAGCTATTGACATTTGCTCACGAGCTTCTTTATTACTTCCATCTTTATAAGCTATAGGAAGGTTTTTAAAAATTCTCTTTACTGCTGATATTGCAAATACATCAGTAAGTGGAGATGCCTTTTTAGAAGTATAGGCTTCTACTGCATGAGTAAAAGCATCCATACCAGTAGCTGCTGTAATTGATTTTGGTGCAGTCATTGTAAATTCTGTGTCTACAATAGCTACATTAGGAAGTATACTTCCTTTTAAAAGCATTTTAATATCATTTTCAGTATCAGTAACAATTGTAAATTTAGTAGTTTCTGAGCCAGTACCTGCTGTGGTTGGTATACAAACTATTGGAGGATATTTACCTGAAAGCACCTTACCATTATAGTCTGAAATTTTACCTTCTTCAACTGTCATAGCAAGTATTGCCTTAACACTATCCAAAGGACTACCACCACCAATACCAATACCAAAATCACAACCAGCATCTTTATAAGCCTTAACGCCAGCTTCAATCATCTTATCAGTTGGTTCATTAGTTATATCATTAAAAATAGTCCATTTAATACCAACTTCGTCGAGTACATCTGTTAATTTATTTACAAGACCAGTTTTAGTAACAACTTTACCTGAAACAATAAGAGCATGAGTTCCAAGCCCAGCAAGGGTGTCCTTAGCCAAAGCTAAAGCACCCTCGCCCATAAATATTTTATCAGGTACAGCAAATTCAAATGCCATATTTACTACCTCACTCTCTTATAAGAATTCCTTATCAACAATAGCAAGGACTTCATCAACTTTCTTCATTTCTTCTGTAAGCTGTTCTTCAGTAATAATAAGTGGAGGACAAATAAAGAACATATTTTCATGAGAATAAGTCATAAATCCTCTTTCAGCAAGCATACCAATAATCTTCTTCATAATGCCTTCTGGGTCTTTACCAAATGGAACAAGTGGTTCTTTTGTTTCCTTAGACCTTACAAGTTCAATAGCTGAGAATAAACCAATATATCTTACATCGCCTACACACTTAAAGTTAGCTTTTTCTTCTTCAAGCTTTTCGCCAAGAACCTTACCAACCTTATTTACATTATCAAGAATGTTGTTATCAATATAGTAATCAACACAAGCACAACCAGCAGCACAAGCAAGAGGATGAGCACTATATGTAAGACCACAAGAGAGAACATGGTCATCGAAGTATGCTGCAATATCTTTACTTACTACGCAACCACCAAGCTGAACATAACCACAAGTAACACCCTTTGCAAATGTTACAATATCAGGCTGAACATCAAAGTTTTCAAATGCAAACATCTTACCAGTTCTGCCCCAGCCAGCCATAACTTCATCACAAATCATAAGGATACCAAATTCATCACAAATCTTTCTAACACCTGGAAGATAACCCTTAGGTGGAATAATAACACCGTTAGAACCAGTAATTGTTTCCATAACAATTGCAGCAATATTATCAGGGTTTTCGTAAATAATCTGTTCTCTAAGCTTTGTTAAATAATACTTTGTAGCAGCTTCTTCTGATTCAAATTCAACAGCCTCACGATATACATAAGGAGTCATAAACTTAATAAAACCAGGAACACCAGGTTCAAGAGGAAATCTTCTTGGCTCACCAGTTAAATTACCTGCACCAAATGAAGAACCATGATAACTTCTGTAACGGCTAAAGATTTTATTTCTACCAGTATACATTCTAGCAATCTTGATTGCATTTTCATTTGCGTCAGCACCAGCATTTGTAAAGAATACCTTGCCCATATTATCTGGCATAAGGTCAACAATCTTCTTTGCAAGCTTAGCTCTTGATTCTACACCTAAAGATGGTCCAACAAAACAGTACTTGTCAACCTGTTCCTTAATTGCTTCATTAATTGCTTTATTACCATAACCTAAATTTAAGTTTACAAGCTGTGATGACATATCAGTATGTCTTTTACCGTCATAATCCCAATAGTAAATGCCTTCTGCCTTTTCTACTGGAGTTGGGTTAATGTTCTTCTGTGCACTCCAAGACTGAAGATTATATTTTTTCTGCATTTCTGTAATTTCTTTACCTGTCATACTCATAACAATCACCATTTTTAACCTTTCAAGAATTTAATGTATTTTATGCAAATGCATATTTGTTTTTGTTTATGTGCTTATTATATTATTACTTTTGACACTTTTCAACTAACATTTGAACACTTTTAAATAAATACATTGTGCATTTGCACACCGTTTAAGTTATAAAAAATCGCGTATAGCAAAGGCAATAATACACTTCACTTTTACGCCCAAATCAAACAAATTCATAGATGTAATTGTATCAATTTTCTTTAAATAATTCACTACAGTATTTCTATGTATAAATTCCTTTTCAGACACTAGCTGTGGACTGGCATTATTATCTAAATAAGTTTTCAAAAACTCTAAATAATTACTGCCATGTTCATTGTCATATTCTTCTAGCTTACCTAATACTTCATTATAATAATCTTTTAAAACACTTTTGTCTGAAACTTCTACGAAGAGTTTATAAATATCCATATCCTCATAAAACATACAGTAAAAATCCCGTTTTACTGCCATATTATAAGCTGATACAGCATACTCAAACCCTTTTGTTTTTTTATCCATTCCATCTATCTTACTGCTTACACCAATGGATATTTCAATACTTTTAGATTTACAGAGATTTTTTAAATCCTTACAAAAAGCCTCTAAATCAAGTTTATTATACTTATACAGCAATGCAATGATGCAACAGTTATATTCAAAAGAACAGTAAAGGTCAGATATAGCTTTTGCTGTCTGTTCTGAAAGCACATTGACCTTATCGTCTAAATTTTCATCACTATTCCTTGAACCTATGCAAACTACATAATAACTTCCACTACGATTAAAGCCACCAGATTCCAAACTGGTAAGTTGATTTTCCCTATTTCCAATATTTAACACAAGATTTTTAAAAGCATTAGATACATCTGTATCATGATTTATGCTTTGACTAATAATAGTACAAAAATCTCTTGTCATATCAACAACTCTTGTTTTCCAAGGCAGAGTAAACAAAGGAAAATTTCTTTCGTTACAGTATTCTATGACTTCAGTATCTATTGTCGGAATATAAGGTCCAATATTAACAATAAGTCCACTTGCACTAGCTTTATCAAGTTGTTTAACAAACTCTAGTAGCCATCTACCTGTATTATTCATAACACCTGTAGTAAACACTAGCTCTTGTCCTCTTAAAAAAGCTCCCACATTACTACTTTCCATAATATGTACCCATTCCACCAGATTATTAAAGCCATTAAAACCTGCAACAGCCTTTAATCCATAATTTTGATTACATTTTTTGCATAACTGATTAACGGTTACCGCCATTTACATCACCCACTAGATTTATTACTTCATATTAAATCTTTCTTTAATCGCATCAACAAGAAGCTCTACACTTTTATCCTCGCCTAACATACTAACATCAAGCATAAGATTTTTAGTCGCTCTGTCGCCTCTATTATGACCAGTTACATACTTATAATAATTGTGTCTTTGTCTATCAATTTTCTTAATCATAGCCTCTGCACTTCTGGTATCCATTTCATAAACTTCTGATATGTGCTTAATCTTGGCCTCCATAGGAGCGTACAAAAATATATGTATACAATTTGAATACTCTCTTAAAATATAGTCGGCACATCTACCAAAAAGAATACAATCTTCCTTGTTTGCTGCCTCTCTAATAACTTCTGCCTGTGCAGAAATTGCCTTTTCAGAATAGAAAGTTGTAGAAGAGCCATATACAAACTTAGAGAAAAACTTATTCTTATTACCGATAACCTCATCTTGTGCTGCTACAATTTCTCTACTTATACCTATTTTTTGTGCTGTTAAATCAATCAAATCTTTATCATAGTAAGCAAAATTAAGTGCATTTGCTAGCTTTTGTGCAATACCTCTAGCATTACAACCAAATTCTCTACTAATAGTTACAATTTTATACATAATAACTTCCCCCTATCTGAATTTTCTATTAAACTTCTTTTCAAGTACCTTAACACCCCATGCTAAAGGAATACATATAATAAGATATACTACTGCAAGTATTGTATAAGATTCAATAGTAAGGAATGTCTGTGAAGTATAAGCCTTTGTAACGAGAAGGAATTCTGGAGCTGTAATATAAGCCATAAGTGAAGTATCCTTTACAAGCATTACAAGGTAGTTACCAAATACCGGAATAGAATTACGGAAAGCCTGAGGAATAACAATCTTAAACATTGCCTGTCTTGGTGTCATAGCAAGAGCAAGTGCTGCCTCAGTCTGTCCATTGTCAATAGAAACGATAGCTGAACGAATAACCTCTGAAATATATGTGCCATAATTAATTGCGATACCAATAATACCTGCCAATACTGCTGGCATACTAACCTTTAAATCAGGGAAACCTACAAAGTATGCACATACCTGAATTAACAAAGGTACTACATAGTAGATATATACTAACTGAACAAGTAAAGGTGTACCTCTAATAATTTCCTGAAAAATTACAATAATATTTACAAGCCATTTATGCTTAGATAATCTACCTAAAGCAAGAAGAAAACCAATTACAATAGCTAAAGCAAAGCCTACAATTGTGGTTACAACTACAATCCAAAGTGCCTGCTGTATAAGTTTTGGTACTAATTCAGTTATTGCCTTCATAAAGTTTAAATTCTGTATTACATTCATAATCCGGCACCTCCTTAATTATTAAGAATTCTCTTTAAGAATTCTCTTGTTCTTTCGTGTTCTGGATTTGTAAACATTTCCTGAGGAGATTTATCTTCAAGAACAATGCCACCTTCCATAAATATTACTCTATCTGCAACTTCTCTTGCAAAACCCATTTCATGAGTAACAACTGCCATCGTCATACCATCTTTTGCAAGGTCTTTCATTACATTAAGTACATCGCCTACAAGTTCTGGGTCAAGAGCTGATGTAGGTTCATCAAAAAGCATCATTTCCGGTTCCATAGCAAGTGCTCGTGCAATAGCAACTCTCTGCTGCTGACCACCTGATAAAGTATCTGGATAAACATTAGCCTTATTAGCTAAGCCTACCTTATCCAAAAGAACCATTGCTTTTTCTTTCATTTCATTTTTATCTTTCTTTAAAATATGTACTGGAGAATACATAACATTTTCAAGAACAGTCATAAAAGGAAATAAATTAAATCTCTGGAAACACATACCAACATGTTTTCTATAATCTACAATATTAAACTTTGGAGCAAGAATGTTTTTACCTTTGAATAAAATTTCTCCTCCTGTAGGCTGTTCCAATAAATTAAGACATCTCAAAAATGTACTTTTACCTGAACCAGATGGTCCAATAAGAACAAGAACCTCTCCCTCTTCAATTTTCATATTTACATCTTTTAAAACCTTTAAGTCTCCAAAATTCTTTTTAAGACCTTTAATTTCTAGCAAAGCCATAGCTTACGCCTCCTTTTTACTTTCTTAAAAGAAAACGGGACTATGCTGTTACACATAGCCCCATTACTAATCAATTTTACTTATTTAAGCCGTTATCTTTCTGGTCATTTGTAATAGCGTGAAGCTTAGGGTCAAGACCATACTTTTCGTAAATCTGATCAAGAACACCTTCATCTCTCATTTCTGCTACGACCTTATTAATATCCTTCATAAAATCTTCGTTACCAAACTTTACAGAAGGAGCAATTCTACCAATTTCAGCTTCTGTATCTTTATAGTTACTGCAAAGTTTAAGTCCCTTGAGTGTTTCAGGCTGGAACTTCATAAGATTTTCAACTACTGGAGAATCAGTAAGGAAAGCATCAATCTTGCCATTCTGTAAAGCTACAATAGATTCTGTCTGGTCGCCAGTTGCTCTTGCTTCCTTAATCTTACCGTCTGCTGCCCAACCTTCAACAGTTGTCTGCCAAATTGTACCTGGAGTATAACCAACTACAGTTTTTGATGGGTCGAAATCATCCTGACCGTTTATTGTGCCATTTTCAGGAGCAAGTAATGCACCACCCTGAGTATACCAAATATCACCATAATAAATCTGCTGTGCTCTATCTTCTCTTACATACATACCATCGGCAATAATATCAATATTATCAGAGTTAAGATTAAGAATAAGTTCTGAGAAAGGAATAAGGCTCATTTCAACCTTTGGAATACCTAATCTCTTTGCTGCTTCCTTAATAATATCTGCATCAGGACCAACAAATTCACCTGTGTTCTGGTCTAAGTAAGCATATAAATCGCCAGAAGAACCAACTTTAAGTACACCCTTGTCAATAATTTTCTGTGTTGCTTCGCTTACATCTCCTGTTGCCCCAGATGCTGATGTCTCGCTACCTGTTGACTCAGTTGTTGCTTCACTGCTACTTGATTGACTAGCTCCACCACAACCTGTCATCAACATACTCATTACTAAAGTAATAGCCAAAACAAATTTCTTCATAATAATCCGCTCCTTTTGTTATAATCTTTTCTTCATTTAGATAATAAAAAAGAGGAAGTCGTGTTTTTATAAACATCGACTTCCTCGTCTAATTTATTCAAATCCTTTTTATTTCTAAATGACTTCTTTTTTGAAGTTGAGTACATTATAAAACATTTAATTTTAAATTGCAACACCAAAATTTTTATAATTCTTGTGCAAATGCACATAGGATAAAATTTTATTGTGATTTAATACAAACATTACATTTCTATTTTATTAAAATTGCATTTTTAAGTTTGTGTTCCTGCACAAACATTTATTTATAATTATTAAATATGCTATATACAAACAATTAAATTTAGATTTTTTTAGTACATAATTACAAAATTATAAAATCAATTGAATTTCATTAAATATAATTTTGCAATTTAACATCATAAAAATTGCATTTCCGCATATATTCCTACTTCTTACATAAAAGAATTAATGCTCCTTACAACTCCACTCTGTCACTTCAATTTTTATTACAGCAACTCTTTTTAATACTTCTTCATTAAATTTCCAAGTATTATTATTACTGTAGTGCAACATAACACATTCTAAACCATTTATTTTTTCCTCAGGGTCATCAACTAAAGATATTTTTCCCTTACCCATTACACTTTGGTACAAATATGAATAACTACAAGCCACATCAGCCTCAACAAGCTGATGTTTTGTATCCATTTCAAAACTTGCAGTATTTTGTTGTTTTATTAAATCTATTTTTTTACCCTCAGACGCTCCATGGAAATATAAAGTTAATTTTCCTGATTTCTCTTCATATCCAAAGTTTAATGGCAAAATATATACACTATCTTTGTCTTTTAAGCCTATTCTGCAACAATCACAGCTTTGCATTATTTCAAGCATTTTGTCATAACTTGTAATCTCTCTATCTTTTCTTCTCATAATAAAAACTTCCTTTCATTTATAAATTTATGTTTGTACTAATTTTTAATATAAAATTATATTTTGTCAATAGTTTTCCAGCACAAAAAAAGACTGATAACCATAAAAGCATCAGTCTTTAAACAATATATCATATTTGGTAATCGTCGCCATCAGACAATCTATAGGCAGATGGTGGCAATTTATATTTATTTTTAAACAAACGAGAGAAATAGCCTATATCTTTGTAGTCCAATCTTTCAGCTATATCTGTTATTTTCATATTAGTTTCTTTTAAAAGCCATACCGCTCTTTTTAGCTTAACAGTTGTAAGATAATCCACGAACCTTATACCAGTCTGAGCCGGAAAAACTGTACTAAGATAAGAACTATTTATGTAAAGCTCAGTTGCAATATCTTTTTGTTTTAGATTATTTTCCGGATTATTTAATATATATTGTATAACCTCATAAATTTTAGAGTTATTACAATTAGGAAATAATTCGCAATATTCATCAAAAAGATTGCATATAATATCTTTATAGCGTTTTTTATAGGAATTTTGATTTCTTTCATTTATACCATCAAAGCTATAAAAATCCTCTTGTACTATATACAAATCAAGCCAATCATTGTGATTAAACACATCATCTATAACAGCCTTACATATACTTCTAACCTTTTTATCGGCTTTCAAAATATCTTCTCCAGTATTATAAACTTCTTCTATCATATTTGAAATATAGTCATAAATACCAGTATCTCGTCTTTCGAAGTAATTCATTACCTCTTCTGCATAATAGATGCCAGTTGCTTCTCCACCAAAGGTTTCGTTCTTTATTCTATTAAACATAGAAAAGAACAATGTTTCATCAAAAGGTTTAACAAAATAATCATATGCACCCAAAATTATACCTTGACGAGCATAATTAAAATCTTCAAATTCACTACATAATACTATATGAGAACATATCCCCTCTTTTTTTACATTTCGTAAAAGTTGTAATCCGTCCATACCCATTATTCTAATTTCTGTAATAACAAGGTCATAACGGTTTTCTCTTATTTTTCTATAAGCAGACACACCGTCGCTTACTACATCTGTAATTTCAAATTCAGAGGAATCTCCCCATATACTTAATTTTTTAATTTCCTCAAGGAGGTCATAATTGTCAAAAACCAACAATGTCTTATACAATACTCTTCCTCCTTTCAATTAATTAAGCATCTCTTAAATACAATAATCAAATATGTTATTGCTAATTTTTTCTTCTTCAATAAGGTCGACAATTGTAACACTATCCATGTATTTATTTACTGTTGTACATAAACCTTTTAAGAATCCATTAATTGGTTCTGGTTCTTCTATACTTTCTGGTGTAACTACACCTTCCATAGCTCTTACAATACTACCTACTGTATATTGTTCTGGTGCTTTAGAAAGTCTATATCCACCCTTTGCACCTCTCTGACTCTTTACAAAACCAGACTTACACAATACACTAACAACCTGTTCAAGATATTTAACAGAAAGATTTTCCCTTTCTGCAACTTTTTTAATTGTTATAACTTCACTTTCTTCCCATTTTACAATAGAAAGCATTAATATAATTGCATAAATTGTTTTTTTAGACAGTCTCATCATTTTACCACCTTTCTGCCAATTTTGCAACTACTGTTCCTGCATTTGCACCATCTGATGCAGCAGTAATCATCTGTCTTAATTGCTTTGTTCTACAGTCCCCAACTGCAAAAACTCCACCAACATTAGTAGCCAAATCACTATCTGTTTTTATATATCCATATTCATCAAGTTTCAACACATCTTTAAAAATAGAGGTTGACGGACTAAATCCTACAGCCACAAATACACCTTTCACAGATAATTCCCCTTTATCTGTAATAAGTTTCTCTACGCTATTTTCCCCGTCTACTTTAACTGGTATTGTATTATACAATACTTCAATATTTTCTTTTTTATTTAATCTCTCTACAAGTGTGCTATCAGCTCTCAACTTGCCTTTTCTATAAATTAAATAAACTTTTTTACAAATATTAGATAGATAAATTGCTTCACTTACTGCTGTATTAGCCCCACCTATTACAGCAACTTCCATATCAGCAAAAAAAGCACCGTCACATACTGCACAATATGATACACCAGCACCAGTAAAGTCTTCTTCCCCTTGAAAACCTGCTCTCTTGTGCTTTGCACCTGTTGCTACAATTACAAATTTTCCCTCGTAACTGTTTTCAAAGCCAATAGCTTTCTTTACTTTTCCTTTAAAATCCACAGACTCAATTTCGTCATATATTATTTCAACACCGACATTTTCAGCCTGTTGTTCAGTCTTTTCAGCAAGCTCATATCCACTGCCTACAAAACCAGGGTAATTTTCAACTAGGTCTGCCATTACTGCTTGACCTCCACATTGTTCCCCCTCTATTACAGCAGTGGAAAGGCCTGCTCTTGCAGTATAAATGGCAGCCGTAAGACCCGCTAAGCCTCCACCAATGATTAGACAATCATACATAATAGGCTGCCTCCTTAAATTAATAATTATAGTTTTTATTTACATAATCAAGTGCGTCTTTGAAATCTTGTTTCAAATCTTCAATATCCTCGATACCAACACTTACTCTTATAAGGTCATCATAAACGCCTGCTTTAATCTGTTCTTCTTCATTACTATGTGCGTAAATTGTAGAAGATGGATGTATAACAAGAGTTTTAGTATCTCCAATATTTGTTATATTTATGGCATATTTTAACTGATTAATAAAAGCAAAGGCTCTTTCCTTTGTAAATAATCTTAAAGTTAAAATACCACCACCCTTACCATTAAACTGGCTATTTGCAATATCGTAATAATGGCTTGATTTTAACATTGGATAGACCACTTCTCTCACACCGTCTAAACCTTCAAGACTTTCTGCCAATGCAAGTGCATTACTACAATGTCTTTCCATTCTCAAACTTAAAGTTTCAAGTCCAAGAGAGTTATAGTAAGAATTCATAGGACTGACACAACAGCCTAAATTTCTAAATGTATCGTTCTTCAATTTTGCAGAAAAAGCAAACTTACCAAACTTAACATAATCTTTCATAATAGAGTATTTTTCAACTGTCCATTTGAAGTTACCACTATCAGTAATAACACCACTTATAGAGTTGCTATTTCCGTTAATGTACTTTGACGCAGAATTAATAATTATATCAGCACCTAAGTCTATACCCTTTACTAAGTATGTTGTAGCTGTTGTATTATCCAAAATAAAAGGTAAACCAAAGCTATGAACTATTTCTGATGCTTTCTTTACATCAGTTACATCAAGTTTTGGATTGCCAATAGTTTCAGCAAAAACAGCCTTTGTATTTTCATTAACATATTTCTTCATCTCATCTTCTGTTATTTCATCTATAAGATGAATTTTTATGCCAAGATTTTCAAAATCTTTGAACAAATCAAGTGTTCCACCGAAAATAGAATTTTTAGATATAATTTCATCTCCACTAGAAAGTATATTTAAAAATGTAGCTGAAATAGCCGCCATACCAGAAGATACTGCAACTGATGCAATACCACCCTCAAGATATGTTATTCTATTTTCAAAAGAAGCTGTTGTTGGATTACTTATTCTTGTATAAGCAAATCCAGCAGCCTTATTATGGAAAATCTTTTCTATCTGTTCTGCTGTTTCTTGTCCAAAAGCACTTGATTGATACACAGGCACAAGTGTTGCACCTGTGCCTGCATCTCCTTTAAAATTTCCATGTAATAAGGATGTATCATACTTCAATTTAATATCACTCCTTATAAAACACCGTCACATTCTACCTGTTCATAATCAATAAGTTCATGAATAGTAGGGTTATCGCCACAAATTGGACAATCTTTTACATGTTCTGGTAACTTAATCTTTCTGAATTCCATTTTAAGTGCATCGTATGTAAGTAAATAGCCTGTAAGTAATTCTCCTACACCGATAATGTACTTAATAGCTTCCATAGCCTGTAAACTACCGATTACACCACCCATAGCACCAATTACACCTGCCTGCTTGCAAGTAGGTACTGCATCCTTTGGAGGTGGATTTTTGAATACACATCTGTAGCAAGGACCTTCCCCAGGTACATAAGTCATAAGCTGACCCTGAAATCTTATAATGCCAGCATGAGAAAATGGCTTTTTAGCCATTACACAGGCATCATTAATTAAGAATTTTGCTGGGAAGTTATCTGTACCATCAATAATGAAATCATAATCCTTGATAAGGTCCATAATATTATCTGCACTTACAAAAGTACGATATGTATTAATCTTAATATCTGGATTCATAGCTTCCATTGTTTCCTTTGCAGAAAGGACTTTAGCCTTACCCACATCTTTAGTTGCATGTATAATCTGACGCTGTAAATTTGATAAATCTACTTCGTCAGCATCAGCAATACCGATTGTACCTACACCTGCTGCTGCAAGGTACATAGCTGCTGGAGCACCAAGACCACCAGCACCAATAATAAGGACTTTGCTATCTAATAATTTCTTCTGTCCCTTTACGCCAACTTCTTTAAGAATGATATGGCGAGAATATCTTTCTATTTGTTCATTAGTAAAAGCCATTATCTGCATCCGCCTCCCATGAAATAAAGAAATTCTACTACATCGCCGTCTTTTAATACAATATTTTCAAAATCTCTAGCACTATGAAGGTCATCATTTACTGCTGCTGTTGCATATTCTGGAGTTTCTACATTTTCAAGTACAACTAATTCTGCAACTGTTAAACCTTCCTTATATTCCTTTGTCTGTCCACTTACTGTTAATTTCATCTTATTATTCCTCACCTTTCTCAACGATTAAATCAAATGTTCCATCGTCATTTTTATTTAATTTTAATACCTTATGTCCTTCTTCCTTCATAGAACGAGGTACATTCTGAACTGGTTCTCCGTCATTCATATGAACTGAAAGAACCTGTCCAACCTCTAATTCTTCTATAGCAACCTTTGCCTTAACAAAAGTTACAGGGCAAACAACATCAGTAATATCAACATATCCATCAATCTTTATATCAGCCATTATATGCCTCCTCAATTACTTTTCTAAACTTATCTTCGCCAATTCTTTCAATAGTAAATCTAAATCTTTCTCCAGCGTTTGCGTGTTCCTTAAAGAAACTAACTGCTGCATCAATTACTCTGAACAATGTTTCCTTGTCATAGATAATTGGAATAATTTCTTCGCCTTTATGTATTCTGTTACCAAAAAGTCCGCCAAAAGATACTATATAACCTGAATGATTCACCCAAGAATCGACTGGACAGGCTTTTGTACAACGGCCACAGTAATTACATTTACTATCATCAATTACAAGTTTATCATCTTCAAACTTGATTGCCTTTGTACGGCAAATATTTTCACAGACACCACATTTAATGCATTTATCTTCAACCCAATCAGGTTTGATACCACCCTTAATACCTATATCATTTTCTTCGGCTTTAAGGCAGTTATTCTGACAACCTGTAAGACCAAACTTAAACTTGTGTGGTAATTCCATAGCAAAAAATCTATCACTAATTTCATTTGCAAGAGAGTATGTATCAATACAACCACTAGGACAGATTGCATTACCTTGACATGCTGTAACTGTTCTTACTCTAGCTCCACATACACCAGGTTCACAGTTACCCTCTGCAAGAGCAGCTTTAACTTCATCAATATCATCAAGTTTTATAAAAGGAATTTCAACGCCCTGTCTTGATGTAAGATGAACATATCCATCGCCATATTTCTCAGAAACCTCCGCAATTGTTGCAAGCTGTTTAGCATCTAAATGACCACCAACAGATTTTAATCTTAAAGAAAAACAGTTCTTCTGTTTCTGACGCATGAAACCACCTTTTTTTAAGGTGCTATAATCTACTGCCATAATAGTTCCTCCTATATATACTTAATTTCTTCTTCTGTACTTACATTATCTACAATTCTAAATGACTTTAAAACAGGATTTTCAATATCCATAAGGGAAATAATCATATAACTAGCGTCCTTATCATAAGCAAGTCTTTTGTCTTCCTCTGATGGTCTTGAAGGACTTTCTGGATGTGAATGGAAATTTCCTAAAGGAACAAGTCCTTTTGCTCTCATATCCTTTACTGCATTAAGCTGGTCCTTTGGATTCATTGTAAAATGTTCATTTGAATGGTCAATATTTTCAAGAACATAAATTTCTTTTACTTCCCTTTCATCACCATTCTTTATTCCACCAATAAGACCACATATTTCTTCAGGTCTGCCCTTTTTTGCTGTATCTAAAATCACATCATAAAAACTCTTTGGTAAAACTATCATTATACAATCTCCTTTATAACTGCTTCAAGGTCGGCTTTCTTTACAACACCCTTTATTCTATTTACTTCTTCGCCATTTTTAAAAAATACTATTGTAGGAGAAGACATTACATTATATTTACGAGCTGTATCTGCTCCAAATTTAATGTTTAATTTGCTTACTTTAATATCTGTATGTTCTTCTTCTAGTTCTGCAAGAATTGGAGACATTCTCTTGCAAGGAATACAGCTATCAGAATAAAACTCTAATAAAACAGGTATGTTTGAATTTAAAACTTCACTTTCAAAATTATCGTTTGTTATGCTTTGCAACATAATCACCTCTATTCATACTTTATCAATAGGATTTATATGGAAATGTTATCACACAAAATTTGACTTGTCAATATGAAATTTTTTGGTTTTATATGATTTTTTTCATTTCCCGCAAAAAATATTGGAAATAAAACAATTTTATCAATACAATTAATATACATATAATTAAAAACTTTTAATATCTAAATTACTTATTAAACAGCTATATATTATTTGTATAATATAAGATAATCATAGAAAAACAGAACATTTCATATATTTCCTCTAATTCATATATATATTATATGAATTAGTATAATCGTATTGTCTAAATTCGTCAATAGGCATATATATGAATTTTTTCTAAAAATTTTCACATATAAAAATCGGATAGGTTAAAAACACCTATCCGATTATATAAAAACACTATTTAATTTTCGTCATAATCATCTAAGAAATTATATCTATCTCCATTTTTGTGATAGCCTATAACTCTGTGCAAATTAATATCATGTACACTCTTGAATATATTCCCCTCTATTAAAGTACCGGAATTTTTTCTAAACTCAGCAACCAACTCTTTCATTTCATCTCTCTTAGAGCCTCTGCCACCACCACAAGTTGCACAATTTTCTGTAAATCTACAAGCACATTGTATAAAATGAAGTTTATTATAATCTCTCCAAGCCTTTATATCCTCTTCCTTAACCATATATAATGGGCGTATAAGCTCCATACCATCAAAATTTTGGCTATGAAGTTTAGGCATCATTGTTTCAATTTTACCGCTATATAACATACCCATTAATATAGTTTCTATTACATCATCAAAGTGATGACCTAATGCAATTTTATTACAGCCTAATTCTTTTGCATGGGAATACAAGTATCCTCTTCTCATTCTCGCACAAAGGTAGCATGGATTTTTATCTATTACTGCAACAGTATCAAATATATTACTTTCAAATACTGTAAGTGGAATACCTAATAACTTAGCATTTTCCTGTATTATTTTCCAATTATCAGCATTATATCCAGGATTCATACATAGGAATACAGCATCAAATTTTACATTACCATGTTTCTGTAATTCCTGTATAAGCTTAGCCAAAAGCATGGAATCCTTTCCACCAGAAATACAGACTGCAACTTTATCTCCTTCATTTATAAGCTGATATTCTTTTAATGACTTTATAAATTTGCTCCAAATAGGCTTTCTAAATTTCTTAATTATGCTTCTTTCTATTTCCTTTGTAATTTTTTCTGTATCATTATCTTCAGCCAATGACCTTTCAAGATATAATCTCAAATATGCTCTATAGCCACCAACAATATTGTAAGCATCATATCCATTTTCATTGAGATAATCTACAATTTCGACACTATTATCTCCAGTATAGCAAAGAACATAAACTGGCTTATTTTTTTCTATATTTGAAACATTGTTATAAAAATCACTTTTAGGAATAGATATAGCATTGTTAAAAGTACCTTTACTATAGTCTTCTGATGAACGGACATCAACAACAGTAATTGCTGAACTATCTAATTTTTCCAAATCTATTACTTCTATAGTCTTCATATATTTCCTCCTATGTTATCATAGCTATTCAGTAGACATACTATTGGATTATATATTAGTTTTGAAACTATGTCAATTTATTTCAGCAATTCAATCCATTTGTTTTGCTATCCACTCCATAATAACATTTACTATATACCTTTGCTGTTCTTTTGATAATTCTACTCCCTGCGGTATATCGTGCCATTTTCTTAAACATCCTCTACAACAACAAGCTGTAGCGTGCTGAGCAATAAATGATGGATGACCTTTCATAGGAGTTTGTTTTCCATCATTTTCTATATAAGCGGGAGCTAATCTTTCAGCAATAAAATCTTCCGTATGTTTTCGGATAGTATCCATTCCTTTATCAAGTACATACTGTTTATCTTTTTCCTTTAGATAAAAACTACTTCTAAATTTAGATTTTTGTAGTCTATCAAATAATTGCTGATTGGAAGAAATTTTAATATAATCTATGTCTGCTTTTTTAGCCTGTGAAATTTGAAATTTTCGCTCAATATTATAAAGTTTATTATCCTTTATAAATTTAGCTCCTGTTTGTTTAAAATAAAAATTAATATTATGCCTAATACATTGTTCTCTTGTGTTTAAAATCCAATCATAATTGCATATCCTAGCATTTTCTCCAGATTCTCCACCACAAATCACTTGTTCTATATTGCCTGCTTGAAGAAATTCTTCAATATTAATATTTTCTAGCATTGGTTCATGTATTATCGCCTTATGTTTTATTGGTAAATCAATAAAAATTGGTAATCTATAATCTGCCATTTTTTGATTTTCACAAGTACAATATATAGTAACATTATTATAGCCACTATTCCAATCTTTAGGTATACACTCCAAAAATCTATGTATTCTCTTGGTTATTATAACAAAACTTAAATCAGAACGAATTTTTATAAAATTCCAAACTTCATCTCTCCATTGGTCTGCATCTTCAATAAAAAAATCAGAAGTCATACAGGTATATATTGGTTCATTTTTGCTTTGTAATTTATATTCGCCATTTCTATTCTTTTTTACAGGTAAGTTAAAGTCTAAAGTTTTAGTTACAATACTACTATCTTTACCAAATTGCATGTCTCTACGATATACATAGCAGTTTTCGCATCCAGAACTTATTTTTTTACAGCCATGCCAAGGGTTCCATATAGCCATTGTACCACCTCTTACTTAATAGGAATTTCATTATAATTTTTATAATAGGCAAGAAAAACCATTTGTCCACCTTTATCAAAATAAAAACATAATCCATAATTATTAAAAGTATAATTCAAACATTTATTAGCTTTTGTTATACCTGATACATCAATGTTTTGCTTTAAACCACTTAAATATAGCCTATCTGAAAGGTAATTTACTTCTTTTTCTTCAGTTTCTCCATATAAATTTTTAACTTTATTTTCATTAGCCGGATAAGTAATACCTCTTGAAGTTCTGAAATTATCTTCTTTTACAAATGACACATAGCCACTTCTATATCCTAAAATATTAAAAAGTGTTATCACATTACCATCTACAACCATATCCGTAACAGGATTTTTACCTAAAACAACAAAATCTTTTTCATTTAAACTCATTTTTATCCCTCTATTGGATTTAATTTACCAGTAACTGAATCCATAACATAACCAGCAATTCTAACATCCTTTGGTATAAGAGGATGTTCTTTTAAAAATTTAACGGTTTCGTGAACAGAAGTATCTACATCATCAAAACCTTCAAGCCACTTCTCAAAATCTATGCCACAGTATTTCATAATATCTATGTTTTCCTCTGACACACCTCTATTTATCATATGTTCAATCATCATATCACTATTAATATGTTGAACTCCACAATCTGTATGTCCGATAACCATAATTTCTTCTACGCCTAATTCAAAAATTGCAACCAATAAACTTCTTACAACACTACCAAAAGCGTGAGATACAACGCCTCCGGCATTTTTTATAATTTTAACATCTCCATTTTTTATACCAAGTGCTGCCGGCAAAAGCTCTGTAAGTCTAGTATCCATACATGATAAAATAGCAATTTTCTTATCCGGATATTTACTTGTCTTGTATTTTTCATATTTCTTTTCTTCTACGAACTGCTTATTATATTCTAAGATTTCTTTAATCATATTTACGCTCCTCCTAACATTTCCACTATATATAATTGATTTTACACACATAAAAATGCTTTGTCAATATAGATGATAATTGTTTTTATTAAGAAAAATAAAACACCTCAACCTCTCAGCATTAAGCCAAGAAGTCAAGGTGTAAAAACATTTTATTCTTTTACCGCACCCATTGTAACACCAGTCATAAAGTATTTCTGGCAGAATGGATAAATAAACATAAATGGTACAATAGAAACTATAACGGCAGCACTCTTTAAAGTATTTACATTAATACTTTCGCCTTCTGCACCAGTTTCTACCTTATCTGAGAACAAATCTCTAAGTTTATACTGGAAGTTATACTTTTCAGTAGACTTAATATAAATTACATAATGGAAGTATTCACTCCATGCAGCAACCGCAAAGAACAAACCGATTGATGCAAGGGCAGCCTTTGAAAGAGGAAGAACAATCTTCACAAATATACCCATCGGCGTACATCCATCTATTTCAGCAGCCTCAAACAATGAAACAGGCAACTGTTCAAAGAAACTTCTCATAAGTACAAGATTGTATACATTCATACTCATAGGTAACATTACTGACCAAAGAGAGTCTAAAAGACCAATTTTCTTCATTACCAAGAATGTTGGAATAAGACCGCCATTAAATATCATAGTGAAAAGCAATAAATAACTGAAAAGCTTAACACCTGGCATATTCTTTTGAATAAGTACATATGCACCTAAAGTAGAAATTAATAAACCTAAGAAAGTTGTTACAACAGTTGTATAAATTGAAATGAGGAATGGTCTACTTAAATTAGGGTCTGTCACAATTCTCTTATAACCAATAAGATTAAATTCCGATGGCCATAACTTTAAACCATAAACAGTTTCATTTACCAAAGAATCTGAAAAAATTTTCCAAATTGGAACAATCATACAAACCATTAATAAAATAAAAAATAATGAATTGAATACTACGAACCAAGAACGAGCCGCATATTCTTTTTTGAACAAGTTAAATTTCTTTGTCATTTAAGTTTCGCGCTCCTTCCTATACGATACCGTAACCTCTAACCTTTTTACTGATAATATCAGACGCAGTAACAAGGATAAGAGAAATTACAGATTTAAACAAACCGATTGCTGTTGAATAACCATAGTCATTACCAACAATACCAACACGATATGTATAAGTCTGAATAACATCAGATACATCGTAAACAAGAGAGTTATAAAGTACAAAAACTGACTCGAATACATTCATTACCTTTGCAAGGTTAAGTATAAATACAACAAGAATTGTATTCATAATAGCAGGAATTGTAATATTCCAAATCTGCTGTAATCTATTTGCACCATCAATTTCAGCAGCCTCGTAAAGGTCTGGAGAAATACCAGATAAGGCAGCTAAATAAATAATCGTACCCCAACCTGTTTCTTTCCAACGGTTCATAATGTACCATACAGCTCTCCAACACTTACTTTCAGTAAGGAAGTCAATAGGTTTATCTAATATACCAACTTTACATAAAAGTGCATTAATGAAACCCATATTTGCTGTATCCTGACCAGTTGCATCAGTACCTGCTGATAAAATCAACATAAAGATAGAAGCAGCAACTACCCAAGAAAGGAAATGAGGAAGATAAAGTACAGTTTGTACAATCTTCTTACTACATTGGTGTTGAAGTTCATTAAGTAAAAGTGCAATAACAACAGTAAGAACTGTAGCTAAAATCAAGTTTACAATACTTAATACAAGTGTATTTCTGAGAGCTCCAATAAATGGGTCAGCTCCAAAAAGTCTTTTAAAATTGCCTAAACCTGTAGAATAATCAGGTCCTAAGCGAAGTGTAATCTGCTTTAATTTGTATGTAGAGAAAGCATATCTAACACCAAGCATTGGCCAATAGAAGAATATGAACAAGACTAATGCAACAGGAATGAACATAAGATAGAAATATCTATATTGCCACATTCTTTCAAAAACACTAGGCTCTCTTACAACAATACTATCATAATCAATAGTATCTTTTTGATTAACTTTTGCCATCTAAAACCATCCTTTCGTTAAATTAGTGTTAATTACCCTGAGTAGATTTATTTTCTACTGCATCTGCAGCTTCTTGAGCCTTAGCCTCTTCAGCTAAATTTTCCTCACTATTTAAGTCTTCAAGTATGGCATTTACATAGTAGCCACCCTTTTCTTCGTAATACTTGAAAGCCTCATCAATAGAAGTCTTGCCTGTTACTGCATTAGCAACAACCACATTTTTAACTACATTAAGGTCAGCTAAGTTTTCAGAAATTGTATCTGTTACCTTAGGAACTGTAGCAAACTGGCGTTTTTCTCTGTATGTATTAATAGAGTCTGTAATTCTTGAATCAAACTTGAATGGGTCATCCCACTTTGTAATTGAAAGTTCAGCATCATACAAAGCCTTTTCAAAATCTGATTTAGGGTCAGACATCTGTTTCTTAACCTTATAGTTGCCATTTTCATCAACAGTATAATGAACATCCTTTACACCATGTGTAAACAACATCTGACCTTCGCCACCGTCATGAGAATACATAATAACATGTTCAAAAATAGCAGCCTTATTAGGAGCATATATTGACATAGCAAGTGCTGTAGGAACACGCTCTGTGTAGCCACCAGTTTCTTCAATAGCTGGAATAGCCTTCATATTACCCTGACCACTAAGTGATTTATCAAGTTTCATACCCCACTTACCAGCCCAATAATTAAAGGCCCCAACAAGACCTGAGCCAAGCTTATCTCTACAAGTAGAAGTTTTATTTGTGACAACTTCTGCATCTAAAAGACCTTCTTGATACACATCTCTTAATCTCTGTACAGCCTCTCTCATTTCAGGCTGAGAGAAACCATCAACATACTTACCAGTTGTTTCATCTTTATAGAAATCTGGATTTGCATCTTGATAAAATTCTCTAAGATAAAGGTCATATGGTGTTTCTGTGTTAAGAAGACCAGCTGCAGTAATTGGAATAGTACCATTACCTCTCTTCTTAAATGCTCTTAACATATTAATAAATTCATCATAATTCTTTGGAGCATCAAGACCAGCTTCTTTTAACCAATCTTCTCTTACATATGTAACTGTACCGTTACCAGCTGACATTGGGAAACCATAAAGCTGACCATTAATCTTTAATGCATCAACATACTGTTCATCAATAATCTTCTTACAATTAGAAGTTGAGTTGTTCCACGCATCTGTCATATCCCACAACGCACCTGAGTTTGCAAGTTCTGGATAATATGTAGAGCCCATTTCAATAAGGTCAGCCGGTTCTTCACTAGCGAATGCAAGTGTAACCTTTTCATAATACTTTGCATGGTCTGGTTTTTCAACAGACAAGCCAATTCCGGTTTGCTTTTTAAATTCGTCACAGAAATTAGACAAACCATTTTCTGGTAAAACAACTGTATCAGCCATCATTGAAATCTGCTGAGGTAAGTCATTAGGGTCGCCACCTTCAAGTGTAAAGTCCTTACCTTCTGAGCCATTACAACCTGATAAACCGGAAACCATAAGAACAGACAAGCCCATAGCCATAGCACGCTTAAATAAGTTCTTTTTCATGGAAATCCTCCTTAAATAATAAAATTTATAAATTTGTATGATTTAATTACATAACAATTATTTTCATCACAAATATACAACACACATTATATATAAGCCGTATCACACCTGACAAAACAAACATACAACACATATTGTTTATTGTCATTTTTACCAACGAAAACAAATGTTTAAGTCAACTTAAACCCTACTTATCAATTTTTGTAAGAAAATTATACCATAATCTTAACTTAATTGCAATGTATTTTTTAATATTTTTAAGCAATTTAAACAACTTTTTTAATAAAAATATTAATTTAACAGTACATTTTTTCAAATTTTTCAAATCAAAATATAATTTTTATACAGATATACCGCTTTTGTAGAATATTTAAAAACTATTTTTATGATTTTTATTGTTAAAATTATACATATTCAGTATATCCGACCATTTCTTACATAATAAAAAAGCCGGCTAAGCCGACTTTTTCATCAAAATTTTTATTTATTATTCAAGACAATCTTTAATTGAAAGGTTAATTCTACCCTTGTCATCAATTTCGATAACCTTAACCTTAACAACATCGCCTTCCTTAACAACATCTTCAACCTTTGCAACTCTTTCCTTTGCAAGTTTAGAGATATGAACAAGACCTTCTTTTTCTGGAGCAATTTCAACAAAAGCACCGAACTGCATAATTCTTGTAACAGTACCTGTGTAAATCTGTCCAACTTCTGGGTCTTCAGCAATACACTTAATCATGCTTACAGCCTTAGCTATTGCATCTGCATTTGGAGAAGATACATAAATCTTACCGCCATCTTCTGTATCAATCTTGTCTACACCAGATTCTTCAAGAATTCTGTTAATAACCTTACCCTTAGAGCCAATAACTTCTGCCATCTTGTCTGGGTTAATCTGAACAAATTCAATTTTTGGAGCATATTCTGAAAGCTGTTTTCTAGGTTCAGCAATAGCTTTAAGCATTACTTCGTTAAGAATATATGTTCTAGCCTTATGAGTATTCTCAATAGCACCCTTAATAATTTCTGGTGTAAGACCTTGAATCTTCATATCCATCTGAATAGCTGTAATACCCTTTTCAGTACCAGCTACCTTAAAGTCCATATCTCCGAAGAAATCTTCAAGACCCTGAATATCTGTAAGAAGAATGAAATCATCATCAGTATCGCCAGTAACAAGACCACAAGAGATACCTGCAACAGGTCTCTTAATAGGAACACCTGCAGCCATAAGTGAAAGTGTAGAACCACAAACACTAGCCTGAGATGTAGAACCATTAGAACTTAATACTTCAGACACAAGACGAAGTGAATATGGGAATTCTTCTTCTGAAGGAATAACCGGTCTTAAAGCTCTTTCAGCAAGTGCACCATGACCAATTTCTCGTCTACCAGGGCTTCTGCTTGGCTTAGCTTCACCTACAGAGAAACCTGGGAAGTTATAGTGGTGCATATATCTCTTAGTTGTTTCATTTGCATCAAGACCATCAATCTTCTGAGCTTCAGCAATTGAACCAATAGTAGTTACAGTTAATACCTGAGTCTGACCTCTCTTGAAAAGAGCTGAACCATGAGTTCTTGGAAGAATATCAACTTCTGCAGAAAGTGGTCTGATTTCATTTAACTGTCTACCATCTGGACGCTTATGATTTCTAAGAATCATTCGTCTAACAGTTTCTTTTTCATATTTATAAATAGCTTCGTCTATGTCAGCCTGGAACTGTTCTTCATCGTCATTACCAAACTTTTCGAAGAGTAAATCAAAAATTTCAGCAGTAATTTCTGAAATTCTTTCATCTCTAACCTGCTTTAAGTCAGTAAATACAGTTTCTTCCATTCTTGCATCTGTAATATGTGCCTTAATAGCTTCATACAAGTCGTGGTCTACAACATGTTCTTCATAAGAATGCTTTGGCTTACCATTTTCTTCAACAATCTTATCAATAAACTTACAGATTTCTACATTCTGCTGATGACCAAACATAATAGCGTTGTACATTTCTTCATCAGTTACTTCATTAGCACCTGCTTCAATCATCATAACCTTGTCCTTAGTAGAAGAAACAGTTAATGCCATTTGGCTCTTTTCTCTCTGTTCTACTGTAGGGTTAATAATATATTCGCCATCAATCATACCAACAGAAACTGATGCTGTTGGGCCATAGAAAGGAATATCAGAAATTGAAAGTGCAATAGATGAACCTAACATAGCACAAATTTCTGGCTGATTATCCTGTTCTACACAAAGTACCATAGCATTGATAGAAACATCATTTCTATAATCTTTAGGGAAAAGTGGTCTAATAGGTCTATCAATAACTCTAGCTGTTAAAATAGCCTTTTCTGAAGGTCTACCTTCTCTCTTATTGAAACCACCAGGAATTTTACCTACAGAATACATCTTTTCTTCATAATCAATTGAAAGAGGGAAGAAGTCAATACCTGCTCTTGGTTTTTCTGATGCTGTAGCTGTAACAAGTACAACTGTATCGCCGTATCTTACAATACATTCGCCGTTGGCAAGTTCAGCAACCTTGCCTATTTCTACAGATAATTCTCTGCCGGCTAAATCCATTTTATAAACTTTGCTCATAAAATATCCTCCTTAAAAATATATTTATATGTTAAGGCAGGATGCAATTTTTAGCTTAAAAATTCATTCAATGTCTTAAATAAATTTTTAAACTAAAAATATCGCTTTTCCTGCCGAAACCACAATATAATAATTTTCATTTTTTTCATAAAAAAGGGGGCGTAGTTTTCCTACGCCCCAAAACTTCGTCAATAAAACTTAAAGCTATGCGAAGCTAGGAAAATAGAAATTACTTTCTTAAACCTAAAGCTGCAATAAGTTCACGATACTTAACGATGTCCTTAGCCTTGATGTAGTTTAAAAGACCCTTTCTCTGACCTACCATCATAAGAAGACCTCTTCTTGAATGGTGATCCTTCTTGTGTTCCTTTAAGTGTTCAGTTAAGTGGTTAATTCTTGCTGTTAAAAGAGCAACCTGTACTTCTGGAGAACCAGTATCTTCAGGGTTTCTACCAAACTTTGCAATAATTTCTTTCTTGTCCATTTTAAAATCCTCCATATAAAATATAATTAACTCCTGATATTAAGAAAAGGTTCGGATAAGCCAAATTCTGAATATCGGATACAGACATTATTATAATACCATACACCAATATATATTGCAAGTCCTTTTTAGAAAAAATTTCAAATTTAAGTTATTTTTCAATAAGACTCATTATTTTGTCTGATTTGTAGTTGTTTCGGTAGAATTTTCTTTAGCCTCTTTGTTTTTCATTTCACTATTATTTTCTCTATCTTCTCCTCTGGGTCCACCAAGTCCACCATCAGTACCTCTTTCAGCCCTTACCTCTCCAGTATCAGTAATACTTGTAATATTTGATGTAGGAGTAAAAGTACAAAGTTTTTCAGCACCTGTTCTTGTGCCAGAACTATAATAACCGTTTGCACATTCTCCTGTTATTGTTCCACCTACAGAAACAGTATATTTTCTATTTTTTAAGATATTGCTATTTGAAATAACTATATTTTGAAAATCTTTTGTAGGTTTATACGCACAAATTAATTTACCACTCTCATCTGTTATACTAATCAATGTATTTGCTTTTTGAATTTCAGTAAAATATAAATTAAGAGTTGACTTATTATCATTTGCTGTTATCGCCTGAACCATACCAGAACTACCTGCAGCAACAAGTGTACCACCTGTAATTGTTGCTGTATGGTCATAATCTAAAGCACCATCTCCATTACTTGTAGGTCCATCTACTAAAACAGTACCACCTGTCATAGTAATACTACCATTAGAATCAAGGCCATCTCCTCTAGCATTTACATATGTTGTACCACCTGTAATATTAAGTAAACCGTTACTATCATTTACATTTATGCCGTCATCTGATGCTACTACACTAATATCTCCACCCTCAATATTTATATTAACACCTTCAAGCCCTTCATAACTCTTTTGTATATCTATAGTTCCGCCTGTAATTGTAAGCTCTGTGTCTGAGTGTATTCCGTCATCTCCGGATAAAGCAGTAATTTTACCGTCACTTATTTTTATAACTCCACCAGCATGTAATGTATCGTCTGCACAATCTAAATTAAAAGTGCCAGAAGTAATTGTTAAATTTCCACCTGCTTTAAGTCCTTTTGTACTTACACTTTCTTCTTCAGATGTTGTTTCGCTGTTTTCTTCTTTTTTCTCATTATCATTCTTTTTCTCGGTATTATTATTCTCAGGCATTTTTGGCAACTGACCATTTTCCATTTTCGGTGGTTCAGGTATTTCTCCGTTATCATCAGGAGGCGTCATACCCTCTCCCTTATCACCATCAGGTCTTGGGCCACCTCCAAAACCTTCATTATGTGTCTTTGTAGATTTTTCATTACCTCCACCAGAAATAACAGTAAAATCTCCTTCATTTATTGTTAAATTTGTTTCAGCTTGAATAGCATCTTCTCCTGATGTAATATTAAATGCACCTCCATCAATCAATATATAACCTTTTTCTTCACTTTTATCGTTATTTGATTTGATACCATCTGCTCCACTTGTAATAGTTATTTTACCATCTTTTACTGTTAAAGAATCTTTACCCTGTATACCATCGTTGTCTGAAGTAATATTTATAGTACCATTTTCTATCACTAAATCATCCTTTGATTTAATACCATCATTTTCATTTGCTGTAATTTTAAGTGAACCTGTACCAGCAATTACAAGATTATCTTGAGCGTAAATAGCTGAATTTTCCTTTTCAACATTTGTTGCTGTATCTGTTAATGTATTTGTTGACTTATCTGCCAAATATACAACTGTAGTTCCTGATTGTTTTGAATAAATTGGAGCTGATGTTGAACAATTTATATTTGCATTATCTAATATAAGAGTTACTGTATCATCCTTACCTGCATTTACAATTATTTGTCCGTTATTAAGTGTACCTGTAATCCTATAAGTACCTGCAGACTTAATTGTAATTGTTGAATTTTTTACATCAACATTAGCACTATTAGACTGTGCTGTACTTCCTTTAAGAGAAATTGTTTTACTATTATCTATTGAATAAGAATATTCTAAATTTGTATCTTCAGCATAAGTACAACTTGTTGCACCAATAGAACATACCATACAAGCTATAACTGTAACAGCCAAAATTATTTTTTTCTTCATATTTTCTACCTCCTTTGATTTTGTAAGCGTATAATAACCCTAAAAAATCAAAAGGTCAATAGGTTTTTCCGTACTTTAATTGTTCTCTAATCATTTTATAATTTAGGTCAAAAAAAGACTGCTGAAACCAGCAGTCTAAGAATTTAATATTACTTTAAATCATCTTCTGAAACGATTTTTGCATCGCCCCAAAGTCTTTCGAGATTATAAAAATCTCTATCTTCTTTATTAAACAAATGAACAACAATATTTCCGAAATCAAGTAATATCCAAGATTTACTCTGTACACCTTCAGAGTGATTAAGTCTAAAACCTACTTTATAAAGCTGTTCATCAACTTCATCAGTCATAGCTCTTAATTGATTAGGATTTGAAGCACTAGCAATAATAAAATAATCTGCAACGCTTGATATTTTCTTAATATCAAGAACCTTAATATCAATAGCAAATTTATCTTCTAACGCCTTATAAGCAACCTTAACAGCTTCAAATATGTTGTTGTTTTCTTCTGTCATTTTATTCCTCCTCTTCGAAATCATACAATGCCTCGTAACTTAGAGGATGTATAACTCGACCTTTGGCTGTATTATATTCCAAAGTATTTTTTAATGCAAATTTCATAGCCTTATCTATATCAATATAGGCTAATTCTCTTATTTCTTTAAGTCCACTATAGTATTCTCTATTAGGCTCTATACAATCAGCAATGTACACTATTTTTTCAAGCAAAGACATTCCTGCCCTACCTGTAGTATGATACTTTATAGCATTTAAAATATCATCATCTGTAATTCCAAAATCTCTTTCAGCCATCTTAGCTCCTAAAAAACTATGGGTAAGAGCTGGCTGTTCATAGAGAACAGGGTCCATTTCTACAGAATATTTCTCACAAAGCTGTAATTGTTCATGAGGTGTAAAACATTTTGCACAATCATGAAGAAGTCCCGCAATATAAGCCTTATATTCGTCTTCTCCGTATAACTTAGCCAATTTCTGTGCTTCTTCTGCTACACCTTGAGTATGTCTGAAACGCTTTGGTGTAAGCAAGCTATGAATTTTCTTGTTTATCTCCATTACCTGAGGAGTATTTGAGCTATCATCTGTATACAAACCAAATTTATAAATATACTGTTCAACAGCCTGTGGAACAAGATATTTTATAGTCTTACCAGCAATAAGTCTGTTTCTTATATCAGTTGAAGATATGGACAAAGCAGGTATTTCAAGAAAATGTATTCTTGCCTTAAAATTATCATTTAATTCATTTATTTTCTTTTGTAAACCAGTTTTATCATAACCTGGTCTTGTACAAGCAACAAATTCACAAAGTTCCAAAAGCTCCTTTGGATTTTTCCAAGTCAATATTTCTTCAACAGCATCAGCACCAGTTATAAAATAAATCTTACAATCTTTTTTACAAACATTATGAAGTTCCTTTATTGTATCAATAGTATAAGTTGTTCCCTCTCTATCAATTTCCATTCTTGAAACTTCAAAATCTTGATTATTAACTGTCGCAAGCACGCACATAAGGTATCTATGTTCATTATACATAGGATTTGTTTCTTTATGTGGTGGTTGACCTGTAGGTATAAAAAGGACTCTATCTACACCAAATTCCTGACGCACAGCTTCAGCAGCTACAAGATGGCCATGATGTATAGGGTCAAATGTGCCACCCATTACTGCAATTTTGTCATAACTTTTTAATTCAGACAACTGTTTCATAGACCTTACCTCTTTTAGGCTTCATCATAAATCTTCTGTAAGTATTCACAATCACTTGCATAACGAGCTTCGTTAGAGTTTTCAATAAGCATTGTAATATATGGCTTATACTGTTTAAAGAGCTTGAATAAATGCTTATAGTTTAATAAACCTTCCCCAACCTGTTCAAATGCTACATCACCATTTTCATCAATTTTGAAATCCTTAATATGTGCAACAGTAATTCTATCTCCATAAAGCTTAAATGCCTTATCAAAAACTGCTTCCTGTTCCTTGTAGTTATTTCTATCAAGAAGATTTACAGCATCTAAAATTACTTCAACATTTGGAGAATCAATATCATCTAAAAATCTCTGCATCATTTCAGGTGAATAAAGTGTATGAGTAGCAACACCCTCAACACCAATGATAACACCAAGTTTTTCAGCGGCAGCTACAAGAGGACGCATAGTTTTAAGTAATCTCTGATAGCAAGTTTCTGTATATGTACCTGGCACAATATTAAAATCTTCATCAAGACGACCAGTTTCAGTACCAACCATATCAGCACCAATAGACTTAGCATATCTTAAATGCTCAATAAATCTAGTCATTTCTGCCTGTCTTTTTTCTTCGTTAGGGTTTGTAGGGTTAATATAACAACCTAAAACTGAAACATGAACACCGGCGTCTTTAAGCTTTTTATCTACAAAATGAGCCAAACCGCCACTATAATTACCAACTGAAAAATCTACATCAGCAATAGACTTTTTCAATGCAAGCTGAACACATTCAATTTTATTTTCCTGAAGTTTAGTCATAAGGTCATCAATTTTACCTTTTGCAACTAAATCATGACATCTCATACCAAATCCCATTTATATCACCTCGTTTAAGTATTTGTATTGATTATAACATATTTTACCTCAATACGGAAGTAAATTATTAAATTAAATTTACCATATTTTCTTAAAACAATATTAACAAAAACAAATTTTTAGATTTTTGCACTAAAAAATCTGCCTTTTTAAAGCAGATTTTTCTATTCGCCATCTGATGTAGAAGCACTTGTAGTTGTTAATGGACTACTTGTTGTGTTTTCATCTTGATTATCATCAACAAAAACAATTTCATTTGGCTTTACCATATTAAGTTTTTCCCTTGCAATCTTCTCAATAACTTCTGGGCTATCTTGATTATCTGCCTCATTTGTAAGACGCTTTTTTATCTTTTCTTGCTGTGAAAGCTGAATCTTAACATCTTTTTCTTGTGCATTAAGGTCAAGTTTAACTTGATACTGAGCAAAAAGACTTATTACAAAAACAACTGTAATAAACGCCATACAAACACTATACGCCATATTAGTTTTTGTTCTTTTCTTTTCTACTTTTTTTGCACTTGCTTTCTTTGTTGTTTGTTTTTTTACGGAAGCTTTTTTCTTTACTGAAGTTTTTTTCGCCTTTTCCGCTTTTCTTTTTTTCATTTAAGACACTCCTAAAATACGGACTAATCAATTTTCTCTTTATTTTCTCACATTTTTTAGAAATTTTCAAGTTATTTTCACAAAAAACATAAACAAATTTCAACATTCTTTCCAAAATTCCAGCTAAAAATGTAATTGGTAAAGCTAAAATATTTAATACCATTTTTAATATCTTTAAAATTAAATCAATTAAAGGTATTATTAAACTATGTATTATATTAGCAACAAAAAAATAATATATTATCATCGCTAAAAAAAGACTTACTAAAAAAAATGGTCTAATCTCCCCATAATTTACTTTTAAACAACATAGAAATACCGCAAGTCCATATATAACCCAAAACAGATAATCCTCTAAATATTCTACAAATTTTGAATGAACAATATACAGCCTTATTATTCTTATAATGTCATACACAAAAGCTCCGACAACACCTAAGAAAAAGCCCACACAAGCCAGCTGAATTTGAAAATTCATTGAAAGTATCATATAAGCACCTACTTAAAGAGTTTAGCAAAGAAAGAATTTTTCTGCATACCTTCATCATCGTCATACATAAGGGAAGTAACATTACCATCAATATTTAAAGTACCCTTTTCAAGATTTAGAGAATTAATATGCAGTTTATCCCCTCTTATAATTAAAACTCCCATTGTAGTTTGAGCCACTATATTTTCTTCATCAAAACTTATTACATCTGTTATTCCTGTGGCATTTATTTTTTCTCTACGAGTCAATGTCAAACCATGTGAAGTCATTTCGTCTGTCATATATATACTCCTATCAAATTTTCAATGATAAGAATATATATGAAATTTTAAAGATTTTTATACATAGCTTGGGCGTTTTCTTTTCTTACTACTTCAGCTGTTGATTCTACCTGAACTTTAACTGTGTTGTTACCAAATGTAATTTCAATAACATCGCCAACCTTGACTTCAAGTCCTGCCTTTGCAACTTTGCCATTTACAGTAACTCTACCAGCATCGCAAGCTTCATTTGCAACGGTTCTTCTTTTAATTATTCTACTTACTTTTAAATACTTATCTAATCTCATTTTCTACCTCCGTTCAATAAACAAATACAGGGTGTCAACAATGTCAACACCCTGTATTATCAGGTAAGATTACCAAAGATATTCGTGTCAAGCCACAGCAAGACACTAACAATCAATGATGCACGAACACATCATAGTTGAAAAATTACTTATTTACAGCATCCTTTAAAGCCTTACCAGCCTTGAATCTAGGAGCCTTTGAAGCAGCAATCTGAATCTTTTCACCACTCTGAGGATTAACACCTTCGTGAGCAGCTCTTTCCTTAACATCAAAAGTACCGAAACCAACTAATCTAACTTCGCCACCTGCAACTAATTCAGCAGTAACAGCTTCTTCGAAAGCCTTTAAAGCCTTTTCAGCATCAACTTTCTTTATTTCTGCCTTTTCTGCAATCTTTGCAACTAATTCTGTCTTGTTCATTCAAACATCCTCCTTAATTTAAAAATGGGGCAACCTTTCCCCTTATTCTTTAATATTGCTGACGCAAGTACATCAAATTTAAACCCGTTATTTAAAAGAATTTCAAGGGAATTAAAATTGCTCGTCAACACCTTCAAGATTATTTATATATGTTTTGATGGCATTTGTCAAGGCAATTTCGCTATTTTGCTTGAAAAACTTTGAAATTCTTATTAATCCAAGAAAGCAATTTCCAATTATTTCCTCTTTTTCCGTTTTCTCCGAAATGTTATTTTCTTTTATCTTCTGTAATTCTATTTCCAAATTATTAATAGAATCAGTCAAATTAATATTTTCAAGACCTAATTTTGTGGCTTTTGATACAGTTTTATCGCCTTTAATTAATGCTGGAAGTGCATTTGGAATACTTTCTAATACATCTTTTTTAGTATTATATCCTTTTTCTTTTTTCTTTAATACTTCCCAACTTTTTGAAACATCTTGAGGAGTATCTGCACTTTCATCAGCAAAAACATGAGGATGTCTATATATCATTTTTGCTGTAACATTATTTACAACATCTGAAAAATCAAACTTATTTTCCCTTTCTGCCAATTTGGAATGAAATATAATTTGAAATAGTACATCTCCAAGCTCTTCACAAAGATTTTCACTATCTTTATTATCAATAGCCTCTACAACTTCATAACTTTCCTCTATAAGATAATTTTTAAGTGTTTCGTGGGTTTGTACTTTATCCCATGGGCAACCATTTTCAGCAAGCAAACTCTCCATTACATTATTCAAGTCAGTAATATTATATTTTTTATTCTTCAAAATAATCACCTCTAAACAAGTATTTTTAATATATTATTAAATTTTCTATTTTTCTATTTACATTAACACATAAAAGTGATAAGGTTTACCTAAAAGTGGAGCAAATCCACAAAACATTATTAGGAGGCATTTATATGTATTGCAAACATTGTGGAAAGTCAATAGATGACAATTCCGTTTTCTGTACATACTGTGGAAAGCCTGTGCAGACATTACAGCACACATTTACTGTAAATCCATTACCTGACGATAACAATATTATTCAAAAACCCGTTTCTGCTATTGAATATGAAGATGGTTTCTTTTTCAAGAATGTTCCTGTTTCAAAGAAAATTGCATTGGCAATTTTAGCTTTTATTTGCTGTATTATTATCGCTTGTATAACATTTGTAGTTTGTCATCCAGAAAATATAGAACAACTTATTGGTTTAATCATAGGTTAATTTATACTAAAACTGCTCAAATATTTTTGAGCAGTTTTAGTATAGTAAACCGAAAAGGCAAATTCGATACATTAAACTGGTCAAAGCACAAATTAGTAATAAAAAAAGTTCGGCAATAAGCCGAACATCCATACTTTTTAAAATCCTGTGCATTTCCCATCGACAACAGACTCCAAGCGTTACAATGACAACTGACTCAGGTCAAGCTACCTTACGGCACATAGAATTACTTGCTTAGTGCTGCTTTCTCTCGAATCTGACACGGTTCACAAGACCCTATTGCGTAAGACTCCACCCTCAACACCAGTTGGCAAGGTCAGACCTCAAAGGCTGAAGCCTCAAAAGAAACATCATCTCTGCTATAGCGGATTGCAGATACAAGGCACCGCTACCTCCCCGACTAGCACAGGACATTGTTTATTATATTATATTTTTAATCAAATGTCAACTATTTTATAGATTATAAAACACCATTGTTTTTTATATTTTTCAACATAGAAAAATGTACTTTTATTTTTTATGTAACAGTTCACTAAAATCCATAATATGGTTATTTGCTGTATTTTTAATAATTTTCCATTGATTTTCTGGTTGGTTATCGTACACAGCTGTAGTATTAAAACCCGCAGATACACTAGACTTTACACCTTTTAACACATCTTCAAAGACAAGACTGTTATTATTGTCAGAGCCAAGTTTTTCAGCACACAATAAATATATATCAGGGAAACTCTTATCCCTTGCATCATCTCTTGTATCTGTAAAAACATCAAAGCAATCCAGCACACCTTCTCTTTCTAAAACAGGGATATAATAATCATGTAATGCTGCTGTTGCTAAACCAATCTTATACCCTTTATCCTTTAATTCTCTCAAATACTCTTTAACAAAAGGTTTTAAAACTACATTTTCCTTATATTCGTGCAAAGCTTGAGAATTCCACTCGTTCATAATTTCTTCAACTGATTCTTTTATGTTATACTTTTCTTTGGTGTATACAGCACCATTATAAAAGCTCATTACACTTATAGCTTCTACATAATCATGTGGTATTTCCATTCCTCTTTTTGCAAAAAAATCTACGTCTACTTTTTGCCACACATATCTACTGTTGGCTATTGTTCCATCAAAATCAAATATAACTGCCTTTTTCATTTCTATTCTCCTTACTTTCTAAACCTTTTGAAAAAGTCTTTCATAAGGGTTGCACACTCATCAGCACATACACCCTTTTCAATTTCAACTTGATGATTAAAATTATCGTTTTGAAGTAAATTAACAATAGACCCAGCACAACCAGCCTTTGGATTTTCAGCACCAAAAACTACCTTTTTTATTCTAGCTTGCACTATTGCTCCTGCACACATAGGACAAGGCTCAACTGTAACATATAAAGTACAATCTTCTAATCGCCAATCTCCCATAAATCCACAAGCTTCATTTATTGCTATAATTTCTGCATGAGATAATACATTTTTATCGGTAACACGCATATTTGCCCCTATGCCTATTATCTCATCATTATACACAATAACACAGCCTATTGGCACTTCATTGTTATCATAGGCTTTCTTAGCCTCTTGTAGAGCTATTTTCATATATTTTTCATCAACATTATTAACTTCTAAATTGTTTTCTATATTTTCATTCATTTCATCACCCAATAGTATTCAAATATTCGTAAAGCGGATAAAGTTCCTTAAAGCTATTATATATTATATTCACTAATTCGCTATTGTAAAAATCCAAATTGCCATAATCTTCATAATGTATAAGCTCTATTTCTTTTCTATTTGCCCAGTTATTTATTTTATCTGACAAATCTTTATTGAAAATTCTTTTATACATTTCTCCATATAATTCAAATTTTTTATTTTTATCATATTTATTAACTAATCTTTCAAAGGCTGGCAAATCTGCTGATATTTTATTTCTATACTTTTCCATACCTGTAGGTGTTGGAGCATAAAACAAGCCATATCTCCACCAATCTCCAGACATTTCAAAAAAATATGTTGGCTTTTCATATCTAATATGTGGAGAGCCATCTCCTCTTAGAAAAAACCATTTACTGATTTTATATGGCGATTTATTATTGCTAAATCTTATATCCCTATTAATTCGTGAAATTTTAGGCTTTTCATTAAAATTTTTCTTGTATTCGTGCATTTTTTCGTATACTTCATTTGCCAAAGCAACTATAGGCTTATGGACATTTTCTGTATACATAAGTTTATTAGCATTAAACCACTCTTTATTATTATTAAATTTTATTCCGACCAGAAAATCATTTGTCTGTTCTGTAAATCCTCTAAAATTCTCCATATTACACCTCAATCAAAGTACAAGTTTACTTTTAATTCATGGCTTAACAAGTAAGCCATCGTATTTATCTTACCGATTCACTATATAAAAAGAGTGAGGAATATCCTCACTCTCCATTATACTATATTTTATCTAAAGATTAAAGTGTCTTAATAGTATCCATAATGTAATCTGCAAGTTCAGCACTTGTACAACCATCTGGTCTACCAGTAATCTTAATTTTCTTTTCAGTCTGAGTACAAATATCAAGAGCCTTATCGAGCTTTTCAGCCTTATCGCCATAGCCGATGTGAGCTAAAAGCATACTAGCAGCTCTGATAATTGAACAAGGGTCTGCATACTGGTCTCTGTGTTCTTCTACCATTCTTGGTGCAGAACCATGAATAGCTTCAAACATAGCATACTTCTTACCCATATTAATACTACCTGCTGTACCAACACCACCCTGGAATTCAGCAGCTTCATCAGTAATAATATCACCATAAAGGTTAGGAAGAACAACAACCTTAAAGTCACGACGCCTATTCTGGTCAATTAACTTAGCTGTCATAATATCAATATACCAGTCATCTGTTTCAATATCTGGATATTCCTTAGCAATTTCCTTAAATGTATTTAAGAACTTACCATCAGTAGTCTTGATAATATTAGCCTTTGTTACACAAGTAACTTTGCCTTTATTATTCTTCTTAGCATATTCGAAAGCAGCTCTGATAATTCTTTCTGTACCGTCAGTTGTAGCAACTGTAAAGTCCATAGCTAAATCATCATCAATATTAAAACCCTTTGAACCAAGTGCATAACCACCTTCAGTATTTTCTCTGTAGAATGTCCAGTCAATACCTTCTTCTGGAATTCTAACAGGTCTAACATTAGCAAAAAGGTCTAATTCCTTTCTCATTGCTACATTAGCAGATTCGATGTTTACTTTATCGCCAGCTCTTGGAGTAGTAGTAGGTCCCTTTAAAATTACTGGGCATTCCTTTAATTCAGCAAGAACATCATCAGGAATAGCTTTATTAGCCTTAATTCTATTTTCGATTGTAAGACCATCAATAACCTTAAATTCAACCTTACCCTTTTCTACTTCATCAGCAAGTAAGAATTCAAGAATTCTCTGAGCCTGAGCAGTAATTGCAGGACCGATACCATCGCCACCACAAATACCAATCTTAATTACAGGAAGACTAGCATAGTCAATAAAGTCCTTGTCTGCCTTCATTCTTTCTACTCTAGCAAGCTGTTCTTCAATAAGTTTGCCAAATTTCTCTTTCGCTACTTCAATTTTATCAATACTCATTTGATTATTCCTCCATACCTTTTTTATATTTATCATACTCTGCAGTTGCTAATTTTGCAAGTTCTGTATCAGAAATACAAGTAACTCTACCGTTTTCGTATTCCTTATCAACCCATTCTTTAATCTTAACTACAACTGGGTGTTTCTTGTCTAACGCCTTATCACCCTTAAAGTTAAAGTAATTATTAACCCAATAAGCAATACCGGCAAGACCAGAAGTCTTACTAACCGCAATCTGTACAGGTCTGTTTAAAAGTAAATCTGTGTTGAAGATATTGTATATTTCTTCATTTTTAAGAATACCATCTGCATGAATACCTGCTCTTGTAACATTAAAGTTCTTACCAACAAAAGGTGTCATAGGTGGTATTTCATAACCTATTTCCTTTTCGAAATATTCAGCAAGTTCTGTAATTACAGTAGTATCCATACCATCGAGTGTACCTCTAAGCTGTGCATATTCCATAACCATAGCTTCCAAAGGTGTATTACCAGTTCTTTCGCCAATACCAAAAAGTGAAGTATTTACGCCACAGCAACCATATAACCAAGCTGTAGAAGCATTAATTACTGACCTATAGAAATCGTTATGTCCATGCCACTCCAATAATTCCTGTGGAACGCCTGCATGGTGGTGCAAACCGTATATAATACCAGCCACAGAACGAGGAAGAACTGTACCAGGGAATGTAACACCGTATCCCATAGTATCACAAGCTCTAATCTTAATAGGCATACCTGTTTCATCAGAAAGTTTCATTAATGCACTAGCAAAAGGAACTACGAAGCCATAAAAATCGGCTCTTGTAATATCTTCGAAATGGCATCTTGGTCTAATACCAACTTCAATACATTGACGAATAATATCAAGATAATGTTCAATAATCTCACTTCTCTTCATATTCATCTTATAGAAGATATGGTAATCTGAACAGCTTACAAGAATACCTGTTTCCTTTACACCAATACTCTTTACAAGTTCAAAATCTTTTTTATTAGCTCTAATCCAAGTTGTAACTTCTGGAAATCTATAATCTCTCTCAAGACATTCATAAACTGCATCTTGGTCTTTTTTTGAATAAACAAAAAATTCACTCTGTCTAATAATACCGTTAGGACCACCCAATTTATGAAGTAAATCATATGTATGAGCAATCTGGTCTACTGTAAAAGGTTCTCTTGACTGCTGACCATCTCTAAATGTAGTATCTGTAATCCAGATTCTATCCGGAGTATCAATAGGTACTATTCTATGGTTAAAAGCAATCTTTGGAACTTCATCATAACTGTATAAATTATCATACAAATTTGGCTTTTCGACATCCTGAAGCGGGTACTCCAATTCACGTCTTTCAATCAAATTTGATTTGGGGTTAAATATAAACATCCTCCCACCTCCATTAACTAATATAATAAACTTATTTTTTTAACTTGTCAATAAGTTTAACCACATTTTTGAATTTTTTTGCAAAAAAAATTCATTTTAAATGTTTATTTAATTAATTTTAGGTGGATTTTTCTTTATTTTTGAAAGTTTTTCAATAATAATTGCAATTTACATTCCCATAATCTTCAAAAATTTCATAATTTGTTTTCTTTCATTTTCACTTAGTTGTGAAAGTAAAATTTTTATTATTGCCTGTTTTTCATCTTTTGTACATTTACTATCCTTCAATCTGCCAGAATAAGACATCAGAAAAGGTAACGCCTCTTCAACTGTTTTACCCTGCATTTTTATACACAACTCTTTCAACTCTTTTTTGCTTTTATCATCCATACAATCAAAAGCCTTATCTTTTAAAATATCATCAATATTATTATTTTCCATATATTCCCTCCATTATTGTTTTTATTTCCATTACCTTTACAAACAGGTCTAACATTTTCTGCTTTTTATTATCCAATTCTGGTTTAATAGCCATAAGCATTTTTCTACTTTTTTCCTCTGGATTTTTAGATTGAATTGTAATCGCCGAAAAAGAGTTAATTACTTTTTGCAATTCCATTATTTTTACCATTATTTCTAAGTTTTTTTGATACTTAGGGTCTATGTATGGAATAGCTTTCTCTATTGTCTTTACACCATCATTTACTTGATTAATATTTTCATTTAATTCTTCAACTACTGTATCATTTTTATCATTTACTGTTTTTATATCATCTTCATTAGACTTGTTTTCATTATTTAACATTTGTACCATTTTTATCATATTCATCATTCGAGAAATCTGTTCGGGATTGAAACTGTTATCTTCCAACTCAACACCTCCTCTTGGAAATATATGTACTTGTTTAAAAAAATATGGCAGTTCAGAACAAATTAACAAAGTTAATTTGCGACTTAACAAGTTAAGTCGTCGGATTTATCTTTCCGATTCATTATTCAGAACAAATTAACAACCTTAATTTGCGACTTAACAAGTTAAGTCGTCGGATTTATCTTTCCGATTCATTATTCAGAACAAATTAACAACCTTAATTTGTGACTTGTAAGACAAGCCATCGGATTTATCTTTATGATTCACTAAAAAAACGCCGTACAAAAATGTACAGCGTTTAAACACCTATTAAAATTTATCCATCCAGCTACCATACCATTGATGAGAACCATTACAAACATTTAACTGAACTTCTTTATTAAATAAACTAAAGCATTTATTTGCAATCTTTACTTGCTCATAAACTCCTTCTAAACCTCTTTCGCCATTAAGTCCATCTTTATCCCCTGTTTCAATATATATTTCCTTATTGGCATCTAATGCAAGAATATCGCCCATATCTACATACTTCCACATATTAGGCACAAAATTGCATCCACATCTATTATTGTAAATCAATGTATCCTTGAAACTATGTAAAAATCCACTTACTACTGTTTTGCTAACATTATCATCCATTACAGATAACCATAATGCAGCCTCGCCACCACCAGAGAAACCTATACAGTCAATTTCATCGTAACCAAGGGTTGCTATATAATCTGTAAGTCGCATATTTTCAAACAAAATCATACCCTGTAAACTATATCCAAGGCTAATAAGAGCATTATTAATATCATTACATTCTGCTGTATTATTCTTGTATATACCTAACATTCTTTCCCCTGCTCCAAGTAAATCTGGAACATAGACTGTATAACCTTTATTTAAAAGTTCCATAGCATATGTATAATGATATTTTTCTACACTTGATTTTAAATCTTCTTTTTCGTTACCTACAAGACCCTCTTTACCGTCACTTCCATGTCCATGAATGGCAATAGCAGCTTTACCATTGGCATTCTGCTTTGGCACTAAAACATAATAAGGCATACTTAAATCATTTGTAGTCTTTATTTCATATTTATATCTTGTATATCCATCCATTACTTTAGTTTCAAGTAATGTGGGTTCCATTTTAGACGCTTCTAATTTATCAATACCCATTACTTCTTTTAATTTAGCTTTTGTCTTTTTAGACCATTGATTATATTGTTCTACAGTTGTACCATCAAATCTTAATTCTGGAGTTTCTGGCATATTACTTTTTAAAAAATCAAATATATTATATTGATTATTTATTGTTCTTGTCTGTTCAGTTGTTGTTTCTGTAGATGGTTCTGCAACCTTTATAGTTGTCGCGTTTACAGCTACTGTTGAAGACGACATAGCTAACGCAATCATCACAGCCATAAATTTATTTATCCTTTTTTTCATAATAAAAACCTCCTTTTTATTTTAGTAATATTGTACTACATTTTATTAAGTAATGCAATTAATTCATACAAAAAACGATGCACATTCCTGTGCATCGCAAAAAACTAACAAATATTTATATTTTCAACATGTCTTTTTTGATTTTCTTGTAAAGATTCTCTATTTTCGTTATATATAAGTTGTGGCTTAGCCTCGCCATTTACCACATCTGCATCAATAATACATTTTTCAATCTTATCATTTGATGGAATATCATACATAACATCAGTCATAAAGCTTTCAACAATAGCTCTTAAACCTCTAGCACCTGTCTCCTGCTTAATTGCTTTTTGTGCAATGGCTCTAAGTGCATCATCTGTAAATTCAAGAACTACATCATCTAAAGATAAAAGATACTGGTACTGCTTAATTATAGCATTTTTAGGTTCAGTAAGAATATGCACAAGGGCATCTTCGTCCAAGTTATCCAAAGTTACAACAACTGGCATTCTACCAATAAGCTCTGGTATTAATCCAAACTTGTGTAAATCCTGAGGAATAACATGCTTTAAAAGCTCGCCACTATTAAGTTCAGCTTTTGTCTTAACCTCTGCACCAAAACCAATAACTTTATTTGCAAGTCTTTTTTCAATAACCTTTTCAATTCCAGCAAAAGCACCACCACAAATAAAGAGAATATTTGTAGTGTCAATCTGTATAAATTCCTGATGTGGATGCTTTCTACCACCCTGTGGTGGAACATTAGCAACTGTACCTTCAAGAATCTTCAATAATGCCTGCTGTACACCTTCACCACTTACATCTCTTGTAATAGATGGATTATCAGATTTTCTGGCAATCTTATCTATTTCATCAATATAGATAATACCTCTTTGAGCTCTTTCTATATCAAAGTCAGCAGCCTGAATAAGTTTTAAAAGTATATTTTCAACATCTTCGCCAACATAGCCTGCCTCTGTAAGACTTGTTGCATCAGCAATAGTAAAAGGCACATCAATAATTCTAGCAAGTGTCTGTGCAACATGTGTTTTACCAACACCAGTTGGTCCAAGCATAAGTATATTACTCTTTTGAACCTCAACTTCCTTGCCCATAACATCAGAAGCAATTCTCTTATAATGATTATATACTGCAACAGACAAAGCTTTCTTAGCTTGTTCCTGTCCGATAACATATTCATCAAGCATTTCCTTCATTTCTCTTGGTGTAGGAAGTCCATTGCTTATTAAACTTTGGTTGGTTTCAGCATATCCTCTTTCAAGAACTTCACAGCATCTCTCAACACATTCATTACATATAAAAACATCTGGACCAGCAACAATATTTCTTACTTGGTCCTGTGTTTTACCACAAAATGAACACTTTATAACTCTATCTTCATTTTTTGTTGCCATTATATCTCTCCTTTATTGAGGTTTCTTAACAACTTCATCTACAAGGCCATACTCCTTAGCCTCTTGAGCAGACATATAGTTATCTCTCTCAGTATCAAGACAAACTTGAGCAAAATCTTTACCTGTATTTTCAGATAACATACGATTCATTTTCTCTTTAATCTTTAAAATTTGCTCAGCTTGAATTTGAATATCAGTTGCCTGACCTCTTGCTCCACCTAAAGGCTGATGAATCATAATCTCAGCATTAGGCAAAGCATATCTCTTACCCTTAGCACCGCCTGCAAGAAGGAATGCGCCCATACTTGCCGCCATGCCAATACATATAGTAGATACATCAGGAGCAATATATTGCATAGTATCATAAATAGCCATACCGGCAGTTACTGAACCACCGGGACTATTTATATAAAGGTTAATATCCTTTTCAGGGTCCTCCGCAGCAAGAAACAGGAGCTGTGCAACTACTAAATTAGCTGTTACATCATTTATCTCCTCGCCTAAGAAAATAATTCTATCTTTTAACAATCTTGAATATATATCATATGCTCGTTCTCCTGCACCGGAGCTGTCCACAACAACTGGGACAAGACTCATAAACAACCCCTCCTCAATTATATAGCAATATTAAAATTAAGCTTCTACAGCGTTATCCTTGATAAACTGAACAGCCTTCTGTACCTTAATATCCTTAGTGATATTTTCAGTATCTTCTGGTCTAAGAGCAGACTTTAATACATCCTTTTCCATACCATAAGCCTTAGCAATCTTTTCAACTTCTGCATCAAGGTCAGCTTCTTCTACTGTAAAGTTTTCAGCATTAGCTACAGCTTCAAGAGCAAGTCTAGCCTTAACCTGCTTTTCAGACATTGGTCTGTAAGCTTCTCTCATTGATTCAACTGTCTGACCCATGTACTGAAGGTAAACATCAAGAGATAAGCCCTGACTCTGAATATTTCTTGAGAAATCTTCAATCTTCATATCAATATCATTGTCAATCATAACCTGTGGTACATCCATTTCGCAACCTTCTACGAGAGCTGTAACAAGGTCTTCTTCCATCTTATTCTTAGCCTGCTGCTTCTTAGCTACAATAAGCTTACCCGCAATTTCATTCTTATATTCATTTAAGTTTTCGAATTCAGTTGTATCCTGAACAAATTCGTCATTAAGTTCTGGAAGTTCCTTAACCTTAATGTCCTTAATCTCAACTTCAAACTTAGCTGGCTTACCTGCTAAAGAAGCCTGACCATAGTTTTCTGGGAATGTTACATTTACTTCTACATCATCGCCAACATTCTTGCCAACTAACTGGTCTTCAAATGTATCAATGAAAGAGTGAGAACCGATTTCAAGGTCGAAATCCTTACCTTCGCCACCTTCAAAAGCTTCGCCATCCATAAAGCCCTTGAAGTCAATAGTAGCAATATCACCATCCTGAACTGGTCTATCAGTAACAGTTACGATTCTTGCATTCTTTTCCTGTTCCTTCTTTAATTCTGCATCGATTTCTTCATCAGTTGGTTCTTCATCCATCTTAGTATACTTTAAGCCCTTGTATTCGCCAAGCTTAACTTCTGGCTTAGTATATACTTCAGCTGTGAAAGAAACACCGTTTTCATCAATAGCTGTTACATCAATTTCAGGTCTTGATACTACATCAAGATTATTTTCCTTAACTGCTGTTTCGTATGCTTCTGGCATAACAAAGTTAATTGCATCATCATAGAATACTGCCTTACCATACTGTGCTTCAATAAGTTTTCTAGGTGCTTTACCCTTTCTGAAACCCTGAACAGCGATGTTACCCTTATTCTTATTGTAAGAATACTGCATACCTTCTTCAAATCTTGCTGCGTCTACAGAGAAAGTAAGCTTTACCTTATTTTTTTCAATTTTTTCCATTGTGCTCATTTAAACGTCCTCCTAAAAAATATATAAATGCACTAGGTACCATTATATCATAAGTTTTTTACTATTTCCACTATTTTTTGTATTTTTTATTAAATTATGTCTTTTTCAACATTATCTACAATGGCATCGGTATTCCCCTCAATAAATTGTATAACCTTTTCTACCATTTCATCTGCATGATTGTATTCATTGCTTACACAAGCAAAGCCAATAACTATAAGCTGATGTGTATCTTGTTCATCTACTTCAGCAATAGCTATATTAAATTTATTTCTAGCTCTCTTTGTTAAACTTTGTATAATCATACGCTTTTCTTTTAGTGTATGTACCCATTCTGCTCGTAATGTTATAATACAAGAACCTATAAACATAACCCTCTCCTCCTGTTCGTGTATTCTTTAACTACAATAGGATTATAATATATAGAACAACCTTAGTCAAGCAAACCTATTAACTTATTTTACATACTAAGTACAAAAATAGCTCGCCATTGGTCTAATCACTACCAACAACGAGCTATCTCATTGATTCTTCACACATTTTAAAATCTCTTTCTTTCGGTTTTACCGAACCATTTTTTATATGTACTTTATTCAATTTTAATACTGTAACCATAACATTATATACAATCTTTTGACAGAATATACATCATATATTGACAAATCTCTTTTCACTTTTGTGATGTATCAGTTTACTTTATTGATACTTTAAATACTCTTAAATTCAACTATAACTTTTATTCTAAATTCTATATAACTTACAATTACCGCAACAATGTATTTTCAAATTCCTCATAATTTTCTGTACATTGTACTTTTTGTCCGTTTTAATTCGTAATGTATCCTTTCACCATACCATAACGAATATTGTAAATTTTACATTAGACTCATTCCTTTGTTATAAATTTGTTTACAATTACCTATCTGCTTCTGTCTTCATTTGACATCTGTAATAAATAATTCTTTTTTGATTTTTTGATGCCTTCTGATACTTTAAAATCCAATCAGTTCTTATACTGTCATCTCTGAAAAACGCTCCATCGATAGTATGGATTTCTTTTCTTTTCGTTTAGCATTCAAGTTCCGGTTCTTACTATCATACATTTACACTTTCCACTTACATCTATGTGAATATATGAAATAATCCTATGTCTTTATAATCCCGGGCACCGTTTATAGTGTTTATATGCTATTTCTACACTCCACACAACTTGCTCTCAATCTAATATGTCTGCACTTTTATAAAAAAGTCATAAACGATTAAATGATTATAAGACTAACTTGCTACTTCTGGTGGACTCACCTCTTTCATTTTTATTTTTTAGTAAAATTTCCTCCTTTGAGGATACTTACTATTTCATTCAGAGAGATTTTTTTCATACCTTCTCATTTAATGTCAGTCCCAATTACCCTATTAATTGCCGAACTAACAACACCTACCTTTTTAAATCTCTCATTACATCTTCAGAAACAAACTTTTATATAAACTAGCTGAAATTCCATTTATTTACTGTACAGTTGCTGTTTACTTTTTATTTGTTTATTTCCTTTTCTGTAATTACATTATACAAATCAAACCTATATTTGTCAATAGTATTTTATATTTTTGTACAATTTTAACTACACGCTCTACTTATTGCACAAAAAAAGGACACCGAAGTGTCCTTTGCAGGTGTTTTTTTTATTCAAAAAGCCCTATTTGTCTAGGTATGTCATTGTCTATTTTGTCTTGTTCGTTTATAAAATGGCCTGTTGCAGGTATTTTTGTACTTCTATAATACTCAATATTTTCAGACTTAAAATCTGTCATATACATCATATTAGTTAACTTACTATTTTTCTTTAAGGTATAAATCTGAACACCTCCGGAGCTCTTTGTCTGTTTTTGAGGTACAAGTTCACTATTTACTAACATAGCTTTGTCAATATCTCTAATAAGAACAACATCTGTATCTTCTGAAATATAAAGCATTTTAGCCAATTGCGCTTTATTTGAATAAGCATTTACCAATTTTCTTCTAAATGTTTTTGTTTCATAAGCTGACATTTCTATTTTAGCTATCTTACCATTTTCATAAGCAAAAAGCATATAGCCCTTATATCCATTAGGCTCAAGCATATAAACTATTTTTTCATCTTGTTCCATAGGAAGAATGTTATTTAAGTATTCGCCCAAACTACTGGCTTTACATTCAGCTAATTCGTGTGCTTTAACTTTATATAAGCATTGTTTATCAGAGAAAAATAAAATTTCTGTCTTATTCGTAGTTTCTATTTCTTGAATAATTTCATCATTTTCCTTTAATTTTTGTTCAGAAGCTGAACGAAGAGAAACAAGTGTAATCTTTTTAAAATAATTTTCTTTAGTTAAGAATAACTTTATTCCATAATTTTCAATTAAATCTTCTTTTGTGATTTTCTTTATTTCTTCATGATAAATTACATCTGTTTTTCTAGGAATACCGTATTTTTTACTTACTTCCTGTAAATCAGCAACAATAATGTTATCGACTAAATCTTCATTTTTAAGAATTTCGTGTAATTCAGCCATTTCCTTTTGAAGATTTTTAATTTCGTCAGTTCGTTTAAGAATATATTCTTTATTAAGATTTCTAAGTTTTATCTCTGCAACATATTCAGCCTGTACCTCATCAATATCAAAGCCCTCCATAAGATTTGGTATTACCATATTATCTTCTTGGGTTTCTCTTACAATTTTAATAGCTCTGTCAATATCCAAAAGAATTTTAGAAAGACCTGTAAGGAGATGATGCTTTTCTCTTTTCTTTTCTAAGTCGTAAGCACATTGACGCTTAATACATTGGCGTCTAAATATAAGCCATTCATCTAATATTTGTTTCACTCCCATTACTTTAGGAGAACCATTTACAAGTATATTAAAATTACAGCTAAAACTATCTTCCAATGTAGTCATAGAAAAGAGTTTATTCATAAGAAGTTCTGGATTTGCACTTTTCTTAATATCAAGAGTAATTTTAAGACCACCCAAATCTGTTTCATTTCTTACATCATTTATTTCTTTTATTTTATTTTTCTTAACCAAATCAATAATCTGATCAACAATAGTTTCAATGTTAGTAGTATAAGGGATTTCATAAATTTCAATAAGACTATTTTTCTTATCGTATCTATATTTACCTCTTACTTTAAAACTACCTCTACCTGTTTCATAGATTTTATCTATTTCTTCTTCTCTATATATAAGTTCTCCACCTGTAGAAAAATCAGGGGCTTTGAGATACTTTTTAATATCAGCATTTTTATTCTTAATATAATGTATAGTAGCTGAACATACTTCTTTTAAATTAAAACTACAAATATTACTTGCCATACCTACAGCTATGCCCTTATTAGGTGTTACAAGAACATTTGGAAATGTTGTTGGAAATAAAACAGGCTCTTTTAAAGTACCGTCATAGTTATCAATAAAATCAACAGTATTTTTATCAATATTTCTAAATAATTCATTGCTAAAATTATCAAGTTTTACTTCTGTATATCTTGATGCGGCATAAGCCATATCCCTTGAATAATTTTTACCAAAGTTACCCTTAGAATCTACAAAAGGATGAAGTAATGCTTCATTACCTCTTGCAAGTCTTACCATAGTTTCATAAATTGTAGCATCGCCATGAGGATTAAGTTTCATTGTTTGACCAACTACATTAGTAGATTTAGTTCTATCACCATTTAATAAACCCATCTTATACATTGTATATAAAAGTTTTCTATGAGCAGGTTTAAAACCGTCTATTTCCGGAATAGCTCTTGAAATAATAACACTCATCGCATAAGGCATATAATTGCTTTCAAGGGTATCTGTTATCTTCTGTTCTGTATAAAGCATTTTTCCCATATTTCAACCCTCCTAGCTTAATTCTGTAAGGTCAATATACTTGTACCCATCTGTTTCAATATGTTCTTTTCTTCCACTAAGGTTATCTCCTAAAAGCAAGTCAAACATAAGTGCTGTTTTTTCTACTTCTTCAGGCATAACAAGTATCAATCTTCTTGTTTCTGGATTCATAGTAGTTTGCCACATCATATCTGGCTCATTTTCACCAAGTCCCTTTGAACGCTGAATTTTATATTTTTTGCCCTCTAATTTATTAAGAATATCTACTTTTTCTTTTTCTGTATAAGCAAAATATGTCTTTTTACCACTTGAAATTTCATACAAAGGAGATTCTGCAATAAATACTTTCTTTTCTTTAATAAGTGTAGGTGCTAAAGTGTAAATCATAGTCAAAATAAGTGTTCTAATCTGAAAACCATCCACATCGGCATCTGTACATATTATAATTTTATCCCATCTAAGCTGGTTAATATCAAAACTATTTAAGTCCTTGTTATGTTTAGACTTAATTTCAACACCGCAACCTAAAACTTTTAACAAGTCAACAATTATTTCGCTATTAAAAATCTGTTCAAGATTAGCTTTAAGACAATTTAAAATTTTACCTCTGACAGGCATTATCCCCTGAAATTCTGCATCTCGACCTAACATACAGCTACCAAGTGCAGAATCGCCCTCTACTATATAGAGTTCTCTCTTTGTAACATCTTTTGTACGACAATTTACAAACTTTTTAACTCTATTGTTCATATCAAGATTACCAGTAAGTTTCTTCTTGATATTTATTCTTGTTTTTTCGGCTGTTTCTCTACTTCTTTTATTTACAAGAACCTGATTTGCAAGTTTATCTGCATCAGCTTTGTTCTCGATAAAATAAATTTCCAACTGTTTTTTCAAGAATTTAGTAATAGCTTCTTGTATAAATTTATTTGTAATAGATTTTTTAGTCTGATTTTCGTAACTTGTTATAGTAGAAAAACTACTAATCACAAGAGCCAAGCTGTCCTCAATATCGGTAAAGACAATTTTCTTTTCGTCTTTTTTATACATATTATTGTTTTTGAGGTAATTATCTACGGCTGATAAAAATGCTGATTTAACAGCTTTATCTGGAGAGCCACCGTATTCTAAGAAACTTGAATTATGGTAATACTCAAGAAAATTCACTTCATTATTAAAGCAAAAAGCAATATCGAATTTCAATTTATACTCTGGTTTATCTTCTCTGTCTTTACCTTTTGTTTCATCATGATAAAACTGTATCTCTGTAAGAGATTTTTCCCCTGCTCTCTCTACGATATAATCTTTTATACCATTTTCATAGCAATAATTATATGTTTCTCCTGTCTTTAGGTCTTTCAACTCAAATTCAAGACCTGCATTTACAACACTTTGACGCTTTAAAATTTCTTGATAGTATTCAATAGGAATATTAATATCTGTAAAAACTTCTAAATCCGGTTTCCAATGTATTTTAGTACCTGTAGATTTAGAATTTGTAGATTCTTTTTTTAATCCGCCTACATTTTTACCTTTTTCAAAGTGTAATTCATACTTATATCCATCTCGAATAACAGTTACATCCATATATTCAGAACTATACTGTGTTGAGCAAAGACCTAAGCCATTTAAACCTAAGCTATATTCATAATTATCGCCACTATTGTTATCATATTTACCACCAGCGTACAATTCACAAAATAAAAGCTCCCAGTTATATTTACCTTCATTGTTATTAAAATCTACTGGAATACCTCTACCATGGTCACAAACAGTAATATCATTGTCTTTTCCTACAGTAATTTCTATTTTTTTACCATAACCCTCTCTAGCTTCATCAATAGAATTAGAAAGAATTTCAAAAACTGAATGTTCGCAACCCTCTAAACCATCAGAGCCAAATATAACGGCCGGTCTAAGTCTTACTCTATCTTCATCTTTGAGAGATTTTATACTCTCATTGTTATATTCTCTAGTGCTATTCAAAATAATACCTCCGAATTCAAACACTTAATTATTGATTATTGCTACATATTTTCGTCTATCGAACATAAAAACTCAAAGCATAGCATACTCTAATTTGTAGGGATTTGTCAAGACAAAATTTATTTTCAAAAAAATATAAAAAAATAAAAGGATATTTTATATAGTTGTAGAATAGTTATATTAAAGAAACATAAGGTGGAGATTATAGAATTAATAACACTTCACTTATATATAAAGGAGGAGATTATTATGGTACAGATTTTAGCAGGTGAAAAAGGCGAAGGCAAGACAAAAATCCTCATCGATTTAGCTAATGAAAGCGTTAGCACTTCTGATGGTGATGTTATTTATATTGATGATGATAAGCGTCATATTTATGACCTTAATCATAAGATTAGATTCGTTGAGGTTTCAGAATTTCCTTTAGCAAATTATAGAGAGCTTATTGGTTTTATTTATGGTATTTTCTCCCAGAATAGCGACATCACAAAGGTATTTGTTGATGGCATCTTCAAGATTGTTCAGTCTTTAGGCAATGAAGATTTAATTAAACTTGTTACAAGACTTGATTCTATGAGCAAAGCTTATAATGTTGACTTCGTTTTAGCTGGTAATGTTGACCCAGCAGAACTTCCTAAGGAAGTAGAACAGTACATAAGAAAATAATTAAATATTTATTTTAAACTAAAGCCTATTTCTTAATAAGAAAATAGGCTTTAGTTATGTCTATTATTATATATATATTATCCACTTTCTATAACTATTCTCAATATTTTTGCCCCTTCATATACAATATTATCACAACCATTTTGTTTTGGCATTTTACCACAATTTATGGTATTAAATTTTTCGTATATATTATTTATAAATTCCATTCTCTTATATTTTATTGTATTTTCATTTTTAAAATACAAACTTATAACCATTACCCCTCCTACAACTATACTGCATATACTTCCCACTCCTAATCCATTATAAACACCTGCACACATATCAACACAACAACATTCTATTGGCAAGCCATATTCATCTCTTGCTCCCATCAACATACATTGAGCACAGTTGTAATCTTCTCTATAATAGTATAAAATTCTATCTTCCAACATAAAAAATCCTCCTTTGTATTATTCTATAAACACAAAGGAGGATAAGTTACATCAATATTAAATTATTTTACAGAAACTGCTGCCTGGTCCTTTAATACTACATCGTGAGCACCACCCTCAACGATACTTACTGAAGAAACAAGAGTAAGTTTAGCCTTTTCCTGTAATTCTGGAATAGTGAGTGCACCACAGTTACACATAGTATGCTTAACTTTAGCAAGTGTAACAGCAACATTGTCATGAAGGTAACCAGCATATGGAACATAAGAGTCAACACCTTCTTCGAAAGAAAGCTTACCAGCACCACCAACATCATAACGCTGCCAGTTTCTAGCTCTAGCAGAACCTTCGCCCCAGTATTCTTTCATATAGTTACCGTTTACAATAACCTTATTTGTTGGACTTTCTTCAAATCTTGAGAAATATCTACCTAACATACAGAAATCACAACCCATAGCAAGAGCTAAAGTAATGTGATAATCGTGTACGATACCACCATCTGAACAAATTGGAATATAGATACCAGTTTCTTCGTAGTATTCATCTCTAGCCTTAGCAACTTCAATAACAGCTGTAGCCTGACCACGACCGATACCCTTAGTTTCTCTTGTGATACAAATAGAGCCACCACCGATACCAATCTTGATAAAGTCAGCACCTGCTTCAGCAAGGAATCTAAAACCATCTCTATCAACTACATTACCAGCACCAACCTTTACAGTATCTCCATAATGTTCTCTAATCCAGTCGATAGTAAGCTTCTGCCATTCTGAGAAACCTTCAGATGAGTCAATACATAATACATCAGCACCTGCTTCTACAAGAGCTGGAACTCTTTCTGCATAATCTCTAGTATTGATACCAGCACCAACAACATATCTCTTAGACTTGTCTAAAAGTTCCATTGGATTTTCCTTGTGGCTATCATAGTCTTTTCTGAAAACAAAAGAAACAAGGTTACCATTCTTATCAACAATAGGAAGTGCATTAAGCTTGTTATCCCAAATAATGTTGTTAGCTTCTTTAAGAGAAGTACCTTCTTCAGCATAAACAAGGTTTTCGATAGGAGTCATAAATTCTGAAACCTTTGTAGCTGGGTCCATACGGCTAACTCTATAATCTCTACTTGTTACAATACCGATAAGCTTACCATTTGCAGAGCCATCATCAGTTACAGCAACTGTAGAATGTCCTGTTTTTTCCTTTAAAGCTAAAATATCAGCTAATGTCTGGTCTGGCTTAATATTTGATACACTTGTTACAAAGCCTGCCTTATAACTCTTAACTCTCTTTACCATTGCAGCCTGAGCCTCAATAGTCTGAGAACCATAAATGAAAGAAATACCACCTTCTTTAGCAAGTGCAATAGCAAGTTTTTCGCCTGATACAGACTGCATAATTGCAGATACCATTGGTATATTCATTGTAATAGCTGATTCTTCGCCCTTCTTGAACTTAACAAGAGGTGTCTTTAAACTTGCATTTGCAGGTGTACACTCAGAAGATGAGTAACCTGGTACTAATAAATATTCACTAAAAGTATGTGATGGTTCACTGTAATAAAAAGCCATTATCGTTTTCTCCTTCTAAATAATTTATCTAAAATGTTAAGATTTATGATACCACAAATTTACAATTTTGACAATGAAAATTTTTAAATCTGCAAAAATAATTAGTTTAAGCCCTAAAAATAGGGCTTAAACACATAATGTTACAATTTAGTTCATTGAATTTTCTGAACCTAAAACATTCTTAATTTTGTTTTCTACAAGTGCCTGAATTTTTTCTCTTGCAGCACCTAAGTAACCTCTTGGGTCAAACTTATCAGGATTTTCAGCCATAAATTCTCTAACAGCAGCAGTCATAGCAAGTCTAATATCAGTATCCATATTAATCTTGCAAACAGCCATACTAGATGCCTTTCTTAACATATCGTAAGGGATACCCTTTGCGCCCTTAATATCCCCACCATACTTATTGCAAAGAGCAATAACATCAGGGTCAACACTTGATGCCCCATGAAGAACGATTGGATAGTTCTTAAAGCCTGCATTTTCAAGCTTTTCAGTAATAACTGCAAGGCGGTCAAAGTCAAGCTTAGCGTCGCCCTTAAACTTATATGCACCATGGCTTGTACCAATAGCTACAGCAAGGGAATCAACACCTGTACGCTGTACAAAATCAAGAGCCTGGTCAGGGTCTGTATATGTAGCATGTCCTTCTGCAACACTTACTTCATCTTCTACACCAGCAAGCTTACCAAGTTCAGCCTCAACTACAACACCATGAGCATGAGCGTAGTCTACAACTTCTTTAGTCTTTGCTACATTTTCTTCATAGTCATAGTGAGAACCATCAAACATTACAGATGTAAAGCCGTTTTCAACACAAAGCTTAACTGTTTCGAGGTCTGGACCATGGTCAAGATGAAGAGCTACATCAACACCTGTTTCTTCTGCAATAGCTGCTACCATATCATGCATACACTTTGGACCAGCATACTTTAAAGCAGACTTTGAGCACTGGAGAATAACAGCAGAGTTTAATGCAGCTGCACCTCTTAAAATACCCTGTATAATTTCCATATTATTAATATTGAACGCACCGATTGAGTACTTACCCTCAAAAGCTTTCTTAAACATTTCTGTTGTTGTTACTAATGCCATAATTATTCCTCCTATCAATCCATAAATTTATATATTTATTATAACATTATTGTTTACTTTTGGCAATAGCACCCTTTACAATTATTAATATTTTTTTACTATTTTTTCGACTGGTAACTACTTTCTTTGTTTTTATATAAATTTATCAAGTTATATTTTTCCAATTTTGGAACAAATTCACGAATATAATTATCCCTATTTGGAATATAATAAAATCGTAACCAAAGAAAAAGATTAAAATTTTTAAATAAAAATGAAAATTTGCCAAATAACTATTGCATTTTCTGTAATGTTATTATATAATATGTTCATAGCAAAGGTCTAGGATGTTCGCGAACCTATTATTTTTGAACCTACATTTCTTGAACGGGTTTCCTACATCTTCCGTCAAATGCCAGGCCACAAGATAATTCCCTTTGGGCGGTGGAAGGCAAATGTCGGTGTGCGGTCACCCACCTAGCTCAGCTAGGTGTCGAAGAGATAGGAACGGCATCCCGGATTTAACTTTAAGAGCAGATTTTATCTGCTCTTTTTTGTTTTATAATACATACAAAAAAGCTGTTAAAGATTTCTCTCTAACAGCTTTTATTTTTATTAAATATTAAAGTAAATATTAAAGATTTGTAATTCTTATACCATTAGCTAACAATGCTGAAACAATTTCATCAATGTGAGCCTGGTCTCTAGTTTCAACTCTTATATCCAATATACAAGAAGTAATATCAATATTTAAGTCATATCTGTCGTGATGGATAGATACGATGTTTCCACCTAAATCTGCAATAATTCTTGAAATTGTTTCAAGCTGACCTGGCTTATCTGTAAGTTCCATTTTAAGAGTAAGAGAACGGCCTGTACTTAAAAGACCTCTTGAAATTACTCTTGATAAAATAGTAACATCAATATTACCACCAGAAACAAGACAAACAACATTCTTGCCCTTTACATCAACCTTATTAAACATAGCTGCTGCTACAGAAACTGCACCTGCACCCTCTGCAACAAGCTTCTGCTGTTCCATAAGTGCAAGAATAGCAGTTGCAACTTCATCATCAGAAACTGTAACAATTTCATCAACATACTGCTGGCATAATTCATATGTGTGTTCACCAGGAGTTTTAACTGCAATACCATCAGCAATAGTCTTTACAGATGGAAGATTTTCAATTTCCCCATCTCTGATTGAATTTACCATTGATGGAGCACCTTCAGCCTGAACACCATAAACCTTACATTCTGGTTTAAGTGACTTAATGGCAAAAGCTACACCTGAAATAAGACCACCACCACCAATAGGAACGATTACTGCGTCAATTTCAGGAAGCTGGTTTAATAATTCAAGACCAATAGTACCCTGACCTGCAATAACATCTTCGTCATCAAAAGGATGAACAAATGTGTAATTATGTTCTTCTTTAAGCTGCATTGCCTTTTCATAAGCGTCATCGTATACACCCTTAACAAGGCAAACTTCTGCACCATATTTCTTTGTAGCTTCTACTTTTGAAATAGGAGCACCATCTGGGAGGCAAATTATTGACTTAATGCCATTAGCAGTTGCACCAAGGGCAACACCCTGTGCGTGGTTACCTGCTGAACAAGCAATAACACCTCTTGCCTTTTCTTCGTCAGTAAGCTGTGAAATTTTGTAGTAAGCACCTCTTACCTTGAAAGAACCTGTTACCTGTAAGTTTTCAGTTTTAAGGTAAATATTTGATTCTGGATTTAATTTAGGTGCGTGAATTACACCAGTTTTTCTAATAACATCCTTTAAAACAAAGGCTGCATGGTAAATTTTGTCTAAAGTTAACATATTATCTCCTTATTTAGCTGCGATTACTTCTACTTCGCAGAGTACATTTTTTGGTAAAGTCTTTACAGCAACACATGAACGAGCAGGCTTAGTAGTAAAATACTTGCCATATACTTCATTAAAAGCTGAAAAATCATTCATATCTGCAAGGAAACAAGTAGTTTTTACAGCCTTAGTCATATCTGTGCCAGCTGCTTCAAGAATAGCAGAAAGATTTTTCATAACCTGTTCTGTCTGAGTTTCAATTGTAGTAGCTTCAATATTACCGTTTTCTGGATTTATAGCAATCTGACCTGATGTAAATACAAGACCATTAATTTCAATAGCCTGAGAATATGGTCCAATAGCAGCAGGTGCATTTTTAGTAGAAATAGTTGTCATATCGTTTACCTCCAAAAAATATAAATTTAGTTTATTATACTACTATTATGTTCAAAATGCTAGCCCTTTTTAGCAATCAATCCCAATTTTCTATATTCAAAATAAAACATAGTAGCTGTACACATAACTGCAAGAACATCTGCAACCGGTTCTGCAAAGAATACTGCAAAGGTTTTATTGGCAATAAATAATGGGAAAATATAAATTAATGGAATTAAAAGTATACATTTTCTCAATAGTGCAAGGAATATAGATTTTTTGGCATTTCCAAGAGCGATAAATGTCTGTTGGCAGGCAATTTGTATACCAAAAAGACAAGAACCTGCCATATAAATCTTAATCGCCCACATTGTATATTTAATAAGCTCACTATCAGAAGTAAAAATTAAAACAAACACTTTTGGCAAAAACATACTTATTGACCACAATGCAACAGAATATATAACGCAAACTTTCAAAAGTAACTTAAAAGCTTTTTGAACTCTATCTACATTTTTTGCTCCATAATTATAGCTTACTATAGGTTGAGCTCCTTGAGATAGCCCATTTAAAGGCATCATACAAAATTGGTTGACACTATTTAATATAGTCATTGAACCTACAGCTAAATCCCCGCCATATTTTAATAAACTTGTATTAAAACTTACTGCTAATACACTTTCTGTAAACTGCATTATAAAAGGAGAAAGTCCCAAAGCTACGGCAGGTAGAATAATATTTTTCTTTAAAAGCATATATTTTCTTTTTATTTTTAAAAAAGTCTTTTTGCCTGTAAGAAATTTTAAAATCCATATGCAAGAAACAGCCTGTGAAATTACAGTTGCTAAAGCCGCTCCCTGTACCTGCATATTTAAACCAAAAATAAAAATAGGGTCAAGAATAATATTACATACCGCACCTATGGCAACTGTAGTCATACCTATTTTTGAAAATCCCTGTGCATTTATAAAAGCATTAAGTCCTAAAGCAAGTTGCACAAAAATTGTACCCAAAGAATAAATCTTCATATATGACCAAGCATATTCTATGGTGTTTTCACTAGCTCCAAAAAGCATCATAATCTTTCTACCAAAAACTAAGAAAATCGAAGTTAATATTAAAGCAGTCAAAATAAGCATAGTGGTACAATTACCTAAAATATTTTCTGCCTTTTCTTTATCTCCTTTACCCATATTGATAGATGCTAGAGGTGCTCCACCCATACTAACAAGGGCTGCAAAAGCTGAAATACATACAATAACTGGCATAGCAACTCCCACACCTGTTAAAGCTGACGGTCCTATATTTTTTATATGTCCTATGTACATTCTATCAATCATATTGTAAAGAAGGTTTATAATTTAAGCACAAATAGATGGCAAAGCCAATTTAAACAGTAAAGAACCTATTTTGTCTTTACCTAAATCTGTTTGTTGTTTTGACATTTTATTTCCTCTCTTTTCAAAATAAAAAGCCCTTTACGGGCTTTTTATTACATAATCTTATCAAAAGGCCAATCTATAATTCCACCAAAATCATAAACTTTATAGCCCTTTTCTGACAGAACTTTTCCTGCCATTTCACTTCTTCTTCCGCTTCGGCAATAAACAAGAACAGGAATATTTTTGTCTAACTCTTTTTCTGCTCTTTTGGATACTTCTCCCAAAGGAATAAGTTTTGAATTTTCTATATATCCCTCTACTAACTCATCAGGTTCTCTAACATCCAAAACTGTTACCTTTTCATGGTCATCCATAATTTTTTTTGCCTCTACAGCTGTAATTTTATTATACATTTTATCACCTTATATCAAGTTCAACTGGACAATGGTCAGAGCCAAAAACTTCTGTATGAATTTTTACTCCTTCAAGTCTATCTTTCATATCATCACTTACAATATAGTAGTCTATACGCCAACCTGCGTTCTTTTCTCTAGCTTTAAAACGATAACTCCACCAACTATATACACCTTCTGTATTTGGTTCGAAATATCTATAAGTGTCTATAAAACCAGAGTTCAAAAGCTCAGTCATTTTGCCTCTTTCTTCATCTGTAAAGCCGGCATTTTTTCTATTAGTCTTTGGATTTTTCAAATCTATTTCCTTATGTGCTACATTTAAATCCCCGCAAAGAATAACGGATTTCTTTTCCTTTAACTTTAATAAATGAGCTCTGAAGGCATCTTCCCATTCCATTCTGTAATCAAGTCTGGCAAGTCCCTGTTGTGAATTTGGAGTATAGCAAGTTACATAATAAAAATCTTCAAACTCAAGAGTAATAACTCTACCTTCTTTATTATGCTGTTCTCCCTCTATACCATAAGTTACAGAAATAGGTTCTTTTTTAGTAAATACAGCTACACCTGAATATCCTTTCTTTTCAGCATAATTCCAATACTGATGATAATTAGGTAAATCTAAATCTATTTGTCCCGCCTGTAACTTTGTTTCTTGAAGTGAGAAAATGTCTGCATCTACTTCGTTGAAAAATTCCATAAAATTTTTACCAACGCAAGCTCTAAGACCGTTTACATTCCACGAAACCATTTTCATCATTTATTTATCTCCTCATTTAACTTATCTATGGCATAGATACCAATTTCATTTGACACTTTACCCTTTGCTAAAGCATAAACATCCTTAAAATCTGCATTTGACTTCTTGTATTTTAAAGCCTTATCAATAACAGATTGAAGAAAATCTGCTGTAACAGGTTCTTCTGGATGGAAGTTATTGCCATCAACAGCTGTAACAAGTCCAAGATTTTTTGCTGTAGCAATAGCTCCCTGATAATATTTGCCCTTTGATACATCGGCAAAGCTATTTCCATTGTTTATTTCACAACCAAGAGCATCAATAACCATATATGTAAAATCTGCTCTTGTCATATACGAAACTGCTGTAAGTTTTGTATCGTTAATATAATCTTTAAGTGATGCTGATGACTGCTTTAAGGCTGTAAGAATTTTTTTCGCCATTGTTTCAGCACCAAATGTACTAAATGTATCTCCACATATTTTGCCGTTTGCATCATATGCGTTAAGGACTTTACTCCCCTCTGCACCCATTACATCATATAGATTTTTTGATAAATCATACATATTAACAAAGAACAACTGTTTAGAAACAACTAAATCCTTAACAGCATTTACATATGGATTTTCAGTTGCTGTAAGTTCTCCATTTTCTTCAGTTCTTTCATAATATGGCGTAACCAAAATTGGAATTGCTTTTTTATCCAAAACTGGTTTAACATAACTATAATATAAGAACTGTTCGTATGAACCAGTTGTATCCACATTTCCATATGGAGAAGAATAATACTTAATATCGTCAGAAGTATACTTGTCTTCATTTGTAAAGGCAATCATAACATAATCGCCCTCTTTAAATGAATTTAAAAATTCATTATATTTATCACTTCTGCTAAAGCTCTTTGCTGTTGCATCAGTTTGAGCTAAATTTTTAACTGTTATTTTATCTGATAAATAATTGCCAATGTAATTGCCAAAACCAGCTGCATCTACTCTGTAGTTGCCCTCATTATCTCCTGCTACACCTTTGCTACCAACTATTACAAGGTTGGCTGATTTAAGAGAGTCAGTTTTTGCAACTTCCTTATTTGATGCTATAACATTTTCTGAAACACCTGAAAGATTTAAACTCTTTATTGCATCTGCCATTTTGCCAGCAATAAGGTTAGCACCAAACTTATTATAATGTGTAAGGTCAACTGTACCGTCTTCCTTTATATTGTGAAGTCCTTGTGTAGTAAACACACCATAGCTTTCATATAAATCTTTAGTAATGTTAAACATATCTATAAGTTCAACTTTTTGTTCTTCTGCTACCTGTCTTACAGCTGTTACATAACCATCATTTTCTCCAAAGTGAGAAGTTATTTTTCCATTACTGTCAAAGAATATTCTACAAGCAGGAGTTAAAAGAACTGGAACACCTCCAGCCTGTCTTACAGCTGTTACATACTGGTCAAGATACCATTTGAAAGTACCTGTATTGTAAGAATAGAAAGTTTCAGCATATGGATAATCTGTATCCTTATAGAAATTGTATATTGAGTCTGGTGTTTTTGACTTTACACCAGGAACTGTTGGATAAATTCCATTAGTGTCTGGAGTACCAAGGGCTACAGAGTGTTCCATAAAGGCATTTGCATCTGTTCTTTGGTCGTTTGTACCAAACTGAATAAATACATAATCCCCTTTTCTTACTTCGCTCATCGCCTCAGCCAATCTACCTTGATTAATAAATGAACGGGTACTTCTACCGCCCTCTGCTTTATTTATAAACTTAACTGAATCGGCATTGAAATAATTTACAAGGTATTCGCCCCAACCACCTATAGTGTTATCATCGCCATAGTATTTAACTGTTGAATCCCCAAGTATAAAAATTCTTGTTTTATTGCTATCATCTTCCTCCTCTGCACTTTCAACAGAAAGAGAGTCCACAAGAACAATATTCGCATCTCCCCCAGCTTCCATAGCTACTGTACCTGCTGATAAAGCATTTCCAGTTTCTTTAGCTGTGAGAATAGCTGTAGGTTTAGTTTGTCCCTCAAATCTTACCTTAGCAGTAAGGTTATCTCCTGTTTTTGCAAATGTAACATAAAAATAAGGATTACCTTCTCCACTATTTTGGTAAATATTATTTTTAAGACTTGTTTCGTCTTTACCTAAAAGAACTTCTCCTGTACCATCATTTTTATAAATATATAACTTAACACTCTTTGTATTGCTACCTCTGCCAAGGGTCAATTTATAATAGCTATTAGTATTATAATTCATATAAATATTGAAAAATCCCTCAGAAGTAAGACCCTTTCCGTCTGGATTAAATCTAAATCTTCCGTCAATATTTACATTATTCCAGTTAGTACCCTTATCAAATGTCATTAAACATGTGTTACCATTTTCACAGCCAGCTGTAACAAAGTTATTGTAGCCATTTGAAATTATATTCCACTTATTTTTTGTTGTCCAACCGTTAATTGAATCAAAATTACTTCTATAAAGTGTATTTGGTGTAGAAGAATTACCTGTTACCTTAGCTTTAGTAGTATATGTGCCAGTTGCACCATATTCTCCATAAGTTGTCTTTGTAGCCGGCATAACTTCAACCATAATATTATAGCCTACATCTTTAGCCTCTACTTCGTAAGACTGGAAATACTCTCCGACGCCCTCTTTAATAAGGATTTTTTTACTACCATCTACAGCATACCAACGAATATTAGCTGCATCAGCCTCATTATCTGTATCTAAATTGTAAGAATAAACAGCCTTTAACTTTTGTCCCACCCTAATAGAATTGTCTTTTTCTATTGAAACAGATTTTAAAGTTGGAAGTGCTGTTCTTTCTGCTGTAACAGTTACATTTGCTGTCGCAGACATACCTGTTTCAGTTGTCGCAGTAATTTTACACTCTCCCACAACTTTTGCCTTTACAACACCATTGTTATCAACTGATGCTATATTTTCATCAGAAGAAGTGTAAGTAACTTTTGTTTTAGCCTTTACAGGTAATGTGAAAGCCTTTAATGTATATGTTTCATCAACTGGCATTGATAAATTATAGCCATTAAGCGTAATATCACAAACATCAGTTGTACCACTTGCCAAAGCTGGATTCCAACCGTCTTCTCCCTTTAATACATTGTAGCAATTATACTGCTTTGCCTGTTTTTCTGTAAGTTCTTTTACAAATTCTGCTCTATTTTTTGTATCAAGAGTTCTACCCTTTGAATCTTTTGAGTTGTATTCATAAAATCTAACTTTATTTAAAACAGTATTTTCATCCCACTTAGAAAAACCAGCTTTATTAATATTATCTGGTAAAGTACAATTTATAAATACTGAATTTGAACCATAGCTAGGATAAGCACCATCACATTGCCATGGTCTGCCTAAATCTATTTTTCCTAATATATCTGCTGTAGCAGTTTTATCAACAGATAAATTACATTCATTAAATACATAACCTATATTGAAAAGTGTTGTATTTGGTGCTGTAAAATGTCCTCCATTCTGATAAGCCATCATTTTAAGGTTACATTTATCAAAAAATGCTGTACCATCACCAAAAATATAATCAACTGTACCTTCAATATAGCAATTTTTCAAATAAGTTCTTACACTATTTGCACTACCATAATTAGTCTGTCCTTTTGACGCACCTCTAAGGTACAATGTATCCTGTCTACCAATAAGTCTACAGTTATTTAAAACAACTTTATCAGCCTGTGATGAAAAAGCAACAGCCTGTACTTGACTATTATTTGTACCAATATTGTATGAGTTTTGTACAGTAATATTATCAGCCTTAAATCCTGTAGCATTAACTCCTAATGAAAATGTACTTGTGTTATCGGTACCAAAATTTTTAGCCGGATTTGAATGTCCATTTGCCTTATCATAAGTTATAACAACTTCTTCCGGCTTACCATCATGAGTAATATGCACATTAGGCTTATTTACAGAAACACTTTCTTCATAAGTACCTGAAGCTATTTCTATTGTTACTGGGTCTTTTTCTGTAGGAATAATCTTAATAGAATCAATGGCTGATTGTACTGTACTAAAATCATACCCACTACCCTTACCGACAGTTATTGTTGTTGCCTGTGCCATAACAATAGTACCAGTTGGTAATAAACCACATACCATTGTGACAGCAAGTATCGATGAAAATAATTTTTTAATCGAAATTTTCACTTTAAATCCCTCCTGAACATAATAGTAAATTTTATCACAAAAGCAAGGATTTAACAAGTGTCTTAACTATTTTGTAATGTTTATAGCATTTTTCTCAGCCATTATTTTAGGTGGAATAATTTCTCTATTGTGTGTAACTGCTTTTATCATATCATTAATATCGTAGCTATAACTTTTGTTTACTTGTGTATAGTCCTCTATATACCCTGAAACAGTTGTGTTATCTGGTTCAGCCTCCATAACTGCCCTTACATTTTCACTAGAAAACAAAAGTATATTTCTTGAAAATTGACTACTATTTCTACAAGTTGTAATTATCTCATTAACTACCTTTGAATTTTTTAATAAACTTTTATCAACAATACAAGCTACAGTATGCCCAAAGTAAAGCTGTCCTCTGGATTTTTTATTTATTTTGTTTATACAATCTGTTATACTTTCTCCTTTACTACTAATAATATCTTCCTTAGGTTCTGATGAACTATCTCTATTAGGTCGTGCTACAGACACATAGGTATCATAGTTTTTATCAATAGCTATAACCATTACATAATCTCTTTCCTCTGGTTCTCTACTTCCATTACAACCAGTCAGTAAACATATGCAAAAAAATAACGCTAAAATCCTTTTCATTTCAAATATCTCCCTACAAAAAGTGGTACTGCTAAAACAAACAATATACTTCCATAGACATTAATATAGCAAAACTCTGTTAATGCTTGATTAAAATTATCCGGCACAAAAGATATTATATAGGCAAAAACAGCTATTACCACTGTTGCTAATTCCTTTTTTAATCCCATAGATTTTGCAAGTAAATCCTGAGAAAAGAACAAATGTGAGCTTAAATACAATGCTGTAGCAAATATCCACAAACAAACAAAAATTTCCTCTTGTCTTTGAAGAAACGAAAATACACCTGAAGTATATATTATTTCCAATGTAGGGAAATTTTGCAAATTGTAATCAATGTCTCCGTATACGCCATAGGCTACCGATGTTGCCCCTATTATAAACAAAAGCCCAAAGACAATAGATTTAGGTATTCTTATTTTTAAATTGCTTTTGTTTACATAATCTTTTCCCAAAACTACGCTTTCTATAGCTGTCACATTTAAAGAAAGCATTACGCCTCTCCATAAATCTTTATTTTCAAAAAGTATATTATAGTTTTCTAAATCAATTTTCTTTATTCCGACGCAAATAGCAAATATTAAAGGTATAGCAATAAATGGCAACATTATTTCAGCTGTTCTTCCAACAGTTTCAATTCCGGATATAGCACAGTATACTGCCCCAAGCAACAGTATCATACCTATTGCCCATATTTTTGAATTTTCTAATATTATCTCTTTTATAAAAAATGAGAATATATATAATGCCAATCCTAAAACTAAAGCAATTTTAACAGAAAATAAAAACTGCAATATTTTTCCAGCAATTCCTTGCAATTTCGTATAAGAAAATTTATTAAATAACCAACCAGAAACTGCAACAAAAAGCACTGTAAATACTGACATTATAAGTATGGTATATATATTTCCACCTATTTTAGGCAAAATCATAGATTCCATACCTATCATTTCTAAGAAAACTATTGCCTGTAATTGTGTATAAGATATTTTATTATTTTTCATATTTATTCCTCCTTATAAGAACTTTCTTTCATTTTATCAAGAGGAAATCTAAATACAGTATCCTGAAAAACTGATTTAAAACTTTGTGAATTAAAAGGCGATACATAAGCTTTTCCAAAAGATTTTAAAGAACACAAGTGAGTTAATACCATAAATACTCCAACTGCAAAGCCTAACATACCAAAAATACTACTAAGCAAAATCATAAAATATTTTAAAAGCCTAAAAGCTGAAACTAAAGAAATATTTGGTATAGCAAAGCTACATATTCCTGTAAGAGAAACAATAATAACGACCATTGGACTAATTAAGCCGGCCTCTACAGCAGCTTGACCAATAATAATACCACCTACTATACCCAATGTACTGCCTATTGCCTGTGGCAAGCGTATTCCAGCCTCCCTTAAAGCCTCAAATATAAGTTCAAGCAATACTACTTCAAACACAGTATTTATAGGTACAGGTGCTCTACTTCCACTTATTTTTAACGCCAAATCTGTTGGTATCATAGAAGGATGAAATAATGTAATCGCTATATAAAGTGCTGGCAAAGAAAAAGCAAAAAAGCCACAAATATACCTTATAATTCTTATAAAACTCATTATTTCCCAGCGTTCATAATAATCCTCTGAAGATTGATAAAAACTAGCTAAAATCGTTGGCAAAAGTAAAACAAAAGGTGATGTATCCACTATAACAGCTACTCTTCCTTCCAACAGTGCCGATGCTGTTTTATCAGGTCTTTCTGTCATTTGAACTTGTGGAAATGGCGAATATTTATTTTCCTCTATCATTTGTTCTACATATCCACTATCTAAAACATCTAAACTTTTTATTTTATTTAATTTTTTTGTTATAGAATTAAGCAAAGAATTTTTTACTGTTCCCTCTATATACATTAATGCTATGTCTGTTTTTGTTTTCTTTCCCAGTTTTAGAGATTTACATTTCAAAAGAGGGGTTTTTATTCTTCTTCTTACCAATACTGTATTTGTTCTTACAGACTCTGTAAAGGCTTCCTGTGGTCCTTGTACAACAGCCTCTGTATCAGGCTTATCTACAGAACGCTTTGGAAATCCTTTTGAGGAAATAATAATTGCCCTACAGGAATTATCAAAAAATACAGCTGTATTACCTACTAACACTTCATCAACTGCATCTTCCATATTTTCACATTCTTTTAAATCGGCTGTAGTAATACCACCATCTGTTAAAATTTCCATAGCATTTTCATTTGTAATATCTCTATCCGGAGGTGCAATTCTTATATTAATCATAAGATTTTCGAGAACTGTACTCTCTATAGTTTCTCTATTAACCATATCATCAATATATATTACATAAATACTACTCTCTTTATTTTGACCTATGGGAATTTTTCTTTTTACAACATCCCCACAATCTTCAAAAATATTTTCCAAATATTCAATATTTTTATTTATATTATTAAAAATTTCCATAAAAAAATCACCCTTATCATTTTTTACTGATAAGGGTGAAAATATACAATTATATTTTATTTTCCAAAAATAGCAAAGAAAACTAAAATTACAATACCAAGAATAATTCTGTAGATACCGAACACCTTGAAATTATGTTTCTTTATGTAATTCATAAGGAACTTGATTGCAAGAATTGAAACTACAAATGAAACTACCATACCAAGTATAAGTGCGAAAAATTCTCCAAAGCTAAATGCTAAACCAAACTTAACAAGTTTTAAAAGTGAAGCACCAAACATTACCGGTATAGCAAGGAAGAATGTAAATTCGGCAGAAACATATCTTGATGCACCTAAAATCATACCACCAAGAATTGTAGCACCTGAACGAGATGTACCTGGTACAAGTGCTAACACCTGAAACATACCGATACCAATAGCAACAGAAAGAGGAAGTGTATTTAAGTCCTTATATTTAAACTTCTTTCCTCTGTGTCTTTCTTCTACAACGATGAATGCAATACCATATAATATAAGAGTTACAGCAACAACACTTGTTTTAAATAAATGATCATCAAGCCAATCATCTAAAAGCAAACCAATAACAGCAGCAGGAAGACAAGCAACTATAACCTTTATCCAAAGATTTATTGTGTTCTGTTTTTCTATAGCTGTTTTCTTTGATGAAAATGGATTAAGTTTATTGAAATAAATAACAACAACGGCTAAAATTGCACCAAGCTGTATTACAACATCAAACATTTCCATAAAGTCGTGGGAAATAATTTCCCCAACCATACTCTGTAAAATAAGTAAGTGACCTGTACTACTTATAGGTAACCATTCTGTAATACCCTCTACTATACCAAATAAAATCGTTTTTAAAATATCAAAAAAATACGCCATTTTTATTCCTCCTTATATTGTCGTAATTGAAACCACTCTGTTAGGGTCATTCCATACAACATTGTATCCTAAAGCATCACTTATTACCCTAAGTGGCACTAAAGTTCTTCCGTTTCTTATAACTGGTGCAACATCTATCTTTAAAAGATTTGTTCTGTTAACCAGCATTGTTTTTTCACCAATAATAAATGAAAGCTCTGTTGCATCTTTTATTGCTACAACTTGCTGAGTTGAATTATTCCAGCTTACAGTTGCCCCGAAAGCCTCGAATATCGCTCTCATCGGAACCATTGTTCTACCATTTATCACTACAGGTTCTTGGTCAAACTCAACTTTTTTACCGTCTACATAGACAAGAATTTTAACTCTGGACTTATTCACTATAGAATTTATATTAAATGTAGTGCTTTCTGTCTGAGTTTCAACTTTCTGTGTTGTAGTTTGTGTAGTTGTCTGTGTTGTAACAGCTTTTGTAGTTGCTTCAGTTGTTGCCTCTGTTGTAGTAACAACAGTAGTAACAGGTGCTTGTGTAGTAAGCTGAACCTTTGTAACTGTATCTAAAGCTGGTGCAGAATATGAATTTGCATAAGCAGTTTTTATGACACTATTTACATCATTGGCCAACAAGAATTTATATCTAAAGTGAATTTCGCCTTCAACTTTAGATACAGACCTATTATATTCCATAGAGTCCTTTATAGCCTTTCCATTGTACCAAGGACTTGTTGAACTAACACCGGAACATTTATAATCTGCAAGTCCTATGTAAAGCTTTGTTTTAGAAGCTTTTAAGGTATCAGACCACCAATCTACTACAGTTTTATAGTCAGCAGCACTATTACCTATTTCAGTATACACCTGTGGTGCTATGTAATCAACCCAATTCTCTAATGCCCATTTTCTTGAGTCGGCATATATTGCATTATATGATTCATAGGCCTTTGTATCACTACCTAAAGCATTGGAAGTTTTATTTGCCCAAACAGATGTAGGACTAATACCAAAAGCAATACTTGAATCATAGTTCTTAATATCATCATGAACAGCTTGAACCATTTTGTTTACATTTTCTCGTCGCCAATCTGCCCTATTCATACCATTTCCGTACTTAGCGTAAGAATCATCATCATCAAATTTTTGACCAGGATAGAAATAATCATCAAAATGTATACCGTCAACATCATAATTTCGTATTATTTCGTCTACACCATTCACAATAAGTTGTCTAACTTCTGGAAGTGCCGGATTATAATAATAATTTCCGTCACTATACTTTACACAATATTCCGGATGTTGCTTTGCCGGATTTGTATTAGCAAGACCTGCTAAACTAGCATTATTTGATTTAGTTGCTCTAAGTGGATTTACCCAAGCGTGTAACTCCATTCCTCTCTTATGAGCACCCTCAATCCAATATTCAAGGGGGTCAAAATTATCAGATGGTGCTGTTCCCTGTGAACCAGTTAAAACATTACTCCAAGGGAAAATATTTGATTTATAAAGACTATCTGATGCCTGTCTTACTTGGAAGAACACAGCATTACAATTCATAGCCTTAATATTATCAAGTATTGTATCAGCTTCTTTTTTTAAAGCAGCTGCATCTGTAGTTGCCTTTGTAGGATAATCTAAATTTGCTGTTGTTGCAACCCACACTCCACGCATATTTCCACTTGTAACAATACTTGTATTGGCAGTATTAGTGGAATCATTAGAATCAGCCTTTGTAACAAGTCCACAAATTTGAAGTGAGAGTATAACAGATAATATTATTGTTACAATTCCTCTTTTATTCATTACTATTCTCCTTTATATACTGCATCCACTTTTTCATTTTTACTTCTTCGCCATTATCTGACATTTCATAATATACTCTATCAACCAATTCATCGGGCAAATATTGTTGTTGCACATAATGGTTATTATAGTTATGGGCATATTTATAACCTAAACCATGACCCATCTTTTCAGCCCCTGGATAATGTGCATCTCTTAAATGATTAGGAACTCCAGATGTTTTTATATTTCTTACATCAGCCATAGCCATATCAATAGCATTTATACTGGCATTAGACTTAGGCGAACAGGCTACATACATAGCTGCTTGAGAAAGGTTTATTCTTGCCTCCGGAAGTCCTATAAAATTAACTGCATCCATAGCTGCATTTGCAACCACTAATGCCATAGGATTTGCATTACCTACATCTTCTGATGCACAAACTATAATTCTTCTGGCAATAAACTTAGGGTCTTCTCCGGCATAAATCATTTTAGCCAAATAATATGCTGTAGCATTAGGGTCAGAACCTCTCATACTTTTTATAAAAGCAGAAATAGTGTCATAGTGGTTATCTCCGTCTTTATCATAATTTAATGCTCGTTTTTGTATACATTGTTCTGCTGTTCTTATATCAATATGTATTTTGCCATCTGAGCTTGGTTCTGTAGTAAGAACTGCCAATTCAATAGCATTTAATGAAATTCGTGCATCTCCATTGGCTGTATTTGCCAAAAACTCAAGTGCATCGTCGTCAATAACAGCATTATATACACCCAATCCCTTTTCTACATCAGTTAACGCCCTTTTTATAATAGTCTTAATATTTTCTATTGAAAGAGCTTTCAATTCAAATATTATACTTCTTGAAACAAGGGCTTTATTAACTTCAAAATATGGATTTTCTGTTGTTGCTCCTATTAAAATTATAGTACCATCTTCAACATATGGCAAAAGAGCATCTTGTTGTGATTTGTTGAATCTATGAATCTCGTCAATAAACAATATTGTCTTTCTACCATAGCCACCTAAAGTCATTTTCGCCTTTTCAACAGTATCTGTAATATCCTTTTTTCCTGCTGTTGTTGCATTAATTTGCTGAAAATCACTTTTTGTACTATTGGCAATAACCTTTGCTAAAGTAGTTTTACCAGTACCCGGCGGGCCATAAAGTATAATAGAGGAAAGTTTGTCAGCTTTTATTGCTCTATAAAGTAAAGTATCCTTACCAACAATATGTTCTTGTCCAACAAATTCATCAAGAGTAGTAGGTCTTAATCTTGCTGCCAGAGGACTTTCTTTTTTCATTTTTTGTTGAGATTGATACTCAAATAAGTCCATATTCTTCCTCCTTTCGGTCACACAAATACATTTTATTATATCACATAACATCATTTAATCAACGCAAAACAGGTATTGTAATAAAAAAATAATTTTTTCACTATTTATTCTATAGCTATCTTCACAAAAAAAGAACAACCTTACAAAATAACAATTTGTGCTTTGATAATTCATGGCATAAGATTTATCTTTCCAATTCATTACTAAAAAGACGAGATTGCATAACACAATCTCGTCCCAAAAAACAAATATTACTGTCTAACCTTAATGTGTACTTCTCTTAACTGCTGTTCAGTTACTTCATTAGGAGCACCACACATTAAATCCTGTGCATTACCATTCATAGGGAATGGAATTACTTCTCTGATATTTTCTTCATTTCTGAGGAGCATAATCATTCTATCAACACCAGGAGCCATACCTGCATGAGGTGGAGCACCAAACTGGAATGCGTTGTACAATGCACCGAATTTTTCCTTTAAGTCTTCTTCTGTATAGCCAGCAATTTCGAAAGCCTTAACCATAATATCAAGGTTATGGTTTCTTACAGCACCAGAAGAAAGTTCAACACCATTACAAACAATATCATACTGATATGCAAGAATATCTCTAGGGTCCTTAGTATTAAGAGCCTCTAAACCACCCTGTGGCATTGAGAATGGGTTGTGAGTGAAGATAATCTTCTTAGCTTCCTTGTCATATTCAAACATAGGGAAGTCGTTAATAAAACAGAATCTATAAGCATTCTTTTCAAGTAAGTCAAGTCTTGCACCAAGTTCATTTCTAATCTGACCAGCATAAAGAGCAGCGTGTTCTTCTGTATCAGCAATAAAGAAGATTGTATCGCCAACTTCAAGGTTTGCAATATCAGCAATTTCCTGCTTCATATCATCTGGAATAAACTTGTCAATAGGTCCCTTGTAAGACTTATCTTCAAGAACTTCAAGGTAGCCAAGACCACCCATACCAATAGACTGAGCAAACTTTAAGAGTTTTTCATGGAAGCCCTTAGACATATCAGCATGAACCTTAATAGCTCTTACAGTCTTGCCATGGAAAGGCTTAAATGTACATCTCTGGAAGAAGTCAGTTGTATCTACAATTCTAAGAGGGTTTCTTAAATCTGGCTTATCTGTACCAAATTCAAGCATAGCCTGCTTATAGCTAATTACTGGATAAGGAGCCTGTGTAACAACAGCACCTTCTGGAGCAAATTTGCTAAATGTTTCAGTAAGAACTTCTTCGCCTACTCTAAATACATCTTCCTGAGTAGCAAAGCTCATTTCAAAGTCAAGCTGATAGAATTCGCCTGGAGAACGGTCAGCTCTGGCATCTTCATCTCTGAAGCAAGGTGCAATTTGGAAATACTTATCAAAACCAGAAACCATAAGAAGCTGCTTATACTGCTGTGGAGCCTGTGGTAAAGCATAGAACTTGCCCTTGAACTTTCTTGAAGGTACGATATAATCTCTAGCACCTTCTGGAGAAGAAGCACAAAGAATAGGAGTCTGAATTTCTAAGAAACCCATTTCTGTCATTTTCTGTCTCAAGAAACTAATTACCTTAGAACGGAAAATCATATTATCTCTTACCTTTGTATTTCTTAAATCAAGGTATCTGTATTTAAGACGAACATCTTCTCTGATTTCCTTAGAAGTTGCAACTTCGAAAGGAAGCTGTCTGTAAACCTTACCTAAGATTTCTACCTTATGAGCTTCAAGTTCGATAGTACCTGTAGGAATCTTTGGGTTATAAGTATCTTCATCTCTGTGGTCAATTACACCTTCGATAGAAATACAATCTTCTTTGTTAATACCATCTAAGAGAGTTGTATCACGCATTACTACCTGTAATACCCCATACATATCTCTAAGGTCAATAAAAGATACACCACCATGGTCACGAATGTTTTCTACCCAACCACAAACTTTTTTAGTTGAGCCAACATCGCCTTCTGTGAGCTTATCTAATGTTATGTTACGATAAATGTTAGATGTGTTCATTGTTTTCTCCTTATATATTTTATAGTACAGATTTTCAGGCAATAAAAAAACTGCCCATCCAAAACAAATGTCAGGACGAACAGTTAAATGTCCGCGGTACCACCTGAATTACTGATTAACAGTCCCTCAATACTGATAACGCCCAGTAAAGCGACGCACCTACTCGAAAACTCTTTCAGATTGTGGCTGGTAAAGTGTTATTCGCATAAGCTCTATTACAAAGTTTCCACTATCCTTTGCTCACTGTAAATGATTACTTATGTTACTTGTCTTTGTCATCGCCATATTTTCCTAGATTATACAATAAACAAGCTATTTTGTCAATTACTTATCTTCTGAAATTATTTTTTTAACCTGTGAAATTGACATATTATTTTTTAATGCCAATTCAGATAGTGTAGAATATTCTACTTTTTCCTTTTCACAACCATATCCAAAGGATTTCTTTATCTGTATTGTACCCAAATTAGTATTTTTTTCTTCTATTTTTCTTTCTAAAATATATCTATTCATTATACTTTCTCTTACGCCAATAGTAGAAGTATGCTTAAATAATATTTCTATAATTTTATCTTTATCCTTTTCAACACAAAGACAAGTTAATATAACTGCCGGTCTATTTTTCTTCATATAAATTGGTACTGTAAATACATCTCTTGCTCCTGCACTAAAAAGCATTTCCTCAGCAAAAGATATTTCCTCTCCCGTCATATCATCAATATTACATTCCAATTTTATAATAGTATCTGTATTTTTATCTTCTGTCTTTCCTAAAATAGCTCGAACACAATTTACCACTTCAAAATCTTTATGTCCCATGCCATATCCAATTTTATCTATTTTCATTGTAAGCATAGGCTTGTATTCATTTACAAAATATTTTAATAAAGCAGCTCCTGTAGGAGTACATAACTCCCCTACTACATCATTAGAATAAACAGGCATACCTTTCATTATAAGTGCCGTAGCTGGTGCTGGAACTGGAAGTATACCATGAGCACACTTTACTGTGCCACTTCCCACATTTATATTTGAGCAATAAATGTTATCTACATTTAATTCATACATCATATAGCTAACACCAACAATATCTGCTATAGCATCTTTATTTCCAACTTCGTGAAAATGAATCATATCTACAGGCTTATTGTGAACCTTGCTTTCGGCATTTGCTATTATGTTATAAACTTCTATAGTATCATTTTTCACTTTTTCAGGAATATTTAACCCATTTATAATTTCTGTAATAGATTTCATATTGCTATGTTCATGATGATGACTATGTTTATGTTCATCATTATTATGATGATGGTGTTCGTGATGATGGTCATTATCAATACTTTCTTCTATTTTCCCACCAATTTTTACATCTGTTAAAGTACCTGTTATTCCACATCTTTCAACAGCCTTTGATTCATATTTTACATCTGTTAAACCTATTTCATTTAATTTTTTGAAAAATTCATCTTTATTTGGCAAGAGTTCAGAAAGTGCTGACATCAACATATCTCCTGCACAACCCATATTACATTGTATATATAAAGTTTTCATATTAATTCTCTCCTATCTTATTTATCATACTAGCAAGATAGCCAGCTCCAAAACCATTATCAATGTTTACAACACTTACACCACTAGCACAAGAATTTAACATAGACAGAAGTGCTGCAAGTCCGCCAAAAGCTGCACCATAACCTACACTTGTAGGCACAGCAATAACAGGGCAATCTGCCATACCTCCCACAACGCTTGCCAATGCACCCTCCATACCAGCAATAGCAATAATAACCTTTGCCGACATAATATCCTGTGTATGTGAAAGAAGTCTATGTATTCCTGCAACTCCTGCATCATATATTCTGACTACTTTATTTCCCAAAGCCTCTGCTGTAAGAGCTGCTTCCTCTGCAACAGGCATATCGCTTGTGCCACCTGTCACAATAGCTATTTTTCCATTACCTGTAGGTTTTGGCTTTTTACCTGCTATAGCAAGTTTAGGGATTTCATAATATTCAAAAGGCATTTTCCCCTGTGCGTACTCTTTTGCCTCTTTGCTCATTCTTGTAATCAAAACTGTTTCCTGTCCATTTTTTAAAAGAGAATTTGTTATTTCTACAATTTGTTCTGGTGTTTTGCTTGCACCATATACAACCTCTCCTATTCCTTGTCTAATTTGTCTATGATGGTCAATTTTTGCAAAGCCTAAATCTTCAAAAGGTTCTATTTTCAATTTTAAAAGAGCTTCATCAACTGAAATATTTCCATTTTTAACATTTTCCAGTATGTTTTTAACATTATCCATACTATCTCTCCTTTAAGTCCAAAACTACATCATCTAAAATTCCCTTTTCAGCCTCTAAAATTTCTTTTCTTAACTCAATAGCTTTCTGCATTTGTTCCGGCTTTACTTGTAACTTTCCTGTATTTCCTATTATTCTAACTCTAAAATCTTTAAATCCTAATTTTGCAACTACACCCTCTGCCTTTTCTGCCTTTTTTAAATTTTCTGCTGTAATAGTTGTTCCTGTAGGTATTCTTGTAGCAAGACAGGCATAGGCCGGCTTATCCCAAGTAAATAATCCGGCATCTTTAGATAACTTTCTAATTTCAGCCTTTGTAAGTTTACACTCTCTTAAAGGAGAAAGAACATTCATTTCTTTTAACGCTTTCATTCCTGGTCTATCTCCTGCATCATCTGAATAATTCGTTCCGTCAATAAGGGTTCTACCCTCAGCATCTGCTTTTTCTCTAAGTATAGAAAAAAGTGTATTTTTACAAAAATAACAACGATTTTTGGGATTTTTAGTTACTTTTTCATTTTGTAAAACATCAATTCTTATAATTTCTGGTTCAATATTAAGCTGTGATGCCAATTTCATTGCATCTTCCAATTCAAATTCCGGCTGGAAAGCAGTTTTTATAAAATAAGGCTTTATATCTGCACCATATTTAATAGCTGTATACAATAAAAATGATGAATCTACACCACCAGAAAATCCCAAAGCTATTTTATTATGTACTGTAAAAAATTCTTTAAGAGTCATAACTATTCTCCTTTATAATAAAAAAGCCACAAAGACAAAAATACTTTACCGTATTTTAAAATTGTCTTCATGGCAATAAAATTTTATTTCATATTTATAATTGTATCTATTACATTTTTAATAAGGCTATTTAAATCCGTATCTGGTACTCCAGCTATATAGTTATTACAATGATTTACCGGAATAAATATTTTCTTGGCACTACTCTGCCCTACAGCAACTGCCATTTTAGGTGTAATTTCACCATACAAGGCATCAGCTACAACTATTGCAATAGGTCCAACTATGACATCTGCATTTCTACAGCCTACTATAACTGGATTTTCTCCTGTTGCACCTACATCTGCACCGGCTTTAAGCATAGCCGATGTAGCAATAGAATTAGTTCCTATAGCTGTAATTTCTACATCTTTGCAATTATTTTTTATAGCTGTAACAAGCTGTCTGCCTATTCCTCCACCCTGTCCATCTATAACAAGAATTTTCATAAAAATAACCCTTTCAAAAATCTATATAAATTTAGAATTAACCGTAAATAGCAAACATTTCATATATCTGTACTAAATTACCACAAAATTCATTTTTTGTCAAAACTAAACTTCAAAAGCTCCTGCAACCTTTTTAAGCATATCTACAATTTTGATGTGCTGAGGACAGCTCTTTTCACATTGATGACAGGCTATACAATCAGAGGCCTTACCATAGCTCTTAATATAGTTCGCATAATATACTGTTTGAGGTGTAAAAGGAAGTTTCTTATCCTTATTCATTCTCATTTCTTCATTATACAAGCTAAAATATGTTGGAATTTCAATATTTTTAGGACAACCCTTTACACAATAACGACAGGCTGTACAAGGAACTGCTATTGATTTTGTAATAATATCTGTAACCTTCTTGATTACTTCTTGTTCCTTTTCGTTAAGAGGTTTAAAATCTTTCATATAGCTTGTGTTATCTTTAAGTTGTTCAAAATTAGACATACCACTTAATACAACCATAACATTATCAAGACTAGCTACAAATCTAATTGCCCAAGATGCTATTGATAAATCAGGGTCTGTTTCTGTGAGAAGTGTTTTTGCCTCATCTGGAATATTAATAAGTGTACCACCCTTTATTGGTTCCATTACTACAATCGGTTTATTATGTTTTGTAGCAACATCATAACACTTACCAGACTGTATACCCTCACTATTCCAATCAAGATAGTTAATCTGTAACTGAACAAAATCTACTTCTGGGTGCTTAGTTAAAATTTCTTCCAATAATTCTGCATTATCATGATATGAAAAACCTATATGCTTAATTTTGCCCTCTGCCTTCTTTTTCATAATAAAATCAAAGGCATCAAACTTTTCTGCAATAGGATAATTAATGGCATTTAAGTTGTGAAGAAGATAATAATCAAAATATTCTACACCACATTTTTCTAACTGCTCATTGAATATTCTTTCCAAATCTTCTTCTTTTTTCAAGAACATTGTTGGCATTTTTGTCGCCAAAGTAAAAGAATCTCTTGAATGACGCTTTACTAAAGCCTCTCTTACAAATTCTTCACTTTTAAAATCGTGATACATATAAGCTGTATCAAAGTATGTAAAACCCTGCTCTATAAAACTATCAACCATATCACAGAACTGTTTAAAATCAACACTTGTCTGATTATTCTGGTCAGTAATAGGCAAACGCATACAACCAAAACCTAATTTCTTCATGAAATCACTCCTTATAATGTTTTGTAATATTATTATAAACCTTAGAGTAAACTACAGGTCAATACTTTAAATTATTAAGAATTTATGAAGTATATACTTTAAAATTAAAGTTAGATTTATGTTATAATAGCATAGTTGTTGCGATATTTTATCAAAAACTAAAGGGAGGTATATCAAAATGACTAAATTAAAACTTGGAATTATTGGCTGTGGCTATTTAAGTAATATAATTGTAGATGCCTACAACAATGGATTGTTAAAGGAATATGAACTTGTAGGTGTACTTGGTAGAAATTCAAAATCTGCTGAAGAATTATCACAAAAAGGCAAGTGTAAACTATGCAATAATATTGACGAATTATTAGAATTAAAACCTGACTATATTGCAGAGGCAGCATCTGGACAGGCTGTTTGTGATTATGCTTTAAAAATTCTTTCTTCTAATTGTAACTTTGCCGTATTATCTATTGGTGCATTTGCTGATGAAGAATTTTATAATAAAGTAAAAGAAACAGCAATACAAAATAACACAAAGGTACATATTGCGTCAGGTGCTATTGGTGGATTTGATGTTCTTAGAACTGTATCATTAATGGGAAAAGTAAAATCTGGAATTGAAACAAGAAAAGGTCCTGAATCATTAAAAGGAACACCTTTATTCAATGACCAGTTAATGATTGATACTGATGAAAAGGAAGTATTTGACGGAAATGCTAAAAAGGCAATAAGTCTTTTACCTACAAAAGTTAATGTAGCTGTAGCAGCCTCTTTAGCAACAGCCGGAGCTGAAAATACACAAGTTAATATACATAGTGTACCAAATATGGTAGGAGATGACCACAAAATCACAGCTGAAATAGAGGGAGTTAAGGCTGTGGTAGATATTTATTCTTCTACAAGTGCTATTGCCGGTTGGAGTATTGTTGCTTTACTTCAAAATATAGTTTCGCCTATAGTTTTTTAAAGGGAGAAAAAATATGAAAAAATTCAAAAAAATTGTTGCTATTGACCCAGTAAGTATAATTGATAGTGGTAGAGAAGAATTAAAAAATTATGCTGATGAAGTAATTTTCTATAGTGACTATCCTAAAGACGATACAGAAATAATAAATAGAATTGGTAATGCTGACGGTGTTTTGGTAAGCTACGCAACTAGAATAAATAAGGATATATTAGAAAAATGCCCTAATATAAAATATGTTGGTATGTGTTGCAGTCTTTATTCAGAAGAAAGTGCAAATGTAGATATAGCTTTTGCCCGTACTAAAGGAATTACTGTTTTAGGTATTCGTGACTATGGGGACAGAGGTGTTGTAGAATATGTTATGTACCAACTTATCAGAATACTTCATGGATTTGATTTTCCTCTTTGGAATGAACTTCCTTTAGAGTTAACAGATTTAAAGGTAGGTATTATAGGTCTTGGCGTAAGTGGTGGTATGATTGCCGATGCACTTAAATTTATGGGTTCTGATGTTTCATACTACAGTCGTACAAGAAAGCCTGAAAAAGAACAACATGGTATTCAATACAAAGAACTTCATCAGCTCTTAAAAGAAAGTCAGGTAGTTTTTGCTTGTTTAAATAAGAATGTAATTTTACTTAATGACGAAGAATTCAAACAATTAGGCGACAAAAAGATATTGTTCAATACTTCTATAGGTCCTGCATCTGACTCAGAAGCCTTAAAAAATTGGTTGAATTGTAAAGATAATTACTATTGCTGTGATACTGAGGGGGCTATTGGCGATAATGCAAAAGAATTAATAAACTATCCAAATGTATTATGTGCTAAAAAATCTGCCGGTATGACTAAGCAAGCCTATGGTCTTTTAACTAAAAAAGTTTTGGATAATATTAAAACTTATTTAGCAAATAACTTATAAAAACAAAAAGTCAAGATAGGGGTATATTTCCTTGTCTTGCCTTTTGTATATTGTATGCTATAAAAATAGCTTGTTTCAATGCACCCCTGCTATATTTCCTTACCTGTATTGTATTACAGTTGCACTTCAATAAACCACCTCCTTTCACAAAAATTTTAAATATTTTTCAATAACATCTTAGTATCTTTTCATATAATTTAAGTCAATTTAATGCACCCTGCTCTATCCTTTATCTGTGTTATATTGAATTTATAATTAAAAGAAAAATTATTAGTTATGAGTACACTCTACCCAATTCTTAATCTCATATTTTCCATTATCTTTCATTTTAAATTCAAACTTTTCGCCTTTACTTTTTACTACTTCCTTATCAGCTAAATATAAATGAGGATAGCCATTATATTCAACATAAAGTGTATTAATATTTTGATTTGCATATCTAATAGCATTGTAATTTGTATAACCCCCATTTAAGGAAATCATACACTTTAAATTGTCTTTTTTCCCTCCTAGATAGCACACTATCTTTCCCTTATTCATAAACAAAATGCTTGTTTCATCACCATCCCCTCTGAAATACAGAGGAATACAACTTTTCATTCCAATCATATCCTCTATATATTTTTGATTAGTATAAGGTGCAAAATTATATACATAATCCCACTCAAAATCAGTAAGTTCCTGTAATGTTGTTGTCGTAGGCTTTGTTTCTGTTAATTTTTGGATATTTTGTAGTAAACTATAATTATTCTTTTCTATAATTTGCCTTTCGTATCTTATATTTTTAACTTTATAGTATACTTTTTTAGCCAAAAATAGCATAATAAAAGCAACTATAAGGCAAACAATAATGGCAAATATTATTTTTATGTATTTTCTCATAATGCTTACCCCTGTTTTTTATACTGCATTTTGCCAAAAATCTTTTTATCTTTTTCTGAGAACTCATCAAAACTATTTAGATATTTAATATGTTTATCTTTATAGCAGATACTGTAAAGTCTCTCTACTCCTTTGATGTAAACTGAAAATTCATCTTTCATCTCTTCTTCATGAAATGATATAAATATTTGAGCATTATTTTCTTTATCTATAACTGCGTAACCTTGTTTTGCTATTATAAATAACTTTTTATTCTTGATTTTATAACCCTTCACATCATCTAACAATATGACATTATAATCTTCTTTAGGCATTTCCAAACATCTCTCTCCAAGAAATTGGTTAATTTGGAATGTTCCATCTGTCCAATCCACTACATTATAGCTTCCCGTTTCCATCTCTCTATTATATTCAAGACCTATAAACATAACGTGAAATATGCCAACAACTATATTTTCTTTATTTTTATATATAATAAATAAAGATGAAACTGATATAATTACAGATAGAACCATAATGCTTATGATTAATAGTATTTTTTACATCTTTCTTTTCCCTCTTTTTCTCCCCATTATATGTAGTTTTAAATTCGATATTAATTTTATAAGACTTTATTGCCCCTGTTAATATGATATTTTCAATAGTTGCATTTTCTAACTTATCATAAGTATTTGATACCTGACCTTAGGCTTGTACCATTAAAAGGTATATATATTATCTTATATATGGCCAAATAAATTCATCAGCGCTACCTTGAGACCATATAACTTTATCAGAAATTCTTTTCATTTTTCCGTTTATATTTTTATAACAAAGTTCAACCCCATATTTATATTTTTTACTTACCAGATATATTTTAGCTGAATTTTCAGAATATTTAATCACCTTAATTTTTCCAGTTGTATCATAGTCATTTTCACTATTAAGTACTTCTTTAAAAATTTCACCATATTTTGATGTATTAATCTCACATTTTATGTAACTACTACCCCAGCACAATATAATTGAAATAATTATTAAACAAATCAAATATTTTATAAACTTCATAATTACACCTCAATTAAATATGTTAAATTTACTTTAAACCTAGCAACCCCTGCATTTTACCATAATTCTTTTTAACTGTTTTGCCAAAATCATTAGATTGTGGATTACTATTGACCCCATTTTTACCATATTCACCTATATTATATAAAGTACCTAAAATATCAGATTTGCCACTTATTTGAGGATATTTATTCTTCCAAATATCCTGAATATATCTTAAATATGCCGCTACATACATTATATTGGTTTTATCATTCATTAAAGCTCTTGCCCGCATATTATTTTCTTGATTAACAATAATAGACTCCTCTCCATTAGAGATTCCAAAATCGTCAACAATTATTCTAGGCATATATCCTTTACTTTCAACTTTTTTTGCAGTCGATATTCTCACTTGACCTATCCCTAAAGATACATCTATTCCATATGAATAAACTAATGGATCAATATATTTGTCCTTAACATCAACATTAATCGCTTGCTCTGCATATATGCAACCAGCAATTATTGCTGGATTTACATTAAATTTTTCACCTGCCTTTATTATAGTATCTGCATTATCTTTAATTATTTTTTCAGCTTCAACTTCAGAAGTAAAACCGTTTTTATCTATATATTTTATTGGATTACCCATACAATATACATACAAATTTTCAGCCTGCAATGACGCAGTTATATCTGGATATTTAATTTCACCATCCTTATATTCTTTATCACCATAAATTCTGTTTGAACCATTCCAATACGTATCTTCTGTTGTAAATCTTCCTAAACTTGGGCTATAATATCTTGCTCTTAGGTAAATGCTATCTGTTTCGTTATCATACTGTTCACCACAGTATCTAAAAAGATTTGTATCATTTGCATCTTTATTTAACTCTACACCAAAAGCATCATAATCATAGCTCTTTATTGATTTACCACTTTCATTTGAAATGTTTACTACACTTCCGTGTCCATCATAGCTGTAATATTCATTATCATTTTTAGAGATAAGTTTATTGCCTCTTACATACTTATTTGTATACTCTTTATTATTATTCATTTCAGCTATTATGTTACCATTTCTATCCCATACAAACCAATCAGAATTATTATAATTATTCTTATGCTTTCTATAGCGTAAACCATTTGGAAGATAAGCATAGTACCACACAGCCTCTTTATTGCTTTCAAAAGATGTCATTTCATTAAATTCGTTGTACTTATACATTTCATAAGTATTATTCAATTCATTTTCTGAAACCAAATCCTGACTTGGTGAACCATTTACGCCCTTTGTTATGTAACCTATCTTCTTTATCTGATTACCATTATTATCATAAACATACTTTGTTACATCAGTTTCATTTTTTGCATAGTAATCAGTACTTTCTTCCAAAAGTCTATTATTAAGGTCGTAGGTATAGTTTACCTCTGTGTCTCCATTGTCATCACAGATTTTTTTCATAGTTCTATTTCCTGCTGCATCATAGTAATAATCTATTTCTTCATTACCATAATCTTCATCAGTAATTCTTGAAAATTCATCATAATCATAATAACAATTTACACCATTTCTGTTTTGTTTACTAACATTTCCATCAAGATAATACTCATAACTGTAGTATGACATATTTTTATTATCAGCACCTATATTACTTACAGTTTGTATCATATTACCATTGTTGTACGTATATGTTGTTGATGTACCATTGCCATATGTTACAGAACTTAAATTATCATTAGCGTCATAACTATATTTTGCCATTAGCTTATCGCTACCTGTTGTAACATCTGTTACTGTATACAAGTTACCTTTAGCATCATACTTATACATTACTTTTTCTTTTCTAGTATAGTCGCTAAAATATCCATCACTGCTGTCAAATAATTCATATTCATTACATCTGCCATTTCCATCATTAGCATATGTTATAACATAACTCTTATTTTCCTCATATACTTTCTGTTGTCCTATAAGACCCTTATTATCATACTTAGTACATATAGCTGAAGTCTTGTTTTTTACTTCTGTTGCCTGCCCTGTTGCACCATAAGTATATTCTGCTTTTACTTTTTCTTCGTTGTTTGCTATTATATTTTTTATCTTTAATTTTAATATGTTTAAACACTACCTGTATTCTTCTTTTCCATAAACAGCCTGTCCATATTCAAGAACAAACACAGGCAGTGTTTTCAACATATTTTAATGCACCCCTGCTCTATTTCCTTACCTGTGTTGTATTAAAGTTGCACTTCAATAAACCACCTCCTTTCATAAAAATTATAACTATTTTTTTGATAACATCTTAGTATCTTTTCATATGATTTAAGTCCATAAAATCACCATTGTACATGCAATCTATGGGTTCAAAAATTTTATTAAGTCTTTTAACTTGTTTTAAAAATCCCAAACCAATTACACCCTTTGTTGCGTAACCCATCTTCTTTATCTGATTACCATTATTATCATAAACATACTTTGTTACATCAGTTTCATTATTTGCATAAGAATGGTTACTTTCTTTCACATATTTTACAGTATACACTGTATATAAATTTCATCATACAAATCTTTTAATAATTTGCCATTTAATTTACATTTATTTAATAATTCCTGTGGAGTATTGAAATATTGAGTTTTTCCATCACCATAACAATATACATAATATTTACCATTTTCTGACGATTTAAAATAATTTATATTTTCATATTCAAACTCAATTTCTCTATTCATAAGAGTAGCAGCCACAAATCTTTTTTTATTATTAAACTCTATATGCTGTATCTTTATTTCATCTAATATATCATTTATCCTTTTTTCATTGATACAACCATTAGAAAATAAATCATCCTTATTTTTAAAGTATTGATAGGTGCCTTTTTTTACATCAAAAATATAATATATTCCCTCAGAATTTGTATTTATGATATATTTATTATTTTTATATTTTATTTCTATTCTTTCACCTATATAACATGCATCTATAAAATCATATTTATTAAACATTTTTACCACCTTATATTCTCTTTCCATATCCTTTTGACCAATCCCATGTATGTTCATGTGGAAAACTATGTTTACCATTATTATTTCCATGTTGATAATCTATATCTTTTTGTGCCTTACCATCTGAACCATAATATCTTCTTTGTTTTAATTCTCCTTTTGAATTTAATAAATCCATTGATGAATTTGGTTCAGATTCTGTAGGTAAATTAGTATTATCCTTTTCACTTTTTTGTTTTTTTGTGCTATGATTTGGTGCCTGTTTTCCATCTTTTTTAGCTTTTTCGTATTTTTGTTTTTGTGAATTTTGATATGCATTCCATGCTTTTTTTATTTCTTTAGATGTATATACAACTCCATCAATAATAACGGCTCCAGCAACTACTACCGCAGCTGCAAAATCTGCATACGGATATGGTCCATCTACACTACTAATTGTTGGAACCCAACTTGATGCAACAGCATAAGCATCTTTTCCATTCCTATCATAATACACCATTGGATTTTGTATACAATAACTATACAAATTACTATCTTGCATTATAGCCTTATAATCTGGATATTTAATTTCACCATCCTTATATTCTTTATCACCATAAATTCTATTTGAACTATTCCAATACGTATCTTCTGTTGTAAATCTTCCTAAACTTGGGCTATAATATCTTGCTCTTAGGTAAATGCTATCTGTTTCGTTATCATACTGTTCACCACAGTATCTAAAAAGATTTGTATCATTTGCATCTTTATTTAACTCTACACCAAAAGCATCATAATCATAGCTCTTTATTGATTTACCACTTTCATTTGAAATGTTTACTACACTTCCGTGTCCATCATAGCTGTAATATTCATTATCATTTTTAGAGATAAGTTTATTGCCTCTTACATACTTATTTGTATACTCTTTATTATTATTCATTTCAGCTATTATGTTACCATTTCTATCCCATACAAACCAATCAGAATTATTATAATTATTCTTATGCTTTCTATAGCGTAAACCATTTGGAAGATAAGCATAGTACCACACAGCCTCTTTATTGCTTTCAAAAGATGTCATTTCATTAAATTCGTTGTACTTATACATTTCATAAGTATTATTCAATTCATTTTCTGAAACCAAATCCTGACTTGGTGAACCATTTACGCCCTTTGTTATGTAACCTATCTTCTTTATCTGATTACCATTATTATCATAAACATACTTTGTTACATCAGTTTCATTTTTTGCATAGTAATCAGTACTTTCTTCCAAAAGTCTATTATTAAGGTCGTAGGTATAGTTTACCTCTGTGTCTCCATTGTCATCACAGATTTTTTTCATAGTTCTATTTCCTGCTGCATCATAGTAATAATCTATTTCTTCATTACCATAATCTTCATCAGTAATTCTTGAAAATTCATCATAATCATAATAACAATTTACACCATTTCTGTTTTGTTTACTAACATTTCCATCAAGATAATACTCATAACTGTAGTATGACATGTATTATCAGCATTATTATTGGTTACTTTCTCTATCATATTGCCTTTATTATACATATATGATGTAGATGTACCGTTTCCATATGTTACTCCACCTGTTGCACCATAAGTATATTCTGCTTTTACTTTTTCTTCGTTGTTTGCTATTATATTTTTTATCTTTAATTTTAATATGTTTAAACACTACCTGTATTCTTCTTTTCCATAAACAGCCTGTCCATATTCAAGAACAAACACAGGCAGTGTTTTCAACATATTTTAATGCACCCCTGCTCTATTTCCTTACCTGTGTTGTATTAAAGTTGTACTTCAATAAACCACCTCCTTTCTATAGTACTTTTATTATTTTTCTATTTTAGTACCTATAATTATACATTTTATAATAGTTACCAAGTTTCAAATTGGCAAAGCCAAGATTTCGGCAAAATGTTATTCACAAAAGTTTCTCTATTAATTGGATATGCGATATTTCTATCATATTTACCATTAAAGACCATACAATTATTTTTATAATCTACATAAAAGTCATTGGGAAAAAGAACATATTTATTTTTAGTATAGGTAGGGTTAAAAATCTCCTTTTTGTTATTATTGGCATTCAACTTTCTGTCATTTACTCTAACAAAATCTACCCCTCTATCCTTACTGTCGTATAATATTTTATAGTCTATCTCTGTTGCCGTAGAGATTTCGCAAATTAAATAATCTTTTTTACTATCAAGTAAATCCACCTTTGTAGCCATCTCTACAGGAGATAATGCATATCCAGCAAACAATATAAATACTATCAATATATATTTGAAAGAAATCAAATTCTTCATATTTCACCCCTCCCCTATTTAATATTATATTTCTTTGACAAAAGCTAAAATATCTCTTATCAATCATTCAAACTTTCTTATCTTTTTTTAATAAAATATACATCGATAATAAAAACTTATCTAATAAAAACATTTCTAATTTTAATATTTTTCAACTAGAATAATAAAAATACCAATTTGGTTTATCTAATTTCTTTAATTCAACGACATCTTCAACTTTAGGTGTATTGTCATTAAAACAATAGAGTACCCCCATTGCATTATCTATAGTTGCTCCTTTAATACTTAAGAAAGATATATACTCTTTTTCCCAATCAATAACATAATAACCACATTTTTCTTCAAGTGTATCTAGTATTTGTATAATACTTTCATCTGTTATTGCAATTGTATCAAATTTATTTTTATAAAGTCTATCATATTCATTATTATAATTGTAATAAACTAATGCCTCCCAATCATCATTAATATTCCTAGATATTCTAATTGCTTTATAATTTTTAGACTTTCCCAAATCATTAAAATATTTAATACAATATAAATGTTCATCATAATTTTTCTCTAATTTTTTATACAAAACTTTTTCACCATCTATCATAGATATAGATGAACAAAATTGATATATTAACAAGTAATTATTATATATAATATACGCTATACATACAACACATATTAAACCTATAGTACGCTTAAATAACTTTTTGGAAAACATAGTTTATTCCTCCTTAATTTTTATTTACAGTGTATCGAACAGTTAGCCCAACTTATTCCCTGCATAATACACTTTTTATCTTCTTCTGAATCTGATTTGTTTATCATTCCTTTAACTCCAGATGAGATGACTCCAATTCCATTTTTTCCATAAGTTTCAGCTGCAAAATCTCCACCACCAAGCAATATATCTTGAGAATACCCCATATATGTTCCTAAGTAACCATATGAAATATTCCCAATCATTTCGACTGTTGCAGGTTGTCCAAATAATATTACTTTTGCATTTTTACCGGGATAGGTAGTTCCTATTGTACTTTCCCAACTTTTTTCTTTTTTTATATCCCAATCTCCATTATGATTAACTTTTTCATAAAACCACCCTACATCTAATACAGTATTTTTACTTGCAAACTCATCTCTCGAGTTGACCAATGCATCATTAACTGGTTTAGAAATATCAAAATATTGTCTATTCTCTTTAGTAATAATCTCTACACCAGCATTAATATCTTTTTGTTCTCGATAAATAAGCCCAAGTTTTTTCCACGTCTGTAGCCCTACAACACCATTGTATTTTCCTTTATTTCCTAATCCAAAATAATTTTTATAGTTATTTACTGCTTGAAATGTTTGTTCTCCAAAATAACCTTCTTTATCAACTATATTTTTTGACATAAATCCCCTATTTTGTAATTCATGTTGAAGAACCTTAACATCATCACCCGAAGAACCTAATGACAATCTTGTATTGTAGTCAAATAACCCACTAGGGTCCCAACCATTTACTGGATTTCCTGCACAATAGCTATACCAGTTATCTCCGTCCTTTGCCGGGTCTTCTGTTGTAAATCTTCCTAAACTTGGGCTATAATATCTTGCTCTTAGGTAAATGCTATCTGTTTCGTTATCATACTGTTCACCACAGTATCTAAAAAGATTTGTATCATTTGCATCTTTATTTAACTCTACACCAAAAGCATCATAATCATAGCTCTTTATTGATTTACCACTTTCATTTGAAATGTTTACTACACTTCCGTGTCCATCATAGCTGTAATATTCATTATCATTTTTAGAGATAAGTTTATTGCCTCTTACATACTTATTTGTATACTCTTTATTATTATTCATTTCAGCTATTATGTTACCATTTCTATCCCATACAAACCAATCAGAATTATTATAATTATTCTTATGCTTTCTATAGCGTAAACCATTTGGAAGATAAGCATAGTACCACACAGCCTCTTTATTGCTTTCAAAAGATGTCATTTCATTAAATTCGTTGTACTTATACATTTCATAAGTATTATTCAATTCATTTTCTGAAACCAAATCCTGACTTGGTGAACCATTTACGCCCTTTGTTATGTAACCTATCTTCTTTATCTGATTACCATTATTATCATAAACATACTTTGTTACATCAGTTTCATTTTTTGCATAGTAATCAGTACTTTCTTCCAAAAGTCTATTATTAAGGTCGTAGGTATAGTTTACCTCTGTGTCTCCATTGTCATCACAGATTTTTTTCATAGTTCTATTTCCTGCTGCATCATAGTAATAATCTATTTCTTCATTACCATAATCTTCATCAATAATTCTTGAAAATTCATCGTAATCATAATAGCAGTTTACACCATTTCTATCTTGTTGGCTAACATTTCCGTCAAGATAATAATCATAATCATAGTATGACATTTTTATACTATCGGCATTTCTATTGGTTACATTCTCTATCATATTACCTTCATTATATGTATATGATGTAGATGTACCATTGCCGTATGTTACAGAACTTAAATTGTCATTTGAATCATAAGTATATCTTGCCATTACTTTACTGTTATTCAAAGAATCTGAAACAGTAGTCATATTACCTTTGGCATCATATTCATAATTTATCATCTGTTGAATATCATAATCACCATAATGACCTGTATTGTTATTATATATTTTACTATATACACATTTACCATTTGCATTATTGCCATATACCATTGCATAGCTTTTGCCGTCTTCAAAAAGTTTTTGCTCCATAATAAGACCTTTATTATCGTACTTATTAGCTATTGCTGATGTATCATTTGTAATCAATGTTACTCCACCTGTTTTACCATAAGTGTATTGAGCTTTAACCTTTTCTTTATTATTTGTAGTTGTGTATTCCTTAGATAATCTATTCATTCCGTCATATCTTTTACTATTTCTAATATGTTTAAACACCAACTGTATTCACCTTTTCTACAAACAGCCTGTCCATATTCAATAACAAATACAGACAGTGTTTTTAACATACTTTAAAGACCCTTGCTCTATTTCCTTACCTTTGTTGTATTAAAGTTGTTCTTCAATAAACCACCTCCTTTCAAGAACATTATTACTCTTTTTTAATTTATTAATTAGGTATATATTTTTCCCATTTCCTTAACCAATGTTTTCCGTCATCTTTTGTATAAACTATAGCACCTTCTCCATCGCTTTTTACATAATTATTTAGCAAGTCTTTATCTGCTAACATTAAATGAGGATAATCTTGGTATTCAACAGCAATAGTATTAATATCCTGATATTTGAATCTTGTCCCCCTATATTTCATATCGGCTCCCCAATTCAACCAAATTCTACATTTTAATCGTTCCTCAGGACCACCTAGATAGCATACTATTTTTCCCTTATTCATAAATAGAACACTTGTTTCATCACCATCACCTTTAAAGTATAATGGATAAACACTTTTCATACCTATAACTTTTTCTATATAATCTGGGTCGGTATATCCCACAAAATCATATACGTAGTCCCACTCAAAGTCGGTAAGCTCCTGTAATGTTATTGATTTAGGCTTTGTTTCTGTTAATTTTTGAATATTCTGTAGTAAACTGTAGTTATTCTTTTCTATAATTTGCCTTTCATATCTTATATTTTTAACTTTATAGTACACTTTTTTAGCTAAAAATAACATAATAAAGGCAACTATAAAACAAATAACAACAGCAGTTATTATTTTTATGTATTTTTTCATTAATTCTTACCCCCTTAACCTATAATATATGTTGGAGCAGCCTTTAAATCATGAGTTAAATTAATTTTTTTAATTTTATAAATATACACATCTTTTTGCTCCATTCTATTTACATAAACTATAACTTTCTTTTTATTTTCAAATAGATATAGTTTTGTTTTTATAAATTTTATTTTCCCTCCTCGACAAGCTATGTAATTATTTTTTCGAAGTCCAAATTTTCATTAAAATTAGTATCTTTTAACTGTTTTTCTGTTGTCAATAAAGTCCATGTTGGAAACATTTCATCATCTATTGTAGAACTATAGCCTTTACCAATATACTGGAAATTTATATTTTTATATAGATATGGAGTTAAATTGTATAAAACTATAAAAGTATATATAATCCCTATAATAACAAAAAATATTTTTTATACAAATCCCTCATTTATAATCATCGCCAAAATCAGCCAACAAGCCACCATTCTCATCACTTATAAAAACACCATATTTACCGTCATAATTTGTATCTTTATTATTGTTGACAAAATCATTGTAATTTTTCTCTAAATAAACATTCCAACATTTCCAAGCATCGTTGTATACAATGCCAAATTCATTTGTTGCATAATCTTTATTATAAAGTTTCTTGTAATATATCTGTGCTAGTTTCAGAGCATCTTCCTTATCAATTTTTAAATTTTCTCCATTGTTAGAACTTGAATTTTTTAATATTTTTATATTATCACTGTCATTATTGTATATCCTATATTTATTATTATTTCCAAGTGTGAAAACGGCAGAAGACACCATAACCCCCAAAACAGCAAATAAAGCATATGCTATATATTTTTTCATTTTTTATACCACCTTTCTCTTTTCGATTATATAAACTTATAGGCATTTATTTTTCTCTTTGTTTCAAAAATTCTAAATAAGTAATTTTTCTTTCTTCATCCTTTGTAAAAAGGTCAAATATAGTGTATCCGACATCCATATCTTTTTCTTTCACATATTCCTTTACATAATAGTATCTTTGTTCATTTAACATTCGATACAACATATTATAATAAGCATAGGCATATAAATATTTATCATTATAAAAACTGTCATTTTTACTTATAAGCCCCATCTCTTCTGCATCAGAAAATAATTTATCACAATTTTCAATATTTTCTCTTTCTTTTATACACCTCATTATAAATGCCACACAATCTTTTACTTTTGCAGTATTATCCGGTTTAAAATTAATATCATAATATTTTTCATTTGATACGATAGCTATTACCTCTGGTATACCTAGTGCTATTCGGTAATTACCTGCAAATATAGTATAACCATTTCCCAAATCTATCTTTCCATCTACATATCCATGTATATCTGAAAAAATAGGTTCATAAAATAATACATTACACCATTCATTTGCCACTTCATCTGTTGTGCCAATAACTCTCATAACCCCTTTTATACATTCTTTCCTGTTTATGTATGTATTTCTAGGCTTTATTTCATCAACTATATTATTTTCCTGTAAAACTTTACAAATTTCGTTGTACTCATCTTTGTCATAAATAGCTCCATAACATAATGTACTATTACTTACAATAAACAAAGATAATGTTAGAACAATTACTTTAATAAATTTCATAATACATCAACTCCTATTCTGTATGTTAAAATACATTTTTTAAATTAACCACATTTACTAATACTCTTTTTTATATTTTTGGTCTACGAAATCGTTATTGTACAAATAATCTATTGGTCCAAAGAGTTTTGTAAGTCTTTTAACTGGTTTTAAAATTTCCCAGTCCTTTACATAAAAAGTACAGTAATCCTCATTTTCCAACAATTCATCTTTTTGGTTTTCAACATAATTTCCATATAACACAAATTTATTTTCCCCATATAATATATCGTCTGAGAAAATATCTTGTAGGTCATTACCTATCAGCTTTACATATTTATGAATATTTTTTTCATTATTATCTTCTACGATTGCCCAAGAAAAGCCTGTAACTTCAATATATTCACAAATAATATAAGTTTCATTTGTATTTATTTCACTTTTTCCAATGGCATTTTTTACAGGTTTATAATTCATATAAATAAAAATTTTTGCTAACAAAACAAATAAAATTATTGCTAGTATTAAAAGTGCCATAAATTTATATTTTCTTTTCCCTATTAATCTCATATTTTTTATCTCCTATTTTTTCATTTAACGCAAAATTTCATAATCATTTAAAATAACCATAATATGTTCTTTGCATTTCATCTAAATTCATAGAAATTGAAGATACCATTTTTAAATCAGAGTCATAAAAATATTGAGTTTTATATGTATCTATCAAATCTAATACACTTTTAAAAGAAATATAAGTTTTATTTTTTACTAAAATTGTATTATTTCCATAAAATTTATCTAAATTTTCAGAATAATCCTTACCAAATTGATTTAACAATATTTTAGCAGCATTTAGGGAAATATATATTTTATCATTCTTTAATATTATTGGTGAATCTAGTTCATATTCTACACCATTAATCCCAATTATTTTTTGTCCTACAGTTGCATTTATAATAGTTTCATAGGGTTTTCTATAAATTTCTGTACCATAGTATAAGTCAATTTTATTATCTTGTTTAATTGCATTTGGGGTTAAAAAATATTCATAATAAAAACCACTATTTATTTCTCCGATATGTATATTCCCACTATTGTCTAGCCTATTTGCCTCCATATTTATACCCTTACTATAGAAGTATTTTATATAATCCATATTGTTTAAATCTATATTTAAACCAAATTTTAATAAACAATCTTTAACATTCAGACTATTTAAAACTCTATTTCTAGCTTTTTCCGCATCATTATTCTTTGCATCCCACCAAATTTCCGGCACAGTTATTTTAGATAAATTGGTAATTATATTATTGCAACCATCTTTGTCTGCTGACATTTTTACATTTAATACTCCTGATTGCCATAACAATTTATTATCCGGTAAAGATTTATTATCAGACTTGAAATATACAGCCTTAATATCTACTCCTCTTGTATTTGCAATAGTTCCTAGACTTATTTCTCTTTTTTCTGATAACTCATTAAAAAGACTAATATTACTTTCACTATTTTTTACTATTTGTCCACCGTAAACATTTCCTGTTACTATAAAAACAAGTAAAAATAAAATTATAAACGCTTTTTTCATTTCAATTCCTCCATTTATCTAATATAAACTGTTGATTTATCTAAATCCACATACAATTTATAGTTTATATTACTTAAAATAACTTCCATTACTCTTTCATTTACATATAATCTATCATCTACAATATCAGAATAAAAATCACAAATCGTTCCCGGTCTATTTAAAAATAGGTTTTCTACTGCATTATTTTTTTTAAGAGATAAATTTTTTCCAATTGTCATAGTAAATTCATTATTATTGTAAAAAATTTGCAACTCTCTGCTATTTTCATTCCACAACACATTTCCTCCTAAGCTTTCAATGGTATTCCTAAGAGGAATTAATGCACCATTATTTCTTAACAATATACTTTTTTCAAAAGTTTTATCATTTACTTTCAGACTACCATATCTAATTCCATATTTTTTCAAAAATTCTTTTTGATTGTAAAATTTATATACATATTTATAATCTGTACTTTCATTGTTTAACTTATAATCTATAGTGATAAAATAATTCATTCCCCCACTATTCACTAAAATAATCGGTGGAATATCCATTGATTCAGAAAAGTCACTATAAAAAATCAAAGTCTTATTAACTGTACCCTTTACTCCGTTTTTTTCTATTAAGTTTTTTATTTCTTTTCCTGATACATACTCAATTAACTCTTTATTGATTGGTACTTTTCCTATTCTGCTATATAAACCATACTTAACTGGTTCTTCTATTTTCTTCCCCTGTTCGATTACGGACTTCAGCATATATTCATCATTACCATCTATCAGAGAATAATTGATTTTATTCTGTTCATTAACAAACTCTGTGATATTTGTATTTCCATAAATCAAGTCATCAAAGCATTTATTGTTTATATTATATACATCTATATCTTTTTTCATAAAAGCATTATTTTCATTGGAAGCAAACGAAACAATGCTCATTAACCCAACAAAAACAAATACTAACATCAATACTTTATTTACTTTCATAGTGTATACCTCCCCTTTTTATCTTATTATTTTACTTGTATATCTTTATTTTAGCACTTATAAATTATATTATCAACTTATTATGTATATTTTTAGTAAATTTAGATATATTTCTTTTAAAATACTATATTATTCAGTAAAAATTATGTTTATATTTACTATACATTCAAATATAGATAATTAATACTAAGTATGGTATACTCATCATATCCCTTTAAAATTCGGGAACAATAATATAGTTGATAAGGAGATAAACAATATGATAAAAGTAAATTTTGTTTGCCATGGCAATATTTGTCGCTCGCCAATGGCTGAATTTATATTAAAGAAAATGGCAAAAGACAGAGGTATAGACATTTCTGTATCATCATCTGCTACAAGTTACGAAGAAATAGGAAACGATATTCATCCAGGTACTAAAAGAGTTTTAACTGCCCATAGTATTCCATTTTCAAAAAGAGGTGCTACACATTTTGAAAAGGAAGATTATAAAAACAATGATTATATACTTTGTATGGACAGCTACAACATTAAAAATTTAAAGCGAATTATTGGTTCTGACCCAGAAAACAAGGTACATTTACTATTAGAATACGATAAAAGCACCAGAGATATTTCTGATCCTTGGTATACTGGAAATTTTGACTTAACCTATGACGATATTGTTGAAGGTTGTGAGGGATTTTTGGATTATTTAGCTAAAAACAATTTAATATAATTATTTTTTAACAAAATTATTTGGCAAGGTTAAATTTTATTGTGTATAATGCCCTATGCTATTTTCACTAAATGATAAATATTGTGTTTTTAAATTTAAACATTACAAAATAACCTTTGTTAAAATATTATCAAAAAGTAAATTTGACTAAAAAATAACAATTAATTCTATATATATACAAAATATATTCTACTGGTAAAAATTGAAATTTAATGCTATAATATCAAGCATAGTAATTGTTAATTATTTATCAATCACTTTTTTAACAAATTGTATATGAATGAAAGGAGTTAATTTACTTATGGCAAATTTAAGAAAATGTGCTGTAATTGGCTGTGGATTTGTTGGTTCAAGTTCTGCCTTTGCACTTATGGAAAGTGGACTTTTTAACGAATTAGTTTTAATAGATGTAAATAAGGAAAAAGCTGAAGGCGAGGCTATGGATATTAGTCATGGTCTTCCATATGTAAGAAGAATGGATATTTACGCTGGGGATTATTCTGACTGTAAAGATGCTGGTATTATCATTATTACTGCTGGTGCTGGTCAGAAACCTGGAGAAACAAGACTTGACCTTGTAAACAAGAATGTTGCTATTTTCAAGAGCATTATTCCTGAAATTGTAAAATACAATAAAGATGCAATTCTTCTTGTAGTAAGTAACCCTGTTGATATTTTAACTTATGTTACTTTAAAGCTTTCAGGTTTCCCTAAGAACAGAGTAATTGGTAGTGGTACAGTTCTTGACTCTGCTAGATTAAAATATCTTTTAGGCAAACACCTTGATGTAAACCCAAAGAGTGTTCACGCTTATATTATTGGCGAACATGGCGATAGCGAACTTGCTGTATGGTCAAGTGCTAATGTAAGTGGTATTCCTATTACTGACTTCTGCGAACTTAGAGGTCACAAGACAAACCACAATGAAAATGAACAAGCATTATACGAAGAAGTTAAAAATAGTGCTTATGAAATAATAAAGAAAAAAGGTGCAACATATTATGGTATTGCCCTTTCTGTCAGAAGAATTTGCGAAAGTATTGTTCACGATGAACACAGTATTCTTCCTGTAAGTTCTTATCACGAAGAAAGAATAAACTATGACCTTGAAGATATTTGTATGAGTGTTCCTGCTATTGTAGGCTCTAACGGTATTCAGCAGGTATTAAAAATCAGACTTGACCACAACGAACAGAATGCTTTAAAGGCATCTGCTACAGAATTAAAGTCTATTCTTGATACATTAGATTTATAATATAACAAAAGCGACTGAAAAAATCAGTCGCTTTTTTATTTTACCAAATTGTTATTCTATTTTCTGGCTTCACATACATTGCATCATTTTCAGATATTCCATATGTGTCATAAAATTCTTGGAAATTGCTAAGTACAGTATTAACTCTTACACCATAATTTGCGTGTTCATCTTCGCTTATTAAGTATTCAAGATATTTTCTTGTAGCCCCTCCGGCAAATGAACTAGCAAATGAATTGAAGAAAGATTTATAATCTGCATTTTCAATAGTATTCATAATATCAATAACGCATCTCATAGCACTTATATCAGCAACATTTTCATTTTCTGTTTTACGACCTGAAGTATATAAGTCAGTTAATAATGGCTTGCCGTCATATAACTTCACTACACCATCACATTTATCGTCAAAAGTTTCTTTTTCCTTATCATTCCACCATGGCTTGTTATTACCATTTTCGTCATAATCAGCACCACTAGCGTCAAATGCGTGAGAAATTTCGTGAGCGATAATATAGCCTATTGAGCCTAACTTCTTTTCTCTACTATATGATGGGCTATAAATAGGTTCTTGTAATATGCCTGTATAAATATTGATTGAATTTGTTCTTCTGATATATTCAGCATTACAAGAAGTTACTGAACCAGTTTCCCAATAAATTCTTGTATGAGGTTTATTCATTTTTGCTGCTTCACTAGCTGAAAGCTGTGAATACATTTTTTCAAAATAAATAAATGAATTACCACCATTTTCAAGTGTTGGAAGTTTAAAGTCAACAAATATATCTGACCAATCCGGATTACCTACAGTAATAATCATATTGTCAAGTTTCTTAATTGCCTCTTTCTTTGAAGCGTCACTAAGCCAATCTAACTTGTTAATTCTATTCTTATACTGGTTAATAACTTCTTTAGCTATTGATGTAACATCTTCTTTTGCACCCTTCGGTAAATACTTTTCGCAGTAAATCTGGTCAAGATATGTACCCATATAGTGTTCTACAATATTTTTTACATCATCTTTCATTTCGTCTTTTGAAACTATTTTATTCTTTCCATAATAAACATTGTAGTCCAACGCCTCTGAATAAATATTAATAATATTAAACTTAGCTAAAGCCTTTAACTGGTCAATACGAGAATTATCCAAATATGAGCCCCATGCCTTTGTTGCCTCAAAACTAATTGTACAGCAGTTGGTATCTGTTACATTAAAGCCAAAACTCTTACATAAATCTGCAATATTAAGTGTTTTATAATACTTCTGAACTTCTGAAAGCTTAACCTGCTTTACATCTTTTCCGTCCATATAATCATCAAATGAATTATTGCTATCCCTTGTCATAGCCTGTGCAACCTGTCTAGCAATAATATCATAATTCTTTGCATCTTTTTTTGCTGTTGCTTCATCTTCTCCAGCATCTGTAAAATAATCTACATAGTATTCTATAATCTTTTGATTTACATCTGTAGTAGTTGCGTACTTATACATATCAGCAATGCTTTCTTCTACACAAGGGCTAATGTAAATTGTAGATTTTGTAGAGTCATTCAAATCAACATCATATGCAAAACCAATTAATGGATAGTTATAAATGTTACAATTTTCTTTTAAATAACTCAAAAGCTCATTAAGATTATTTGCTTTATCAATGCCATCTAAATACTTTTTAATAGGCTCTGCCCCTCTGGCATTTCTAGCGTCCATATCAATAAGAGATTTATAGAAGTCCTGTATCTGTCTTTCCTTTGTTCCCTCTGCATATGTTCCCTTAACTATGTCATCAAGTATCTTATCATAGTTATTCTCGTTTTTAGTCTGAATATCTGACACTACAGATTTTTCGTATTTGTCATCATCTTCATCTAAAACTATAGAATCCAAATAACTTTTGTTCTCTGTTGCATAATAGTCATTTTTTAAATCTTGTCCATAATATCTATGAAGATTTGTAAAGAAGTCATTTAACATCTGACTATTCATACTAACAACTGTACTCATACTGCTAGTTACCATTTGAGGAAGCAAACCAGCTTTATAAAGATTTCCATAATCCTTAGTATATATTTCTAGCTTAGACATATCATAGTCAGGTCTGCTATATAAATTATACCCCTTTGCTTCTGGCAACTTATTGCACAAGTCATTTAACAATTTAAAAGCATTTGCTACTGTAAGTGTATTACTATCGCTATAGCTTTTAAAAACATCCATATTAAGGTTATAACTTTCAGGACACTTACTACATAAATCCCTAATATCCCCTACTGTAACAGTATCATTAATTATTACCTTTGCTGTTGATGACGCCTGTTGAAGTGTATTACTACCTGCTGCAAAAGCATTTGTAGATAAACCGGACACCGTCATAATTACTGATAACAGTAATGCTATTTTTCTTTTCATAAAAAATCTCCCCTTTCCTATTATAAAAACAGTATATCATAAAAGGAAATATTTAACAACATTTTATTATAATTCTGTACCTTTAAAAAATGTACCAATTTCTTCTCCATCTAAAATCTTAAATATATTTTCAGGCTTAGAGCCATGAGCAATAACCATATCTATACCCTTAGATGTTACCATTTCTGCTGCATCAAGTTTTGAAACCATACCACCAGTACCTCTGTTAGAACCAGAACCACTAGCCAAAGCTCTTATTTTATCGTCTATTTTTTCTACTCTATGTATTATTTTTGCATCTGGATTATTTCTTGGGTCTTCACTATATAAACCATCAATATCAGATAACAAAATTAACTTAGATGCCTTTGTAAGAATAGCAACAATGGCTGACAATGTATCATTATCACTAAAAAGTTTCTTTTCATTTTCAATTTCTGTTGAAGAAATAGAGTCATTTTCATTTACAATAGGTATTATGTTATGTTCTATAAGTGTAAAAAATGTATTTCTCAAATTTTGTTTTTTTACTGGATTTTCAACATCATCACCACTTAAAAGAATTTGACTTACCATTTTGCCATATTCTGAAAAGAATTTATCATAAAGGTGCATAAGCTCACATTGACCTACTGATGCCGCTGCCTGTTTCAATTTTAATTCCTTTGGCTTTTGTTGAAGTCCCATTTTATTAGCACCTACAGCTATAGCACCTGAAGACACAAGTATAACTTCATAGCCCTCATTAGCAAGTCCAGACAAAACCTGTGCTAACTTATCCATAGTTCTAAAATTATTTTCCCCTGTTTCTGTAGTTATTGTTGATGTTCCAACTTTTATTACAACTCTGTTTTTTACAGTTTCCATTTTACATTCTCCTTTTCATTTTAGTTATGTTTTGTCATATAATGTCATCGGATTTATCTTTCCGATTTATTATAAAAATTCACTATAAAAAAAGTCCTGAGCTTAACACTCAGGACGAAATATCGCGGTACCACCTAATTTTGGAAAAATCCACTCTCAACAGCACGAGAACTAAAGTCTGATGCCTTTCCCTATAACGGGGGATACCGTATTGACTTAATTGGGTCAATAAGCTCAAAGGGAGGTTCAATGCCTTTCAATGAAGATTTCCACCAACCATCTTCTCTCTGAAAAATCCGGACAAATACTAATCCTTATCTACGCCTTTAACTTATGGCTGAATTATATCACAATTTTTCAAACTAATCAAGAAAAATTTAAAAGCTAATTATTAAACCACCAATATCTGCATATGAAGAACATAATCCACTACCTTCTGTAATATGACATTCTTTAAAATTAAGTTTTGACATCATAATTTCTTTTAATTCGTTAGCCTTTTCTAAAGCATCAATATGGGTAATATAAAGAACTCTATTTTCTGTATCATTACATTTTTTTGTTATATCGTCTATAAGCTTTAAATATGCCTTTTTCATCCCCTTTGCCTTAGCTGTAAGCACAGCATGACCATCGTCAGCACCACAAATGGGAACTATACCCAATAATGCTGCCAATTTAGCTACATAGGGATTTAATCTACCTGTATTTACAAGAGAATCATAATTTTCCAATATAAAATATGTATTTAATTTATCTCTGAACTTGCAAATTTCTTCTTTTATTTCATCAAAAGAAAGACCTTTTTCCTTTAATTCTAAAAGTTTGTTAACTATTAAAGTTTCTCCAACAGATGCACTTTTGCTATCTACAACAAAAATATTCCTTTTGCCATAATCATCAAAATACAAGTCCTGTGCTGTAACAGCACTATTATATGAACCACTTAAATGGCTAGAAAGAGTAACAACAAATACATCTTCATCTCCTCCATAAGCATCAACATAAAGTTGTGGAGATGGAGCAGCAGTTTTTCTATTTTTATTATTTTCTCTCAATTTATTTCTAAAATTAACAATATCTAAATCTAAAGTATCAGAGAAAATTTCATCATTGATTTGTAAAGTCAAAGGAACTTGCACAATATTAGAATTATTTTTCATTTCCGTTGTGAAATCACAACCACTATCTGCAACTATCTTCATATATGTAACCTCCAAGATTTTAACTTATAAAATAGTATATCATATATTTGTATAAAAATCACTATTTAGAAAAAATATGTTTTCAAGCCATCGGATTTATCTTTCCGATTCACTGGTCAGAACTTTCAACTTCGTTGAAAGCCACACTTCGTGTGTCCGATTTATCTTTCGGTTCACTAAAAAGAGATTGTGCCATTTAAAACACAATCTTTTTTTTATAAAATTATTCAACTACTTCAATTTCGTCAGCAGACTGAGCTTCATTTCTTACATCTGATACATAAAAATCATTATAGATTTTATCAAAAAGAACATAGCAAGCTGATTTTTCTGCTTTCATTTTTGGAAGAATATTTGAAGCTGCACTCTTATTAAGTTTAGTAAGCACATTTGCCACTGCATCTTTTGCATAGTCGCTTGTTTCACTTGCATATTTAAACTGGCTAAACACAGCTTCATCAGTTTTAAGTGGAACATTTTCTTCTTTATACATTCTATCAATAATAACAAAGGCATCCTGAACTGTTATATAATCGTTAGGATTGAAAAGTCCCTTATCATCGCCTTGGACAAGTCCAAGTTTCTTAGCTGTATAAATTTCATCGTAGTACTTATTATCTGAATTTACATCAGCAAATACAGCAGAACCACTTTCTGTTTTATCCATAAGGCGAACAATTTCCCCTACAAACTCATCTCTAGTCATAAACTTATATTTATCATCATTTATAGCATTTGTATTAACACAATTTGCAAGTCCATCAACACTAGGAAGAGCCTGAGCAACCATTTTCGCTACAGTCATTCCGCCAAAGTGATTAAGGTGTGTGTAATCAAAACCATTATCGCCCTTTTCTGTACTCTTGAACAAAGCATGGAGAATTCTTGTTTCTTCACTACCTGACTTATTATATAAATCTGTAGTCATTTGATTTACATCAATGCAAGGTACATTTGTTTCTTTTGCAAGTTCTCTTATAGCATCATCATAATGACCATGTGCATCTATTACTTTTCCATTTTCGTCAAATTCATGGCGAACAATAGGAGTAAGGAGAACTGGCTTTGCACCCTTTTCTTCAGCTGGTTCAATATAATTTTTGTATAAGGAATTTTTAAAACTTCCCTCTGTCTTAACATCACCATCAGCATCAGTATATCTGTTTTGTATATCTGCCTCTGTCTTATTCTTTGCATCATTATGGCCAAACTGAATAAGGACATAATCCCCCTCATTCATTTCAGATAAAAGTTTCTTATAGTTATCCTCTGTAGCAAAACTTTTTGAACTTCTACCTGACATAGCAAGGTCTTCAACATGATATTTACTTCTAAGAAAATCTCCTAAATACATACCCCAACCAGCTCGTGGCAAAGCATAGTTATCGTCATAACCATAAATACAAGATGTAGAATCCCCTACAATAAAAATATTTGTTTCATCACTAGCAAAAGCTGAAGTAACATTAAATGCACCAACACACATAATGCTGGCTAAAACACCTGTAATAATTCTTTTTAACTTCATAACTATAAATCATCTCCTTAGTAATAAAAAGTGTGGCTTTTCAACCACACTCTAAATTATAAATTATTCATCTTCAGAATACTCGTCATCGTAATCAACATCTGCATCATCATAGCTATAATCGTCATCATCATAGTCTTCATAATCTGCATAGTCATCTTCATCCCAAGCATCCCAACCATCGTCATAATCACAAGGCAACTGGTTCTGATTTTTATCTTTCATTTTAACAACAAGGAAAACAATACCGACAATTACTACTGCAAGGCCTGCACTTATGCAAATAATAGTTTTTAACTTATTATCCTTTTCCAATCTTTTGATTGCTTTTTTCATTTCATCTAAGATTAATTCTGTCTTCATACTAATTCCTCCTTTTTATGACTTTCAAATATACTGTTTCCGGGTTTGCAGTTGATTATACTCCATAAAGGCTCTACGCATCATCTGCTTTTCATCGTGGAACTTGAGCAGATAACTGGCCTCATGTTGTTTATAAAAACCGGCATCAACAAAAAATTCTTCAGCCTGAGGCTTACAGTCAAATGAATCAGTAACCATAAGATACCAATGAACAGTTTTACTGACTATATCCTCATTACCTCTGAATGTATATTGTGTCTTTCCGATGTATTTAACTATTTCAGCATCAGAATTTGTTTCCTCCTTAACCTCTCTCAAGGCAGTTTGTTGATAAGTTTCCCCTGGTTCGACAGTACCCTTAGGCAATACCCAACCCATATACCTACCATTTTGATTTTTATAAAGCAACAAGACCTTACCGTCATGGATGACTACCCCTCCACAGCTAACAGCTTCTGTCATGGGTATTCCTCCGTCCTGTATACTGTATGGCTGACTAAACGCAACCTTTTCTAATATTAATCATATTATACACTATTCAGGTTGAAAATACAATACCAAATGTTAAAATCAACAAATTTTTATTAAATAAACGGAAAATTTTGCCTATTTTAAATAATAAATTAACATTATCTCAAATCTCTGCCTATAAACTGACACATTTTAAAGCCACCCATAAATCTCGAAAATACTCTTTCGCCATATATACGATTTATGTCTTTTAAACTTAAATTAGTAGAAATAATGAGAGATTTTTTATTTAATAATCTATTATTTATTACTGTAAAAATTTCTGTATTAGTTGCACTATTTATACCTTCTGTTCCTAAATCATCAACAATAAGCAAGTCACAACTATTTATTAAATCTAAAGTTTCGTAATCTTCCCCAGTAGCTCTGTTAAACTTTACTTTAACAAGTACATCAGCTATATCATAAGCTGTTGCATATACAACACTATAGCCCATTTCCATAGCAAATTTTGCAAGACAAGAGCAAAGGAATGTTTTTCCAAGGCCTACCCCACCCATAAAAAGAGCATAAAAAGGAGTTTTTTCCATTCCGGCAATACCCTCTCGGCAAGTATCACTTATTTCCAATATTCTGTCATACTGTGAAACACCATTTAAAATAGGTTCTTTCGAAAACAGACTACTATCAAACTTTTCAAAATTTTGTTCTTTCATATTTTCGTGTATGTTAGAAAGGGTGTACATTTTTTCTATGCGTCTTTTTTTCATACACTTGCACTCTTTATCCTTGTAAATGCCTGTATCCTCACAAAGTCTACAACGGAACTTAGGTTTAAGCATATCCTGAGATATACCTGCATTATCTAAAATGGATTGTTTTTCTTTTTCAAGATTAGCATAATGTTCCTTAAATTCTTTTACCAGCTTATCCCTGTCTTCTCCTCGTCTTCTAAGGGTTTCTTTAAGCATATGAGAACCGGCATTTTTTAATTCCTTATCTATTTCTTTAAGTCTAGGATATTTTTCATATATAAGCTTTATTTCTTCATCAGCTTTATTTATTGCATAATCTCTATATCTTTCCATTTCACGCTTTATCTGTGCATAAATTTCGCTTCTTTCCAAAGTATATCTCACCTCTTTTTATTCTTTTCTGCAAGTCTAGCCATAATTTCTTCGTCTGTATAAACTCTTTGATTGAAATTATTAAAAGAATTTTTAATTACTTCTGTATTTTCCTTTGAATTTTCATTACTTTCAATTTTGCTGCTAAACTGTTTATCCATTTGCTCAACGGCTTCTATTGTATTAATACCATTTTCGTGCCAATTTTTCAATATTCCATTAGTATATCCCACAGCTACTCCATTTGTTTTTTCTACAGTTCTTTGACAAGCCTCTTTTATTAATTCAAAAGGAGTTTTATATTCATCAAGCCATATTCTGATAAGTTTTTCTTCTTTTTCCGTAGGTCTTCTGTCTACACCATAGTAACCCATAATTTTACTATAATCTTTATGTCTTGACATATATTTATCGACTTTTTCAATGGTATCAATTTCCTTTTCTGACCAATCTATTGCTACCTTTTCAATATATCCCATAGGCTTATCTTTGTAATAAGAAAGCAACATTGTAATTACATCAGCCGGCAATCCCATCCAATCATAAAAGCTAACTATGGCCTGAGTATCATTTTGTGTCAAAATTTTACCCATTGTAGCCTCTGCCATTTTAACAAGCTGTTCAATTTCTTTATTATTTGCCATTAAATCTGCTACATCTGTTGGCTTATAAGTTGGTTTTGTGGCTAGTGGTTTAACTTTGTTTTGAGTGGCAGTTTCTTTTATACTATCACCCAATGACTTAACTGGAAGAAATTCAACTACAGGTTTTTCCTTATTACCTAAAAGCAAAACCAAGCCTTGTTTTTTCCAATACACCCAAGCATTAACTACATCACTTTCAATAACGCTGAACTTTTCCGCAATTTCTTTGTTATCTACTTGAATACCGGCACAGGCACATCTAAGTCCATAAATATAGACCAATGAATACAAAGGTGCAGGTGCTTTTGGCATATATTCATCAATAAAAATATTCTCTATAGAAGTATAAGTTGTATTAATTCTAAAACTGATTTTGCTCACAGTAAATCCTCCCAACAATTACTTGTATTATACTATATTGGGAGGTAATTCTCAACAGACTTTTACAAAAAAACTAACTTATATTTTCACTTTGTTCCAACATATTCTCAATAAAAATACCATATCCTCTTTTACTATCTTTTACAAAAACATGAGTGACAGCCCCTATTATTTTTCCATTCTGTATTATTGGGCAACCACTCATACCTTGTACAATTCCACCTGTCTTGTTTAAAAGTTGTGGGTCTGTAACAGATATTACCAAGCCTTTTGAATTGCCAGAAGAATATTTATTTATATAGTCTATATTAATTTTATAAGCCTTTGTTTCCTTGCCGTCAATATTTGCCAGTATACTAGCCTCGCCTTTTTTTACTTCTCCTCTATAACCTACAGGCATTGTAATACTTGTAAAATCCTTGGCATTATTTATTCTGCCATATATTCCACAACTATTATTTTTTACTATAGTTCCTAAATTACTGCTGTAGTCTGTATCTCCTATTATTGCCCCAGGGGCGTCTCTCTCCCCTTTATCTATAGCAATTACACTTGTTTTTAGTAATTCTCCAGAGGAAATAGACATTATTTGTCCAGTATCTACATCGACTATAGGGTGTCCCAAAGCTCCATAATTTTTAGTATTTTTATCAAAATATGTTAATGTTCCCACACCTTGTGTGCTATCTCTGACCCAAACACCTATTTTATTGGCATTATCCTCTTTTGCCTTTATTGGCACAATATTTTCTATTATGTGCTTTTCATTCCTCAAAACATCAACTGCCAGATTATCTGAGGACTTGACTACATTCATTAAATTTTCTTTCGATTTTATTTCTATTCCATTAGCTGATACAATAACATCTCCTGGGTACAGCTTATTTTTTGATGGTTCTATACTTTCATTATTTTTATTTTTTACAGAACCTGTTCCCAACACAAGAACTCCCTTTGTATCAATACATATACCAACAGATTTACCTACTACACAAAGGCTCTTTTGGGGATGAACCTTTACTTTTACATTTTTTACAGGCAAACCAAATAAATTCAATTTTAAAAGTGTATTTCCAGATTTTACAGGCTGTATTTCAACATTACTAGCTGAATTATTAATACTTACTACTGGCTGAGAAATCTTATCTGTTGATATGGAAAACGGAAAGGATATTGACATAGACTGGGAATATCCCTCCGTCATATTTATTTTTGCTGGGACAGAAAATATTTTAAATCCCAATACTATAGCAAAAAAAGCACAAAAAAATAAAGCTATACCCCTTAAAAACTTCATTATATCACCTCTTTGTAATATGTTTTCCAAAAAGGCAATTATAAATACATAAAAAGGAGATAGAAAATTGTATCAGCTAAGCACAAATCTATCTCCAAATTAATTATAGTTTTTGTAAATATGAAATTTCGTCTTCTGTAAGCAATCTATATTTTCCCTTTTCAAGACTACCTATTTTCAAATCACCTACAGCTATTCTCTTTAAGAACTTGACTGGACAGCCAATAGCATCACACATTTTTCTAACCTGTCTATTGTGACCTTCGTGTATAGAAATTTTCAAACTTATATATTTTCCTGTATTCTTTACAACAGCAATTTTAGCCTTTGCTGTTTTATATCCGTCAATTATAAGTCCTGACCTAAATCTATTTAAGTCGGCCTCTGTTGGCATTTTTTCTACTGTTGCTATATATGTTTTATCTACATTATGCTTTGGGTGAGTAAGTTTATATGTCATATCTCCGTCATTTGTTAAGAGCAATAAACCTGAAGTATCATAGTCTAATCTACCAACAGGATAAACTCTCTCATCAATATCAACATAGTCCATAACTGTTTTGCGTTCAAACTGGTCTTTAGCTGTTGTTACACAACCCTCTGGTTTATTAAGCATTATGTAAATATGCTGTTTATTTTCTGAAACAACTTTTCCATCAACTTTTACAACATCATTTTCATCGTCAACTTTAGTCCCTAAGGTATCAACAACTTCGCCATTTACTTCAACCCTGCCTTGAAGTATAATTTCTTCCGCTTTTCTTCTTGAGGCAACCTGTGCCTGTGCTAAATATTTTTGTAATCTAACTAACATTATTTTTCTCCTAGCCTACAAGTTTTAACCATTGATTTATTAATTTTTTTATATTGTATTCCACACCAATTTTTTCTATATTTTCTGCTGAAATAATTTTTACTGTTTTAAGCAAAGTATTTCCTGTATAAATTTTGCCAACACCTACACTATCTCCATAATTTATAGGAGCTGTTACATTTTGGGGCAATTCATTTTCTATCTTTAAGTTAGCTTTTTCATTTTCTGAAAGAAGTAACTCTACACTATCTTCATATTTTAGCTCTGCAATTTCTTTTTCAGCTTTATCTATAGGAATATTCATTTTTTCACTACCGTCTATTATACTATATTTTTTGTAATTTTTAAAGCCATAATTTAGCAAAGCCTTTGTATCTATCCATTTTCTGCTTTTTCCTGCTGTTCCCCAACCACTTGCTAATACAACGGACACTAAAGTTATATTACCCCTATTAGCTGCACCTACAAAACAATGACCAGCCTTTCCCGTAAAACCAGTTTTCATACCTATAGCACCTTCGTACTCACTAAGTAACCTATCTTTATTTACAAAAGAATATGTAGTTTTACTACTTTTAAAGGTATAATTCCTTGTATTCATTATTTCCATAAGTTTTTGATTTTTCAGGGCATACACACCTATTTTTGACATATCCTCTGCTGTTGAATGATGATTGCCTTTATCTAAACCATTTGGTGTTTCAAATACTGTATCATTACAGCCTATTTCCTTAGCTTTTTCATTCATCATTGCACAAAACTTTTCTACACTACCACCAACAGCCTCAGCAACTGCTACTGCCGAATCATTATAAGACTGTAACATCATAGCATATAAAAGCTGTTCTATAGTCATTTTTTCTCCAACAGAAAGGTGCATTTTTACCGGAGATGCCAAAGTAGCATTTTTTGAAACAGTAGTTTCCTTTTTTATATCACAATTTTCCAAAGCAACTAAAGCCGTCATAATTTTAGTTGTACTTGCCATTGCCATAGGCTTATTTTCATTTTTGCCCCACAGTATTCGTCCTGTATCGCCGTCTACTACAACAGCTGAAATAGCATTTACCTTTGGTTCTTCTGCCAAAACTGCTATATTAAAAAGCAAAATAAAACAAAAAAATAAAGCCGAAAATCGTTTCATAAAACCACTCTCCCGACTTTATTTTATGCAATAAAAAATTATTTAGCATCTGTTATTTTGCTTACTTCTTCCTCAGCCTCAAGTCTTAACTGGTCATCATCAAAGAAAGTAACCGGTAAAGAATCAATATCCTTAAACCCAAAGTATCTTAAAAATTCTTCTGTAGTGCCTAAAAGTATAGGCTTACCCGGAACATCAAGTCGACCCTTTTCAGTAACTAAATTGTATTCTATCAACTTATTTACTGCATGGTCTGCATTTACGCCCCTTATTTCTTCAATTTGTGCCTTTGTTACCGGCTGTTTATAAGCAATAATAGCAAGGGTTTCCAGAAGTGTATTAGATAAGTGCTTTCTTGCCGGTGCATTATATATCTTTCTTATGTACTCGTAATATTCTTCATTAGTACACATTTGATAGCCGTCCCCAACTTGTATAATACTTATGCCACGCTTTTCATCTCTATATTTATCAGACAAGTTATTTATTATTGTCTTTATTGTCTTTTCATCATTTTCAGTAGCATTAGCAATACTTTTTACACTTATAACATCACCATTTGCAAAAAGTATTGCTTCAATAATATGTTCAAGCTCCTCAATAGACACTTCCTACACCTCCTCATAATACATAATTATATCGCCAAATTGCTTTGTTTGCTTAATTTTAAGTCCATTACTTCTTATAAGCTCAAGTATAGCAAGAAATGTTGCAACAATTTCTCCTTTACTAGCCTTATAATCAAATATATTGAAAAAACTAACAGTCTTGTTTAACTCCAGCAAATTGTTAATATACTTTATTTTACTTTCTATTGTAAATTCTTCCCTTTGAACGGAATTAAATTTACTCCTCACCTTGTCGACTTTTACTTCCTGTCTTTTTAAAACTTCCTCAAAAGCATTAAAAAGCATTTCCATATCAACACCATTTAAAATATCTGATATTTCTCTAGGAACATCTTTTCTAACTTTTGAAATTATTGCTTTATCTCCACCTTTAAAGTAGTTATAAGCGGCTAATTTCTGTTTTGAGGCAAAATCCTTTGCAAGAGTTTTAAACTTTTTATATTCTACAAGTCTATTTACCAATTCTTCTCTAGGGTCAATTTCTTTGTTGTTTTCATCAACTTCCTTAGGCAACAGCATTTTTGACTTTATTTCTATAAGCGTAGCAGCCATTAATATGAACTCACTAATAGAATCCATATTTTCTCTTTGCATATAGTCTACATATTCTAAATACTGGTCTGTAAGCTCAACAATAGGAATATCATAAATATCTATTTTATTTTTTATTATAAGAGAATAAAGAAGGTCCATAGGTCCTTCAAAACTCTCAAGTTTTATATTTATATCCATAAGCTCTCCTCTTATAAGCCTAAAATAGCTGACACAATAGCATTAAGAGGTGTTACAAGATAATTTGCTATTAAAGCAAAAGAGAGAACCATTAATATAATTCTTTCATACTGAGAATATTTCATAGCTGAATTAGGAGAAATATAATTTCTCAATATCCAACTGCCTGCCATAGGATAAACAGGTATAATGTTAAATACACCTATTGAAACAAAGGCCTTTGCTAAACTTACCAAAAAGGCTACAACTACTGCATTTGGCACAGTTCCAGAAATCAATGCAAGTATTTTTCCTAAAACAATGCACAGAACAATAGGAGAACCATAAGTAAGTAAATTGCCTACTTTTCTGTTTTTATACATAAAAGGAGAAGTTTCTGCCGGATTTGACCAACCATAACCTGTAAAAACATAAATAAGAAAACCTATTGGCTCTACAAATTTTAATGGATTAGGTAGCATTTTACCCTTTTGCTTTGGAGTATTATCTCCCTGTAATGTTGTTACAACAACCTTGCAATATTCAAAAAGTGTGAAAACAATTACACCGGCTATAGCTCTCAAGCCATAATAAATCAATATATCCATAAAATCCCCCTAGTCCTGTATTCTCTTAAATTTCTTTTCCAATTCATACTTGCTCATTTTTATAATTGTAGGTCTGCCATGTGGGCAAGTAAAAGGGTCTTCCAGTTTAAGCAATTCCTGAATAAGTGCCTGTGCCTCACTATAACTTAATTTATCATTTCCCTTTACAGCAGCCTTACAACTCATCATAGCAATTTCATCAGCCTTAGTATCATAAATATTAGAAATATGTTTTTCACCTAAAGCATCAACAATATCAGTAAAGAAACTTGCTCTTGTATCCTCATTAAATACCCATGGAACACTTCTTATTGCATAAGCTTTCTCTCCAAACTGTTCAAATTCAAAACCAAAACTTTCAAGGAGTTCTCTGTTTTCCTCAACAATTACTTTTTCTCTATCTGTAAGAGCCACAACAACGGGCTGTAACAACAGCTGACTTACTGTTTTCTTTTCTTTTAAGTCTTTTGTAAACTTTTCAAAAAGAACTCTCTCGTGGGCTGCGTGTTGGTCTATAAGATACATATCTTCCCCTTGTTCAACTATCCAATAGGTACTAAAAAGCTGTCCTACGATTTTATAATTAGAGAAAAATGCTTTTCTATGCTTAATTTCTGGTTCTGTTTTATATTTTGTAATATCTATTTCGGCATACTTTTCTTTTTCATTTCTTGCTGAAATGCCATATTTTTCAGGGTTTGCTACCTCTTTGCCATATAGTATTTCCATAGCTTTAGCAATATTATTTCCACCAGAACTTACTGGCGTTTCTGCTAATGAAATATCATTTTCTCTAGGCTTAGGTACATTATCAACAGTTATACCCTTATCATTATAAACAAAGTCCGCACTTTTTTCTATTACTTCTAAAGGAGTTTTTTCAACTTCAACAGCCTTATTTTTATCTGTTTCAGTTTTTACATCATTTAGTCCTAACTGAACAACAGGAACTTTCTTTTCTTTTACTGGCTTGTCCCAAGTTACCTCTGGTATAAGTTCTTCTGCTTTTAAAACCTTTAAAACTGCACCATAAATCAAGTCATAAATAAAGTTTTCATCGGAAAATCTTACTTCTAACTTTGTTGGATGAACATTTACATCAACAGTATTTGACGGAACAATTAAGTCCAAAGCAAAAATTGGAAACTTGCCTATCATTATTTTATTTTTGTAGGCATCCTCAACAGCATTTTGCACTAATGTAGATTTTATAAATCTGCCATTAATAAAGAAGTTTTCATAATTCCTATTACCTCTGGATAATTCAGGTTTGCCAACAAGACCTTTTAATATATAGCCATCTTTTTCACTTTCTAAACTTAGCATTTTAGATGCTATATCCTTGCCATAAATATAGAAAAGTGAATTTTTCACATTCCCATCGCCATTAGTCTGCAAAACAATATTTCCATTGTTGACATATTTAATAGCAATATTAGGATGTCCCAAAGCTATTCTATTTACTATTTCAGAAATATAACTACCCTCTGTCGCTGGTTTTTTCAAGAATTTTCTTCTTGCCGGAGTATTAAAGAATATATTTTTAACATAGAAAACTGTACCAACATTGGCAGCACATTCTTCTTCTCTATCCACAACACCGCCATTTATAACAATTCTTGTACCCATTGAGTCATTTTCTGTTCTGGTAAGCATTTCCACCTGTGCAACAGATGCAATAGAAGAAAGAGCCTCTCCTCTAAAACCGAGGGTTAAAACATTTTCCAAGTCCTCAAAGGAATCTATTTTACTTGTAGCGTGACGCATAAATGCCGTTCTTATTTCATCTTTTGGTATACCCTTACCGTTGTCAGTAATTTTAATAACACTTGTGCCACCTTCTGCAATTTCAACTGTAATAGAGGTTGCACCAGCATCTATTGAATTTTCCATTAATTCTTTTACAACAGACGCAGGACGCTCTACTACTTCGCCAGCAGCAATTTTATTTATAAGTCCATTATCCAAAAGATGAATTTTGTTCATTTAATTACCTCACTTTAAATTTTTAAGCTTTTCCTTAATATCATAAAGTTTCCTAATAGCCTCAAAAGGTGTCATATTGTTTACATCAAGAGTATCCATTTCTTCCTTGAAGTCATTAATAAATGTGACCATAGGGTCAATAGGCTTTTCATTGTATTTAAAATCCACATCCTCTGATATGCCTACATTACCACTATTAAGATTTTCAAGAATTTCATTTGCTCTGTCTACAACATTTCTAGGAACTCCGGCTAATTTAGCAACATGAACACCATAACTACGGTCTGTGCCACCAGCTATAATTTTTCTAAGGAAAATAATATCTTCTCCCTGTTCCTTTACACTTACACAGAAGTTTCTGACACCGGAAACCTTTCCCTCAAGCTCTGTAAGTTCATGGTAATGAGTTGCAAACAATGTTCTAGCACCTATTTTCTGAGCAATATGTTCAAGGACTGCCCATGCAATACTTAAACCGTCAAATGTAGAAGTACCTCTACCAATTTCATCAAGTATTAAAAGACTTCTGTTTGTTGCATTATTCAAAATATTTGCAACTTCTATCATTTCAACCATAAAAGTTGACTGTCCTGTTGCTAAATCATCAGATGCACCAACTCTTGTAAATATTCTATCTACAACGCCAACTTCTGCACTTTCAGCCGGAACAAAAGAACCTATCTGAGCCATAAGCACAATTAAGGCACATTGACGCATATAAGTAGATTTACCTGCCATATTAGGACCAGTAATAATATCCAACCTGTTTTCTCCCAAGTCAAGGAATGTATCATTAGGAATAAAACTTTCCTTTGTAATCTGTTCTACAACAGGGTGTCTACCATTTTTGATGTCAATATTGTTGCCGTTATTTACAACTGGCTTAACATAATTATTCTTTTCGGCAACTGTAGCCATAGATTGCATAACATCTATAAGTGAAATAATGTAAGCAGCTGACTTTATTCTTTCTACTTGAGAAGCAACCTTATTTCTGATTTCAGAAAAAATGTCATACTCAAGGGCAACAGCCTTTTCGTCTGCACCAAGAATCGTATCTTCTATTTCTTTTAATTCAGGTGTAATAAATCTTTCACAATTAGTAAGAGTCTGCTTTCTTATGTATCTGTCAGGAACCATATCTTTGAAGGAATTTGTAACTTCAATATAGTAACCAAAAACCTTATTATACTTTATTCTAAGTTTAGATATGCCTGTTTCTTCTTTTTCTCTGTTCTCAATATCTAAAAGCCAAGACGCACCTTCTTCTTTTGCTGCGTGGAGCTTATCAACTTCTTCATTATAGCCTTTTTTAATAAGTCCACCCTCTCTAACACTAAAAGGTGGTTCTTCATTTATACTGGCATCTAACAGCTGATATAAATCTTCAAGAACATCAAACTGACCTACTATGTCATCAATTAAAGCACAAGGAAAAGATTTAATGGCATTTTTAATGTCTGGCAAACACTTAAAAGAATTTTTAAGTGAAAGCAAATCCCTTGCATTTGCTGTGGCATAAATAACCTTACTCATAAGTCTTTCAATATCATTTATAGAAGAAAGTTGTTCTCTTAACTCTGCTCTATCAAGTACATTATTTTTAAAACTTTCTACACAATCAAGTCTTTTGTTTATGGCATCTACTTCTACAAGAGGTTCTGTAAGCCAAGTACGCAAAAGTCTAGCACCCATTGCTGTTTTAGTTTTATCTAAAACCCACAACAATGAGCCTTTCTTACTTTTCTCTCTTATAGTCTGAGTAAGTTCCAAATTTCTTCTTGAACTAATGTCAAGAACCATAAATTTATTGATACCATATTTCTTAATTGTTGTAATATGACTTAAAGCATTTTTCTGTGTTTCAAGGAGATATTCCATTAAAGCACCGGCAGAACATACAGCCGGTCTGTCATCATCAATACCAAAACCACATAAATTCAATGTTTTAAAATGATTACATAAGCAAATATTTGCATTTTGATAATCAAAAGACCAATCGTTATATGTAGCTGTTTTAATACCAAAAACTCTCTCTATTTGGTCGCCAAAATCTATACCGTCATTGCAAATAATTTCAGACGGCATATATTTAGCTATTTCGTCCATAACCTTGTTTTCGGCAGTATCTTCAAAAGATGTAACAACAAATTCTCCTGTTGAAACATCACAAGTAGCTACACCAAAACCGTCAACATTTTTAAAAAGGCACATAATATAGTTATTTCTGCCCTCATCAAGTATATTAGTGTCTAAAACTGTACCTGGAGTAACAATTCGAATAACATCTCTTTTTACAATACCTTTTGCCTTTTTAGGGTCTTCTGTCTGTTCACAAATAGCAACTTTGTAGCCTTTTTCAATTAATTTAGCTACATAACCATCGGCAGAATGAAAAGGAACACCACACATTGGTGCCCTTTCCTCCATACCACAGTCCTTGCCTGTTAATGTAATATCCAATTCTTTTGAAGCAATAATAGCATCATCAAAAAACAATTCATAAAAATCGCCTAATCTATAGAAAAGAAGACAATATTTATAATCCTTTTTTATAGACAGATATTGCTCCATCATAGGCGTATACTTTCCCATAGTCTACTCCTTAGTGGCAACCACCACAAGTTGAACAACTACCTGTACAACCACCATTACTATTTTCGCTATCTCCAGAAAGTGTAGCATTAAATACATTCATTACCTGACCAACAAACTTGTTAAATTCGTCTTCAGCTCTAACCATATCAGCTACAACCTGATTTTTATTAAGCTCTGCACCCATCTGGTCAAGAACTTTAACCTGTGCATCAATTTCTTCTTCGCTTAAAGAACCATTCTGAATACCTGTTTCAAGTGTTGTTCTGAAGTTTGAATATTCAAAAAGCTGTTTCTGAGCTTCTTCATTACCGTCAAAAATAAATCTTGCATCATTAACCTTTTTACCAGCTTCACTTTCAAGTAATGCTGTTGCTAAATCTCTTGCCTTATCAAAAACTGTATTCATAATTAAACCCTTTCTCCAATTAAATAGAATGTTTTACAATCAGTTATTTTTACATCTACTATTTCGCCAATTAATGACTTGTCTGCCTTAAAATGAACAAGTGAATTATCTTCAAGTCTACCTGTTATAAAGCTAGGGTCATTGGCACTAACATCATCAGCTAAAACCTTATAAGTTTTGCCAACCTTTTCTTTATTTATTTCAAGAATTATTGGATTTAAAACCTCTAAAACTCTGTTGAAATTCTTCTTTACAACTTCTTCATCTACCTGATTTTCCATTACAGCAGCTGGTGTACCTGTTCTCTTAGAATAGATAAATGTGAAAGCACCACTAAATCTTGCTTTCTTTACTACATCAACTGTATCCTCGATTTTTTCCTCATCTTCTCCAGGGAAACCGACAAGAATATCAGTAGTAATAGCAATATCAGGGATTTCTTTTCTAATTTTTTCTACTAACTCAAGATAATGTTCCTTAGTATATCTTCTGTTCATACTTTTAAGGATTTCGTTGTTACCAGCCTGAAATGGTAAATGGATATGATTACAAACCTTATCACATTCTTTCATAGCAATAATAAGTTCGTCACTTAAATCCTTAGGGTGACTTGTCATAAATCTGATTCTTTCAAGACCCTCAATTTCATTTACCTTTCTTAAAAGCTGAGCAAAAGTAATATCTTCTTCAAGATTTTTACCGTAGCTATTTACATTCTGACCAAGAAGTGTAATTTCCTTTACACCGTCAGCTACAAGTGCCTTAATTTCTCTTACAATATCTTCGCTAGTTCTACTTCTTTCACGACCTCTAACATAAGGAACAATACAATAAGAACAGAAATTATTGCAGCCAAACATAATATTTACACTTGCTTTAAACTTATATTTTCTAATAGATGGCAAGTCTTCAATAATTTCTCCATGCTTATCCCAAATATCAAAAATCGTAGAATTTGTTTCTATATTACGATACATAAGTTCTGGTAATTTATAAAGATTAAATGTACCAAAAACAATATCAACATGCTTATATTTCTGTCTGATAGTTTCGATTACTGTACTTTGCTGCATCATACAACCACAAAGAGCAATTTTCATATGAGGATTTAACTCTTTTTGGTGTTTAAGGAAACCTAAGTTACCGTATACCTTGTTTTCTGCATTTTCACGAACACAGCAAGTGTTATAAATTATAAAGTCTGCAATTTTTTCGTCTTCAGCCTCTACATAGCCCATTTCTTCAAGCATACCAAGTATCTTTTCAGAGTCGTGAGCATTCATCTGACATCCAAAAGTGGTTGTACAACAGAAAAGTGGTCTTCCTAACTCCTCTGTTTTTTTTTGTACAATTTTTCTGACTTCCTGCATATAATAACGCTGTTTTTCATTCTGTTCTACAGCTGTTTTATTAATATTTTTTTCCATTTTACGAACCTTTCTTGCACTAAATTACATTGCCTTTCATTATAACATTTATTTCACAAATATGCAACAGCAAAAAAGGCTAGACACTAGGTCACAGCCTTTCTTTGATGTTATTTTATAAAATCTTTTTTATTTTTAACAAATTTTCGTCCTTGTGCAAAACATAGCTTACACAAATTCGATACTTTTGTCACACAACCATTCTTGATAAATTTTAATATAAATAAACTTCTTTTATCAGCTTTTACAAATTTCCGTATTTTTCGCTTACAAGCATTTTTTAAAACTCTGCTCGACTCAAGCCTGTTTCTTTTCTTTTTTTCAATTTTAGAATATACCTCTTTTCGTAAATCAGCATACCATCTTTTGTATGTCTTTTCGTTGTAATTTCTTTTTACTTCTGTTGAAGTGTATCCCGTTATTTTCAACCTTAGAAACAAAATACACAGAGATGTAAAGTTTGATTTGGTAGAAAATTCAGTTTATGAATAAAACATATATATTTTTTACAAAAAAAACAAAAAACCAAAGGATAATCCATTGGTTTTTTGCTAACAAACATATAGTTAAAACACAAACCCCTCTATTGAGCGGTGTCTTTTGTATTTCTGTGTTTCAAGCAAACCACAACTAACCACGATATGCCTGAAATTCTAAAAACTTATCCTCTGGAAACCTCAAATACTAATTTTTTCATATCAAAATCTCCTTTCATTGTAAAACCCTAAAGTAAAATAGGATACCTCCTACACTTATATTTTATCACGACAACTAAAAATGTCAACAACTTTTTTTAAAATAAACAATGTACCCATCTCCTGGTAAAGCCCATCCGGAATGTTTTATGTCTACATCATCTCGCACAAATCTCTCCACTTCTGATATTTTTGATTTATTATTTAAATTATCAAACGAGAAAAAAGGAGTTGCTTCTATTACCCAACTATTTGATGAGTCTACTATTATAACCTCATGCTCTAATTTTTTACACGGATATGCCAATTTAAAACCATACGATCTATCCTTATCGGATGAAAAATATTCTATTGTACAATCTAATTTTATTTTTTTAAAGTTCTTATGGGCTGGTAACAGTCTATCAAAATTAAAAGAAACTTCAAATTGATATTCCCTATTACTGTTATTAATATTTTTGCTTATATTTACATATTCATTTAAATTTTTATCAATCTTATTATTATTAATTCTTAATTGCTCTACTTTAATACTTTTTCTTAAATCCTCTATAGATAAATTTTCCTCTTTGTATCCTAACCATAATTTAAAAGCCAAATCTGTTCTGCTTCCATTAACTAACGTAAATTTTCTATTCACCCTTTTTAAGAAATTTCCATTTTGTGGAGTTACTCTATATTTCAAACTATGATCTTCGTAATAAGGACCGTTCAATAAATCTAACAAATTTTTCTCCAACGAATATACCGTATCGTCAATATTGTCTGGAAAATCACTCGGGTTTTCGCATCTATATTTTGTTGATAGTGAATGGAATTTATTTATAGATTCAGACGAAAACTTGTCCATCGGAAAATCTCCCTCTATAAGTTCTTTAATACCCTTTTCTACAATTGTTTTTATCGAACTTATTTCTACTATCACTGAAACAATTCCTGAAGATAAGAATATTCCATAAACACGTTTACTTAATTCTATGATATAATGTCCTAAATTTCCTGGAATCCAACTTAACTTGCTTTCATCAACTATTGATATAGCACTGCAACATAGACCTGCTAAAACTAATATAATCGTAAGTTCCGTAACCTTTAAATTAATTTTCTTCCTTCTATGTAAAAAATCAAACATAATTCGTTCTCCTTTTTTATTATTTTGCATGATTGTATATAATATCACAAAATAACATTTTATGCAAACAAATAAAAAAAACAGGGGTGCAGCCAAAGCCACACCCCAAACCTATTGAGTATTTATTTTACACTTACAGTAATCAACTTAGTTTCCTTATCGTAACCGATATTCAGAATATCAGACAAGCCCCTAATTTTAATGTAGGTATAGCCGTCTTTATTTATAGCATCTACAGCCTTAATTTTTCCGTTGATTTTAATATTTTGTTTCACAACCTGTTCCTCCAATCTACTCTTAAAATCCTGCCACTTACTTAATCTACTTTGATTAACACACCAAGGATTTGGGCAGATTTTGCCTGTCACTTGATGGTGCATTATTACATTTTCAACAGGTATATTGTACTGCTTCATAAGATATTTTGTAAGCTCTACAGCATTATTGATAGTAGCTTCTGTTAAATACCAGTCTGTATCGGTCGCACCTAATTTCTTAGTATTAACCTTGTTGCTACACATTTCAATACTGATACTGTTAGAGTTAGTACATATATTATAGTACTTACCACCTTCACTAGTTGTCATAGAAGTGTACTTTTTGCCACCAACAGCCCAACAAGCTCTATGAGAAATGTCACTGTTGTACTGCACAATTTCTGCATCATCTACAATAAAATCAGCACTACCACCAACACTACCACTTTTAAACATACTGGCTACATTTCTAGCAGAGCCTTTTACACTTCTAGTACCTGCTGTATAGTGCAACACAATATACTTTTTTTGTAAAGTTTTTGAATAATAATCTGTATTAGTGGTTCCAAATGCTTTAATAATATTCATATTATCACTCCCTGTCATTATTACTATCTCTCAACTGTAATAATACATTTTTTAACTGTTCCGGTACTGGTGTCATAACTGCTACATTTTCCAATAAACTTAATCCCTCGTTACATATAAAAAATGTAATGACAACTTCTCGTAATGGAATATTGCCACCTATTACATTGTTTACAATAACAGCAGTTGCGACTACTAAATAAATTGTAATTTTCTTCAAAAGCCCTTTGAAGCATATTTCACTTGAAAGAGTTTTTGTGTAGACAGCCTTTATAATTCCAGTTATAAAATCAATAATTGTTAATCCCAAAAGTGCATAGATAAGCACATCTAAACCACCAAAAATAAAAGAGAGTAAGCCACCGCCTACTCCCACAACAACAGATGTAATATTAAAAATCTTTTCCATTTTATTCTACCTCCCCTAATTCATTACGAATAAGCTCTTTTTCTTCATCGGAAAGTTTTGTGTAACTTTCCAAAATATCTTCTAACTTCTCACCTCTGCTTAACTTTACTTTAATACCGTACATAATCACCTTTAATCTTGTTGACATTATAAAGCACCTCCTAACAAGTCAGCGACAACTTCACTTAAACTGTTAAGCTGTTCAACCCTTGCATCTTCTTGTTTTTCTGTGTATGTTTTCTGAGCTACAGAGATTTTGATAACTTCTACCTCCTGCTCTGGAGAGTCATTTGTTTCTTGTTCAACAACTTCTTTAGTAATTTCAACGTCAGTTAGAATAGAATAATCAAAATAGTGTTTTTCACTATCATCATCAGCGATAACAATATCATCTGCACTGCTTTCAAATATTCTTTTAAGCTCATCAACACTATAGTCGCCGTTTTCAAAAACAAATGTAATGCAATCTCTATTTGCTCCCTGTATAAAGTTTGTCTGTCTATTGTAAGACAACAATTCTAATTCATAGTCGTTTAATTTAATTTTCATTTTTATTCCTCCGCTCCTTTAAGATAATACTTAACATTAAAAGAATTATCTAAAACCTTATCTTTATTTTCTTTCGCGGGCAAATTGATGCAGAGTGAACCTGTACTGTCGCACCCACTTAACGCTAAAGTAAGAGTTGTAAAGTTAGTATCAAAACTACCTGCTCCTGTATCAATAAAGTAGCCGTTAAAAGAACTATTATTGGTATGAAAACAATCTCTTAAATAAATAGTCCAAATTTTTGTTGTACTTCCTGTACATCGTATCATGCTTGTAGAACCTGAACTGAGTTTATTTTCAAACTGTACAGAGTCTAATTTTAACTTAATTACATTACCTGCAACTAAAGCTCCTCTAGTGCTGTCTGTATAGCCAGGGTACTCTGAGCTAAATTCTGTTCCATCGCCGGCAATGTATTTACCATCTAGCCGACATAATCCTTTGCTTATTTTTAAATTTGAAATCTGAATATTTTCAACTATATTGTCAGCACCTATACTATTTATCCAAAAAATACTTGTGTCAGTTAAAACTTTTGAACTCGACAAATAAGTAGCTGTAAATACTGTATTTAACCCACTGCCTATTAAACTTAAAGATTTATTTATTTTTAAGCTATCTTTTAAGTTGTAGTTGCCTGCTAAAAATTTAATTTCACTACCTTCAGGGACAGTATCTATCAATTTTTGTATAGCTATATTATCGCTAATGCCTGTGCATTTTACATCACAATACATTAATAAATTTGCATCAGAATCTTTAGCCCCTACTAGATAACAAGTTTTATTAAGAGTTTCTTTTAATTCAGCTATACTTTCATCAGTATAGCTTAAACTTTCTTCAAATTCACTAATTTTTTCCTTATCTGCTTTAGTATTAAGTGCTGTATATACAGCCCCACTTGTAACTAAATCATTACTGTTTTGCAAAATATTACTTCTTATGTACCTTGTGTCTAGCTGTTGTGCTGTACCGTTACCAACTAGAGCATATCCAGCACTAATTGTACTATAACCAGTACCACCCTTACTAACAGGAAGCACAGCTGAACCTGTTATATCTGCTAGTGTTGGTTTATTCTTACTAGAATAAAAAGTATACCAAGCAGTCCAGCCAGAACTTCCGTAGTAGGTTCGAATCCAAGTTTGATTTTGTCCTTGACCACCAAAACTATCTATACAAATTTGAGTATAATAACTTATTGTATCTTTAGTGCCATAGACTCTGCTTCCTAATACAATAAGAGAAAACGCATAACCCTGCTTTCCAGACGAATCTGTTACTAAAGTAGCTGGGCAATTCAAATATTTAGTCTGTGTAACACTTGTATATATTCCTGTCGTTTTTATATTGTTTAAGTCTATTTCTGTTGCATCTTCAAGTAGCTTTAGGGGAGTAGGTTTGTTAAAGTCTGGAATATCTGCTTGCGTATGTGTATGCCCTACTGTACTAACTTCCTGCCAATCAGCCCACCCATTAGAATTACCTTTTCTTATAAAACACATAGGGATAGCTCCGATAGAAGGATATAACACTTGCGTAATAGCAGATGTAGAACCTACAATATTCCAATAAACTTTTAAAGCGAAGCCTTTTACATTGTTAGGTTTGTTTATACACGTGTTCCCATAGCTAGCAAAATATTCTCCTTGTGCTGTTATCTCATTTAAGTCTGCGTCCGAAGCTAAGCTAGTTCGCTTTGGAGTTGCTGGGATTTCGATGTCTTTTGTCCCATCAAACGTTATTCCGTTGAGTTTTACAGCATTTGTAAGTTTAGAAGCTGATAATACATTTTTATCCTTGTCTGCGGTATCGTCTACATTGCCAAGCCCCACTTGTGCTTTTGTGACCTTGTGTGGGTTTGAAAAATTACTTGTATGGTTCGTATCAGCATTTTGTAAATTTTCAAAAGCTGTGTCTATTGTTGCCATATTGGCATTAATATCAGCTATATTAGCTACATCTGTGTATTCAGGTTGCTTTAATTTTAAATTTTTTGTGTATTCCATTATTCAACCTCCATTCCGAAATTAGCAAGTGAAAATATCTCCGTTTCTGCACAGTTAATATTTGTGTAACTAGAATTTAACTTGAATTCACTTATATCACTTACTCCATCTGAGCTTAAAGCAATATTTAAGAGCCTAGCATAACTAAGCTCTGTCTTGTTAAAATTTACTTGTGAAAGGTACTTTTCCATAGATGTTCTAATATTTGCTAAAGTATCCTCTCCTGATAAAGTATTGTCAAGTTCAACTTTGCCTGTAACATTAATTTTTTTAACTCCTGCACTAAATACTTCGCATACCGCACCAATTGGAGCTACACCAGAGCCATCACCATTTATATTAGGGTCAATATAATTTTGTACGGTTTTGACTATTGTGTTATTAGCAATACCACCATTATTATCACATATGTATAGATTAACTTTATTTGCAACTGTATTATCTCTTGTTGCTTTAGCACTACCAACGCCTGTACATTCTCTTGCCCACAGTATGTAATGTGCTTTATTTCCACTTGTTGCCGGCATAGATAAGCGAAGATAATATCTATCTCTTAAAGCATCATCTGTTTCTTCGTCAGACCCGCCCTCTATGGGCTTAGAGTTTGTAATACTCTTTATATTGGCATTAGATGTTATCATTGTTGTTACAGTATTACTTGCTGTATTACCACTTTCTCCTGCTATTGTTGCAACGATAGGTACTTCAACAGTTCCATTAATCTGAACATCATTCATAACTTCGTATTGAATATCTCCTGCAGAAACAAGAGTCCCTGCGTATATAGTTCCCTCTCCTGTTACATCAATGTAGCCTGTTGCTCTCTGTGCTGTTTTCCTTTTAAGGTCAGTCCATTGTTGTACATAGGCATCAAGTTCATCACCTTGTAGATTTTCGATGTTCAGCTTGTTTGCTGTATCGGTCAGCAAATTTAAAAGGTCAAATATCTTAATTGCAAAAGCCTTAAACAGTTCCCAAAGCCAAGTACCTTTTATTTTAGAATAGTTACTAGGCATCTCACTTAGCATATCAGCTTGTATATCCGATACCTCTTCATTGTAGTTCATTAACTTTCACCGTCCTTTAATGTTACTGATTTTTCTTCTGCATCATATTTAACTTCAAGCCCTAAAATAGATGCAATATCCCTGATGTATGAATAAGCATTTCCGTCATAAATTTCTGTATGAATATCTAGCAAAACCTTTCCACAGCCAACTCTTTTTTTATCTGCGTTCCAAGTTAAATCACGCCCTAAAAGTATAACAATATCCCTTGTTTTAACAAGGTTACTGCCATTTACATTTGCCGAACTAACTCTAGCAGCCTTATTGTTGTAATAAACAGTTATGTTGCTAAAAACAGGAACACTTGTTGTAGTTTCTTTTTTAGGCTCTGTAAGAAATATGTATTCAGAACATTCTATTGTTGCCCTTATATTTTTTACAGTATCATAGTTATACTTGTAGCTGTTTATAGCAATAGCTATGTTTAATATTTCTGTAAGATTATCTACAATAACAAGCCTTGAAGGTATCTTCGCAGCACTGACATACTCAAGAAATTCAATAACTTCCAAGCCATTGCCCTTACAAAATTCATAGTCCCTAGTAGGTAAAAACAAATCCAAAGAAAAACTCCTCGGCTTTTTACTGCCAAGGAGCGTCAATGTGGTTGTATGGGTTGTTAATGTACTATTTTCTATTTCTTGCAAAATACTAGGCAAAGTATCTGGTACAACAGGTAGCTGTACTATTTTTTCATTGTTATTGTAGCTTAAAAGCATTTTAATCGAAGTCATCATCAAGCCCTCCTAAAATAGTACCACTAACACTTTTAGAAATACTTCCCCAAGTGTAAGATAAAAGTTTTCCCCAAGTAACACCTTTAATTTCGCCCCAATTTACATGGTCATATTTCAGCTCTAAATCTAAATGATATGGCATCATATTTTCGACAGCACGCTTAACTATAGTCAAATACTTGTTATTCTCGCATTTCAGGAAGTTAATTATTACTGTCATATTTTTAAATTCAATTTCAACTTCAACCCCCGGAACCGTATTTGCTGTACTTTCTAAAAGTTCTTTTGTAGCAGTACCTGTTCCAAGAAGTCTTGTTTTAACATATGCCCTGCGTTTTTCCAAATCATCTAACTTTTTATTTAGTCCCATTTCCCTTTCTTTTTCTTCTAAATACCAAGTAGCATAATTTAAAAAAATCTGTTTATAGAGGTCATTTATCTTAATTTCTATTTCATCTAATTTTTTCACTACAGCATTTACAATATCTTTTGTTACATTGTCTTTTCTGTAAATTTTATTAAGTAATTTAAGCATTTCTATAACCTCCCGTAAGAATAAACTCCTGATGTAACCTTTTGTCTGACTACACCAACCTTTTCATTTTCGGCACTAATCTGTGTGTTGTCCCCAACATATACAGCAACATGATACACTTTTTTATTCTTTGCCCAAAATATTAAGTCCCCTTTTTGTTTATCCTTAGCCTTAATTTTTGTGCATTTGTTGTACAAGCCTTGTGCAGTAAGTCTAGCAATCTTAATTCCCGCCTTATTGAAGCAGTAATAAACTAAGCCACTACAGTCAAAGCTATCCGGACCACTTGCACCCCACACATAAGGCTTTCCAACTTGATTACTTAATATAGTGTATAAAGACTCAAAATTTGCACTTGCACCCTCTGTCTTTATTTCTTCTCGCTGAATAACTTTGCCTTCTGTGTATCCATTGCTAGGAGCTTCTTTTAAATATTCCAAAGTACAAGACATTGTATGTATACAGCCATTTAGCTTGTGGCTAACAGAATTAATTCGAAAATAGTCATTTATCCCCAAATATTCATCTATAATGTGCATAACTCTGCCGGCTCTGGCTTTATCATGACCAATAAAATCCATTGTCAACTCTCTTTTTAGCTTGTTTTTATCTTCAAGTTCATTTTTAGCAAGGCTTTTGATGTTTTTATAGTCATCACTGTTTACATTGTAATTTTCAGCTAACAAACCATACTTTTTGATGTTTGTTTCATCACTTATTGTATATTCCATAGCTGGCATATTGCCATTTGTTTTAGAATTTACAACAGCAGTAACCCTGTTTTTCATACTTTCAATAGAATGGGTATATTTGCCTCTGCTATGTGCTTTTTTGTCTGTTATGTCAAATTCAGCAACATTTTCAGCTGGCTTAAATATATAGTCAATGGGTTCTGTCGGTAATTGAAAAACATATATTGATTTACCTCTTAGCTCATAGTAATACTTTTTCCCGTCATTGTCTTGCTGTATTTTTATAAGCTCTTTGATAATTTCATTTACATTTTTTATATAAACACTATCAACTTTCGCTGGCATATCATAAATACCACCCACAGACACCCCAACTTTGCTAAACAATGCTTTTAAACAATCTGAAACACTTTTATTTTTAAATTGAATTACAATATCATTTTTGTTAAGGTAAAAGCCAAAGTCATAAGCCCTTATGTTTCTTTTAGGGTAGTCCCTTGAAACGCTTACAACAACAGCCCTTATAAGTTCTCCGTCATCATTGCTAACAACAATTATATTTCCTGCCACAATGTTTGGATGACTTATATATCTGTCTTGTGCATCTGGAACAGAAAAAGAGAGAGAAACTCCAACTGTGTCAAGGCTTTCATTCCAAGATAAATCTTCAACCAGTTTTGTTATATCTTCAGCTGTATTGTCCTTATGCAAGTTTACCTTATACACTAAAATCACTCTCCTCTAAAATCGTTCCATCAACAAGAATAACATTAAAAGATATAGCCAACCCTTGTCTTTCTCTTTTACCTTGCCAACCAGTTACAGAACTAACTTTTGGATGCCTTAAAAGTTGCTGTGTTACTTCCCTTTTAAGTTCGCTGTTAAGATACCCCATTGGGAGAGTTCTTGTGCCTAAATATTTGTAAATTGAAATGCCAAATATGTCAGTTTCTCCGGTTATATAAATGTCATAAATGTTAGCTTGTGTTCTAAGTACATTTTGAATAAATTGTTTAATGCTTTCAACCTCTGAACATTCTTCAAGTGTTCCATTTTTTAAGGTGTGTTGCCCTGTTTCGTAATCAAAAAGGAAGTCTGTTCCGACTTCCTCTGTATCTTCAATATTATCATTTTCAACCAAATCTTCAGGAAACATATTATCCCTCCATATCCAATAAAAAAGAGCAATCTTTTCAGACTGCCCTTTTTGTGTTTAACATAATTTTTCTAATTTTTCCTGTAAAGCTTCCTGTAATACAGCAGAAAAATTAATATGTTGTCTTTCTGCTTCCACATTCAACCAATTTGGAATTGTACAATTTTTTCTTACAGCTTTGTTGTCGTATTTCTTTCTGTATGAAAGCAAATCTACATCAACTAAAGTTACAATTTCACCATCCTTCGCCTTAATTTCAAAATCTGGAGTAGGCAATTCCTTTCCATCATCTTCGTAATCTATAGCCATTAGAGATATAACATCTCTAGCCATATTAATTGCGTCACAGTAATCTTTTCCCTCTGTATTACAATCAAAAGCAGGGACATATACAAGAATACCTTTTTCTGTTTTGCTCATAATTACTGGATATACGAGCTTCATAAATACACCCCCAATATATAGCATTGTTTTATTATATTAGATTTTATAAATGGCTACGTCAATAACATCAAAACACCTCCTAAGACAATAATATTAAATAGTTTTTTTGAAGAGTTTTCATTTTTGGAGGAAAGGACTATTTAAGTCCTCTCCTCTTGATAATAGCTTCAGCTAACAAGTCATTCATTTCTGTATGTCTTGGAACAGTTTCGCTTTCCTTACCGTTTGTATAAATATCATGGCTTTTACCACTTCTTTTATACTTCCAGCCGTTAGCTTCAAGCTTTTTTAGAAAATCTCTTCTTTTCACTTCGGATTCACCTCCTCTTTGTTCGACTTTCTATATATATATTATACGCATATTATGCGTGTTTGTCAAGGACTTTTTGAAAAAAATTAATTAATTTACATAAATATTTAAACCATTTATACTTTCAAATTTTCCTAAAACATAGAGGCTTTGGTTGTCGTTTCCTGCCATACACACCAATTTATCGCCTACCTCTACAGGATATTCTTCTACATATAAATCACCACTTGTTGTTCCAGTATCTCCATTTACAATGCCCTTTACAGTAAAAAATTCATCAAAATCCAATCCAACACATGAATAATAAATTCTAACGGTAACAGGGGTAAGGCTTATAACCTCCCCCACACATATACCAATAATTGCTTTATTATTTCTCTTTTGGATTTCTTTTGCTAGTTTAGTATACCCACTCATATTAAATTGTAGATAAAACTTTAATACCTGTAAAGGTAAAAGGCATACTTCTTGTCGCAAGTTTCTTAGCTTCCCAGTCGGCTACAGATATTTCAGTAAACTGTACACCTGTTATAAGATAACTCTCTATAGCTCCTGTATTTGGGTTGGTAAGGCTTGCCTGAATTTTGTAATCTGGAGTAACACCTGTCTGATATGCTTTTATTAATTCAGCATCTTCCATTGTACTAACTCTAGCCCCTTCCAAAGTACCTTCTCCATCGTAGCCCACATAAATGTGATGAGAACAATAATCGCCACAAGGTGCAAAGTCCTCATACTGTCCTGTTAGTTTAATATTAATTTTATTAATTTCAGCAAGCAGACTATTGTTTAAAAACACCTCGCCACTTGTACCTTTAAGGAATTTATTATCGTCAAACATTTTAAAATCCTCCTTATACTAAAGTAATTGTAAACTTTAAATTTTCCATACAGTTAAGGATTTTAATGTTACCCTTAACGAATACAGTCCTTTTATAAGCCATTGTTTTAACCTTGTTTTCGCTCCACTCTTCAGCTTCACTTTTACCTGCACCAATCCACGCCTTACGCTGTGCATCAACATCAATTTCGGCAATATTGTCAAATTCATTGTCAAGTATATCTTCATCCTCCAAAGATGAAAGGTACTGATTTATCGCACCAATTAAAAGCATCTGATAATTATATTTGTTCTTGAATTTACCCTGATAAGTGTTTTTAAACACATTTTTGATGTCATCTTTAATCAGGTGCATAGCTTCAACAGTTTCGATGTACTGCATATCCTCTGTAGCAGTATTTCCGTTTAATGTAACTAAGCTGTTTATGCCTGCAACAATCTTTACTCCACCGATGTCATTGGCAAGAACAAGCTGACCGTTGCCTACAGCAGTACCTACATCAGTAACATCAGCAACATCACTTAAATCTGTACACTCAAAATTTGTACAGCCTCTGTTAATGTTGCAACTTGCAATAATACCTACAAGACTAGGTAAATACTCAACTGCACTTAATTTATTGCCATCGCTATCTGTGCTTGTCTGATTAAAATATACATACTGTTTACAGTCCTTACCACTAACAGTACCAACAGCCTTATATGTATTGCCCTCTTTTTCCTGTGACTTAATCCAACTTGCTAAATCTGCCTGAAAACTTGTTTCTGGACTAGCAATCCAACCTGTACTTCTTATATTCATTAATGCTTTTGTATAATTTGCTAAAGTTGCTATGTTATTGCTGATTACTACAACTTCATAAGGAGCATAATTTAAGCATTTTTTAATATGTTTTAAATTTGTGTCACTATACATATCCTCGTCTATATCAGTAATATTTTTATAAACCTGTGTATTAACACCAGTGCATTTAGCTTCTATTGCATATACCCAAGCATCACCACTACCTGCTGTTATTGTATGTTTACCTGCCTGTAACTTTGTTGTGTACTTGTTAGAAGCTAAATGCAACTCTGTATTATCTACATTTATTGTTACATTGCTTGCTCCTGTGTTTGCACTTCCGATAATGGTTACATCTGCATCAGCCGGTAAACTGAATGTAATCATCCCATCGTCTTCAATAAAAACAGGTTTAGTATATTTAACATTAGTTACAGTAACAGTTTCTGTTGTAGATACATCTCCTGTTGCTGTAGCTTTTAGCTTATTGCTACTAGCATCACTTCTCCAACTAATACCCTTTGCCAAAGTATCGTCTTTCAGAAATAATACTGCAGTACCTCTTTCACTTCTAGTAATAAGAGAAGTCGCTAACTGCTTAAAATCAATATCAATAGTTGGTATTGTTGCCATTTTCATTCCTCCTGTTTAACTTAACTTAATTTCTTCAATAGTTTCAACATCACTTTCGTCAATAAATTCAGTACCTATTTCAAAGTCAAAACTGCAATTTAATATACCGTCTTCAACTTTTTCAAAGGCTAAATCATCAATATATACAGCACAGCTATCTTTAATAAATAAAGGCTCTAAAAATACTGTTGAAAGTTTGTCCTCGATTTCAAATATCTCTGCCTTGTTCCTATTTCTATCTCTAGCATAGTAATAGCAATTAAAGTACACCCTTACTGACCTTATTCTTGCACTAAAAAAACCAGTCTTAATCGTTTCCATAAAGATTTTAAAAGACGGTCTTTCAACTGGTTCTTCAATGTCACTATCAACAAGTTGTATATCTGTACTCTTATTTATGCGATTACATACCGATTTAAAAATATCAGCCAGTGTAATAATAGCTATCACCCCCTGTTCAAAGGTTCTATAATAGTATCAGCAAATTTTTCGCAATCTTTTTCATAAGTGCTTTCAAACTCATCAGCCGATGTCTTAAAAACGTGGTAAGCTGTTGTTTTACTTCCACTTTTGGTTTTATGTCCATATTCAATTAAATGCCCATGGCGTGCCGGCTTTCCTGCATAAACTCTTATACTGTCAGCTCCATTACTGTATTTATAGTATTTACCTCTTTTAATACCTTTTAAGTAGTTGCCAGTTCTCTTTTTTACAGAAGATTTTGCTCGTTTTTTAGTTTCTTTTTTCAGCTTATTACCCTCTGATTGCATAAATTTCTTTATCTCTTTAGGGTATAATTCCTGCACTTTTCCTAAAGCCTCTGTCATTTCATCAAGACCACTTATTTCAAAGCCCACAATATTACACTTCCTTTATTACATCAACTACTTTTTCACACACCATTTCTCCTATAAGCTCTGCAGCATTTTCAAGTCCAAATATATTACCATTCACATTCACAGAAACCGAAACATTTGGAGAATTGTTGTTTAGCATTTTTTCTGATTTACTGTGTGGATATATCCTTGTGCCTTGTGGCAAGTCTATTACTTCATAACCATGTTCATTTATTGTTGTAAGACCACCGCCAAAGTATGTTGTACCTACTGCATTGTTTTTTGTCGTCTCAGCCTTTTTATCATTGTCATTGTTATTGTTATTACCACCAGTATTTTTTGTATTTACTTTACCTGTAACATTTACAGGTACCGAAATATCAATACTTTTGCTTAATGTATTTACTACCAATTTTCGCAAATTTTCAGCTGCAGTTCTAACATTGTTTTCATTGCTTTTAATTCCCTTTGTAAAAGAATCGCCATATTTTTTGGAGCTTTCAAGTACCTTTGTTACATCCGACGGCAAAACAGTTGAAAGAGCTGTAACACCTAAATCTTTTAATGCTGTCGCATTTTTACCAACTGCACCAATGGCTGAACTTTGCATAAATACATTTGCATATGCCTGTGGAATTTGGTCTAAACCTTTCATAGAAGTTTTAAGTTCTTCAACACTAGGCATCATTTGTGCGTAAAATTCTCCAATATGCTTTCTAGTTTCAGGAGCCACACTATCAAAGGCACTGTTCATTGACTGTGTTATTGCATTAACAACATTGTCTGTTAAAGGAATATTCCCATTTGCAAGGTCGTTAAAGGCATCTCCACTATAATCACTAAATACATTATTAATTGCTTCTTTAAGTGAACTTGAAATTTCGGGGAAAGCCGACATTATTGCATCGTTTTCAAATTGCAAGCCCTTTGTTGTAAGCCCTGCTATCTTCTCATTATAGGCATCGTTTGCCTCTTTGATAGCATTTGCAAGCTCTGTTGACCCATTGTCATACATCAACTTAGCTTGTGCAATAGCATCTATTCTAGCTTTACTGTAAGTTTCTTTCAGGTTAGCTATCTCTTCATTTGTGGCATCAATAAGATTTTGGAAACTGTCTTTGCTTAAATCTCCAGATGTAAAATCACTTTTAAGAGCTTCCAATTTCGCTTCACTTTGAGCTGTTGCAATCTTCTCTTGTATTTCGGATTGCTGTTTCATAATTGCTGCTACTGCCTCGGTACTGTCTAAGTCCCAGTTATGCTCGTAAGCATTTTTAGCAGCAGTCTTTAATTTTTCGCCTAATTCTTTTGCTTGCTCAGATAACGCACCGTAATAGGCGTTTGAATCGGAGCTAAAAGCATTCCCAAATTCAGACCCGTCAAATAACAAATTAAGGTTAAGACTAAGGCTATATTGCTTATCTCTAACAGCCTCTTGCAAGTTTGTAACATATTCGTCAACAGCTGACATATAGTCGTCTTGACTAACTGTTCCACCAAACTCAAGTTTAAAATTAAGTTTATTTAGCTTTCTTGCTGCGTCAGCTGTGCTTTTTAAAGAATTTTCAAAGTCTTCTGTAGCACTATTTACACTTTCAATCTTGCCTAAAAACTCACTTCCAAATACATTTTTAACAATATCGGAACATTCTTCAGCCGAAAGAGTTATATCGCCAAAATGTTTGGCAATATCAGCTTTTTCCATATGCTTTTTCCAAATCATTACTCCTGCACCTATTGCAGCTATTCCAGCAACAATCCAAGTAATCGGACAAGCAAGCAAACTTGTATTTAAAGCAGTCTGACATATTGTCGCTAGTTTTTGTGCAGTAGTTAAACCTGTCATTGTGCCTTTCAGCTTATTCATAAAACTAGAAACCTTAACAGCTATACTAAATGCTTTTAGCCCTGCAACAACCGTTCCCCCTGCAATAGCAAGTTCAGAAAAGTTTTTAATAACAAAAGTAACTGGGGGCTTAATTTTTTCAAGTGCTGATTTAGTAGTATTTACTGCTCTAGGTAACTTGTTATCAAGCCAAGCCCCAACTTTTTCAGTTGCATCTGGAACTTGGTCAGAAAACCATCTCAGAAATCTAGTTACATAAGGCTCTAGTTTCTTTCCTATCGCTAGCTTAAAGTCGTCTGTAGCAGAATTTGTAAGGGCTAAAGCTCCTGCAAGATTATCTGTCATTGTGTCAGCCATTTTGTCTAATGCACCATCACAACTCCCAAGTGTATCATACAAGGCCTGATATTCATTCGTACCATCTTCAAGTGTATTAGACAAGCCTGCCATAAGAGCATTTAATGTTGTAAGCTGTGTTTTACCAGCTATCATCGTAAGATAATTATTTCTTTGTTCTTCTGTCAGGTTTTTTGTTTTCTCGTTTAATTCTTTAAGGACATTTGTAATCCCCTTAAATTTACCATTTGAGTCATATGCCGAAACACCAACGGCAGCCATAGCTTTTGCACTTTCGCCACTTTGCTTAGTTAAGTTTACAAGTGTACTTTGTAACCTAGTCCCAGCTTCTGAGCCTTTAATACCACGATTGGCAAGTATACCAAGTAAAGCTCCTGACTCCTGCAAAGGAGTATTAAAGGTCTTAAAAGTACCACCACAGCCTATGTATGCTTCTTGCATTTGGGTAAGAGTGGTATTACTCTTGTTCTGTGCTCTCGCACACACATCAAGATAATTACCAAGTTGACTAGTCTGTAAGCCAAGAGCTGACATACTATCTGTTACAAGGTCCGATGTGGTTGCCAAATCTGCACCCGTAGCCTCACTTGCTCTAAGAATAGGCATTAAGCCATTCATACTGTCTTCAACAGACCAACCTGCCAAAGCCATATAGCTTAACGCATCTGCCGACTCCTGTGCAGTTTTTGTTGTGCTTTTGCCTGCTTCTCTTGCAGCATTTTCTAACTGTTTGTAAGTGTCTGATGTCTGACTAACACTTAAAATACCAGCCACATTTGACATACTCTGCTGAAAGTCCTTGTAGGTATTCACAGCAGAAGTAGCAAAAGCACCCATGGCAAGAGCTCCGGCTGTACCTACTGCTGTAGCAGTTTTGGCAAGTTTGGATAAACTCTTGTCTATACCATTTGCAACAGTATTACAATTTTTAAGTCGCTCTTTAAATACAAGTGTCTGTTTTCCTGCAGCTGTTAATTTAGGAGTAAATTTATCGGTTAAATTTAATATTGTATTAATAGTTTTACCCATTTCTTACCCCTCCCAACAGCCTTAAAATATTGTTTAGTTCTTTATACCAAAGCTCCATGCTTTTTCTATAAAAAACCTTTTCTACTGGGGATAAAGACAATAAATATTCAGGCTTAATTCCTCTAACAGCAAAGAAAGACAGCATATTTAATTCGCTGTCTTTCTCAATTAGTTTTTTAATTTTTCCTCTGAACCGTCTTCTTTATCATCATCAAAGAAATTCATAAGTTTAACACCGAGCTCCATTATTTCATCAATATCAAAAATTGCCTTTACTGTGTCGTAAGGATAATCAACATCAATACTCTCCTGTAACTCCTTAGCGTGTAACATAGGACAGCAATCATAGATGAGCTTAACCATTCCGTCAACCAGATCAACATAACTGCCATTTCTTGTTTTTTCAGCATATTCAATCCTGGCTGAATCACTGGGGTTATTAAAAGTAATACAACCATCAAGACTCTTAATATAAATATCCTTTGTAGCTGTTTTCTTGCCATCTTTTTCAAGTTTCTTTTCAATAAGCTGTTTTAATGTAACTTTAATATCACCTAAAGTACCCTTGTTTTCCTCTGTTAAATTCTTATTCTGTTCCATAATCTTCCTCCGTTTCAATAACTAATTTACAATAAAATTCAACTGTATCATTTTTTAAATAATTTGGCATAAAATACATAACCTCGTAACGCTGTCCTCTATACATAAAGAACATATCATTACGAGGTTGTTTTATAGCTTGCTTTCTTATAATAAATTTATGAGTAATATCAGCTTGTACACTATTGCCTTCTATGTCTTCAGTTTTACCGGACACAGGTGTTATCTGTGCCCATACTGAACCAATTTTGGAATAGTTATAAGTAACTTCGCCAAAATCGTTTTCACTTTTAACTTTTGCATAATAGTCTATTCTATTTCTTAATTTACCACTATTCATTCTACTTTCCTCACAGTAATATCTTAATCATCACCAAAATAAGCATAAACAGATAAACCCTTTTTTTCATCACCCTCATAGCAGTATTTTAGCTGTCTCAAAAGAGGTGTTAGGTTGTAATTTGTCTTTTCATAACTATTTTGGGAAAGTTCTCTATTATCGTAAGCATTAGAAACAAACAATAATATAAATTTTTCAAAAATAGGATTACTTTCATCGGGTATAAAACCAATAGCATTTTTACAGTACTCTTTGGCTTCGTTAATAAACCCTTGTATAAGCTCATCTTCTTCTGTAAATTCTTGTTCAACCCTCAGAAATAATTTAACTTTATTAAGCATATATTATCACTTCTTTGCAGCAGTTTGTGTTTCAGCAGCCTCTGTTACAGTTTCAGATATAATAACTCTTATACCAGCCTTTGCGTCAACCTTGCCCACATCAAATCTTTCAACTGCTCTTGTGAACACAGCGTACTGCTTAAAGCCTGCTTCTTCACTTACAGCAATTTCAAGTGTTCTTCTATCATAAAAATTACAGTAACTACTTAAATCGCCAACCCAAAATTCCAACTTATCTTCATCGGAAGCATATTCTGTATCATTAAGTTTTACAATTTCACGCCCCTTAAAAATTAATCTTGTAGGGTCTTCAAGCATTGGCTGTAGCAATGGTCTACCATTTCCATCAACTAAATTATCCAAGTAATCAAAGCCTTTTGTATTTGTAAAAATCTTAGCATCTCCTGAAATAGCAGCATCAAGTTTAGTATTTAAAACTTTTGTAATTGCTTTGTAATCTGTACCTTCTGTATAAGAGTCTGCTTCCTTCATAAGGGTTACAATAGCCTTATTTTCTGTTCTTACTGCTCGCTTAGCAAAATGTTTATCAATGTAAGCTAAAAGATTTGCCTTTTCATCGCTTAAAAGCTGTTTTGAAATTGGAATAAGCACACCCTTTGTCTTAACCTTATATGTAGCCTTGCCAAACTTAACATCTCCGCTTGAAATTTCGTCCATTTCGTCAAAATCAAGAAGTTCGCCATTTTCTTCAACTTCAAGTGGGAATGAACCACTCAAAGTAGATACTGGAACAACATTACAGTAATTCTTTAAAGAATTAAGACTTCTTTTAAGCTCTTCAATCTGTGTTCTCTGTTCCTCTGGCACAAGATAACCACCATCTTCATCATTTTTTTCTACAAGTGCTGCTTCTGCATCAGTAAGTTTCATGCCTTTAACAGCCTTATTAAAGGCAACAAGAGAATTTGCCTTGTTAATTGGCTCAATATTCTTTTCAGAAACAGTAATATTAACACCTCTTTCGACTTCCAGTTCCATTTTTAAGTCTTTAATTTCAGTCAAAAGAGCAAAGGCTTCTTTAATTTTACCTTCATCCTTATACTTTTCCATCTGTTCTCGCTTTTCAACGATTGAATTTTGAATTTCAATTTCTCTCTTCATTTTATAAACCTCCTAAAAAATAAAATTATATAAAAAAAGAACCTATTATGGTTCTAATTTAACATATTAATTCTTCTTCTATTTCCAATTCCATTTTCATCCTTTCAATTTCATCATTATCGTTAGGCTCTGTAGGAATTTTGTCAGTTACTTTAAGGTCTGCCGGCAACTTGTAGCGTGATAATATCTCACTTTTTATGCACGCACAGGCTTTAAGTGTATTATCAGCCTTTGCATTAGCAAATAACTCAGTGCAGTCGCTAACTTTAAGCCATGTTTCTTTAGCAACCATTTCCATAACCTTTTCATAGTCATCAGCATTTTTTAAATTTTCTTTGTAAATCTCACTGAAACTTTCACAAATTTTATCCAAATTGTCGGCTTCTTTTCTCAGCTCATCACTGTTCCCTACAACATAACTCCAAGGCTTATGTATCATAAGCATAGACCCAGCCGGCATTATCATCTCATCACCTGCAAGAGCGATTAAACTTGCTGCACTTGCAGCCAAGCAATCAACATAAGTTATTGTCTTGCCATTTCTTCTTTTAAGTAAATTGTAAATAGCAACCCCAGCAAAAGCAGAACCACCACCACTATTGATGTGAACATGTAACTCCTTATCGTTTATATTTTCTAAAAATTGGCTTACAAATTCAGGGTATACATCATCATCTGTACAGCAATTCCATTCACTGCTGACAATATCACTGTATATATTCAATGTAGCTATATTGTTTTCAATGTTTACACTATTCAGGATTTCTTTTAACTCCATTTAATCACCTCGCCACTAATTCTCTATGCTCAAAGTAATATATTTTGCCAGTAAAGCCTTTTGGGACTGGTACTCCTGCATAATCGTGCATATAGTTATCTTCATCTGTAACACAAGCACCAATTATAAGCATTTTTACAATTTCATTATTTACAATTACTTCTACTTCCTTACCTATTCCGAATAAATAAGCACCCATTTTTTCACTCCTTTTTCTGTGTATCATATTGTTTACCAACATCTTTAATCGGTATATAAGTTCCATTTACAATATTTGTATCGCCTCCGTCTGTGTCAGGTAAATTAAGTTCATGTCTAGCCTCATTAATGTTATAAATACCCGTTGTAACACCAGACACAAGACTTTGAATTTGACTTTTGAAGTCACATCTGAGAATACCCTTTACATTTCTTTTCATAAAAAATCCATTATTGATTTCATCTGTACTTAAAAGTTTGTGTGTGTCTTCTTGCTCATAAGAATTTAAGATATAAAGCAAAGTGTCAACATAAAAACTTAAATTTTGTGACTCCGAATTGGCATAACTACTCTTTTCGTAATTATTTAACTGGTTTGGTTTTATGCCAAAAGCACTTGCCACTTCAAGAGCAGTAAACTTCTTTATCTCAAGGAATTGTATACTCTCAAGGTTTATGTTTAATGGTGTCATTTTCATTCCTAACGGCAAAGGAATGAATTTACCATAATTTTCTGTGCCTGTGGCATAATCCTCTATTTTCTTTAACAACTTTTTCTCTGCATCGTCATTAAGGTCACCTACATATTCCAGAACAGCCTTTCCTGTTACCCCATTTTTATAAATGTTTCTGTTCAAGCTGTCGGCATCTTTCTTACTGTCTAATGTAGAATGTAATATATCCCTTATAGCCATACCACTAAAACCATCATTGGATATAATGCTACTCCTATAGTGTAATACATCGTCATAGCTGAACAAAAATTCTCTTGCTGATTTAGGCTCAATGTACCTTATGTAAATTTTACCCTTAGCTCCCAGTAATCCCTTATTGTCAATAAGAATTGTAGTGTATTCAGGATTTAGTGGGTATAAAGCCTTTGTATATATTCTTCCTGTTCTATCCTGTCCTCGTTCAATCCAAACAAAAGCATTGCCATAATGGTTTCTATAATATTCTACTGTGGCATTGTATATTGCAGCTGTCATATAAGGGTTAGGTCTTAGCCCAACTATTTTATTTAGCGGATGTTCCGTTTCGACAATTCCCCTATCCGTATGCTGATACACTTTATTATTTAGTTTGCCTAAACTTTCGCTAAGGATTTTAATGCAAACAAAATAGGTTATCTCACTTAAATCTTTTTCTCGCCTTATTAATTTGTCATCAAAGAAACTGTTTATTTCAGATATTCTAATTTCAGAACCACTTTTTTCTGTCGAGGCTCTAATATCCATTATTTTCATAAATTACATCTCCTAAAATCTTTCTAAATAATCGTTCAGACTATTTTCGTAATCAAATTCTCTATCAGCAAACATTGCACCAATAGCCATAACCATTGCTATAATACCATCAATTTTCTTCCTTGATTTTCTTTTGCTATATTTTACATTTCCGGCATCGTCTGTAAGTGCTACTGTGTTTTTAGCCATCCATCTTAGACAAGGGTTGTTTGCTATAACAATTTTCTTGTCTATCAGCAGTTCTTCAAATGTATTTATCGCCGGTGACATAGACCTATATCCTTGCCCAAAATCTAGCATGTTAAATTTATCTTCAAGGTTTTGTTTTATTGCTGGACTGCCCCAACGGTCAAAAGCTAGAATTTCATTGTTAATACTGTTATCCATTATGTATTGTTGGACCTTTTTATAATTTATATATCCACCTGCAAAGGCATTTATATACCCCAACTTTACCCATTGGCTGTACGGAACTCGGTCATCTCTTTCCTTGTCTTCTATTCTGTCATAAGCAACAAAAAGGTGAGGATAAACAATATATCTATTATTTATCTCATCATTAAAGAGTTGAACAAAAGCAGTAATATCACAACTTGCTGAAAGGTCAAGCCCAGCAGTATTTGGAAGTCCCCTGATTTCCTCATAATCAATATTTACAGTACACTCATCCCATAAATCCATATCTATAGCATTTTCAATTTCACTGGAAATGTGTTGATTTAAAATAAATCTTCTGAAAAATCGTTCAGCATATTTGCTCAATGTTGCCCTTTTGGCTAAAATTTCAATGTCGGTTCTACCTCGGAACACATCTAATGCGGGATTAGCCTTTAGCCACTGCTCGGGGCTTTCAACATTACAGCCTTCATCAGCTTCATAAATTGCATAATAGAATGTTTCATCGTCAATTTGTCCTGTTTCAACAGCTTTAGCATAGTTATACTTTTCAAATTCAAGGTTAGTTTCATCTTCTCCACTACTGGCTGTGCTTATAAGAATACCTAACGGCTCGCCAAAAATACCTTGTCCGGTACTCAATCTAGCATATAAATCTTGATTTTTAAATTCGTGTACCTCATCAAGGCAAAAGACAAAATCGGCATAAGAGTTGGCATTTCCTGCATCAGAACTAATAACTCTTAAATATGTATTATCTTCTTTTCTAAAAACCTCTTTCACACTCTTTCGTATTTTGCAATACTTTTCTAAAGGTGTATTTTCGATAAAGTGCATTACTTGGTTAAACAAGAGATTGGCTAACGGTCTACTTACAGACGCAAGTATAAATTCGCCACCGTATTCAGGAGCAAAAAAGTACAAGTATGTTAAAATAAGCCCAACGACAAAACTTTTTCCATTTTTTCTCGCCTCATCAATTAAGGCTTCTCTAAATCGCCTTTTTCCTGTTGCCCTATGCTTTACACACAATATATCTGTACAATTTTGGAACTGGAACACACACAAACGGAGCTTTTGATTTTTCTTTCCTTTGTCTGGAGTAAGTTTGCGAGTAAATTTGATAAATCTTTTAGCTTCTTTTACATCGTAGTAATACTTATCATTATCCCACAGTTGTTGCTGTAGCTTTAATAATTCATCAATATTTTTAGTTGTGACTATATCGTTTGTCTTATAATTACTTATATCCCATATACTTTTCACAGCTATTCATCCTCATCGTCATCGTCAAGCCAACTGCTGATGTCAGGCTTATCATCATTTCCTAACATACTATCAAGCTCTTTTAAAAGCCCTGTAAATGTTTTTGTATTTTCACGAAGTTCTTTTTGAGCTGGATTAGCTTTTACAGTACCTGTTGTACCAACAATAAAAGCTCCTTTCTTTTCCAAGAACTCTTTGCACGCACTTATTAATGGTACAATGTCAAGAATGTTTTTATACAAGTATGCCTTTGTTGCACTATCCTTAACCTTGTCCTTATATGCTGCTTCAAATTTTTTTACATTTATCTTCTTACCAACAAACTCAATTTTTGTAGAAGTATTTTTCTTAACTCCCTGCTTTGCATTTTCTCGTTGGTTTCTTTTTGCTAATTTATAATATTCAGTTCTATCACTCACATTTACCTCCGAATTTATAAAACCAGTTAAATTTTTTTAATTTAATTTTCTGTCCACATCTCACTTTTTTAATCAATATTTTCACACTTGAGGGGGGCTGCGGTTACAGAGTCAACCCTAAAAACTTTAAGGGATACCCCCTATCCAAAAATCGAAAATTCGTTCTATTATCAAATTTCTTTTTTATTCAACGACTTTAGGTTCTCTTGCATTTCTTCTTTACTCTTCTTACTCTTATCGTAAGCATAATGCACAAGTCCATGGCATTTATAACATAGCGTAATACAATTAGTTATCACAAGTCTTTTGTTCCAATCGTCTTTAACCGGCACAATATGATGTACTATAGTTCCTTTAGTTATCATACCATTAGCCAAGCACAATACACACACACCATTGTCTCTTTGTTTAGCAACCGACACAAGTTTTTTCCAGACAATACTGTTGTAAAATGTTTTAGAGCGTATATCTCTATTGTGTTTATCGTAATACTTATTTCTTTCAGAAATTTTTTTAGATAACTTAGACTTGCATTTATCGCAGTATTTATCAGCTTTTTTTATTATTTTTCCACATATACAAAACTTCAAATCCTGCATAAATACTGCCTTTCAAAATTTCCTATAAAACCAATACTGTGAAATTTTATAAATATAGTTTCTTCTATTAAATATAAAAGAAAAAATATTACAATTTCCAAACTTACATTTTAAAGGAAATTATATTGTAAAATTATTTAAAGTATTACTTATCTGTTCATCTGTTACGCCAATATATATAAGTGTTTCTTCTGGTGTAGTGTGATTGAATATTTTTTGTAACATGGCAACATCTTTATATTGCTTATAATGCCAGTAGCCAAAAGTTTTCCTGAGAGTATGACAACCTATCGCTGTAGTTACTCCTGCTTTTTCAGCTGCTGCATTAATTATGTTATATACTTGTCGTCTTGATATATGCGAACAGTACCTGTTGCTTGTATAAAACAAATAATCATCATTGTTAAGCTGTTCGTAATCAATATATTCCAGCAACTCTTTTCTAATAGTTTTTGGAATTGTAAAACGATTTCTTTTATTTCTTCGTCTATGTCTTGTTTTCTTTTCTATAACATATATGGACTCTTTATTCTTAATGTCTTTTACTTTTAGCTCAAGAACATCTGATATTCTCATTCCAACATGTATAGAAAATTGAAATATCATATAATTTCGATAATTTTGTCCAATAAGAATGTTTCGCATTTTATCCAGTTTTGCCTTTGTTCGTATAGGCTCAACTTTATTCATCACACCACCTCACATTGCATAAAAAAAGGACAAGCCGTTTAGCCTGTCCTTTGATTAAGGAGTTGTAAAACCAAAGTTATTACTCTACTATTATAGCATGCCCCAAAGTATTAAAAGGTATTAAAAGGTATTAAAAGGTATTAAAAGGTATTAAAAGGTATTATCCTTTAAAAAATAATTAGGGTACTTAACTTTAAACGCATTAAGGGCTTTACCATGTAGCGTTTTTATGTAAGCATAGCTATAGCATAAATCTTTGTTTGTTTTTATGATTTCAAACAAAGATTTTTTATTTACATATTTTTCTGTTAAAAGCTCAATGTATATGTAATTGTCAAGAGAGTTGATTTCTTCAATAATTGTTTCCCTTAATTGTCTTAAATTTTCAACATCTTTTTTTATTTTGCTTTCATAATCAACCATTTTATCAATTCTGTTATAGCCATTACTTAAAGAACTATGTACTTTTTCCTTGCTAGTATCTAAGCCTTTAGCGCTGTAACAATCTTCCCGCATCCTTTGCAGCTTTAATTTCTTCTGTTTCAATCTAGTATCATATAAAATAATCTGCATTAAATACTCTTTAACCGTCATAAAAAAAGCCCTCCTTGACAAATATGCTTAAATATCATATAATTCATTTGTGCTGAATATATGAAAAAACATTGCTCTCCTAAAATGTATAGGAGGGCTTTTTCTTACTTAAATTTCATTGCGAACTTGTCGGAATTTCCGACAGGTTCAGCTTATTCCTCACACAAATTTTATTATCTCTTTTAAAATTGCTTTACCTGTAAAAGATTTTGCATAGGCTTCTAATATTTCATTTAATTCTACATACTCCAACATTGATTTATTGAACTTACCTAAAAGGCGTGTCAAATCTCTTAATAAAACATCTGCATCCACACCTTCTTCACTAAACTCAATTTTTCCACACATTTTTAATTTATTTTTTTCATCTTTCGCATATCCTAATACTATAAAATTTTCAACCTTACCCATGTTGCTAACTAAATTAATGTCTAATTTTTTCATATCGTTACTCCTTACACTCCCAAATATCGTTTATCCCGTCTACGATGTCTATCTTTTTTGTATACTCTTTTGAGGACAGAAACTGCTTTATCTTGTATTCTATGTAACCCTTATTTGCGTTTTGTAACTTTTTTAGTTCTTCAACTCCCAGCCTTTCTGACGGATATTCAAAGTCAACTGCAATATTAATAACTAACCTGCCTTTTTTCATTCTCCCAACCTCTTTTCTCTAATATTAACAACTACTCCAACCCCTTCATCTGTTGTTGCATATTGCTTATGTTATCAGAATCAGGTTTTACAGTCGAAAATAACTTATTATTCTCAATCAATTTAACTTGTTTTTTAGGCATACTTTTAGTAATTTTGAAGTAGGCATATATTTCTACTTACTGGTGTTTTAGCTGGTATCGGCTCTTTATTGCTATACTTTTCTTTTCTTTGTGGCATTGTTTCTACATCAACACCAGTTTTTGTAACAGAAATCCCGACAGGTTCACAACTCAAAACTCCCCTTCCGTATAAGGCTCATTCCAGCATTTTTCACAATCATTTTCACACGAAACTTTCTTATTCAAATTCCTAACACAAAGAAAAGGGCGTCCTTTCCATATTGGAGCGTTTGGAAACATTTTTAGAAAATGTTCTAACCTAGTTTCCAGCTGATGTTCGTCACTCCATTTTTGTACGATTTTTATCGCTTCGTCAGGATACGTTCTTTCAAACTCTCCACATAGCAAGTTGGTCTTGTTGTTGTTATCACTAATCGGGCAATCTTTACAATCTATCTCACAATTCCCTGTCATCCTATTTTGCTCTTTAAGATAGTTTTCAGTATATCCGCAATCAACTTTCATTTTCATCACCCTCTAACTCAACCAACTTCTTCATGTACCAGTCAGCTTTTTTCATATCTTCTTCGCCATTTTTATATAAAGCTCTTTTTCGGTACTTCCAAACATTCAGTAAACAGAAATGCTTTACAGCTTCTCTACCAAACACTGTTACCATCTCATCTATGCACTCCATACCACCATGGCAATAGTGCAATGGGTGGTTTATATTGTTATTTTCAAAGCCTGTTACTCCTGCCATTATTTCACACTCCTCATCTTTTAAAAGTTTTTTACAAAATTTTTCTTGTACACATTTATCGCAATCTATCAATTTTTGTTTCCTTTCTATTCAGTATATATCATTGTCAACATACTCACCTGCGACATAGTTCTTATGCTTTTTTAGCACATCATTGATTTTAGTTTCAAAATCATCAATTTTCTTGTCTTCTAGTTCATTCATAATCTTTTCAGTCCAACCTTCGCCAAGCACATTTTTATCTTCTATTATTTTTAAAATATCTTGCAACTTAAACTCAATAGGACTTTCTTCAGCAACAAAAATTTCATCTGTATGGGAATGGTTTAACATATACTCCTCTACAGTTTTCACAAATGTTTTTGGTATAATTTCAAAATACTCATTTTCAAATCGTTCTATATACAGCAGTTTCTTTTCATCTAAAACAGTTAATTCGCTTAACTTTAACATTGCTATTCCTCCCAGCTTATCCTTAGATTTTTAAAAGAATTTATCGCTTTTGCAAGGTCTTTGTAAAACAACTTAGCTTTTTTTATTTCTTTTTCCATTTCCTTATTTAGTTTTTCGTACTGTTCAAGGTTATCTTTCATTTTCCAATAGGTTTTATGCTGTATTTTATATATTTCAAAATTTAAAAGCCTTGTACTATAGCTTAGCTTTTCTGCAATATCTGCATTTTCGCTAGGCTTTAATTTTTCAATTTCAGCAGAGCTTTTAGCAAACCTTTCTTGCGTGAAATATTTCAGCTTTTCGTTTACAAAATCTTGCCTTTCTTTTAATTTACAAATATCATCTGCCTTATCATAGGCATTTAGCAGAGCATTAATGGCATCATTAAGCATATTATCATCCCTTGTAAGCACGCCTGAATGTAGTCGTTTTTTTATCAAATTTTGTTTTTATGGTGCCTATTGCACCATTTCTTTGCTTCGCCACTATAAATTCTGCCATGCCTTTATCATTCGAGTTTGCATTATACACTTCGTCACGATATATAAATATAACTGTGTCCGCATCTTGTTCGATATTACCACTTTCTCGTAAGTCGCTTAACATAGGTCTTTTATTCTGTCTTGATTCACAAACTCTATTCACCTGACTAAGTAAAACAACAGGACAGTCAAATTCTTTTGCAAGCATTACAGAAACCCTGGACGCCTCGCCTAAGTCAGAGGCTCTGTTCCCATTCTGTGCTATCTTAATTATTTGTAAGTAGTCTATCGCAATTAACGCAAAATTCTTACCCGTTTTATTTTTTATATTTCTACAACATTTTTGAATGTCGTAGACACTCATGTTCATGTCGTCTTCAATATAAAAATTTTTAGTTTCTTCTGAAAATTTTTCGGTGTACTGACTTATTTTTAGTAATTCTTCTGCTGTCAGCATATTAAACTTGAAATGTTCATTGCTTATATCTAAAGCCGAACTGTACAACTTTAAAGCAACATCTTTTTTGGGCATTTCTAACGAAAAAAAGATTACATTTTCTTCAGGATTAGTTTTTGCAATATATTGACAAATGTTCAATGTTGCTGAACTTTTACCCATTGCCGGTCTACCTGCTATAACTATTAATTTCCTTTTCTCTAGTCCGGAAATTAATTCGTCCAAATCATAGATACCTGTTGAATATCCAGCAATCCTTTTGCCAGATTTCCTTAATTCTGCTATATCTAGCAAAGCACTCTCAAGAATATTTGGTACAGCCTCTATATCTACAGCACCAGCATTATCGTTTTTTAATTCTTCAACAGCACTTGAAATTTTATCAATTTCATTTTTTCCTGCTGCTTCCAAAATTTCTTGAGCTTTTGTTATCGCCCTTCGCCTAAAACTTAAATCTAGTAAAATATTGCAATAGCTTTTAATTCCTACTGATGTAGCTGTATTAGTAAATAGTTCAACTATATAAGTCGCTTTAACTTTTCCCTGAAGCCTTGCCGATACAGTTACATAATCTACCTTTTCACCAGAGTTACTTATATCTGACATAGCCTGAAAAATTGTTTGATTGTTGAAGAAAAAGAAGTCTGCCATACTCAAGCATCCTAACCCACATTCTAGTCCGTCCTTGTCAAAAAGCATTGCTCCTAACACAGCCTTTTCGACATTTTCGTCATTTGGCATAGCATATTTACTGTCCATTGGCATACATCTCCTCTCTTTCTCTTCTGCGTTCTTCAAGCATTTTCTCTGTTTCAGACACTGCTTGTGATTCACACACATTGTTATTATTTTGCTTGCTTTTCTGCATTTTGATGTTAAGCCTATCAAAGTGTTTGCGTAATGAAGTTGGCGAGAGAATATTGCTACACCAAAAATCATCTTTTGTGGCAAAAGCAATGACTTTGCACACTTCTTCTCTATTCTTGCCGTCAATATTTATTAAACGATGTATTTCAGTTGCCCATTTTTGTTTATTTTTTAAACTGTTAGGGACTTTAATATTTTTATTAACACCTTTTAATTTTTCGATGAAATAATTGACTATTTTTATTTCATCGCTATTTTCATCAAATTTGGCGTCAGAAAATTTTTCTGACATAGAGTTATTTGTAGTAGTCTCTGTAGTAATCTCTGTTACCGTTTTTCTATTTTGAGCGTTTCGATTTTCTATTTTAGAAACTCCATTTTCTATATTAGAACTTCCATTTTCTGTTTTAGAAAATGGCAAAATCAAGGCATAACCATCTAAAGCATAACCATTTTTTAATAGTTCGTTTTGGATAGCAATTAGATTTATTTTGTATTCTTTTCTTCTATCCCATTTGTTCTTATTTTGCCTTGTTGATATAAACCCTAATTCAATAAGTTTTTCAAGGTGTTTTTTTACATTGCTAGGGGATAAACCTATCATCGTTTCGTTAGATAATTCTAAATAGCTTTTATATATCCACCCGTATTTAGGCTCAATCTCATTTTCAATTTGTTCTTGTTTAATGAAAAGGTCAAAATCCCTTACCCTTTCACTCCAATACAACAGCTGAGACAGCAAAATTGCATCTATGTAATTTCCAGTAATAGCGACAAATTCTTCTTTTATCACTATTCTTTTTAACTTCTGAGGCTCCATATTACCACTCCTTAATTTGTCTTAAAACGGCATATCCTCATCACCTTCATAAGGTTTAAATCCGTCAACTGTTTCAGTTTCAGTCTTTTCTTTGTTTTGGCAAAATTCAAAATCACTTACAACAATAGAAAAGCTATATTGTTTCTTATCGTCTTTGGTATAGGAGCTAGTTTCAACTCTCCCCTGTACAGCAATTTTGTTACCTTTATGAAAATTTTTCGCAACAACTTCCGCTCTCTTGCCGAACATAACACAAGGCAAGAAGTCAGCTGTTGCTTCATTTTCTGCCCTGTCTGATTTATAAGGCTTGTCTACTGCTAAATAGAACTTGCAAATAGCAGTTTCATTTTTGTACGACAACGATGGTTCTCTACAAAATCTGCCAATTAAAATTATTTTATTCAAATTAATCACTCCCAGTTGTTTTTTCTAATACTTCAATAACGGCAGTAAAAAGACAATATCCTTTAAAATCTCCAACAAATATTAAATCTAAAGCCTTTTCAATTTCTTCAAAAATTTCCCCATCAACAGTACCATAAGCGGTTTCAATTCCGATATGACACAAAAGTTTTGCATACGAAAAGTCCCTCTTACCCCTGTCAACAGTAAAATAATTAATGTTTGCCAAACACTTTATATATTCAACTGTCTTTATACTGTCATCATTTTCAAGTTTTAGTTTTTGTCTATATAAATTTTCAATTTTATTTTTCATAGCACCCTTGACAAAACATATTTTTATATTTATAATAAAAATGTTTTTGTTAGGTTTTTAACCTTTTTTAGCCTTTAAGTCTGCCAACTTAGGGGCTTTTTTATTAAAATCGTCTATGTATGCTATGTTGCATTTATCATTTATCAATATCTTAGAGCATGCAGAGTCTACATCAGGTGGCAATACAGCAATCTGAGTAATAGTCCCACAATTTTTACACACGATATTAATTTCGTGTGGCTCTAAACTGTAGCTTACTTCCAAATCGTGCGAACAACAGTCTGCACAGATTAGGCTAATTGGCTTTCTTCTCAACATAACCTCACCCTTTTCAATAAACCAAATTTGAAGCTATAAATATAACTACGATTAGTAACACTATAATCATTTATGTACCTCCTATTTTTCTGCCAAACTTATTTAAAAAGTAAGAGAGCGTTTTACCCTACTCGCTTATCTTTTATATCGCTCGTCATTATGCCAATATTAAGCTGTTGCATATTTTTTTCAAGAGCAATGTCAAGTTCTTTTTCATTTTTAATACCATAAGTTTTTAACTGCTCTTTGATTTTTTGTAAATCTGTCATTTTCTTCGCCTCCTAAAAAAACTTAATGTCTTTTAATACTTCCCCGATACAAATTGGAATAAAACCAAAAATATCGCTTTAAAAGTTGGCTCATTTTCATTTGAAGTTATAAAAGATATATCTACCTCTGTAATATCAGATGTCATCAAAAAAGCAATGTTCAATGCTTAATTTTGAATAAGTCATCAATTAGTCTTTTTTGTAACTATTTTGATAGCTTTTTTTATTTCACTATCACTAAATTCAATATTTTTAGATATACATAGATAAATAATTGTTAAAAGTTTCAAGTACATTAATAACAATTTTATTATCATTACTACAATAACTAAAAACAGTATAATAACTAATTCCATCTTCCCACCTCCTAAGCAATTTCAATATCTTTTAATGTTTCTCCCTATGTGCTATAATTTAACTAACCGATATTGCCGTATCGGTAATACTAATAGAAAGGAGATGATAACAATGTCAATTCAAAAACGCTTAAAGTTTTGTAGAACTTGTCCTCAATTAAACAAGATTCCGGATTTTTATGTAGATTATGAAATCATTAACCTTATTGACAGCAGTCATTCTGTTAAAATCGGTTTTTCTTGTTCTCATTCTTCGCAATGTCCGTTAGACGACACTAATGAATGTCCACTTTTCAATAATGCTCCAACGGAAATTAGTTGATACAAAAAAATTCTTTAATGCCAACATATTTACATAACCTTTTGCAAATTTTTATCCATTCGTCGAAATGATTTTCTTTACATTGCTCAAGGTACTTGCATTTTCTACAAGCTTCAACAATGCTGGCATTCTTTTTAAGAACTGTCTGCTTTTGCTGAATCATTAAATGGTATGCTATGCAGGCAGCTTCTTTTTTATTTAATTTCATGCTTCCACCTCCTACGCAATTTCATCTTTTAACACCTCTCCTTATGTGCTATAATTTAACTAACCGATATTGCCGTATCGGTAATACTTATAGAAAGGAGGAATATTATGGATATAAATTCTTTAAATTCTTTAAATAAAAATTTCATTGAAACTTTTGAAAAAGTTTCAGCCCAACAATCAGCTTTTGTAAATGCTCTTAGTGGTATTAGCTCAAGTCCACTTATAGGGCTAACAAAACCAATCGACAACATTTTTACGCCGTTATCCAAAGATACAGGTATGCTTAAATTGATTGAAGAACAACAAAAATATATGGCTTCAATGAGTGAACCACTAAAATATGCTCAAATACAATGCGAGTACTTAAAACCTTTTACAAATATTTTAGAAAACAGTTCTATTTATAACGCAATACAAGCTAATAAAAAAATGATAGATGCTTTAAATCCTATTGGAAGTACTTTAGGTCTTGCTTCTCAAATGACAAAGACAATAAAAAACTCCCTAGAGCTTTTGAACGCACAGAGCATTTCTTTTATGGGAAAAGAAATACCAAAATCAAATTTTATAGAATATGTAGATGAAATTAATAACCATGAAGATTTAGTAAATTCAGTCATTTCATCATCTTCCAAAACTTTTGAGTCATCTTATGAAAGGAATAAACAACTAGATAAAAGTTTAGAAGAAATAGCAGTTATAAATGATAAACAACCGTTTTCTAAATGTACGCTTAATAGTAAAACACTTCAAGAATTTAAAGCACTTCCAATTAAAGATAAATCTGAAGTTGTATTAAATTACATAAAATCTTTTAGTATTGTTTTAGGCTTAATTATTAATACATTTTTAGGTACTAAAAAAATAAATTTCAATTTGGTGTTATTTTCACAAAATGTAGTAATAAACGCATTTAATTCGTTACACGATGAAGATGGCATACATTTAGGCATTGCATTATTTAGTAAAAATGTTACATACACTTATCTTGATAAACCAGAAGATAAAGTGGTTTCTTCTTGCTCAATAGGAGAAAACACAAGTTTACCATCTGAATCAATAGTAAAAGAATAATTATCTGCTGGCTTATATACACTTGCATATCCGGCGTTTCTATTTTGTTTTGTGTAACAATTTTGGTTGTTTTTGATTTTTAAAGTATCAAAAACAACCAAACCTATAAAAGCAGCTGTAGCGATAATATTGCTGATTATAAGGATTTTATCGTGAATACTTAATTCTTTAAATTTTTTCACACTTTCCACCTCCTACGCAATTTCGTCTTTTGAATCCGCAAACAGGTAATCAATTGAAAAGTTGTCATTTGAGAAATCCTTTCTTATAATCTTTACTGCTTCAGGAACAGTTATAGGTGTAATACTGTTCAATTTATTGTATGCGGTTTTCATAGAACAACCTAAAGCTTTCATAAGACCTTCATTTGGGTCGATATTTTTTCTTACATATTCTGCTTTTAAATTAGATAACATAAATTTTACCTCCTTTTATTTCTTAATTACCGTATTCGGTAACCTGTAATCATATATTATTACATAATTCGGTAATTGTCAAGGGGAATTTTAGAAAATATTTACCTTTTTCGGTAAATTAATTATTGACAAACCATTTTTATTGGTGTATATTAATGTCAAAGGAGGTATAGAGATGTATGAATACAATGAAATGATAGATAGACTAAAAAATTTCATTGATGAACGAAAAATTAGCATTAAACAATTATCAGAATTAGCAGATGTTCCCTATAGAACTCTTTATAAGATTATTACAAAAGAAACAAAAGAGCCATCGGTTAATATAATGATAAGAATTGCAAAAGCATTAAATATAACTACAGACAATCTCATTTTCGGAAAAGATACCAAATGCGATGTAAATGATTTAAACCACACTGAACAGAAATTATTAAGTGATTTTCGTTCTTTAAATAAACAAGGTCAAGAATACATATTGCAAACGCTTGATATGGCAAAAGACAGATATAAAAAATCTGATTATATTTCCGACTTGGAAAATATAAATTAAATAAAAATATAATAAGAGGTTATAATTTTAATGAGGTGGCTTTAATGATTGATATTGAAGTATTAAGGAAATATTATAACGACGATATGGTTATAGTTTCCGAACACGCATCAGAACGATTTAGACAAAGAAATATCAAGGCTCGTGATATAAGACAAGCCGTATTTAATGGAGAAATTATCGAACAATATCCTGATGATTTCCCTTTCCCCAGTTGTTTGATACTTGGTAAGACAACTAATGGAAAGGATATTCATATAGTAATGAGTGATGAAGGAAGTATGAGCAGAATAATAACTGCCTATTATCCTGATAAAGATAGATGGAGTTCAGATTTTAAAATAAGAAAGGAGAATGTTTAATATGAAATGTTTAGCTTGTAAAACTGGTACTATGACTGAATCAACAAATACTTATTTTGCTGAATTAAAGAACTGCTATATCATTATTGAAAATGTTCCTTGCTTAAAATGTGACCAGTGTGGCGAAGTATTTTATAAAGCTTCAGTATTAGAGAAGATTGATGACATTATAGAAAAGATTGAAAATATTTCAAGTAAAATTTTTATTATGGACTACAAGACTGCTGCATAAATTATATAACTAAAAAGGCATTAGATACTGGAACTATCTAATGCCTGTGTGGAAGATTTTATAAAACCATCAACCCTCCAAAAATATTATAACAAATATGTATTATTTTGTCAAAAAATGTTATTTAAAAATAGATACAGTAATTCGACATTTTTCGACAAAATAAAAAGGAGGATTTTTATGCAAGAAGTAACATTTAACCACGCAGATGGCACAACAACTATAATGAATGTTAGTGATAAAGAAATAAGAAAACATAAAGGAAAAAGTTTGGTTGATTTTCCTGACTCATATTGTGTAATTGATTTGGAAACAACAGGACTTGATTCTAATTATGATGAAATTATTGAACTATCTGCAATTAAAGTTGTCAATAATAAAATAGTTGATAAATTTTCATCACTTGCTAGTTTAGAACATACAAGTTCTCTAAGTGATTACATTGTAAAATTAACAGGAATAACAGATGATATGTTAAAAAATGCTCCATGTTTAAAAAATGCTTTATCTGATTTTCTAAACTTTATTGGAAAAGATGTAATAGTAGGACATAATGTTAATTTTGATATTAGGTTTTTATATGATAATTGTTTTTATTATTTTAAAGAACCTTTTACAAATAATTATATTGATACCATGAGAATATCAAGAAAACTTTTACCAGATTTAAACAATCATAAACTTAAAACAATTTCAAAATATTATAATATTGACTATAGTAATGCTCATAGAAGTTTGACGGATTGTGAGATTACATATAATTGTTTTAACGCCCTAAAAACAGAGGCTTTATTACAATATGATTCAGTCGAAAATTTTACTACTAAATTTAAGCCTTTAAATTCACATATTTCTGTCAAAAATATTACTACGGAAAATACAAATTTTGATGTTACACATCCTTTATATAACAAAGTATGCGTATTTACAGGGAAACTTGATAAATTATCCAGAAAAGAAGCATTGCAGCTTGTTGTGGACATAGGTGGTATATGTGGTAATTCAGTCAATAAAAAAACTAATTATCTTGTACTTGGTAATACAGATTATTCAAAAAATGTAAAAGATGGTATGACTACAAAATTTAAAAAAGCTATTGAATTGAAATTAAACGGTCAGGACATAGATATTATAACTGAAAATGTTTTCTTTGACTTAGTTGAAAATAATTAATAAAAAAAGTCCCCTGCTTCCAACAGAGGACCTAGGGGAAATCTAATGCTTCCAACAAAAGATTTCCAAAGTATTATAACCTTTTCGATAAAAAAGTGTAATATAATACCCACCGCAATGGTTATTATATCACACTTTTTAACACCGTTCAAGGTGTTATTTTTGTACCAAAAATTAAGGAGTGAGATAATAATGACAAAATTAAAAAAAGCAGCCTTGTATATCAGAGTTTCTACAAGGTACCAAATTGATAAAGACAGTCTACCTTTTCAAAAGCAAAAACTGATAGATTACTGTGAATTTATGGGTATAAAAGATTATGAAGTATATGCCGATGAGGGTTTCTCAGGAAAGAATACAGATAGACCTAGTTTTCAAAGAATGATGTCTGAGCTTAGAAACGGTGATATTTCACATATTATTGTTTGGAAAGTCGATAGAATTTCAAGAAACTTGCTAGACTTTGCAGCAATGTATACTGAATTAAAAAAGTATAGAGTTACTTTTGTATCTATGAATGAACAGTTTGACACATCATCAGCTATTGGTGAAGCAATGTTGAAAATAATACTTGTGTTCGCAGAACTTGAAAGAAATATGACTTCTGAAAGAGTAACAAGTATTATGCTCAACCGAGCAGAGCATGGGCAATGGAACGGTGCAAGAATGCCTATGGGCTATAAGTGGGATGATAAGATTAAATTTCCTGTCCCCGATGAAGAAGAAAGTAAAACCGTTCAGTTTATTTTTGATAAATATGAAGAAGTTCATTCTTGCTTAACTGTAAGTAGGTACTTAAACAACAATAATATAAACACTAAAAGAGGAGGCAAATGGACTTCCAAAACTGTCAATGATATAATTAAAAATCCATTTTACATCGGCACATACCGGTATAATGTTAGAGAATCTGCACGAGGTAAAATGAAACCAAAAAGCGAATGGATTGTGAAAGAAAACAATCACACTCCCATTATTGAAAAAGACCAGTTCGAACGATGTGCAGCAATTATTCAAAGTAACCTAAAAAGAGATACATCTGAATACAGACGAACAAATTATGTACATATTTTTAGCCATTTATTAAAATGTGGAAAGTGTGGTTCCGGTTTCTGCTCACAAAAGGATAAAATGAGGTCTAATGGCTATCGCCCTAGTATGTACAGATGTGCAAAAAGAATGCACATGAAAGATTGTGAACAAAAAATAATAAATGACACTACTATCGGGAATTTTGTTTTTAATTATGTATCAAATGTCGTTAGAGTACAGAAGGATTTTTCTAAAATCAACAGCCTAGATAAATTTGAAAAGGCACTGCTAAAAGGTCCCGCATTTGAGGATATAGCTAAAATTGAAGAAGCTGGATTGCAACAAATGTATAACGCAATTCTATATAATTCAGCAACAAGCAACAGCCTAAGTTTTGATTTTTTGTCTACTACTCAAGCAGATAATAATACTGCTGAAATTATATTACTTACAAAAGAAAAAGAAAAGTATGCAAAAGCTGTTGACAGACTTTTAGATATTTATTTATACGATAGCGAAGCTGTAAGCAAAGAGGAATTTGCTAAAAAGCAAAAGGATTTACAATCTAAAATTGATGTAATTGATGAAAAAATTGAAAACTTAAAAACAAGTGAAGCAAACAACAAAAACTTAAATCCACTTGATACTTCGTTTATTAAAAAAGCAACAGCCTTTTTGGTAAGTCAAAAAATACTGTCAGCAAGATATATAGACTTTGTAGATTTAGCTTTAAACTCTGACCCACAAATCCTAAAAGATTTTGTTTCTCAAATAATAGAATATATAACTGTAGATGAAAACAAAGTAACCAAAATAAAATTTATAAACGGTATCGAACATTCATTTATTCGTAAATAAAAATAACACCCCTATTTTGAGTAATCAACTTAAAATGGGGGTGTTTTTATGTTATTTTCAAATATTTTTTTAATCGTGTAATGTGCTTATTTATTGGTCTTTTTTAACTTCTGTCCTACTCACACACTAGGGCAGCCAAAAGTCTGAATGCACATAGTTTTCTTTCTTCCCTCTGTTTCTTCAAACTTTTCATTTATGCTACGGATTTTAGCTATATATTCCTGTTGCTTTTTAAGTTCTTCGGCAGATATATTGTTTTTTCTTTCCACTATTCTTCCTCCAAATTATCACAATTACACATCATTAAATTATATCATATATTGTCATATTGTGCAAGGACATAAATTAAGGCAGATAATGTATTTTAGCAACCATTATCTGCCCATTTTTGTACAACTGCAAGCTACATTTCAATATTACTTTTTTTGAATATAACTTCCACTAGAGGATAAATCATTACTTCCCTGTACTGCACCTTGAAAATCTGTAGTTGTTTCAGTTTCGTCTTGTTGAAGTTTAGCCTTTTCCAGCAAATCTTCCGGAGAAAAACAGCCTGTCAACAAACACAAGGAAAATACAAAAGGTAACAACACCATTAATACTTTTTTCATAAGAATACCCCCTATTTAATTTTACTATAAACTTAACCCTTATAGCTTTCTATAACCTTGCAAGTCTTTTCAATATCTTCATCACTGTGTGCCATAGAAACAAACATAGCCTCATACTGTGACGGTGCAATATATATGCCATTTTCAAGAAGATAATTAAAGAATTTGGCATACCTTGCTGTATCTGATGAAGTTGCACTATCATAGTCGTTTACTTCTCTATCTGTGAAAAATCCACTTAAAAGAGAACCTATTTGATTTACACTTGCACCTATTTTTCTATAAGAATTGGCAATTTTTTCAGCCTTTTTCTCAAGGTCTGCATAAAGGTGTTTATTTTCCTTTAATGCTGTAAGAGTAGCAATACCGGCTGTTGTAGCAATAGGATTGCCTGAAAGAGTACCAGCCTGATATACTCCACCTAAAGGAGCAACACAGTCCATAATTTCTTTTCTACCACCATAGACAGCCATAGGCATACCACCGCCTACGATTTTACCAAGAGTAGTCATATCCGGTTTAATGCCAAAATATTCCTGAGCACCACCTAATGAAAGTCTGAAACCAGTTATTACTTCATCAAATATTAAAAGTGAGCCATACTTTTCTGTTATATCTCTCAAGAACTGTAAAAAGCCTTTCTTAGGAAGAACTACACCCATATTTGCTGCAACTGGCTCTACAACAACACAAGCTATTTTATCTCCATACTTTTCGAACAATTCTTCAACAGATTTTTCATCATTGTATAATGCTACAAGTGTATTTTCTGTATAAGATTTTGGCACACCTAAGCTATCTGGAACTGCTGCTGTAAGTGCGGCAGAACCAGCTTTTACAAGAAGTCCGTCTGAATGACCATGATAACAGCCTTTGAACTTCAAAATCATATCTCTTTTTGTAAAACCTCTAGCTACTCTAATGGCACTCATAACAGCCTCAGTACCAGAGTTTACCATTCTGAGGACTTCCATAGACGGCATAATTTCTCTTATAAGCTCTGCCAAAACTACTTCTTTTTCAGTTGGTGCACCAAAAGTAAGACCATTATCACAGGCCTTTTTAACCTCTTCAATAACCTTTGGATAACAATGACCTAAAATATTAGGACCCCAAGAACAGATATAGTCAATATACTCATTTCCGTCTATATCATAAATCTTTGAACCTTTACCTTTTTCAATAAAAAGTGGGTTTCTACCAACATTCCTGTATGCTCTAACCGGGCTATTTACACCACCAGGCATTACAGTTACAGCTTCATTATATATACTATCTGACTTTTGTGTATTCAAGAGTTACATCTCCTTTATCCATTTTGCTACATCTAGGGCGTGATATGTAATTATAATTTTAGCACCTGCTCTTTTAAATGCAAGCATATTTTCCATTACTATTCTCTTTTCATCAATCCAACCATTCAATGCTGCTGCTTTTACCATTGAGTATTCGCCACTTACATTGTAAACAGCTAATGGACAATTAAATGTTAAGGCTGCTTCTTTTGCTACATCAAGGAATGCAAGACCTGGTTTAACCATTACAATATCTGCACCCTCCTCAATATCAGCCTGTATTTCTCTCATAGCCTCCTGACCATTCGCAACATCCATTTGGTAAGTTTTTCTATCGCCAAAGGCTGGAGCTGAATCTGCTGCATCTCTAAATGGACCATAATAAGCTGAAGCATACTTTGCACTATAAGCCATAATTGGAACATTTATAAAGCCATTTTCGTCAAGGCTCTTTCTAATAGCTCCTACTCTACCGTCCATCATATCAGATGGTGCAATAATATCAGCACCTGCTTTTGCAAGGCTAACAGACATTTTGCAAAGTAAGTCAAGAGTCTGGTCATTTAAAATTTCTGTACCATGTATTAAACCACAATGGCCATGAGATGTATATTCGCAAAGGCAAACATCGGCTATAACAAGCATATCATATTTTTCTTTAATATGTCTTATTGCCTGCTGTGTAATACCATTATCATTATAAGCCTCACTACCACATTCATCTTTATGCTTTGGAATACCAAATATAAGCAAAGACTTAACGCCACTTTCAGCAACTCTGTCAAGTTCTTCATCAATTCTATCAATACTGTATCTATTTATGCCAGGCATTGATGGAATTGGCTCTGCTATATTTTCCCCTTCTTCTACAAAAATAGGATAAACTAAATCGCTAATTTCTACTGATGTTTCTCTTACTAGAGAACGCATATTTTCATTTACTCTTAATCTTCTCATTCTCTGCATTTTCTATTATCTCCAATTCTTTTAAAATTCCATTTACGGAATATTCTTTTGCAATATAAATGTTACAATACCCTTTTTCTTTCAGTTTGTTTGCCGTTATATTTCCAATGGCAATTATTTTTGTTTTATCTTCTATTGCATTTGAACTTGTGTAGCTCTCTACTCCCGAACTACTGCCAAAAACAATATAATCCTCTGTAGCCTGTGTACAGTAGCTACACTTTATATCATATATAGGCACATCATCGTAATCAATCAAATTATTTGTCAATTCCGGCGAGCCTTTCTCAGCTCTAAGAATAAGTATTCTGCCTTTTGCAATAGTGCTAAGACCCTTTCCCAATTCCTCTGCTGTATATTTTTCTGGTGTATAGTCAGCATATATTCCATAGTCAGCCAATCTATCATAAGTACCCTTGCCTATTACAGCAAATTTTAAATTATAAAGGCTTCTCATATCAATAGAATATTTTTTCATATTTTCCATAAAAATTTCTACACCGTTTCTGCTAGTAAGTACAACCCATTCATAGGCTGAAATATTAGCAAGTACATTTTTAATAGTAGAATTTTCATAGGCTGATACATCAAGTTTGCAAACCTCATTAGTAACATAACACTTTTTTTCCAAAGCTGTTTTAAGTCTGTTTCTAAAGGAGTTAGTACCTGTAACTGCAACAGATTTATTGTGGATAGTCTCTCTAAAATCCAAGCTGACTACCTCTCCCATTACAATAATCGCTGGAGGTTTAACATTTTCTTCTACTACTGTGGTATAGGCATTTTTAAGTATAGTTTTTGTTATTCTTTCTTTTGGTGTTGAACCATTTTCTATAAAAGCAACTGGCGTATTTTCGTCTTTACCAAATTCCATAAGTCTATTTGCAATTTTTTCAATATTTCCAACACCCATAAGAAACACAAGAGTACCTTTTTCCTGTGCAAGTGCCTTATAATTTACATTTTCTTCTTCTGCTGTATGACCAGTAACAATATGTAAATCCTGACTTATTTTTCTATGAGTTGGTGGAATACCGGCAAGCTCTGGAACAGAAATAGCCGAAGTAATACCAGGAATTACTTCATAGGGAATATTGTGTTCCTGCAAAGCGATAACTTCTTCCCCACCTCTGCCAAAAATAAATGGGTCGCCACCTTTTAATCTGACTACAGTTTTTCCCTCTAAAGCCTTTTGAACTATTATTTCATTTATTTCATTTTGCTTAACGCTATGGTGTCCTACTTTTTTACCTACATCAATTTTTTCACAATTCAAATCCTTGTAAAAATCTTCTGATGCAAGTCTGTCATAGACTACTGTATCACATTTGCCTAAAATGTTTAAAGCTCTAAGGCTAATAAGGTCATTTGCTCCAGGTCCTGCACCTACTAAGTATACTTTACCCTTCATTAGTGACCTCCTTTAGTTTTTTAGCCAATACAGCAGCGGTTAAAACAGGATTTTCTCCCTCTATAGACATTTTTACAATTCTGTCTTTGTAGTAGAAACATTCCATTTTAAGATTATTTTCTCCTATTTCAGAAATCGCACCTAAAGGAGTTTGACAACCACTATCCATAGCCTTTAGAAATGCTCTTTCAGCAACAAAACATACATAAGTTTCCATATGATTTATAGCTTTTAAAACATCTCTTATATACTCATCGTCAGCCCTGTTTTCAACAGCAATAATACCCTGACAAGGAGCTGGCACAAAGTCTGAAGTTTCAAAAAATTCATAGTTGTACTTATCAATATCTATCATATCTAGTCTGTCAAGACCTGCTCTGGCAAGTATAACGCCATCATATTCTCCGTCATCAAGTTTTTTCAATCTTGTAGGCACATTTCCTCTTATATCTTTGCACTTACAGCCATATTTTGCCTTTATCTGCAACTGTCTTCTTATACTGCCTGTGCCAATAACAGAGTCAGAAGAAATCGTTTTCCCCTGTGCCATAATAAGCACATCTTGAGGGTTTGCTCTTTTGGCTACTGCACCAATTTCCAATCCCTGTTCAAGCTGAACCGGTAAATCCTTGGCACTATGAACTGCAATATCTATTGACTTATCAAGCAAAGCCTTTTCAATAGTATCTACAAAAGCACCTTTGCCACCAAAATCTGTCAACTTCAAATCTCGTCTATCATCGCCTAATGTAGACATTTCAACTATTTCGCATTTATGATTAGTGTTTTTTTCTATTAAATTCTTTATTATATTAGTCTGTATTAAGGCTAATTTGCTTTTTCTAGTCCCTATTTTTATCTTCATAATCATCACCTACTGGCAATTTGCCTTGATTTTTAAAACCATAGTCTATTAACTTACGAAAAATATGCCTTGCATTTTCCCCATACTTTTCATATATATTTTGCCTTATTCCATTTATATTGTCAAGTAATTCGCTCAAATTACTAGGAATTATTTTTTCAATATATTCTCTCAAATATTTTGAAAGTGCAGGAGATTTGCCAGATGTATTTACAGAAATAACAACATCACCTTGTCTAATATAAGAGGATAATGTAAATGTGCAATCATCAGCATTTGTAACTGAGTTTACATAAATATTATTTTCTCTGCAATACTGTGCTATTTCCGAATTTAACTTTTTGTTATTTGTTGAGGCAACAACAAAGAAAGCCGATTTAATATCATCATATTCAAAGGGCTTTTTCAAAACCTTGCAACCCTCAAAATCTTGTTTCAATTCCTCTGCAACAACTGTAACATCAGCACCAAAATCCAAAAGCATATTAACTTTTCTCTTGGCAACTGTTCCTCCACCAATTACAAAACATTTTTTATTTTCAATATTTATATTTACAGGAAAATATGCCATTAGTTACACCCCATATTCTCCATAATTTTCACTACCTTAGTAAATTCCTCTGTATTAAGTCCATCTCTCAAATTGTAAAAAAGCTGTTCGAAGCTATGTTTTTCACAATTTTCTTTCAAGCTATCCATTTTACCCATAATACTATGGAAAAACAGATTTTTCTTTGTATCATCAACCATATGTTCAATAATTACCTTTGCTCTGTCTGCCTCTCTCAACTTAATTGTGTTGTTTTCTTTGGCAGCCTCCTCAAAGTAATCAATATCAAACACCTTTGTATTTTCTATTTCTCCTATGCCCTTATCAATATCAAAAGGCACAGCCAAATCTATAAACAATCTCTCTTTGTTACTTAAATTTTTAAGCTGACCCTTTGTAACAGTATAATGTGGTGATGCTGTTGCACTAATTACAACATCAGCCATATCTATGTAATCATATCTGTTATTGAAATCAACCCATTTTACTCTATCATTATTGGAATTAGTAAGTGCATTATGTACTCTCCTAGTTCCATATATATTTATATTTTCATTAGCTGAAATATTTTTAAGGACTATATTGCCTATTACACCTGTAGCACCCATTATAAGTACATTTTCAGCATTAAAATCAAATACCATATTTGCAACTAAAGTACCTACAGACACAGCGGTTTTAGAAATAAGTGTATCTGTTTTTATTTTCTTTGCACAAGTAATTGCACCTAAGAAAATATGGTTCAATTCATAGTCTAATTCAAAATTATTATGGGATAAATAATATCCGTCTTTTACCTGTCCAAGTATTTCGTCTTCCCCTAAAATCATAGATTCCATACCACAGGCCACATTGTATAAATGCTTTATAGCACCATTTCCCACAAAAACATTAACATGCTTTAAAAGCAATTCTTTATCAATATTTTTGTGTTTGCACCATAAATCCTGTACTTTATTAAGGCTTGCCATATCTCCAGATACATATATTTCCACTCTGTTACAAGTAGAAACAATTACTGTAGGCATATTAATCTCTGATATATAGTCTAATATTTCTTCCTTTGAAAAAGCAAATTTCTGTCTTATTTCAACAGGGGTCATCTTATAAGTAATACTCAAACAAAGCATATTTTTACTCCTTAATCAATATAGTAGTAAAATAGCTACTATTTATTTCATCATTTATGTTTTTTACTATTTTTTCATTTTCAAGACCACAATTTTGAACAATAGAGGCCTTGTTTTCAATATTCTTTTCTTTTATAGTTTCAATTACATTTTCCAGTTCTGATGCACTTTTCATAATTACCTTTGTGCCTTCTTCAGCCAACAATTCATCTACACCCTTATAGCCTCCTGGAATAATAATCAAAGGCTTTTTGCGTGTAGTAAGACTTTGTTTCAACTTAGCTGCTGCTGCACAAAAACTAGGTACACCTGGAACAATTTCACATTCAAAACCACTTTCGCAAATAATATTCATAATATAGCTAAATGTGGAATAAACAGAAATATCTCCAATGGAAAGCATAGCCACATCATTACCATTATTGAGCTGTTCAATAATTTCATTTGCTGACTCATTATGGCTTTTGTCATTAGCCTTTGCACTTTTAGTCATAGCAAACTGGGCATATATAATTTTCTTGTTTGATAAATCAACTGCACCTTTTACTATATCTAAAGCCATTGTATTTCCTTGAGGTGTTATGGGTGTAGCAATAACACTACACCCATTAATAACCTTTACAGCCTTTAAAGTAAGAAGTTCGCTATCTCCCGGTCCAACACTTACACCGTAAAGTTTTCCTTTTTTCATAACTCTCTCCTAATATGTTCGCAATAAATTTCTCTTATTGGTAAATATTCTCCTACGCCTTTTAAGACAACTTCTACATTTCTGCCGACATTTTCCATAACACTTTTCCAACTGTCATCATCATCGCCTGCCATATCATTTACAGCGTGGTCACCTGCAACTACCATAAAAGGCACAAGAACAATATTCTTAAAGTTTTCTGTTTTATTTAAAACATCATAAATATCTGGTTTATTTTCAACTGTACCCACAAAAATATTGTGGTTTTCCAAAATATCAGATAATTTTAAATAAACATCATTGGCTCTGTGTTCTGTACCATGTCCCATAAGAATAACAGCCTTTTCAGTATCTCCATATTCCTTAATAAGGAAATCAGATACATTTTTATAGTCATTTTCATTCCACATTAGTGGCTTGCCTATTTTAAAGCTACCGAACTTATCCTTACAGCCCTCAGCCATTGACACAAGTTTGTCATATTCCTCTCCCGGAATAATGTGTGTAGGCTGTACAAACACATCTGTTACACCCTGAGCTGACAACTCCTCTAAAGCTGTAACAACATTAGGAATTATGATACCTCTTTTAGCAAGGTTATTCATAATTACCCCACTTGTAAAGGCTCTTTTTACAATATAATCAGGAAATTCCTTTGCAATCTCCTTTTCTATTGCTCCAATAGTTTTTTCTCTAGTTTCGTCAAAACTTGTACCAAAACTAACAACTAATATTGCTTTTTTCATTTCAATTCTCCGTAATTCTTCTTTAATTCTTCTATACTTCTTGGGTACTTGCTATAATCGTTATAGCCCATTACCTCCATAGTCTGCCAAAGTATAGGTTTCCTTAAATTCGCTTTTTCTATTATATCATTTTTTTCAAAAATTGCATAGTCACCATCAGCAATAATATTTCCATTATTAAATATAATAAATCTGTCTGCCCATTCATATGCAAAATCTATATCGTGAGTAGAAATAACTATTGTCTTGTCCAGTTTATTTATAGTATTTTTAAACTTTTCTATATTTGCTGGGTCAAGACTTGCTGTTGGCTCATCAAAAAATATTATTTCTGTTTCAAGAGCAATAATATCTGCTATTGTTACTCTTTTCTTTTCTCCACCACTTAAATAATAAGTAGGTCTGTTTCTCATTTCTTCCAAATTCATAGCTGAAATGGCGTAGTCAATTTTTTCCTTTGTCTGTTCTTTTGTAAAGCCAAAATTCATTAAACCAAAGGAAATTTCCTTTTCTACAGTATTTCCAATTATCTGTGTATCTGCATCTTGAAATACAAGACCTACATTTCTTCTAAGAGTTTTAGGCTCATAATCTCCATTAAAACTTACAGCATTTTTAGTTTTGTAAACACCGTTGCAACAGAGAAAGAAAGTTGTTTTTCCTGAACCATTGTTACCCAATATTGCAATTTTTTCGCCCTTTTCAATTTTTAAATTTATATTATTAAGGGCAGTATGGTTTTCGTATTTATAAGTCAAATTTTTTATTTCAAGCATAAACTAACTCCTATTAAAACTATAACATATACTACACAACTAGCTACTTCCTTAAATTTCACTTTACTATTTTCATTATAAAAATTCAAATCCCCAACATAGCCTCTTGATGTCATAGCATCAAAGGAATTATTTGTCTTTTTTAAAGCATACAAAAACAAATTTTTACCTATATTTGAATAAGTATAATATGAATTTTTATAGCTATCGTAACCACCTCGGCTAGTAGCTGATATAGTCATATTGTGGAGTACATCCATAAGCATAAAAATAAATCTATAAATCAAAAACATAAGCTCTACAACCAATTTAGGGCATTTTATACTGTACAAAACCTGTATAATATCAGCTATAGGAGTTGACATTGATATTCCATACAGACAGCTGACAGCACCCATACTTCTGAAAAGCAACTCTATACAACGGTATCTGCTACCGAAATTTATATAGAAATTTAAAACTCTTATAGAATAGTCATTTATTGGTGTTGATGTAAAGTTAATGGCTATTGTTATTGTGCTAAGCATTATAAAACAAAGAGGTAAAAGCATGGCATAAACATAGTCTTTTAAATTAATACCACCTACAAGTGTTGTAATTATTGCCATTGTGATTATAACAAAAAGAGAGACATAAATATTCTCCATAAATACACAATAAAAAAGCACAAAAACAAAGAAAGCTGTTTTTATATATGGATTTACAAATCGCAATTTAGAAAAATAGCTATAATAATCTATTTTCAAATGCTTATGAGTAAAGGAAACATAAATAGCAGACATAGCAAAAATAATACTACATATAACTATAAATTTTGTACTGTATTTTCCACTAAACATAACAAAAACATATGCAAAAGACAGAAGAAAGAAAAATACAGCCTTTATCATTTTAAATATTAAACTCATAATTTTTCCTCTTTAAAGCATACTTAAAGTATACAAAAATGTGCTTTCTTTTCAGAAAGCACACTAATTCTATTTATTGTATTTTTTTCTAGCTACAAAATAGCCAAAACCATAACCAATAATTAAAGCACCAAAAGCACCCTGTAAACAGAAAAGTAAGCTTTCAGTTTCGCCACCTGGAGGTGTGAGAATACTTTCTGCCCATGGTTCATAATCTGGATTAATATCAGAAATTACAGCCTCTGCCTTATCATCAGAGCCACCAAATTCACTATCTTTAATAGTAGCAAGAGGGACAACTGCAATAACAACACATAAAATTAAAAGTGCAATAACCAATGTACTTTTCTTCATTATTTTTCCCCTCCTGTAAATGAAATAGCCTCAAGTTCAGGCTTAGCATAAGTTTCAAGACCAATTACAACAACTACTGAAAGAATACCTTCAATAATTGCAAGAGGTACCTGAGTTACAGCAAAGATACCTAAGAACTTAGCAGCAGATGCTAAAACGCCACCTACTTCACTTGGATAAGCTAAAGCAAGCTGGAAACTTGTAACACAGTATGTGAAAAGGTCACCTAAAGTACAAGCTAAAAATACACCTACCATTTTATTTACCTTTAAAGCCTTGCATAACTTATAGATACCATAAGATAAAAATGGACCTGCAATAGCCATACTAAATGTGTTAGCACCTAAAGTAGTAAGTCCACCGTGAGCAAGTAAAAGTGCCTGGAATAAAAGGACAATAATACCAATTACGCTCATTACACTTGGTCCAAAGAGTGTAGCACCAAGTCCAGTACCTGTAGGGTGAGAAGAAGAACCAGATACACTAGGAATCTTCAAAGCAGAAAGAACAAAAGTATATGCACCTGCCATAGCAAGAACAATAAGAGATTTTCTCTCCTTTGTTACAATCTTTCTAAGGCTAATAAAGCCAGCAACCAAAAATGGTATACAAACTACACCCCAAGCAATACAATGTGCCTTAGGTAAATAACCCTCCATAATATGCATTGCGAAAGCACTTTGTGTTACACCAAAGACTGAAGCAAAAACAACTGAGAGAGTCAACAACAGTTTCTCAATTTTTTTCATATTTTTCTCCTTTTTTCTGCATAAAAAAATGCCCCAAAAGGGCATAACAAGACCGTTGCAGAAGTCTTATTTGCACCTACTGTTAGTCCGACAGTATTGCATTTGCCTCTATTTCAAGGCACAAAAACAGGCAGGTCTTCTGACTTAAAGCTATAGTCTGTTTTGCCTTCCCCTGTGTAACCAAAGTGGCACATAAACAGACAGCCTATCACAGCGGCGGTCCCGTACAGAATTTTCATCTGTTTCCCTATTCTCATACATTTCTGTATGCACCTGTAAATCTTGTTGACAAAATTGTATCATATATTACATAATATGTCAATTATCCAAATATATCGTCAAGCAATTTATCAATTTCTGCTTTTCTTTTTTCAGTTTCTGAAACATCTATTGTATAGACTCCATTTTCTTCCACAATGCAATCTCCGTCTTTTACTCCCTTTGGAAGTAGAGAAACATTGATTTCTGAAAATGTCATATCCTCGTTTTCACAAACTGCTATATTTTCTTCTATTCTATCTACTATATATCTTTTCACAATAACACAACCTTTCTAAGCAGGATTACAGATTTTACAAGGAGAATAGCCCTGTGAAATCAAATCTGCAATTTTACCAACGTAAGTTTTCTTATTTTTCTCTTTCATTTGAGAAACAGACCTACAATTTGGCTTATGTATTTTGTGAGTATTAGTGTTCAAAACATATGTAATGTTTACAGACTGTGGAACACTTGTTGAAGTTGCTGTACCAAATCCATTAACTGAGCCAGCACCTGTTGTATTTGTTGGAACAGACTGGCTTGTGCAGGGAGTGGCATCACCTCCACCATTGGCATCAGCACTATTATCAACACTACCATCGCCAAAAGATAATGTTTTGCCATCACTTGTAATAATTATACTTCCGTTTAAATCTGTTCTGTAAACAGTTGCACCAATTTTAGAGAGAGCCTCAAGTGTTTTCTCCTTTGGGTGACCATAGCTATTGCCTGCACCTACTTCTATTACAGCATATTTAGGCTGAACCTTATTTAAAAATGCTGAACTAGAAGAAGTTGTACTACCATGATGAGATACCTTGTAAACATCAGATTTAAGTGTCTGACCACTAGCTACAATGTCGTTTTCCTCTTCTGTTTCAGCATCGCCACAGAAAATAAAGCTATTATTTCCATATACCAATCTAAAGGCTACAGAATCATTATTCATATTTTTAGTATCATATTTTTTAGGACCTATAATAGTAAATGTACTATTACCTAATTTGTAACTATCTCCTATTTTAGGTTCAATAGCTTTAATACCTTTTTGCTGAATAACCTTTAACATATTAGTATATGTTGCTGTAGTATTATTTACCTTTGGCATAATAATATTACTAACAGGAAAAGTATTTAAAACCTCTGACATACCACCAATATGGTCTGAATGAGGGTGTGTAGCGATTACATAATCTAATTTTTCTACCCCTCTTGTTTTCAAATAATTTACAACAACAGTACCTTTGTCCTTTTCCCCTGCATCTACAAGCATAAACTGACCATTACATTCAATAAGCTCTGAATCTCCTTGACCTACATCAATGTAATTTACAATAAGTTTATTACTTGATGCCGTATCTGCAAATACTGTCATAGACAATAAGCAAATAAGAAAAGCAACAAGAAAACTTTTCATAAAGCCTTTCATTTTTTCAACTCCTTTAAAAATTTATATATGCAAAAAGAGGTAAATAATTTTACCTCCCTTTAAGACATAATACTATCTGCTCACTAATTGAGATGTATTCATAGTTTCGATTATATTGCCAGTTTCTTCGTCAATATAATTTATATCTACAGTTGCATCTTTCTGTGGCACACCCTTAAAAACCTGATATGTAGCACTATCCAAATAAAGCTCAATAGCTGAAATGGTTTTTTCCATTCTTATATCTTTTTTGCAATAAATGTAAAACTGGTTTAATTCGTCATTAGCCTTAACATCAGAAATAGACGGATATTTTTTGTTATCAGTTTTAATGGTTTCCATACATTTTTCTAATTTTTGCTTTAAACTATTGACATATTCATCGTATTTTTCTACAGACATATCTACTATGACAGCCTTTGTTTCAGGGTCAATAATTATATTTTCTCCACCCCAAGACTTAACTTCGTTTCTTATATCTTCCTCTTTCTCATTTACACCGAAAAAGTCCGGCGAAATTATAACTCTATACATTTCACCATTCCTTTGAACCTTAACATTAATATCAACACCTTCCTTTAGGTCTTTGCCAAAAGTATCAGTAGTCAATTCTGACGATGTTTCTTCTGATTGACTATGTATCTGAGTTGCGTCGGTATTAGTAGCTGTAGCACAACCACTAAAGAGCAAACAAGCCAACAAAGAACCCAAGAGCAAATGTTTCCTCATAAAAAACCCCCTGTTCAGAGTATCTTCTCATAATAAACCTTAGGTTCATTATACACTAAACAGGGGTTAAATACAAGCTATTTTGTTTTAGCCAAGTAAATTAGGGTTATTGAACTGTCTTAAAAGTAAATCGTGGTTATAAACGATTGTCTGCTGAGTATTCTTTAACTGTTCAATCTGGAGCTTATAAGCATCAACAACAATCTGAGTTGTCTGACCTAAAGCAAGCTGAGTTTCATAAACCTTTAACTGGCTTTCCATATTTTCAAGAGTTGTTTCGTTATCCTTATAACTCTTTTCAAGGTCTTTAAGGTCATTAATATTCTTCTTTACAGAAGTTGTAAGAGCATCTTTTGCATCTTGATAAGCTCTTGATGCCTGAGTATAATTATATAAGCTATCCTTGTAGTTAGTTGTAGTATCATATACTGAATTATATCTGTCAAGAGCATACTTAGCTACATCAGCTGAGTCCTTTTTGCCCTTTACTGTCTGATTAACAGCTAAAGCATAGTTAATCTTGCCATCAACATTTACATTTTCTGGCATTTTTTCATAAGATACATCATCAAAAATTATATTGTAAGTCTGATTTGCATTTGTGCCCATAAGCTGGTTAAGAGTAGTAAAGGCATTATCAATAGAAGTCTGTAAAGTTTCCTTATTAGACTCTGCAAGTTTGTAATCCTTTACCTTTGCATCGTAGTCACTCTGGCTCATCTGACCAAGTTTTAATGATACTTCTGCAATTTTAAGCTGGTCAGCCTGTACTTTCATACTCTGTTCATAGAGCTTGATACCATTTTCAGCTTCTCTGATACCATAGAAAATACTTCTTACAGAATAATCAATAGTCTGCTTTGCTAATTCAGTATTTTCATCATACTGCTGTAAAGCAACCTGTAATCTTTTCATCTGAACTGTAAGACTAAGGTTAGTAGCATAGTCCTGAGTGTATGAAAAAGCAAATGTTAAATCGTCCTGAGAATCTTCGGCAAGTTCCTTAGATTCCTTTAATGTCTTTATAGTGTTGCTGTTTGCAATAGCTTTTGTTACAGCATCGTCAACAGTCAAGTCCTGCACAGGATATTTTGCATCCTGTACAGCCTGAACATCAGAGCCGAAGCTATAATTTCTTTTATTAGTTAAAGTCTGACCGTCAGCAAAAACGGCAGAAGTCAAAAGCATTGAAAAAGCAAGTGTAGTACAAATAAATTTATTCATTTAGTTTACCGCCTTTCTATCTCTCTTTCTTATTTTAGCACTTACAATTTTTCTGTCAAGCCAACGCTTTGTACTATTTACACAAGAGTACAATGCTGGAATAAGTAACAATGTGATTAATGTTGAAACTGTAAGACCAAAGATAATTGTTATCGCCATTGGCTGTTGAGATTCCATACCAGAACCTAAAGCAAATGCCATTGGGAGCATACCAATAATTGTAGTAAGTGTTGTCATAAGGATAGGCTTTAATCTTGAAGGACCAGCCATCATAAGAGCCTCATCACAAGTACAACCTGAATTACCTCTTAACTGGTTAGTGTAGTCAACCAATACAATGGCATTGTTTACAACCATACCTACCAACATAATGAAACCAAGCATTGCTGTAGATGTTATACTCTTGCCTGTAAGGAACAAGCCTGTAACACCACCAGTAATAGCCAATGGAATTGAGAACATAATGATGAATGGGTATACAAAAGATTCAAACTGTGATGCCATAATCATATAGATTAAGAGAATAGCTACTATAAATACAATAAGCAAGCTTTGGAATGTATCATTCATCATATCCATTGCACCATCAAACTCGTAAGAATAGTTTTCTGGGAATACATATGAATCAAGAAGCTTCTTAACTGTACTCTGCTGTGTACTAGAGTCCATACCTTCAATTTCACCTGTCAACTGAACATATCTGTGCTGATTTTCTCTCTTAATTGTTACTTCACTATCTGACATCTCAATAGTAGCAACCTGTGTAAGAGGAATAACTGCACCAGTTGAAGTAGTAATTGTTAAGTTATTAAGGTCTTTTACATAATTAATATCTTCGTCTGGGTACTTGATTGTTACATCAATTTCTGTACCGTCTACATTGTATTCTGTTGCTGTTGAACCAGAGTTAGCCATTGATACAAGAGATGCAACCTGTGCAGTAGTTAAACCATACTGAGATGCCTTAGCTCTATCAATAACAATATTAACTTCTGGTACTGAATTATCCATTGAACTTTCTACATTAGTAGAGTTAGGGATTTCCTTGAATTTTTCCATTAAATCATCAGAAATCATCTTTAATGTATCACTATCATCACCGATGATATTAACAGTATAACCGTTGCCACCCATTGAACCCATAGCAGCACTACCAGTTGATACCTTAATATCAGCACCGGCAATATTAGATACTTTCTGTTCAATTTCAGCCTTTATATCGTCTGTACTTCTATTTCTGTCTTCCTTGTCAACAAGGTTAATATTGATTGTAATGGCATCACCTGTAAATGTACCACCACCGGCATTGGCTGTCATATTCTTCTGTTCTGGAATTTCGCCTATTGCTGAAATAATCTTGTTAAGCATTTTTTCTGTTTCTTCAAAACTAGCACCACTAGGCATTTCAGCTGAAATACTTAATGCACCTTCATCAGTTCTTGACATAAGGTCCATACCAGTTAAGCCAAAAGTAGAGGCAGAAAGAATAAAGAAAACAATAGCTATAATTATCATCTTGCCTCTGTTTCTTAATACAAGACCAAGAACTCTACCATAGAAATTATCCAAACCGTCAAGGATTTTACCAATGAAAGAATCAAGCTTGCCTATAATACCGCCAGTTCTCTTTTTGCCCTTCTTTGCCTTACCATTAATAACAGCGAAAGCCATAGGAACGAATGTAAGGGCTACAACGATAGATGCTGACAATGCAAATACGATTGTCCAACAGAAATCCTGAAGCATCTTACCCATAATACCAGTAATGAAAAGCATAGGTCCGAAAACGGCTACAGTTGTAAGTGTAGAGGCAAATATAGCCATACCTACTTCCTTAGTACCGTCAATGGCTGCATCTTTTGGAGATTTACCAAGGGCATAGTGTTTTGTAATATTATCCAATACTACTACGGAGTTATCTACCAGCATACCTATACCAATAACTACACCACCCATTGACAGTATGTTCATTGTCATACCCTTAAAGTACATAAGGGCGAATGTTGCCATAATAGATGTAGGAATAGATACACCGATAACCAATGAAGTCTTCCAATCTCTAAGGAAAATAAGAAGAACGATAACGGCAATCAACGCACTCTGGAAAGCTGTTGATGTTACATTACTTAATGATAACTTGATATAGTCAGCAGTTGTAGACATCATTGCAAAGTCAAGGTCTGGATACTGCTTTTTCAAAGTTTCAATAGTTTTGTTTACATTATCTGTAACTGTAACTATATTAGCATCTGACTGCTTAGAAAGAGAATACACAATACCCTCTTTACCATTAATATAAGAAACATTATCCTGTTCCTTAGTTGTTTCCTCAATAGTAGCAACATCCTTTAAAAGAACTCTGTTGCCACCCTTTGTTGTAATAAATAAGTTCTTCATATCTTCAAGAGACTTGAACTTACCTCTTACCTTAATCTGGAGTTCGTTTGTACCCTGATATAATGAACCACCTGGAGTATTCTTATTTTCAGATGCTAAAGTCTGAGAAATTGTACTCAATGTGATACCATAGTTGCTTAATTTATCTGGGTCAGCAGTAATAAGGACTTCCTTTTCCTGTCCACCCTTCATATCAGCAGATGCAACACCTTCAATTTTTTCAAACTGTGATGTTACATTGTTATCAAGGAGTTCATAAAGTGTAGTTGGATTAAGTTTATCACTTGTTACACCAACTTCAATAGTCTGTGCATTAATATCCATCTTCATAATTGATGGGTCATCTGCATCGTCAGGAAGCTGATGTTTAACTCTATCCAACTTATCACGCATATCGTTTACAGCCGAATCAATATCTGTACCATCTACGAACTGTACAGCTACCATTGATGAGCCTGTTGAAGATTGTGATGTAATGGTATCTACACCAGTAAGTGTAGCCATTGTCTGTTCAATAGGTTTTGTTACAAGGTCTTCCATTTCTTCCGGACCTGTACCTGAATATGTTGTACTTACCAATGCTACTGGCAAATCAACTGAAGGCATATAAGCAAGTTCCAAAGAAGAATAAGCAAATATACCTGCAAGGAATACAATAAGTACACACATTACAGTTGTTACAGGACGATTAACTGCTGTTTTAGTCATTACTTATTTTCCCCCTTGCTTTTCTTAGCCTTAGGGTTTTCAGTAGTGGCTTCAGTTGTAGCCTCTGTAATTTCTGTACCATTATCAGATACAACCTTTACCTTAGAACCGTCATCAAGGTAAGTCTGACCCTTTGTTACAACCTTATCACTAGGCTTGATACCACTCTTAACTTCAATAGTTTCGCCGGCATCAATACCGATTGTAACATCAACTTTCTTAGCCTTGCCATCTTCAATAACGAAAGCATAGTAATCATCGCCATCTCTGAGAACTGAATCTCTAGGAACAATAACTGCTCCGTCACTTGTAGACTTAGCAAAGTTTACTTCTGCAAACATACCAGCCTTTAACTTGCCGTCTGTATTGCTCATTTCTACCTTTACCTTAAATGTACCGTCTGCATTAGATACATCAGAAATTTCACTAATATGACCTGTTATAGCCTGATTAGAAAGTGTAGGAATAGTAATCTGAACAGAGTCGCCAACCTTGAGGTTTGGAACAACATCTTCTGATACATTAACCTGAATATCAACTGTATTTAAGTCAACAATAGTAAATGGTGTTTTAGCAGTTAAAAGCTGAGCACCAGTTGTTACATTACATTCTGATACTGTACCAGAAATAGGACTTTTAACAACTGCATCGCTAAGTTTAGATTCACTAGCTTCAATCTGAGCCTGAACAGACTTTCTTGATGCCTGTGCTGTATTTAAGCTATCCTGTGCCTTAGTTACATTTTCCTTTGAAGCCTGGTTTACAAGAATATCATAACTCTTTTGAGCATTTTCAAGAGAAGACTTAGCCTGACTTAAAGTAACTTCTGCCTGCTGCTTAGAGTTTACAGCCTGTGTATATGCGTTCTGAGCAGCAGTAAGGGCTGTCTGAGAATCGTCAAGTGCCTGCTTAGAAAGACCACCTGCATCAAAAAGCTGTTTATTAATATTGTATGTATTCTGCTTATCGTCTAATGTAGTTTTAGCATTGTTTACACTAACACCAGCAGTATCAAGAGCTGTCTGTGCTGTTGCAATACTGTTTTTAGCATTAGTAACCGCATTTTTAGCATTTTCAATCTGAGTCTGCATAGTTGCACCGTTTGCAAGCTCTAAATTAGTTTTAGCAGACTGTATACTTGCATCAGCTGAAGCAAGTGAAGCCTTGTTAGTCTTTATAGTATTTTCAAGGTCCTTAGTATCAATAGTGAAAAGTACATCTCCCTTGTTTACCTTGTCACCCTCTTTAAAGTTGACTGCCTTAACTGTACCTGTCATAGATGCTGTAACATCAACTGTATCCTTAGGTTCAATAGTACCTGAATACTTGTATTCATCTTTCATAGTACCAGTCTGAGGATTTTCAACTTCTACATTTGAAACCTTTTCCTGTACCTGGTCCATAGGACCGTCTTTTTTAGCACCACAGCCAGAAAGCATCGAAAGAACTAATAACATTCCAACTGCAAGCATACATTTCTTCTTCATTCTAAAATTCCCTCCAAAAGTTTTTGTGAGAGGTCGTATCGGAATATACAACCCATATGGAAAACTCCAACTATAAAAATTATAACATTTCAAAATTAAATCTTCATTAGAAAAGTTTTAACAATATGCCAAAATTTATTAAGATTTAATAACAAAAGTACAATTTCCCTCAAAATAAGATTAATGCCCTAATCTTTGTCTATAGTAATTGTACTACAGATTTATTTAGAACAATTACATATTTTTATTACAAAAAACTTAAATTGTTAGAGTTCTAACTTACTAAAAAAATTATATTCCTTTTTATTCAATTTTTCCATTGATTTTTTGCACAAGGTTATGTATTTTGACCATTGATTTTTGTATATTTTGATGATAGAATGAGTTGCTATAAAAAATTACGGAGGATAAAGAATATGTATCAAAATACTAGCAAAGAAATATTCAAAATGAGCATACCAATGTTCTTTGAGCTTTTGCTCCAGTTGTTGGTTGGTAACATTGACCAGATAATGGTAAGCCACTATTCACAAGGGTCAGTTGCTGCCATTGGTAATGGTAATCAGATTATGAATATTATAATACTTGTGCTTAGTTCTATGACTGTAGCGACTACTGTTTTAATTTCACGATATTTTGGTGCAGGCGACCCTGAAAAAGCAAAGTCTGTTTCTAACGCATCAATTTATTCTTTGAGCTTTTTCAGTATAGTAGTTACCTTATTAATATATGGTTTTCAAAGGCCACTATTTCAATGGCTACAAGTACCAAATGAAATTTTAGACGAAACCTGTTCTTATACTGTTATAGTTAGTACCTGTGTTTTAATTCAAGCAATATATATGGTTTTTGCATCTATATTGAGAAGTCACAAATTAATGAAATATGTTACTTTTGTGGCAATAATTATGAATACATTAAATATTTTAGGTAATGCAATTTTAATTAATGGTTTGTTCGGTTTCCCTCGTTTAGGAATTATTGGTGCAGCTATTTCTACTAATATAAGTAAGTTTATTGGTCTTGTTATTATAATTTTAGTTTTCTTAAAAAAGACAAATATGGGATTAGGCTTTTTGAATTTAAAGTATTTCTCATTTAATATGGCAAAAAAGGTTCTTTTAATTGCTGTTCCTTCTGGTGGAGAGGCATTCAGCTACCAAATGTCACAGCTTATAATACTTAGATTTGTAAATACCTTTGGTACAATGGTTATTGCATCAAGAAGTTACTGTATGATACTTGCAAATATAGCCTATGTTTACTCTATGGCAATAGCACAGGCAACACAGATTTTAGTTGGCTATCTCTACGGTAAGGGAGATTACGAAAGTATCAAAAAAAGAGTATGGAACTCCGTATTTATATCAATGGCTGTTTCTGTTTCACTTACTGTTATAATGATGTTTAATAGCAATATGATTTTAGGCATATTTACATCAGAACAATTTATACTTGACCTTTGCAAGAAGATTTTAATGGTAGAAATTGTGTTGGAAGTCGGTCGTTCTATAAATATTTCTATGGTAAACAGCTTGGTGGCTACTGGCGATGTCAATATACCGGTTATACTTTGCCTTTTCTCAGCTTGGATTATAGCCGTTGGTCTAAGCTATGTTTTAGGTATTAAACTGGGAATGGGTCTTATAGGTATATGGATAGCTATGGCAACAGACGAATGTTTCCGAGGAGCTGCATTTATTGTAAGATTTAAGCAAGAAAAATGGAAACTGAAACGAAGTGTAGAAGTGTAAAATAACCCCCAATCGTTAGCTTTTTATGTCTAATTATTGGGGGTTAATTATCGTAAACAAAAAAAGAAGTTACTATTTTTCAAGTAACTTCTTTTTATTTGCCACACTTTTACTTTCTCATAACCTTTGTAGCATTTAATATTGCAAGAAGTGCAACACCTACATCGGCAAAAACTGCAAGCCACATATTTGCATAGCCTAAGGCTGCCAAAATAAGAACTACAGCCTTTACGCCTAAGGCAAACCATACATTTTCTTTTACAGTTTTCATAGTCATTCTAGCGTACTTTATAGCTACTGGGAGCTTAGACAATTCGTCATTCATAATTACTATATCTGCTGCCTCAATAGCTGCATCAGAACCGATACCACCCATAGCAATACCTACATCAGCTCTTGCCAATACTGGAGCATCGTTTATACCGTCGCCTACAGCACCCACAACAGCATTGTTATTCTTGCTATAAATTTCTTCTACCTTTTCAACCTTGCCCTGTGGGAGCAAGCCTGCATAAACCTTTGTAACACCAGCTTTTTCGCCAATTTCTTCGGCTATATCCTGTTTATCGCCAGTAAGCATAACAACATCTTTTACGCCTAAAGCCTTTAAATCTGCAATAGCCTTGCTACTATCAGGCTTAATTGTATCTTCTGCCTTAATAGCACCATAGTATTCATTATTTTTAGATACATATATATTGTATTTTGTATCGCTTAAAGCCACATTTTCTCTTTCCATAAGTCTTTGGCTACCTACAAAATACTTTTCGCCATCTTTAACACCCATTAAGCCATAACCAGCTATTTCCTCTGTTGTGTCAAAGTCGATATAGTCCCCTTTATAAGACTTAACAATAGCCTGTGCTATAGGATGATTTGAAAATCTTTCAAGAGATGCTGCAACTTTCATAACATCATCTTCGCCGTCAGTTTCTACAACAGTAAATTCGCCCTTTGTAATTGTACCAGTTTTATCTACAACAAGAGTATTAAGTCCGCTAAGTGTCTGTAAATATGTGCTACCTTTTACCAATGCACCTTTTTTAGATATAGCACCTATGCCACTAAAGAATGTAAGGGGAACAGAGAGTACCAAGGCACAAGGACAAGATGCAACCAAGAAAACCAGGGCTCTTGACAACCATTGTTGGAAATCTCCCACTACTATTGTAGGAAGGACAGTTAATGCCACTGCCAAAAATACTACAACTGGTGTATATATTTTAGCAAATTTTGTAATAAAGTTTTCTGTTTTAGACTTGTTAGCTGTTGCATTTTCAACCATTTCAATTATTCTAGCAACAGTTGAGTCCTCAAATCTCTTTTGTGCCTTCATATAAATTACAGCACCAGTATTAATTGAGCCACTAAGAACTGTGTCCCCCTGTTTCTTTTCTACAGGAACTGATTCGCCAGTAAGGGCTTTCATATCAAAACTACTGTCGCCCTTTGCTATTACACCGTCAACACAAACCTTTTCGCCAGCTTTTACAACTATAATGTCGCCAATATTAATTTCCTCTGGAGCGATTGCCTGAACCTCTCCATTTCTTTCAACTGTAACACTATCAGTCTTAATTTCCAAAAGCCCCTTAATTGACTTCTGTGACTTGTTTACAGCCATATTCTGGAAATATTCGCCAACCTGATAGAACAACATAACGGCTACAGCTTCAGTCCATTCTCCAATAACAAAGGCACATATTGTTGCCAAACTCATCAAGAAGTTTTCGTCAAAGAAATCACCCTTGAAAATGTTCTTAACAGCCTTTATAACTACATCATAGCCAAAAACAACATAGGCTAAAACAAACAATATTTCTGACAAAAAGCCGAAACTGCTATTAATGGCAATTCCTCCACCCATTAATACAACACCTACTATAATTCTAGCTATAGCCTTTTTGCCAAAATCTGACTCTTTTGTCTTTTTAGTTTCAACCTTTTTATTTTCGTCTAAAACTGTGTCTACGCCCTCCTCTATGGAGTCTACAATACCCTTGACTTTAGCAAGTGTATCCTGTGCAGACAATTTACTATCCAATGTCATCTTCTTATTTACAAAATTGAATACAACATTTTCAAATTCTTCCTGTTCTTTCACTTTTTGCTCAATTTTTGCTGAACAGTTTGGGCAATTTAAGTTGTTTAACACCAAAATCACTTTGTTAAAATTAGTTTTGACACTTAAAACTGTGTCAACACCGTCTTCTATAGAGTCTACAATACCCTTTACCTTTGACAATGTTTCTTCTTCGCTTAACTGGCTATCCATTGTCATTTTTTTATTTACAAAGTTAAACATTACATTTTTAAATTCAGCCTGTTCTTTCACTTTCTGTTCAATTTTTGCTGAACAGTTTGGACAGTTCAAATTGTTTAACAACAGTTCAACCTTATTATAATTTCCTTTTCTGTTAAGTACAGTATCTACGCCCTCTTCTATAGAGTCTACAATACCTTTTACCTTTGACAATGTTTCTTCTTCACTTAATTGACTTTCCATTGTCATTTTTTTATTTACAAAGTTAAATATTACATTTTCAAATTCAGCTTGCTTTTTTACTGTTTCTTCAATTTTTGCTGAACAATGTGGGCAATTTAAGTTATTTAAAACCAGTTCAACTTTTGCCATACTTATTCCTCCTCGTAACCATTCTTATGCTTAATATGTTCTATACCTTTTTTCAAAAGTATGCTAACGTGTTCATCATCAAGGGAATAGTACACCGTCTTTCCGTCTTTTCTAAATTTTACGGCATCGTTCTGACGCAATAATCTAAGTTGATGAGAAACTGCCGATTGGCTCATATTGAGAAGTTCAACCATATCGTTTACACAAAGTTCGTTGTCAACTAAGGCACACAATATTTTTATTCTGCCGGCATCTCCAAAAATCTTAAAAAAATCAGCTATATCACTACAGACTTCATCATTAATTCTAATCATATTATTATCCTCTCATATGTTCATTTATTCATATATAAAGCAAAAAAATATATGAACTCATTCACATTATATGAATGAATGTTCATATATTCATTATACATTACTTTATTTATTTGTCAATACTATCTTCAGGATTTTTAATTTCTTCTGAAGTAAATCTATTGCCACCGTTTAAATATTCCAAAAACTTACCTGTACCAATGGCTACACAAGAAATAGGGTCTTCGGCTGTAACACAGCGAATACCAGTTCTTTCCTCTACTGCTCTGTCAAGACCAGAAATAAGTGAGCCACCACCAGTAAGCACAATGCCTCTGTCAGAAATATCGCTACAAAGTTCAGGTGGAGTCTGTTCCAAAACATAGAAAATGGCATCAACAATAGCTGTTACACATTCAGACATAGCCTTATACATTTCCTTTGAGCTAACCTCAATTTCTGTAGGCAAGCCAGAAACCATATCCCCGCCCTTTACTGTGAGCTTGCTTTCTGGAGTATCTGCACAAGCTGTACCTAAAATAACCTTTAAGTTTTCTGCTGTTCTTTCGCCAATGTTAATTCTGTGGTTTTTACGCATATATCTTACAATGGCATCGTCAAATTTATCCCCTGCCACCTTAATAGATGTACTAACTACAATACCACCTAATGAAATAACAGCTACATCAGTAGTACCACCACCAATATCAACAACCATTGAGCCACAAGGTCTTGAAATATCAAGTCCTGCACCTAAAGCAGCAGCAACAGGTTCTTCAATAATAAATACCTGACCAGCACCAGCACTTTTTGTTGCCTGTTCCACAGCACGCCTTTCAACATCTGTTACCTTGCTAGGCACGCAAACAGCAATTCTTGGCTTCTTAAACCAATGGAAACCAACAGACTTGCCAATAAAATATCTTATCATTCTTTCTGTAACTTCGAAGTTTGAAATTACACCCTCTCTAAGTGGTCTAATAGCTACAATATTGTCAGGTGTTTTGCCCAGCATTTTTCTGGCTTCTTCCCCAACTGCAACAATAGAATTAGTGTTATCATCAATAGCCACTACAGAAGGCTCCTGAAGTACAATACCTTGTCCCTTGCAATATACAAGAACAGAGGCAGTACCTAAATCAATCCCAATATCATTGCCTAAAAACATCAGTTTAGCTCTCCTTTACTTCTTCTATATCATCAGACTGCTTTTTCAAAACAATCCTCATTTTTTCTATTCTGTTTTTTTCACTTAAAAGTATAGTAAAATCTGCAGTTTTATCAGATATTTGCTCACCTTTTTTAGGAAATCTGTCTACAAGGGCTATAACATAACCACCAATAGATTCAACGTCTTCAAATTCAAAATTAGTACCCAGAACTTCGTTTACATCATCAAGTTTGGCACTACCGTTGACAATATATTCATTGTCCCTGAACTTAATAATTTCTTCCTCATCATCTCTATCGTCTTCTATAATATCTCCCACAATTTCAACAATAAGGTCCTGAAGTGTAACAATACCGGCTGTTCCACCATATTCGTCCAAAACTATTGCCATTGACAATTTATCTCTTTTCATAATATTAAAGAGCTTTGAGCAAGGCTTTGACTCATATGTAAAGTAAGGTTCTTTCATATAATCAGCAACCTTAAAATTGTCTGTATCCTTTACAAACATAACGTCCTTAAAAGACAATATACCCACAATATGGTCATTTGTTTCAGCATAAACAGGAAGTCTAGTAAATCTTTCTTTTCTAAAGACCTGCATCACTTCTTGGTAAGACATATCCTCCGGAATAGAAACCATATCCATTCTAGGAACCATAACATCTTCTGCATCAGAGTCCCCAAAATCAACTACATTAGTAATCATTTCCTTTTCTGTACTTTCCAATACACCTTCTTCGTGACTTACATCAACCATTGTTCTGAATTCCACTTCTGTCACACTATGCTTGTCATCATTGTTACCACCTAAGAGTTTAACAATATTGCTAGTGATAACATTTAAAATAGCAATAATAGGTGTAAAAATTATCGTACAAAAATATATGATTTTAATACAAAAAACTGAAATTTTTTCGCAATTATTACGGGCGTATGTCTTTGGAGTGATTTCGCCAAAAATAAGCACAAGAACTGTCAACACACCAGTTGCAATACCTACACCACTACTGCCGAAGAACTTTGTAGCAAGTATAGTAGCCAAAGATGCAGCAAGGTTATTGACAAGGTTATTACCAATCAATATTGCACTTAAAAGTTTGTTAGGGTTGTCTAATACCTTTTGAATTAATTTTGCATTTTTAACCTTATCGTCAACCATTGTCCTTAGTCTGATTTTGCTAAGGGAGGTCAAGGCAGTTTCTGCACTAGAGAAAAAGCCTGAAAAACACAAACATATTACGAGAACAATTAAATATCGCGAACTTTCCGAGTCCACAAAAATCACACTCCTAAATAAAGAATAATTAATCTGAAATTTAAAAAGTAAACCAAAGTCTACAATGTTTTGATTATACCACATTTTCATACAAATACCAATAGAAAATGGGAAATTTTTTTATTTCAATTTTGTTAAAATCTCTTTTATTTATTACGCATAAATGGTATAATGGTATAGAAAATCAACAAAGGAAGTAATGTATATGAAACTAATGACTGTTCATGGTGGCGATTTAGATGTAATTTCTAGGGAATATAACATTCCAAAAAACGAAATTGTTAATTTTAGTGGTAATGTAAATCCCCTTGGACTTCCACCATCTGTAAAAAAAGCAATAAAAGAAAATGTAGATTGTGCAACTGATTATCCTGATGTTTCATATGTAGGATTAAGAAATGCCATAAGTAGCTACACAGGTGTTAAAAGTGAAAACATAGTTGTAGGCAACGGTTCTACAGAGCTTATATCTGCCTTTATAAAGGTTAGTGAACCGAAAAAAGCTGTTATTGTTTCCCCTGCCTATTCTGAATATTTAAAGGAAATTAAGTTACTGGGTGGCGAAGTTGAGCTTTTTGAATTAATGGAAGATAAGGACTATATGCTTGATGTAGATACACTTATTTCCCACATCACAAAGGATACAGACCTTGTTGTTATTTGCAATCCTAACAACCCTACTGGAACATATGTAACCATTGACCAGACAGAAAAAATTCTCAAGCATTGTATGGATTGTGGTGTTCGTCTTATGATGGACGAAACATATGTTGAATTTTCAAAGCCTGAAAAACATGTTTCAGCTATGCCTTTGATAGATAAATACCCTAACCTTATGATTGTCAGAGGTACATCAAAGTTCTTTGCCTGTCCTGGACTTCGCTTAGGCTACGGTGCTTGTTCAGACAAGGAAACCCTTGATTATGTAAACTCACACAAAGACCCTTGGTCTGTCAATGTGTTTGCTGAATTAGCTGGAAAAGTTATGTTTGTTGATACTGATTTTATAAAATCTACTACTGATTTTATTTCAGCAGAGCGTACAAGAATAAAAGAGGAGCTTTCAAAATGGAAGAATATTAAGGTTTATGACACACAATCTAACTTCTTCCTTGTTGAAATATTGCGAGATGATATAACTTCTGATGAGATTTTCCATAATCTTATACAGAAAAAACTTCTCATCAGAGATGCCTCTAATTTCCCTTATCTTGGTTCTAAATTCTTGCGTTTTTGCATATTAAATAAAGAGGAAAACAATTTACTTTTGAGTAATCTCAAAAAAATAATAGAAAAATAGGAGTGAAAAACCAAATGTCAGAAGAAAACAAGAATTATGATGAATACGATGCAACACCCCTTACAATGGAAGAAGCCATTGTGGAAGCAAAGCGTTGTCTTAATTGCAAAAAGCCAGGTTGTATAACAGGCTGTCCTATAAGCAACGACATTCCTGACTTTATTCATCAGCTTTCAAGAGGTAACTTTGGCGAGGCCAGAACAATTCTTGCCGGCAAGACTAACCTTCCTGCCGTATGTGGTAGAGTTTGCCCTCACGAAAAACAATGCGAGGGTCATTGTGTACTTAACAGAGCTGGCAAACCAATCAGAATTGGTAAATTAGAGCAGTTTATTGCTGACTTTGATGCTGATATGAACTTAATTAGAGAAAAAATTCCACCAAAGACAAGAGGTAATGTAGCTGTTATCGGTTCTGGTCCTGCTGGTCTTACTGTAGCCGGCGATTTAGCTATGATGGGCTTTAATGTTACTGTTTACGAGGCAGAGGACGAGCCAGGTGGCGTATTACTTTACGGTATTCCAGAATTCAGACTTCCAAAGGAAGTTGTAAGACGAGAAACAAAGAGAATTTCAGAATTAGGCGTAAGTTTCATTTGCAATTCTATTGTAGGTAGAGATATTACTATTGACCAGATGTTTGAAAGTGGCTTTGATGCTGTATTTATTGGTACTGGTACTGCTATTTCTAAGGAGCTTAATATTCCAGGCAAGGAGCTTACTGGTGTAATTCAATCACACTATTTCCTCAGAATGGTTGCCCTTTACAACAGCAAATCTCTTGAAAGAAAGGAAGTTCCTGTTGACGAGGGAGATACCGTTCTTGTAATTGGTGCTGGTAATGTAGCTATGGACGCAGCTAGAACAGCTCTCAGAATGGGTGCTAAGTCTGTAACTGTAGTATACAGAAGAGGACAGGAAAATATGTCTGCTGAAAAGGCTGAATACGAAAGTGCTGTAGCTGATAATGTTAAGTTTATGTGGGAAACTTCTCCTGTAGAGTATGTTGGTCGTGACGGTAGATTAGAGGGTCTTAAAGTAATGAATAATGACAACGAATTTATTATTCCAGCTGACAAGGTTCTTGTAGCTATTGGTTCTAAGCCAGCTAAGAGAATTATTTCTACTACAAAGGGTATCGAAGTAAATGACAATGGCTACCTTATTACTAAGGAAAAGCCATATGGTATGACAACATTAAACGGCGTATTTGCTGGTGGTGATGTAGTTCATCAGCCTGCAACTGTTGTACTTGCTATGAAAGAGGCAAAGAAAGTTGTTGCCGGTATTGCAAGCTATGTTGATGCCGTTAAACTTTTAGGATATAAGAGAGAAGATATTCAAAACTAAGATATTCATTGTTAGAACAAATTAACTTTGTTAATTTGTGGCTTGCAGACAAGCCATCGGATTTATCTTTCCGATTCATTTATCAGAACTTTCAACTTCGTTGAAAGCCACACTTCGTGTGTCCGATTTATCTTTCCGATTCATAGGTCAGAACAAATTAACTTTGTTAATTTGTGGCTTGTGAACAAGCCATCGGATTTATCTTTCCGATTCATAGGTACAAAATATATAAAAAGGCTCTGTCAGAAATGGCAGAGTCTTTTTTGTTCGGTATTAAAAATTATTTTAAAATATTATAGCCAATATTTTGACCAAATTTAAAAGTAGCTATTGTGGATACTGCTATAAACATAAAAAGACCATAGCCGAAAAGGAAACCGGTTACAAACCTTTTAAAATTATTGCTTTCATAAGAGGTAAACATTTGTATTCCGCCGTCTAAAATCAATGGCAACACAAGTATTACTATAGCCAGCATTGATATTCTAAAAAAGATACAGGAGAATATAGAGAAAAATATCCCCACCAATTCTCCTGTACATCTTGCACATATAGGAAACTTTTTACCTTTATAATGAAATGACCTATCATCTCTACAATGGCAACCGAAAAATATAGGCAACCATTTGTATAAAAAGTTTTTCATCTTATTAGAAGCCACGATACATTACTGTACCTACGCCTAAGCATACCATAAGCAAGTAATATATAACGCATAAAACTACACCAACAATAGCACCAACGCCGGCAGCCTTTGCTGTTTTAGGCTTGTTATCTTTCCAAACTAGGAACAACACAAGACCCACAATAGGAATACAGCAACCTAACAGTCCCCAACCGAAACCTCCATTGTCAACTGCCTGTGGTTGGCTTGTGTACTGTGGCTGTGGTGTAGCATTAACACCATTCTGTGGCTGGCTCGCAACATTAACATTATCCTGTTTTGTACCACAATTAGGACAGAATGCAGTTCCCTCATTAATTTCTACTCCACAATTTTTACAAAATGCCATATAAACCCCTCCTTCTATATGAAAAATATACAATTTTAAACATTTATTTTCCTTTTTATAGTATAATATTACCATATAAGCTACAAAAAGTCAATAAAAAAATTATTTATACTAAAAACGCAGAAAAGAACAACCTACAGCACCAAAAGCACCATAAGTCATTTATTTCTGCGTTCTTGCTATATGAAAAAACGAGCAAATAATTGTAATAAGTGTATATAAATATGCGTTCTGTAATTAATCTATATACGGGCCACTTGGATTGTGTATTAAATTACCTGCTCATTTCTTCCTGAGGTCCATTACTCTTATGGGATTTAATTACGCTGTTAATTTCTTCTAAACTAGAAGCAGGCATATCACCATAAGTAGTATTCTTTACTGCACTCATAGCATTACCATACTCGACTGCAGTCTGTGGGTCGTTTGTAGTCAAGAAGCCATATAAAGCACCTGCTACATAAGCGTCGCCACTTCCAATTCTATCTACTACCTCGATATTTTCATAAGGAGGTTCTTCATAAAATTTACCATTATAGTAAATCTTAGAGCCAAAGTTATGTCTTGTTGGGCTTACAACTTCTCGTCTAGTTGTGGCAACAACCTTACAACCAAACTCATCACAATAGCCCTTCATAATTTCTTCAAGAGTACCTGTTCTTTGCATCATTTTTCTTGAAGTTTCTTCTGAAACAAATAATATATCAACATAAGGAAGTACAGAGTAAATAGTTTCTCTTGCTTCTTCTTCTGTCCAAAGCTTAGCTCTGTAGTTACAGTCGAAAGAAACAGAAGCACCCTGCTCCTTAAATCTCTTAATAAGTTCAACAACTGTTGTTCTCAAATTCTTGCTAATTGCCATAGAAATACCACTAACATGGAAATGTCTAGTATTCTTATAAATAGATGGGTCAATTTCGCTTAAAGAAATAGAACACATTGATGAATTAGCTCTGTCATAAACAACAGAAGATTTTCTAGGATAAGCACCACTTTCATAGTAGTAAATACCCAATCTCTGTTCTGGACTGTAATCGTAAACAACATAATCGTCACTTACATTACCATATCTAATCTTATACTTAACAAATCTACCAATCTTGTTGTCAGGAAGTTTTGTAATGATAGCAGTTCTTGCACCTAAGAAAGCAGCACCAGATGCCACATTAAGTTCTGAACCACCGGCATTCTTTTCGAAAACCTGACCCTGAGAAATCTTCTCTTTGTCTGGAGGAGAAAGTCTTAACATAACTTCTCCAAAGCTGATAATATCAAATTTTTTCTTAGTATCGCTAATAATACTCATATTATCCTCCTTTTACTTTGTAAAGCCAATTTTCTTTTTAACCTTTCGCAAAGTTTTGTTGGCAAAGTATGACGCCTTTTCAGCACCCTCTGCCATAGCCTTGTCAATATAAGCCTTGTCAGAAGAAAGCTCCTTGAACTTCTCCTGTAAAGGCTGAACTTCAGCTACTACAGCGTCAGCAACAGTCTTTTTGAACTCTCCATATCCACAACCTGCAAAGTCTGCCACAGCATCGTCTACAGATTTGCCTGTTACCGCACTATATATATTCAACAAGTTACTTATGCCAGGCTTTTCCTCTGGAGAATAAGCAACTACATTGTCGGAATCAGTAACCGCCCTTTTAATTTTGTTGGCAATTACATTCAAGTCATCAAGCAAGAAAATAGCATTATTTTCATTGTCGCTTTCAGACTTGCTCATTTTCTTTTCAGGGTTCTGAAGCCCCATTATTCTAGCTCCAACCTTAGGTATATAACCCTCTGGAATAGTAAACACATCGCCATAAATATTGTTAAATCTTTCAGCAATATCTCTTGTAATTTCCAAATGCTGTCTTTGGTCAGCACCTACAGGTACAAGGTCAGACTGATAAAGAAGAATATCGGCTGCCATAAGTACAGGATAAGTGAAAAGACCAGCATTAATATTATCTGCGTGTTTAGCTGATTTATCCTTAAACTGTGTCATACGGCTTAATTCGCCAGTATATGTATAGCAATTTAAAATCCAAGACAATTCTGCGTGAGCTGGAACATCAGACTGAACATACACAATATTTTTTTCAGGGTCAAGACCCAAAGCAAGAAAGAGAGTAAATAAATCTCTAATTCTTCTTCTAAATTCAGTAGGATTTTGTCTAACAGTAATAGCGTGCATATTAGCAACACCAAAAATACAGTTATAATCCTCCTGTAAATTCTTCCAATTCTTCAACGCACCTAAGTAATTGCCTAAAGATGGCACACCTGACGGTTGCATCGCACTATATAAAATCTTCTTATCTTTTTCCATTTTGTCCTCTTATCCTATAAAGCTGGCTACCATAACAGCCTTAATAGTGTGCATTCTATTTTCTGCCTCATCAAATACAACAGACTTAGCACTTTCGAAAACTTCTTCTGTAACTTCCTTACCCTTAATAGCTGGGAGACAGTGCATAAATAAAGTATTGTCCTTGCCAGTCATAGCCATAACATCGCTGTTAATCTGGTATGGAGAAAGGAGAGCAATTCTTTCCTTAGCCTTATCTTCTTCGCCCATAGAGCACCAAACATCAGTATAGAGTACATCTGCATTTTTAACAGCTGTAGCAACATCATCAGTAATAGTAATAGAAGCACCAGACTGTTCTGCATTTTTCTTACATTCTTCAACAAGACTTTCTTCTGGGAAAAGTTCCTTTGGAGAACAGATAACAAAATCAAGACCCATTTTAGAAGAACCAATCATAAGGGCGTTTGCCATATTGTTTCTGCCGTCGCCCATATATACAAGCTTAACACCTTTTAACTTACCTAAATGTTCCTGAATTGTAAGGAAATCAGCTAAAATCTGAGTTGGGTGGTCCTCATCAGTAAGACCATTCCATACAGGAACACCACTATATTTAGCCAAATCTTCAACAACTTTCTGTGAAAATCCTCTAAATTCGATACCGTCGAACATTCTACCAAGAACTCTGGCAGTATCTTCAACAGATTCCTTACCAAGCTGTATATCGCCTTTGCCAAGGTATTCAGGAAAAGCACCCATATCGTTACAAGCAACTACAAAAGAACATCTAGTTCTAGTTGAAGGCTTTTCAAAAATCAAAGCAATATTTTTGCCTTCCATATATTTTTTCATTGTACCATTTTTCTTGTCAGCCTTTAACTGAGCTGCAAGTTCAAGGTAATGGCTAATTTCCTCAGCTGTAAAATCTCTTAATGTTAAGAAGTTTCTACCCTTTAAATCTACTGCCATAACTAATCCTCCTAAATACCGTAAAATACAGCATATGTATATATTATTCAATAAAAATTCAATCGTTGTGATACATTATACACCTTTTTTTTAAAAATGTATATAGTTTTTTAAAAATTTACAAAAAACTTACCAAATGTTAATTCTTTCTTCAGGTTTTACATACATACCATTGTACTCATTTATGCCATAGGTATCGTAAAACTTTTGGAAATTAGATAAAGTGCGTTTCACTCTTACAGAGCCATAGGAATGTTGGTCCATAACGGATAATAGTGATAAATACTGCCTTGTAGAGGTGTTAAAAAACAATTTTCCATAGGCTGTAAAGAACTTGTCATAGTCCACATTGCCCAATTTTGCAACAGTATCTAAGGCACAAGCCATAGCACCAATGTCAGCAATATTTTCATTTAATGTAAGCTGACCGGAGGTTTCTATTCCTGTAGCTGACTCATAGCCGTCATAAAATTTCTCTACTTTTTTGCATTGTTCCTTAAAGTTGGAATAATCTACAGCACTCCACCAGTCTGTCAGATTGCCGTCTTTGTCGTACATCGCCCCCTGTGTATCAAAGGCGTGTACCATTTCGTGGGCAATAACTGTGCCTATTGTGGCATAGTTGCTCTCAGGGCTGTCTGAACTAAGGGCATAGCAAATACCAGCGGGAATAATCATTCTATTTTTCTCAGCAACATAGTAGGCATTTACATCGTAAGGCTGAACTTCCCACATATCTTTCACATCATAGTTTTTGCTGAAATCAATAGCACCTTTTACAATAGCCCTGTTTATTTCAAGCATATTGCTATAGTATGTTCCCCCCTCCTCAGGAGATTTTATGTCTGCATAATCCAAATAGCATCTCCAATTATCGGGATAGCCCACCTGTAAATCCATATTGTCTAGCTTTTCAATAGCCTTAATCTTTGTTGTGCCAGAAAGCCAACGGTTGTTTTTAAGCCTTTCTCTGAAAGTATCTCTCAAATTTTCTGCTATTTTAATAACCTGTTCTTTTTTTGACTTGTCAAAATATTTCTGACAGAAAATCTGACTAATGTATATACTCATTTGGTTAGATATAAATGTTCTAGGAGCCATATTTTGGTCTAAAACACTTTGGTCTGTGCCGTAAATATCCATAAGGAAATTGTCGTACAAGTCATAGAAATCCTGTGATAAATACATACCACCAATGCTAATCATATAGGCTTTTTGAAGGCTTGCAAGCTCCTGTGAATGTTCTCCATTGAAAAGTTCAGACAGCTTGTTTACCCTGTTCATATCCCATATAATAAGAGGTAAATTCTCGTCATAGCCAAAGGCTTTTACTATTGCTTTTAAGTCCAAAGTTTTGAATTTGCTATCAATAACATCTAGGTCATAGCTCTTGTACAGCTTTTCCATTATGTTAGAACTGTCATCAAAGCCGTCAGCCTCAACAGTTTCCATAAATTCGGAATCCCCGTTTGCAATAATATCAGAAGAGAGAAGTTTTTCAACATTCAAAACATTTTCGGCATCTTCCAAAGCCTTTTTGTTGCTTTCTCCTGCAAGTTCAAACATATCAGTAATGTATTTTTTGTATCTTTCCAGCTCATCAGGATTTTGACTAACACTAATGTACATAAGAGGCACATAGCAATCAAAATACAAGCCATATTTGCCCTCATCATTAGGCTGTGGAGCAAGGGAGAAATTCACAAAAGCCGGCATACTTGTCTTTTTAGTATAATCCTCAACAAAGGCATTTAACTGACTATCGTCTTTTACCTGTGATAATTGGTCTAAAAATGGTTTAATAGGCTCAACACCCTGTTCATTTCTGGTTTTAAAATCCTGTATAGTAAGGTAGAGGTTCTGTATAGCTGACTCCTTAGAGCCTTTTTCCCAACTTCCGTCAATACATTCATTTACAATGTCGTTGAACATTTCCACATTATGTTTTTGAGCCTCATCAATGGTATTTACATTTCCTGTGTCCTCAAGTTGGTCAGAATTATCCTCCAACAGCTCATTATGGTTTACATAAGAATAAAAATCGTCTTTGTTGTTAGTGCCATAAAGCCTGTAAACTCTCTGTAAAATGGTGTCAAATTCCTTTTCGGTAACATTTTGTAAGGGATAAAAAGCACCACTTCCATCATTGTCTACAAGCCCACAAGAAATCATTTTGCCAATTTCATTTCCTGCCCACATAGGCATATCGTAGTAAGTAACCTTGCTAGGAGCATTTGCAAGACAATCCCCTTGAAGCTGAGGAAAATTGTCAAAAGCCCTACTTATTAAATAGTAGCATTGAGCCTTTGTAACATCTTCATCAAGAACAAAAGATGAACTGCTAAGGAGCTTTTCCTTTGTGTACTGTGGGTTGTAACTCCCTGCCACTTTGTCAAGCCTGTTCACTACATCTCTAACAGTTATGTAATTGTCGCCACCATATACAATAGTGACGCTTGTGCATATAAGCACTAAAATCAAAATAATTGAAAAAAGTTTTTTCACATCTACCCTCATACTAGAACCTGTACTGGCTTTCTAATCACCATACTGTTTGGCTCTATTTCACAATCATAGGCAAGTATGTTTACACCACTTGCTTTCGCCTGTTTTAATTCCTCTGCAAAAGCCTTATGATTTTCAGCATTTGGCTCAAAATATTTCACATCACTCATTTGTACAATAAACAGTACATATGTTTCATACCCCATACTGTGTGCAATTTGCAATTCCTTTAAATGCTTTACAGCCCTTTCACTAGGTGCATCAGGGAAACTGACAACATTGTCATTTTCCAATGTAACCCCTTTCACTTCCATAAAACATTTTTTACCTCCACGCTCAAAATACATATCAAAGCGTGAGTTCTGGAATGTCTTTTCTCTCTTTAAATTTACAATATCCGAAAACAAGCCACCACTTTTCAGCCACTCCTCAACAGCCTTGTTAGGTGCTTGAGAGTCCATATTAATGAGCCTGCCACCTTTGTTGACGGCAATAAGAGAAAACTTAGTCTTTCTCTTTGGGTCATTGTTGGTCTGAACATAAATTTCAGCATTGGGAATAAGAAGCTCTCTGCACCTGCCAGTATTCTTGACATGGCATATTTCCTCTTTGCCATTTACTGAAATGTGGGCAATAAACCTGTTCTCTCGTGTTAAAAATTTGGCTTTTATTATATTGTCATATATCATTTTACTACCTTATATTATTATAGAAAGAATTTGTAAAATTTTATGTTCAAAAAATAGTAAAGTTTTACTTGATTTTTTTCTGGTCAGAACATTTTGCTTTGCAAAATGTGGCTTGACAAGTCAAGCCATCGGATTTATCTTTCCGATTCATTTGTCAGAACATTTTGCTTTGCAAAATGTGGCTTGACAAGTCAAGCCATCGGATTTATCTTTCCGATTCATTTGTCAAAATATTTTGTTTTGCAAAATATGGCTTATACAAGCCACCGGACTTCTTTCCGGTTTGTTAATTTGCTATTCAAAAAAGCAAAGTTTTACTCCATTTTTTTCAAAAAATGGTGGTTTTTTAAGGCAAAGCCTTAAATCGCTTACTTGTAAGCGAAACAAATGCTTGCAAGAGCATTTTTCTTTGTTTCTTTCTTTTTGCGACAGAAAAAGAAAGAATAGCATTTTACTTACTTTCTTATTTGTCCATTTCCATATATTATATACTTAGTAGTAGTAATAGCTTTAAGTCCCATAGGACCTCTAGCGTGCAACTTCTGTGTACTAATACCGATAGCATTTTAATTACTTTCTTATTTGTCCATTTCCATAAATTATATACTTAGTAGTGGTAATAGCTTTAAGACCCATAGGACCTCTAGCGTGCAACTTCTGTGTACTAATACCGATTTCAGCACCAAAGCCGAACTCATTGCCGTCAGTAAATCTAGTAGAGGCATTTACATACACCGCTGCTGAGTCTACTTCGTTTAAAAATCTCTGGGCATTTGTATAGTTTTCTGTAACAATAGATTCTGAATGACCTGTAGAGTATTTTGCAATATGGTCAATGGCATCATCAAGGCTATCTACTACCTTTACAGCAAGGATATAGTCCAAGTATTCAGTTGCCCAATCTTCCTCTGTAGCTGGCACAACATCAGGCACAATTTCTGCCACTCTTTCATCGCCTCTGATTTCAACACCCTTTTCTCTTAATGCTGAAATAGCCTTTGGCAAATACTCTTTTGCTATATTTTTATGTACTAAAAGAGTTTCGGCTGCATTGCACACACCAACTCTCTGTGCCTTAGCATTTACAATAATATTCACGCCGTCATCAATCTTGCCACTTTCGTCCATATAGATATGGCAGTTGCCAACACCTGTTTCAATTACCGGAACAGTAGCATTTTTAACAACAGACTGTATAAGACCCTTGCCACCTCTAGGAATAAGCAAGTCGATATAATCGTTTAATGTCATCATTTCAGTAGAAGAAGCTCTAGTAGTATCCTCTACAAGCTGAACAAAATCAGGGTTATAGCCTAAGCCCTCAATAGCCTTTCTGAAAACAGAAACAGTGGCAATATTAGAGTGAATAGCATCGCTACCACCACGAAGAATAACAGCACTACCAGCCTTTAAGCAAAGACCAAAGGCATCACTTGTAACATTAGGTCTAGCCTCATAGATAATACCAATAACGCCCATAGGCACACGCTTTTGACCAACTGTAAGACCGTTTGGCAAAGTTCTCATATCAAGGACTTCTCCAATAGGGTCAGGGAGTTTTTCAATAAGCTCTAAGCCCTCAGCCATAGCATTTACTCTTTCTACATTGAGCATTAATCTATCCTGTAAACCCTGTGGCATATTGTTATTTTTGGCATTTTCCATATCTTTGGCATTTTCGCCAACGATAAATTCTGCATTATCTCTTAAAGCCTTAGCACAAACAGCTAAAATATTGTTCTTCTGGTCTGTACCAAGTTTTGCAAGCTGTCTTTTTGCAACTACTGCAAGCTGACCGTTTTCATTAACAGTTTTCATTTCACTATCCCCCTATTTGTCACAATTATATCTAAAGGCACATCTTTTTCCTCTGTAGGCACTTTTTCTACTATTTGAAAGTCGTAGGCTACACCAACAGAGCATAAATACTTATTTTCGCTCAAATATTTGTCATAAAAACCACCGCCGTAGCCCATTCTGTTTTTGTTGTTATCCAAAACCAAGGCAGGCACAATTATAAATGTACTTTCATCTGAGTTTACAATATTTTCTTCATTAAATACAGGCTCAAGTATGCCATACTTGTTCTCCACAAGATTGTCTAAGCCATCTATTTTAAGAAAAACCATTTCGTGGGGCTTTCCTGTCATATAGGGTACAGCAACCTCTTTGCCCTTTTTTAAAGCATCTTTTATTATGTTTTTAGTCACTACTTCCTTGCCATAGTTTATGAAAGTAAACAATGCCTTACAATCATTGTATTGCGGCAAAGAAAAAATATTATACTGTATTTCAGCCGACATTTCCTCAACCTGAGAAAGTGTCAAAGCACTTCTTTTTTCCCTATATAATTTTCTTATTTCAGACTTTGTCAAGGAAAGCACCTCCAAAATACATTATTCAACATAATTCTATCACAATAAATAAATAAATACAACAACCTCTTGACTAAAGGCGAAAAAAACCTTACAATAAATTATGAAGATATTATTAAAATTTTATGGAGGAAGATTTAAGAAAATGAAACCAAAACTATTTTCAATTATGAAAAACTCGCCAGGTGAATTGAAAGGAAAAAACCTTGTTAAGGACATAGTTGCCGGACTTATTGTCGCAGTTGTTGCCCTTCCTCTTTCTATCGCTCTTGCCATTTCATCTGGAGTATCTCCGGAAGTCGGCTTGATTACTGCTATTATTGCAGGTTTTATTATCTCTTTTTGGGGTGGTAGCCGAGTTCAGATTGGTGGCCCTACAGCAGCCTTTGTTGTTATTATCTGTGGTATCATAGACCAGTACGGTATTGAGGGTCTTATTGTTGCCACAATTATGGCAGGTATATTCCTTATTATAATGGGTGTGTTAAAGCTGGGGGATATTATCAAGTTCATACCTTTCCCTATTACAGTAGGTTTTACAACAGGTATTGCCGTAACACTTTTTACAACACAGTTAAATGACTTTTTCGGTCTTAATATTCAGGGACTTAGTTCAGAATGTTTACCAAAATGGTGGGCATATATTACAAATATCTCTAAAATCAATTGGACAGCTACAGCCATTGGCGTAGGTTCAATTATCGTTATTGTTCTTTGGGGCAAAGTAAGCAAGAGAATACCTGGCTCACTTGTTGCCTTAATACTTTCTACAGTTGTACTCTATTTGCTCCAAAAAAATGGTATGGCAACAGAAGTACAGACTATTGGTTCAAAATTTAGCGACCTCAAGGGTGCTATTCCAATGCCTCATATTCCAAACTTTACAAAGGTAAATATTGGTGCTTTAGTTCAGCCGGCGGTTACTATTGCCATTTTGGCTGGTATTGAGTCACTTCTTTCTGCCGTAGTTGCTGACGGTATGACAGGGGATAAGCACGATTCTAATCAGGAACTTATTGCACAGGGTATTGCAAATATTGCATCAGCACTTTTTGGTGGACTTCCTGCTACAGGTGCTATTGCTAGAACAGCTACTAATATTAAAAACGGTGGTAGAACACCAGTTGCCGGTATGGTTCACGCAATCGTTCTTTTCGTAATTATGATTGTGGCTATGCCTCTTGCAAAACTTATACCAATGGCTACACTTTCAGCAATTCTTATTGTAGTAAGTTTCAATATGTGCCAGTTTAAGGAATTTGTGGAAATCGGTCATACTACAAAGACAGACCTTTCTGTTTTAGCTCTTACATTCCTTTTAACAGTTGTATTTGACCTTGTTGTTGCCATTGAAGTAGGTATGGTACTTGCTATGTTTATGTTTATGAAGAAAATGGCAGAAACATTTGACATCAATACTCTTTCAAAGGAAACAGAAAACGATACATATAAATATCTTAATGACGATATTATGGTGTATGAATTAGCCGGTCCTATGTTCTTTGGTGCATCTACTACATTTATGGATACAATGAAGTCTATGAATGTTAAAAGCGATATTCTTATTCTTAGAATGAGAAATGTACCAATGATTGACGCAACTTCTCTTGATAGTCTTCATCATGTTATTGACTATGCACAGAGAAACCACATTGTTGTATTATATTGTGAACTTAACGAGAATACATATAATACATTAAAGCACTTTGGTTGCGAAGAAAGAATGGGTAAGCACAAGTTCTTTGATACTATGGACGAAGCCTATGCTTACGCAGAAAAAATGGTTGAAACTAAAAAAGAAGTTCGCAAGAAGTTAAAGAAATAAAGAGAAGTATACAAAAAAGAGGTACTGAGCCAGTACCTCTTTTTTGTAATATGTTGTGCTATTTAGTTCTTATCACTAACTCAAATTATATCCTTATCTTTATATATTATGCTAATGTCCAGTATGGGTCAACCCAATCGTGTGTATAATCAGACCACAATCTCTTATACTTTTTACCATTCACTGTTTTATATTTGTAATACACCTTTGAATTTTTCGTACTCATATTATAGTTTTCATTAGTTTCTTCTACATTGCTTTCTGCTAAAACATTGAAAAGTCCAACATTAAACGTTAACGTAAGTACACTTAAAGTTACAATTAATTTATTAATTTTTTTCATATTTACCTTACCTCCATAATAAAGCCTTGTACTCCTCTTGTAAATTTACCTCTTTGTACTGTAAGTATCTCCCCTTCAGGACTATATATTGTGTATCCCCTATCTCCATCACTAATCACATAGGAACCATCAATTATAATTGGGACATCATCATTATAATCTTCCATAGTTGTTTTACCTGCCGGTTGTATTATTACACTATAAGAAAATATATATAATATTACAAAGACAAAAATACTAATACAGCTTTTAAATCTATTTTTGTTTATGTATGAATTTTCTAAAACCATCTTAAATCTTTGGAGCATAACTCTCTCATTATTTTCCTCATCTAAGCCTATAGAAAAACCTAATTTATTATTTTTATTGCCATAGTTTTCTACTATTTTTATAATTCCCTGTAAATACTGCCTTTTTTCTTCATGATTGAATACTGCAATCAACTTTCTATCTGTAAAAAATTCCAGTATATTAAATATTTCTTTTTTTAATATAATAAAGATAGGATTAATCCAGTTTACAGCACAAATAAACTCTGTCAAAATCTTTATAAATATATGTTTATATTTATAATGTATAAGTTCGTGAGATAATATAGTGACTATTTGAGTATGGTTTAATTCAACTAATGGTAATACAATTATAGGCTTAAAATATCCTATAATAGCAGGAGTTCTTATACTTTTATTTACTATTATTTTTATATCTTTTTTTACCCCTACTTTTTTCTTTGCAACCTCTAAAGTATTCAAAATATTTTTATCTTCTGTAAAATTCAACAGTCCTATAATTTTATATAGTTTTTTACACTTCAAATACTTCTTTACTAGTAGCACTATCACCACAAATAAATAAAATATTTCTAATACTTTTCCTATAGTCAAATAATAGTAAACTTTCCCAAAATCATCTTCATAAGAAAAAATATACAAACAATGTCTTAAAGCCTCTCTTACTGCTTCTAAATATACATATGACCTTAAGCCACTTGTGTAATATGGTATTTCAAAATTTAAAATAAATCTCAAAAAAAACAGTATCACTAAAGCCCACAACACATTGAAACTATAATTTCTTTTAAAATTAAGACTTCTTCCTAAAAATATTATTAGAACTGCAAATACCGACACCCATAGCATTGATGTTATTGTAGTATAAATAGTACAGAACTGATAAATGGAATAAACCGCCCCCTGCTCCTCCATATTATTAGTCCTCCTTATACTGGTCAAGCAAATCTTTCAGTTTTTGTACCAGTTCCTTATTTTCTTCCTTAGCATCCACCAAAGCCGATAAAAGAAAAGGGGCGTAATCATCCTTATCATAAAACCTATTAAATTGTTCCATAGCATATTCATCTGATGATACAGTCGGTCTAAACAATCTGCCATATGTTTTTCCTATTTTTGTAATTTCAGCTATTTCTATAGCATCTTTAGATTCTAGTTTTCTTATAATATTTTGTATAGATTTTTTAGCCCAATCAGTTCCAATACAATTAGCAATTTCAGTTGCTGACATTGGCGTATTATTTTTCCATAAAACTTTCATCACCTGTTCTTCCTTTTCACTAAGGTTAAAAGGCGATTTTTCCTTTTTTAACTTAAACATATCTTCACCCTTTCTTGAGTTATTATATATTATTTTATTTAAAAAGTCAATTAATTCAAAAATAATTTTAAAATTTATTTTATTTTTTATTTTTAAAATCTATATTGACAAATCATTAAATAAACAATATAATTTTATCGTATTTTAAATTTAAAATGTTTTTTTATTTAAAATACGATAAAAAGATATATGGAAAATATTAATTACCAAAAGGGGTATGAATTATGAAACATTTAAAAAAAATTTTTTCAATTGTACTAATATCTGTTATGTCATTAAGCACAATTAATGTAGCCTTTGCAAACGATTTAAGTTACAATACTTATATTGATACTTCAAAGTATTCTCTTAATGACAGCATATATAGCATTCCTAAAAGTGCTGTTGAAGATATTGTAAGTAAAATTAATACAGAATATGGAGATGTCGGTTTATCTGTAAACACTTCTGAAAAAACTACTGAAGTAACAGTTGGAGAGTTTATTTCCAATTTAAAGGCTATTGCCAAAGAAGGACAGGAAAACAAAGAGTCTGTAAAAACAGAATACGAAGAAGTTACAGGTTGTAGCTATGACGACATTGAATGGGAACCTTATAATTCCGATGATAATTTAGCAAAAGCATCAACTACTCAAACTTATGATAAAACTAAAAAAAATAGAATATGTAACTTTTAGACTTCAAGCTGTTATTTTAAAAACAACTGGTCAAAGTAATAGATTTAAAAGCGTAACAAAAATTACTGTTCCAAATGCTAGTAACTCAACATTAACTCAAACATTTACTTGTAAAAGTACATCATATAAAATGATAGATTCTTACAGAACTTGCTCTATTACAGCCAAAGGAAATATACTCTATTCTAATAATGGATATACAGTAAATAGAGATGGTTCTTTTCAGGCAGAATTTTATGCGTAACTTTTAAAATATAAATTCCATATATCTATTGAGGTGTGAAGAAATAAGATTTCTTTTACACCTCATTTTTGAAATATTAATTTATACAGGAGGTTCTTATGAAAAAATATTATATACCATTATTATTAATCTGTTGTATGTTGTTTTCCGGCTGTAATAAAAATAGCACGGCAACTGAAACAACACAGTCCACTTCTTCTAAAGAATTTAATGATAATGTGAATAAAAACTGTACTTATATTGCTTACAGAGGTAAGGTTATTATTTTGGATAATAAAAACAATAAAGCAAAACTTACAAATCTTACTGATGTTGAGTCTTCTGATAAAGTAATTAATTACAGTTATGAAAATATGTGCAACCTTATTGACCAGCTTACTGTTGAAAAAATCCATATTAGTGGACCTAATAATGTTTTATATGGTATTTCTTATGCCTACAATTCAACAGATAAAGACAGTCAAAAAAATGAAAATAAAGAAGAAGATAAGGATTTTGACCTAAGCAATGCTGATATGTCTTTAGACGAATTAAAGATAATTATTGAAGGAAACAAAAAAGAAACAAACGAAAATTATGATAAAGTTCTTGAAGATTGTTTAACTGCTATTGTAAACACTATAAATTCTCAAGGTGTAAATACTATTTCTGTTGTTTCTAATGCTCAAAGCACAGAAACTACTAAATAAACCAATATTATTAAACCAACAAAAGGGGTGTGCAAAAATTAGGATTTTTTCGTACCCCTATATCATCTTCGTAACAATAGGCGAAAAATTATACTTCAAACTTTCTCTTATTTTTGCTAATATATATATGTTGACAAATATATAAAAAT